>Ga0315268_10000014_pt1 | contig 186518 bp, 191 predicted proteins | sample C1_top_MG_FD_204535 | JGI IMG/M metagenome (GOLD analysis project Ga0315268, IMG submission 204535) | Sediment microbial communities from Yellowstone Lake, YNP, Wyoming, USA - C1_top | ecosystem: Environmental > Aquatic > Freshwater > Lake > Sediment | place: USA: Wyoming | collected 2017-08-01
CTGTATCCGCTCCCTGTCACCGCGCGTACGGAATTACTTAATTCAAGTACCGCCGCCTTTCGCTTCAAACTATTGGTATGCACAATCACTTCGTCGCTGTCCAGATACATGAGATACTTTCCCTTCGCTTCTTTATAACCAATATATTTTGCCCATGCAGGAACCGTGCGCGGATTATGAAGCACTCGGCATCCGTATTTTTTGGCAATGGGAATAGTTTTATCTGTTGAACCCCCATCGACGACCAAAATATCTATCAAATTTTTTGGATATACTTGGCGGCGTATTGATGCGAGAACTCGCGGCAGAGTGCGTTCGGAATTAAAGGTGGCAATGACAATGCTCATGGACTTCATTGCCATGAATTATATACGTTTATAGAAATCGTGAATAGCCTGAAGGACGTCACCCTGTTGGCGGGTGGAAAGATTATAATAGAGAGGCAACCGGACAAGCGTATCCGCAACTCTGTTTGTGACATTCATGGAGCCCACAAATCGCGCAAATTTTTTGCCGCCGGGTGAAGAATGCAGAGGTACATAATGGGTTACTGCAAGTATTCCTTGCTTTTTCAGATATTCCATAAGTCCGATTCTCTCCTGAGAGCTATTGGTCAACACGTAATAAAGGTGTGCATTGTGCGTAACGAGAGCCGGAACAATTGGTCTTCGTAAATGCCCGCTTTTCTCCAAATCAGCTAATTCTTTGTGATATCGATTCCATATGAGCATCCTTTTCTTGTTGATATCCTCTGCTTTCTCGAGTTGCGCCATCAAAAAAGCCGCGGTCATTTCACCCGGTAAATACGACGACCCTATGTCCACCCATGTATATTTATCTACTAGTCCCAGAAAAAAATTGCTTCTGTTGGTTCCTTTTTCCCATACAATTTTTGCCCGTTCTATATATGTATTATTATTAACAAACAACGCTCCTCCTTCGCCGGATATAATATTTTTTGTTTCATGAAAACTGAATGCCGACATGTCTCCGAGCGTGCCTAAATATTTTCCTTTATATTTTGCCAAAAATCCCTGCGCGGCATCCTCCAAAATCAGTAGATTATATTTTTTTGCGATTTTATTGATTGTATCCATTTCACACCCAATGCCAGCATAGTGAACCGGAATTATTGCTTTCGTCTTTTTCGTAATAGCCCGCTCGATCAGCCGTTCATCAATATTTAGCGTATCCGGACGTATATCAACAAATACCGGCTTTGCTCCGCGAAGAACAAACGCGTTTGCAGTGCTTACGAATGTGTAATCGGGTAGTATAACTTCGTCTCCGGGTTTTACCCGAGAGAGAATTGCCATCATTTCTAGTGCGGCGGTAGCCGAATGTGTCAGAAGACTGAGTTTGCATTTAAACGTATCGAGCATCCACCGTTCACAGGTCTTGGTATAGAAACCGTCACCCGCTAACTGCCCGATCGCCTGCGCATGCTCGATATATTTAAATTCATTTCCCGCCAAATGCGGTTTATTAAACGGTATTCTATATTTTGTGCTTATCATAGCCAAAAATGATAAACGTTTTCCGTATTTACCTTTTTAAATCCAAGAGATTCGTAAAATTTACATGCCGTCACATTTTTTTTCTGGGTAGTAACCGTGACGTCTTTGATTCCATGCTTTTCAAATCGCACGAACGCTTCTTTAACTAGCGCTGTTCCGATTGACTTGCCACGGAACGCTGAGTCTACCGCAAGAAGCCCGATTTTCCCCTTTTTCCCGACAGATTCCATGGTAATCAATCCCTTCACCTCTCCATCTGTGTCCGTATACGTTAGCACTTCCCATCCCAACGTATGCTGTACGGATTTCTCAATCCACGTAGTATACAACTTTTCAAATTCGTTATGGACGAAATGTGTGTCCGTAGCAAACCGTGAATATATACCACTCTGCATAGTAAGTGCCAGGAGTGACCGGCTCGGAGTCTTTCCCTCGTATCCACGAATTCTGTAAACCCTGGGATTGGCGGAGGTGTATGCTTTCGGTTTGATATATGTACGAAACACAACTTTTACATCAACGAATACTCCGGAATGCTCCATTGCAGACAGATTTTTTTGGGCATCTGTAGGGGGTACAAACCAATACGCCAAACGGATGTCATGACCCTGTAGCTCCTGGAGTAGTTGCGGTAGTTTTGTGTAGTGAAGTGTATTTTTGATTTGCGCCACGTTATATCCGAATAACGCAGTATCAAAATCTAGAAGATCATACATATATTAATCCTTCTTGAACAAATAATTTGCTATAATTTTTGATGGCTTGATTTTTGAGTGTACCGAAGAAAATCTGTACTTTTTATAATGACGTAAGAATTGGAGTATCGCGGGTTTTTTGTTTTTACTCAACACCACATTTCTGCCTAAACCTTCTCTTCGTTCCGTATAGTTTCTAAGTAACAGACATGGTTTACCCATATAGTACATTTCCTCCTGATTACTTCCTCCATCGGTAATCAAAAATTCAGATTCAGATAGTAAATGCATAAAATCTCCATATGGGAGACGACCTACTTTAATTATTTTGTCTGATACACCTTCCGGAATCAGTGGCTCAAGGGACTCTACAAAGCCAGTCGATATGTCATGAACTAAAAATAAACACTGAATGTTTTGAGGAATATTATTAAGTACGTATTTTAAAAGTTCCTTAGTTTTCGCTCTGTTAAACAGAACATGCTCCTGTCTGTGGGAGACAAGTACAAAATATTTCCTACGTTTTTGCTTAATAAAGCGAACGAACGCGTGATGACTCTTATATTTCATGGCATACCAAAATGCCTCTATAAGTGTGTTTTCGTATGTATTTACCTTTTCCCCCTTTGTGCCAGAAAGATTATGGACACTCCACTCGTTCGGACAAAAATGGATGTCGGCAAGACGGGAAATGATGAATCGGCACAATTCTTCCGGAAATGGCTCAAAAAAATGATATGATCGAAGCCCGGATTCTATATGAACAAGCTTCAATCCGTAGACGGTAGCCACCAGCGCTCCCATCAAAGATGAAACTGTATCTCCATGGACGATAAAGTAGGAATTCGCTTTATTGAGATGTCGGAATCTGAACCACATGCCTACTAGTAGAGAAAAAAAAGTTCGTAGGGACCATATGATAAATGAAAATATTGAAGATTTTTTACTTTTCGGGGTAACGGCTTTAACAATTGTAACATTTCCTAATGACTCCTTGTACTCGCTGAATTGAATATCGTTTTGCCCTGATGTAACGATAGTAAAGACAATCTTCCGTTTATTAAATTCCCGAATTAACGGTATGAGTTTGATAAGCTCAGCGGTGGTACCGACAAATAAATAGATACTTTTGGGGGACATAGAAAAATTTTATCAATTGTAGCATAAAGTTACTCATTATTGGGATACAACGAAGTCTATGCTATACTTCGGAAATTAAAATATGAAAATGATTTTTGTATTCCTACGGGAACATGTCACCTATATTACCCAAGATCCGGGCTTAATCTGGAAAATACCTAAAAGATTTTGGGAGGAAAGCTCCTTATATGTCAGATATATTATTGCTAAATATACAAAAACATATAAAAATTCTGGATTGATACGTCAACTTTCAAAACTTCGTGCCGACATGAACGAGGCCCCACCCGAATACAAGCCTTCTCTTGTCTGGCAGGACCTCTACAACCAATTTGAAAGAATTCTCTATGTAGAAAATATCGCATACTTTAAAACACAAAGATACAATCAACATTTTTCTGCGTACGCACCAACGAACCCGCGCTTTTATACGCGATTTCTATGGGTATATTGGCAGCTCCTTCGCAAGCAGGATTCTCTCAATTTGTTGGGTACGCTTCAGGAACCGCTTCTCGGGCATCCTCTGACCTATCAAATTAATGGTAAACGCATGTCCTATGATCTGCTGCAATCCATAGATGAATTTTATTCGATATACCGTCATATACGTAAAGGAGGCACCCATCTTATCGTGACCGAACTTGGGGCGGGATACGGAAGACTTGGCTATGTATTCCTAAACGGCATTGCAAACGCCACGTATATCATACGTAGATCAGCCCGGTACATTAATTATTGCTCAATATTACTTATCCCGGCTATTTCCAAAAAATAAAATTCTTGCGTATGAAGCCTCAAAGAACAGGCCTATTCTTGATCGGGCATATTTATCAAAATACAAGGTTGTTTTTCTGGCTCCCTGGCAATTACCAAATATCCCCGACAAGTCTATAGACGTCTTTATCAATATTTATTCTTTCCAGGAAATGACCATGATGCTTATACATAATTATTTTGCCCTTATAGATAAAAAGGTGCACGGACTATTTTATTCAAAACAACAATATGAGGCAGAAAATCTTAAAGATCAGGTAAATATTAGACTCTCAGATTATCCTACTAAGAAAAAATGGTTAAAAATTTTTGAAAAACAGTCCACAGTATCACAGGATATTTTCGAAACTCTCTATAAGGTGTAAAGCGGCGATTTCCAAACCTACCAAAAACGACTATACTGTAGCGTATGCAATTTTCGGCACTTTCCAAACTGAAATTTTACCTTTCTCTCGCGCTCTACAATCTTCTGTCTCCGCTAGAATGCCGAAATTTTCGAGCGCATATATTTCTGAATGAGTTCTATTATCTTTTCCTGGTATTTACCCGACAAAATTTCCCTTCTCGCGTATCAAGACGAATACTTCTTAAAACAGTATTCGGAGATTTTCTTATACGTGACCTATGCTGGGATCTAAAATCTGCGTCACCCGCTTTTGAACGGATGGATATAGAAGAACTTACCCGGAGAATCTCGGTCTCTCTTGCTCAACATCGCCATGTACTCTTTCTGGACGTCGGTGCACAGTTTGGAAAATACAGTATAACAATCGGAAACAGATTTCGAAAAAACGCAAAAAATATTTCCATATATGCATTTGAACCGGACCCAGAAAACTTTTCCCTACTCACAAAAAATGTTAAAATAAATAACTTACATTCAATTACTCCTGTCCATGTAGCGTTAAGCAGTAGAAAGGCAGTTCAAAAATTTTATTACTACCCTCCGCAGAAAATGATCGTGAGCTACCCGACAGCCAAAAAGATTTCCATAAGAACTGAGGTACTCGATAATTATATGAAAAAATTTTCCAGGTTATCAAAAACTGATGTTTTTATAAAGCTTGATGTAGAAGGACACGAAATTAACGTGCTCGAAGGGAGTAAACAGCTTATTCGAAACGCAAACAATACGACTCTCCTTGTTGAAGACGCTGAGTCAGTATTTTCACCTAAACTCACGCGCTATCTATCAGCGCACGGAAATGGACTAACAAAAATATCGACATATAACAGTTTTTGGAGGCTAGGTCCATGAAGCCAACGCGAACAGTCCTACACGATTATTTTAGAATATATAAGCACGATTATTGTATTATGTGCGGCTCACCGGTCTCACGTACATTTGAGGCCGCCGTAGACGTTTACCAGGACGACTTTTCTACATCCGACAGCATTTACACCTGCCGGAATTGTGGGACGGGATATTCATACCCGTTCTATACTGCGGGGCAATTAAACAAGATATACAAAAATTACAGCGGCTATACGCACGACGATAAGCGGAGCTCAAGTCCAATTTACAAGCTATGGGTGTTTATGGAGCGACTTGTCATGAAGATTTGCCTCGGTTCCGCACCTATCGCCCTAAAAAAAGCGATTACGTCATCGTTATTTGCCTATCTATTTCAGACGTACCCAATATATTCTGTTCAGTCACCCAAAAAATTAAACATACTAGATGTCGGATGCGGCGGTGGACACTTCTTGCGGATCGCTCGAGATACTGGGGCTGACGTATACGGCACCGAAATTGATAAAAAACTCGTGAGCAGACTCAGAGCGCACGGCATAAAGGCATACTTAAATATTGACGAAATAGCAAAACGTCACATCAAGTTTGACATCATACGTCTCAATCACGTCGTCGAACACCTTGTAGACCCTAATATTGAACTCGCGAAAGTGCATAAACTCCTACAAAAAAATGGCGAACTTATCATAGGACTTCCCAATTATAATACGCTTGCTCGCATGTGCGGATCTTCTATGTTTTTACATTTACCTTTCCACCGCACACACAATACAAGAATCGGCCTTCGTCGACTCCTCGCGAATAATGGATTTCGTATTGTCTATCTTCGAACAAAATCTACCGGTGTATTTTCCCGTAGCCTTTTGCGAATGTTTCGACTAAACTCAAGCGTATATACAATTCCGCTTAAATTAGTGGAAACAGGTATTATATCGCCAGTACTAGATCTATTCGGTATTGGAGACAGCATAGAGCTCTATGCAAAAAGGAAATCATACTATGCGCGTGCTTCCCACAACTAAAAAGATTGGCCGGCGAGAGGATTTGCGTCAGCTATACAATCTCAAACAATTTGAAAAACAATGCGCCGACTTCGTTCTACTTGAGGGCGGATTCGGTCAGTTTTATAAATGGGAGCAGTTTAACTTGTCGCAAGCCGAAATAGATACCATACTATCCGGCAAACTCGTGCGTTTAGAATTCGAGGAGCCAAATAAATTTTGCCTTCCTGACGATACCGACAGCTACGATCGTTATTTCGATAAAATTTTCACGATTTGCCCGTACACAGCGACATGGTTAAATAATCGTCAACACACAAACAAACGAATTCCGATTTGTTACCCAGTTAACGAAGACTATGTCCCGCGAAAGGTAAAGAAGCTCTATGACATCATTTACACGGGCACAATTGTTTCAAAAAGTCTTCTGGAGGATATTCAGGATATGAGCCATTATAACTACAGGTTTATTTCTCAGAAAAAACATCCTCTCGTTACCAATTTTGACGTGTCATACGCAGATAAACTGAAACTACTTGCCCAAAGTAAAGTAGCACTTATTCATAATCTGCTGTTTCCCCGTTTGGATCACATGTTCTTTATATGGATCACCAAAGAGTGGTACAACAACGAGGCATTCAGGCTCGTTCCACCATGGTATAAATTTTGGGATATACTGAACAACAAAAACGTTGTCATCCCTCAGGTAAAAAATAGGTTGTTTGAGTCGGCTCTCTGCAGGACACTTATCCTATGCCGGAAAGATCCCTTCAATATAGTAGAAAACTTTTTTGAACCGGAACGGGAGTTTGTATATTACGAGCAGGGAAAACTAGACGAAAAACTCAAAGAAATTCTAGGTAATTACAAAAAATACCAACCTATTATAGAACGCGCATACAAAAAAGCACATGCAAACTATACAACCAGAGCTCTTGTAAAAAATTATCTTTCCAAACTGTATCGGTAAAACTTCTTAAATCCGTAACAATTTTTTTTCCTGTCGAATCATTTTGTAAATACCGTCCTGCAACCCCACGCTTGGCAGCCAACCCGGCACTCTCCCCATGTTCAATGAGGGTAGCGGGTCGTGACCTTTTACACTACCTACCTTATACGTGGCTCCTGTCGCATCACAGATAATTTCCGCTATATCCCGTATTCTCACCCATTCGTAGCTACTTGCATCATATACAGTCCTTCGCAGATTTTTGGAATGTAGTGCCATATAAAAAGCTTTACACAGATCGTCTATATGCGTAAATTGTCTCCATTCCTCTCCGCTTGTCATCATAGTAATCCGTTTTTGAACGAGCGCCTGATATATAAAATCCGAAATGACATGACTTTTGACGTCATTTTCTTCCATGACTCCATACGCATTCCAGACGCGAACGCACACTCCGTTCAGTAGATGCGTCCATACTTCTCCGAGCCGTTTCGTGACACCGTAGACCGTGTCGCATTCTTCGGACAACTGACTGGAAACAAACAAAAATTTCTTCTTTTTCTTTTCGATTTGTTCAAAAACGTTGGTCATCAATTGCAAATTCCACTTCAGTTGCGTCATTTGAATTTTTGACTCGTATAAATATTTTGATCCGCCGACATCCCAGGCGAGAAAATAAATGTAATCTATGTGTGTAAAGTCAAAGGTATAGAACCTGCCATCTTCTTTTACGTTTTTCCGAATATCAAAATGCACGACTTTCTCGTGCTTTTTTTCGAGAAATCTACATAACGATGTACCGATGAAACCCTCTGAGCCGATAACGAGATTTGTAATCATAATGTATGAACTTGTCCATCTATCCAGATATATGTTTTTTTCAAACCATTAAGGAGAGGCGCTGTCGGTTTCCAACCGAGCTTCTTTTGAATTAATTTATTGTCGGATTTTCTACCTCGCACGCCTTGGGGTCCTGGAATGTGTGATATTTTTAAATTCTTCCCGGCAATTTTCATAGCCATTTTGGCCAAGTCGTTTATTGAAATCATCTCTTCTGAGCCAATGTTTACAGGTCCGGAAAAATTACTATCCATTAATTTCCTGACTCCTTTCAGACATTCGTCTATATAAAGAAATGACCGTGTCTGTTTTCCGTCGCCCCATATTTGGATTGTTCCGCCATCCTTTGTTTCTGCAACTTTACGACATATTGCAGCAGGCGCTTTCTCCTTGCCGTTGTTCCAACTCCCTTCCGGTCCAAAAATATTGTGAAAACGCGCAATACGGACTTCCATACCATAATTACGGTGATACGCCAAAAACATTCGCTCACCGAAAAGCTTCTCCCATCCGTATTCACTGTCGGGTGCAGCCGGGTACGCTGTTTCTTCCGCACAATTTGGGCTGGTAGTATCTCTTTGATTTCGTTCCGGATAGATACACGCTGACGAAGAAAAAAATATCTTTTTTATCTTTGCAAGTCTTCCATAGTGGAGCATATTGAGATTAATTTGTGCAGAATTGTGCATGACATCTGCATCGTGGTCTCCGGTAAATATATAACCCGCTCCCCCCATATCTGCCGCGAGCTGATATACTTCATCATATCGTTGGTTTAATATTTTCTGACAAATTTTTGGATCACGAAGATCACCGATAATAAATTCATCTGCCTCTGATTTGCTATATTCCGGTTGCTTAAGATCAACGCCACGCACCCAATACCCTTCACTAATCAGCTTTTTTACCAGATGGTGACCGATAAACCCGCCTGCTCCTGTTACAAGTGCCTTTTTCATAGTAGGTATTATATACGAAATGCTAATAACTAATAAATAATTTTCGAAACACGTTCATGATATTTACCCGTACCTTCCACGGAATATGCATAACACTATTAAAATACAGCTTCTGCAATTCGCTTCTCAAACGAAACGTACTGAAAAGTACTTCGCGATCTTTGGTCGCGAGCGGTATCCCATGAGACTGACAGTATGCGCTCGCATCTCCGAAGATCCTTCCTTTCTCCACAACATGCAGAGATGAGAACAGCGGTTTCATGGTACAGTAGAAGCCATCCGCATAGGAGCTCCTGTATGAACCCATCACCTCAAAATTCCACGGAGTTTCTCCATGAATTAGTAAACTTTGCAGGTAAGAGACGTTCCAAAAACCCAACGCGGTACACCGATATGGGAGACCCTTCTCGTAGATCCCGTACTGCCCATCGGCAGTTACTTTTTCGGGAGTAGGCGAGGCCAGCATATGCATGTGTTTGCCGCGTTGTTTTATTAGAAAATCCAGCGCATCGGCAAAATTCGTTGGGTTTATTTTTTCAATGGGGAAAATATCATCCAGCCAGATAAAAACGTAAGGCGTGCGTATCTGTTTAAGTATAGACTCGAGGCTTGACGACCAATCTGAATCCGGCCCGGAGAGAAGCATCTTCACCCTTTTATCTTTTAAAGACATGGTATTACTCCCCAAGTACACTGGGTACGGACAATTCTGCCAATATTTATCGAAGCAATAAAAAAACGGCTTCCATAAATCATGATACTTGTCACAGGACAACACTAAAATCGTTAATTGGTCAGCTTTATTCATATGATCGTATTTTATACGTAAGTATATGAAATGCACAGAACTGGTTCACCATTGGTACAGCGTTTAACGCAGTGTTCAGCTTCAGAAACAAAGGAGATACATTATAAAGAATCGTCGGTAAAAATCCGTGCCTAAACATACTATTCGGAGAATAACCGGCACGATCGAGTATTCTCCGCAACGCCCATATGTTACTGCGAAAATATTCTCTATTCACATGTATGGCCACCTGTTTATAATATACGAGAAATGGTATATAGAGCAGATTGATCGGATTAAATTCATAAATAACGAGTGTTCCGTTTTTTCGGAGAATCCTCCGAATCTTTGCAAGTGTTTTGTCTATGTCCGGGATGTGATGAACAACATTTACCATAAGCACGTAGTCAAATTTCTTTTTGTTTGGTAAATCATGAAAGTCCATAGCAAATGCCGAAACATTATGAAGGCGTTCTTTCTTTGCCTGATCAAGAAATGTTTTAATTGAATAGCCCGACGTGTCGATTCCGACAACACGCTTCGCAATTTTTGCCAAACGGAGAGACATGCGTCCCGTTCCGCATCCAATATCTAAAACAGAAGCCGAGGCTAAATTCGGCATGAAACGGACAAGTGTCTGTAATTCGTACTGTGAGGCAAAGTCATTGGTAAAAATACTCTCTGTTTCGACCACGCGTCGCACAAGGGTATCAAACTCATTCTTCTTATTATTCTTCATAAGAAACTAGGTTTCCCGAAATTAAACTTTTATAGTAGGTGAGCCTTGGCCGAACGATAAGTATTTTAGCCAGTGCAGTATCAGGAACAATCCGGATGCGACGCTGGATTGTCCGCCGTATAGAAACAGTTTCCGAAAAATGAACGACGTTCCACCAGAAAGCACGTTCTATCGCCCACCCGAGCGCACCGTTACCCCGCAAAAATGAAACAATTGCGTAAATCTCACAAAGCAAGAGATGGACTGGCAAGATCGTCCATAGCCACAACGAGCCGAAGTTCTTGATATAGGTTCTTATCCTATTTTTGAATGAATGATATTGGATAAATGCATTGTTCATACTACTACTGGTCGCACCCATTTTATGGTAAATCACTGACCTGTACGCATAGACGATGCGGTATCCGGCAAGCCAAACCCGGTGACACATATCAGACTCCTCAAAATATGCGAAGTAGTCCGGGTCAAAAATATCACGGTTTATTGCAATTTTTTCCAAAACATCTTTCCGGAACATCATGCAGGCACCTTTGGCGGTATATAAGTCAATTTGTTTATCATATTTCTTTTGATCCTTCTTGCCGAACCCGTAATGATAGAGAAATCCGGTCTTCGTCAGGAACGCGCCAACACTGTCATGAGTATCAGGGTGATCCATAAGGAGAATTTTACTCTGCACTCCTGCAATTACGGAGTCAGACTCTATCGAGCCAACTAATTCTGACAGGAACATCTTTGTGACTTTTGTATCATTGTTGAGAAATAGAATGTATTCCCCTTTTGCCTTTCTATAACCAACATTGTTGGCATCTGCAAATCCAAGATTTTCTTTATTGATAATAACGGTTGTCTCGGGATAATGATTCCGCACCCAGGCGACCGATCCGTCGTGTGATGCGTTATCAACAAATATAATTTCATACTTTTTGTAATCCTGTTTTGAAAGCGAACCGAAGCAGTTTGAAAGCCAACGCATTCCGTTCCAGTTCACGATGATGATAGAGACAAGACCTATTTTCATGTTTTTTTTCTAAATATAATACTGATATTACTGGCAAACAGTTTCTTTGATACGTATTTTTCGTCCTCGTTCTCTATATATTGTGCGTCAAACAAAGGAATAAAGATATTGATGAGCGTTTTTGCCACCTTCAATGTATGACCGGTATAATAAACGCGTAACAGATTCCACGCGTGGAACCGGCTCACCAGACCCTCTTTTGTATATCTCCGGAGGTGGCCGATCTTCCTATCGTGCATATAGTTTACAAGTAGAAACAAGGGGTTTAACAGGTAATATGCTAGAGGCACAGTAATCATGGCAATACCGTTCTTTTTGGTTACCCGTGTGATTTCATCTATTGCCTCTTTTTCTTTTGGTAAATGCTCCAGAATTGCATTGGCTACGATGGCGTCCGCACAATTTGTTCGAATTGGCATTTCTTCAGATGAACAGCACACCGAAAAAATTTTGTCTGAAAGCCCTAACTGCTGCGCATGACGATATAATCTGATAAGGCCGGATAAATTAAGATCGCACGCAAGAACTGTCATTCCCCGCTTTGCGGCTTCGACACTCACGTATCCGGATCCGCACGCGTCATCTATCAGCACTTTCCCCCGATAGGTTTTCAAAGACTGAAAAAGTCTGTCTTCATATTTACGCTGCCACGTCTCAACGGTTTTCGCCGTACCGTAATCTTTTGAATTCGGCGCAAAATAACGTATTTGTCCGATAAGGTGTTGCGGTAAATTATCTAAATCGACCAAAACCGGCACTCCATGCTTTATCGGGTAATATTTTTTACAATGAACGCAACGTAATTTCGATAGGTTAACCTGTTGAAGCCTATTTTTGCATATAGGACACACAATAAGCGATAGTAATTTTTTATTCATAGATAGCGTCACTATAGAACGTATTTAATCCATTATCAGACAATTCGGTATACCCCTGCTTTTTTAGATAACTACCTATATAACGCTTTCTTTTTTGGGTTTGGGAGCCTGCATCGTTTTCCACTGCAGTTTCGATGCAAAGATAACGGGGCCGGTATCGTTTCCAGTCATTGCTTTTGAGCACTTCCATTTCGTACCCCTCGACATCCAAACTTAAAAAATCAATAGGATGGGGCGCGTATTTCTTGAGGACGTTCTTCAGAGGCAAAATATGAATGATATGCTCGGATCCAACGGCGTAGCCCGAATGCACATACTCCTGCATGGCGGCTTTGGAAAACGTCGACAGTGTCGACGGGTTCATGAGATAAAACGTCAACGAATTTTTATTTTGTCCGATACCGATATTCAGATTGGTATCCCGCGGACGGTACTTCTCGAAACGCTTCCAATGTTCACGGTTTGGCTCAATATTAATCCCCCGCCATCCACGACGATAAAATCGCATCGTGTTACTAAACCGATAGGGATCATACGCACCGACATCCACATAAAAACCTTTTTTCTTATACTTCAGCAAACGGTCCAACACCAAGTCCTCCTTTAATTGACTGTACGATCCAAAAAGCAATCTGTTCACGACGAGGAGCTTCGCTTCGTGTAGAGAATATTCAATAAATTTACGTACGCCGTACTGACGGAGCTTAGTGAGAAGCTGTTGCATAAATAATTTCCTTCTCGTGATTCAAAAACCATTCATATTCTAACCGTATGCCGTCTTCCAGTTTCACCTTGGGTCTCCATCCAAGAGCAAATAGTTTATTTACTGCCAGCTGCTTACGGGGCGTACCATTTGGTTTCGTCGTATCCCACAGTATATTTCCTTTAAAATCAATAATTTTTTTTACGACGTGTGCAAGCTCCTTGATAGTTTGATCTTTTCCGCATCCGATGTTGATGATATCTGAACTATTGTAATGCTCCATCAGATAAACACATGCGTCTGCCATATCATCAACGTACAAAAATTCACGTCTGGATGTCCCATCACCCCACAACGTAACTGTAGAAGCCTCATGTATTTTTGCTTCATGGAATTTTCTGATGAGCGCCGGTAATACATGTGAATTATTGAGGTCAAAATTATCATGCGGGCCGTATAGATTTGTTGGCATGGCAGATATAAAATTTGTCTTATATTGGTCGTTGAATGATTGACACATTTTAATTCCCGCGATCTTCGCCGTCGCGTATGCGTCGTTTGTGGATTCAAGTGGCCCGGTCATGAAATAGCTTTCTTTTATAGGTTGTTTTGCAAGTCTTGGATAGATACATGAGCTTCCTAAAAAGAGAAGTTTTTTTGTCTTATATTTCCACGCATTATAGATGACATTTGTCTGAATTTGAATGTTATCATAGATAAAATCTGCCTTTTGCGTATTGTTTGCCATAATACCGCCGACCTTGGCCGCAGCCAAAAATACGTAATCGGGTTTTTCCGTACGGAAAAACGCTTCTACTTTCTTGGGATCAAGCAAATCAACCTGTTTTCGTGTACGTATTAGGATATTTCGATACCCTTGTCTTTTTAAACTTCGGACAAGCGCGGTTCCGACAAGACCACTCTGACCCCCAGCGACAAATATTTTTGAATTTTTATTCATACTCCGCCCAATGCCAGTGCTCCCATTTCGGCTGTTTTCATACATACCATGCCTACATAGTGAATTGGGTCGCGAAAAAACATATTCGGATGTCTCAAATATAGCCAAAACCGTAAAAAAATATTTGACTGTTTCTGAAAATACCCCCTTGCGGCGGGGGCATTTCGATACCGAGCCATTCGCATCCCGTAATAATATTTTTTTTGAAGGAGTTTGGCAAGAGAGAGATTTCCTTCATTGTGAAGGATGTACGAGTCTATCCTGCCTGTTGCATGCGCTCCGAACCGGGCCTTCACGCGCTGCGCAAATTCAAAGTCTTCCGGTCCGGTAAGCTGCTGATCAAATCTACCGGCATTGATAAATACCTCTTTCGTATAAAATCGGGCCGCTTCCATCCATTCGACACCTTCGTAACATTGCCGCTCGAGATCCTTACACTTCGCCCAAAACCCTAGTCCAAATGATTTTTCAGGGATAACTATCGCTACTCTGTCCTTTATCATTTCTATACACTCTTTCACGACATTCGGTGACAGCTCCATATCTGCGTCAAGAAATAGCAGGTACTCTCCTCTTGCCTTCTTCGCTCCGAAGTTCCGTTGTGCTGAACGTTCCGGACCGTAGTCAAAAACATGAGGCGTATATTTTTTGGCGATTTCTTTTGTTTTATCTTTCGAGTGATTGTCAACAACAATAATTTCCAGATTTGTATAAGTTTGTTGTTTGATACTTGTGAGACACGCGGGCAGATGCACCGCTTCGTTTTTTGTTGTTATTATCACGGAAACCATATCGCTATTCTACCACGATTTGGTATACTGCAGGCATGCACATCGTTATCTCGGTTCTATTGTTTATTGACTCACTTATTCCCTTCGTTCTTCATGATCCAATACTGGCAATACGGTACCACCTGGCACAATCTAGTTCGTTATACAGCCAATCCATCGTCTACGCAAAAACAGACCCAAATGAAGCGGTGCACCTAGCAACTCATGCCCAAAACCATATGACACTTCTTGATGGAAATATTCAACAACTTGCAAATGCAAAAGACGTACCCTATGCTGACATACAAACGGCATTCCAACGAGTCGCAAACAATCAGAATACACTTCTTGCGAACCTGCCGAAATCTTACTTTCCCATCATCATTCAATTGCAATCGTTCGAGAAAAGAACGCGGTCAAGTATCAAAAAATTGTATTATGAAAGTCTACTTCCATAACGCCGGTTATTAACGAAATACTGTAACGGTAAATTGAACTCCCGATAAGTCACAATCTCCTGGGGCATAGGTAAACAGCTTGATATACTTGGCAGAGTCACCAGCAAACGGATAGATAATCTGAGTGGTATTCAATCTATTCATTTCTTCTACTGTTTCATATGTCCGGCGATACGTTATCCCATCGGGAGAAACCAGAAAATATGCGTTCACAATAGCCTGTCGGCACGCACCTGTTGCTCCGATTGATACTTCGCGAAGCTTCTTTGTCTCCGGCAGTTGTATGAGTGCTTCATCCGCCGAGACGGTAGTCCGCAAAATGGTAGCCTCCGAGACATAACGGTATCCGACTTTTTTGTGCGCGGCATCGTTTTTCCATACCCGAACTATCGGAAATCCTTCTATATTCCGTTCATATACCGGCTCCAAAGTGGTATTGGCATATTTATACGGGAATAACTGTGTTTGATGACTTTGGGTATCAACAAGCTCGATGAGATATTCACCTTTCATTTCGTAGCCGCTCCAAAATCTCAATCCGTATTGAATATCGGGGCGGAAGACAGATGCAGGCACCGCCGAGTCCAGTCCAGTTACGAGTGAAACCTTTGCGTTTTGGGGTACAGTATCGTTTATCCAGTCGATCCCTTGTTTGTACGCGTTGCCATAAGAAACGATACCGTTCACAAACTGACTTGTGTCCATAGGCCAGATAATATGCTGTACGATATTTGAATAAAGGTTTTCGTTCGGATGGAGCTTCCACATACTCACAAACACGGGAACATACACAATAAAAAGAAGTATGGCTGTTATCATGCGGTGAAATCTGCGCATAAGCCAACCGGCTCCAAGGCCGGCAAGAAGCGACATCGGACCAATAAACTCAAGTACCTGTCGTAGCGATCCCCCATAAAGACTATTTATCGGTAGTATTACTCGAAGAAGTATGCCGATCAGCACGAGTAGCCATAAATACGGAGCGAGTTTATGTTTACCCACGGATATCAACGCCACGATGCTACCTATACCGGACAAAACAAGTGTCGGTACCGGAATAGTAACGAGAAACAATCTGGCAGTTTGCAGATCCAGACAATTCCAGAACCATAATCCCGTCATTGGTACGTAGGGGCACCTGCTTCCCCCTACTTGGCGGTAATAATCGATAAGACTTTTTACGTGTGGTATAAACTGTGTCCATAAGAACGGATAGGTCAGATATAATACCGCAGTCATAACGACGGGAATACTTATATATAGTAAATGGACCGTTCTAAATTTTCCTCGTGTATACCACCAAAGCCAAAGACACACCGCAGGAGCGAGGAAAATGATATTTAATTTTGTCCCGAGCGATATTCCGCCGATAATAGAAGCCAGCATGAGGAGAAGCCACTTTTTCTTCGTAACGCCGAGCCAGAATAGGTACAAAAATATTGTATTATATGCCAAAATGGCGGGATCTTTAAAGTTAAAATGCTGCTCCGCCCACAGAAGCGGAAGTCCGTAAAATGCGATAACGGAAATCATGCCTGCGATTAAACCACTGATCTGAAAACTCCATATACCCACGATGAGCGCAGTAATGAAGGTGAGAACTATTCCATACGCATGGTAGGATTCCGTATCCCCCAACAAGCCCAACCGTTTATAGAACAGCTGATTTACGGCAGCCAGAATGATATCCGTTGTCGGCGGGTGCCCGATAACCTTTGTGAGCCACGTTATTTCAAAAGGATTTTTCTCATATATACTCTGACGTCCCTGATACGGTCTAACCGCGTCGCTCTCGGTACGACCACCAGTAAGATATCGAAAATACGCCTGCCCACGAATGAAGTGCTGGGACTGGTCCCAATTCCACCCATAATCGTTACGGAGGATAAGCGAGGTGAGTCCAAATACACATGCGACAACGAGTACAAAAACCCAAGAATAACGTTTCATGTCTGTCTTGCTATTGCAAGCTGCAATAGCTTCTCACTTGCCCGTATGACATCCTCCCATTTCAAACTTTGAGTCCAGGCAATTCCGTTTTTTTGTAGGAGTTCATACCGGGAAGAATCCGTCAGCAGCCGGACAGCTTCATGCGCCATGATCTGAGGAGAGTTATTCTCTATCACAATGCCTGTTTTACCGTCTTTCACGACATCTTTAAGTCCAGGAACATTGTAAACTATCGAAGGAGTACCAACAGACGCGGCCTCAAGAACAACAAGACCCCAACCCTCTTTTACCGATGCGTGAAGCAGTAGATGTGTGCGCGCTAAAAGCTCATACTTACGAGTATCTGATACGTTACCGAAAAATGTAACGTGCTTGGTAATGCCGTACTCCTGTGTCATACGTTTAAGCTCCTGTACGTAGTGTGCGTCACCTGCTCCGACTATCCATAACTTCGCATTCGTTTGTGCACGGACAATAAAGGAAAACGCCTTAATAATTTCCTCTATGCCTTTCATGCGGACAACGCGGGATACAAATATATATGTTGGCTCCCTCTCCTTCTTCGTTCGATCCGAATGAATTACTTTGCTTACAACAATCGGACACGGGATAGCGGTACAATTACGTTTCTCGATTCCCCGCTGGACAAGCTCATCAATTGTAGATGGTGCGTCCGTCCAAAAAATACAATGTCTGTAAAGCCGGAAATATGCGTGCTCGAGTAACTTTCCCATGACGTTTTTTGGAAATGAAAACATAAAATCCCAAATTTCTCCGGCGATTTCGTGGATAAACACAACGACCGGCTTCCGTGTAAAAAGTGGTGAGAAAAATGGAAAACCATGCACCTCATCAACGATAACATCAAAAAATCTCGCGTTAACGAGAAGATACAGAGGCGCATACAGATAGACAGTAAGCGATCCCCAGCGCCGCACAAAGTGAACGCCTTCCACGATGCCTTCTTTCGCGGATCCTGGGTAACTGGCGGTGAGCCAAGATACTTCATGGCCGTCCGCTACCCAGCCTTTGGCGTGCTGCATGGTGACGAGCTCTGCGCCGCCCGATTTTGAATGACGCACATCACGCCAATTAAGTATTAATATGCGCATATAGGAATGGTATGATTATACCACGCCGTATGACATCAAAAATATCCTATCCTAAAGAAGGAAATACACTCTGTTATCAGTTAGAAGAGAATAGTTATTGGTTTACTCATAGAAATGAGTGCATTATTTCATTGGTAAAACGTTTTGCCAAACATGATACGTTCATAGATATAGGGGGAGGCAACGGTTTCGTCAGCTTGGGTCTCCAGAATGCAGGTATCAAATCTGTGCTTTTGGAGCCAAACAAAAATGGCATCAGAAACGCCAAAAAACGCGGACTGAAAAACGTGCTATGTTCCAGTCTAGAAGATGCAAAGTTCGGCGAACAATCCATTCATAGTGCAGGTATATTCGACGTTCTTGAGCATATTGAAAATGATACTGAATTTTTAATCCGTTTACATAGTAGCTTAAAAAAGACAGGCTTTTTGTTTATTACCGTGCCCGCGATTCAATTCCTCTGGTCTGATGAAGACGAATTTGCCGGTCATTTTAGACGGTACACAATACATAGCCTTAAGGGTAAGCTGCAAAATGCGGGTTTTACCGTAGTATATTCAACACATATATTTTCGATATTACTGTTACCGATATTACTTTTCAGAAGTATCCCAAGTATATTTAGAAAAAGAAAGGAAGGAGACAGTAGTAATTATCAAATTCAGCATAAGCCAAGTCTGAGCGTAACCTCACTACTCCTGCGTTATTGTTTCGCATCAGAAATTGCATGGATCAATAAATTGAAATACATTCCGTTCGGCTCCAGTTGTCTGGTAGTAGCCCAAAATAATTAAGTATGTTGATATATCGTAGTAAGTAATTGGGTTTTATTTTGGTTCGTACTCGTATAAATCCGGCTGACATATTCTGAAATAATCGCGAGCAGAAGAAATGTAAAACTAAATAGAAAGGTTAGAGTTAAATAGGTTGAAAGCCAACCTGTGGGCCGCGTTTCATTATTAATGGTTATGATAAAGTACATAACTCCAGCCAAAAAAGCGACCACGGATATGGCAAAAGATAAAGCGGTCATCAATTTAATGAATATGTTTGAATATCCGATCATATGATTGATCCAAAGTGTATTCAATTTTATTAAATTATAAGAAGATGTTCCTGTCACACGAGTACGATGTTCTACGTATGTGAATCCGACGTGATCTGTCAAAGAAAATATTAATCCGTCTATGTAGTTATTACTACTCGATGTTTGAGAAATTGAATCAACGATACTTTTTTTCAACAGGCGCACATTTGACATCGGAATTCTATTCTTATTATTGATGGTGACGGGACTTACAAATCTGTTTAAGGTACTCAGAAGATTTCTGAACACGGAGTGTTTTTTTATTTTAAATACTCCATACACGACGTCGTAGTCATGATCTAACATAACGGTCATCATGCTCAGTACTTCTTTCGGAGGATTCTGACCATCGTCATCGATAGTCGCGATGTAATCTTTTGTTACATACCGAAAACCATTTATTATCGCAGCCTGTTGACCACAATTCTTTCGTACTTGCAGATAGGTAATCTGTTTTGGATATCGTTTTATCAGTTTTCTGATCACTGCATCTACGTTATCAGGAGAATTATCGTTTACCAAAATCACTTCCCAATCAATATTTTTCAGTTCAGCGATTTCCGCTAGAACACCCTCTAGCGCATGTTCGCTTCGATACACCGGTATGACAAATGAAATGGACAATGTATTTGCACTCATAAATCAGCCTACATTGATTCGGAAGTTCAGTTCCGGGTCAAAACGCCATTTCCGTTTACTGGCATCATCGTAATAATGGAGAATTTTTAACCGGTAGTATACGGCAATGGTGTCGTTTAACATATTGGCGATAACCCGGAGCATATTTTGGACGTCAATGCTTGAATGAGAAGAAAAAAGGTCGATTTCAACTGGCGCCTCGAAAATTTTTCGATACCCAAGATGATACGCAACCGCGAGAATTTCAATATCAAACGCAAATTTTTTCACCAAAAGTCGCGGAAGAACATCCTCGAGTACTTTTCTGCGGTATAGTTTCATCCCCACCTGAGTATCCCGCACATCCAATCCAAATAAAAATTTTGTAAATTGTTGATACCCCCAGGAAAGAATTTTCCGGTACTCCGGGTAATCAACTTGGGAATCCGGATGCCGTTTACTGCCAATGACAATGTCCGCCTGTAGAAAATCGAACTGCGCGAGGGCAAGAGGAAGTGCCTTGGCCTTGAGATCGCCTCCAGCGTCTTTAAAACCTATGACGTCGCCCGTGGCCTGCGAAAACCCGTACCGTACGGCATATCCCTTACCGTGGTTAGTCGGGTAGCCAACGACGCGGATGCGCGGATCTTTTACTTTTTTGGCTTCGGTGAAACTTTTATCTAAATCGCCGTCGATGACGGGTATGATCTCAAAGTCAACCTGTGTGGTTTTAAGCGCGGCTACCACATCTTCCAAATCTTTTCGGATAGTAGCGGCTTGTTTGTACACCGGAATAACGAGACTAAATTTTTTCATAAAAATAATACCCTGCCGACCCGATTGCAAAAAAAGCAGCAACGCCGATATTCAAATAAACAACGGATGATAGTGTAGCATGAAAAAGTGTCATACCGATAATTTGTATCATGGCAGCCAGAACCGATATGACCCATATATTCATTTTCCCGGCTGCAAGACTTGATATCGCAAGAATATTGCCAACGCTATAAAATGCTAAAAATACAGCGAACTGGCCCAAAAGTAAGGCAGCGCCGCTATATGCACTACCGAAAAGTAATCCGATAATAAACGACGGAAACAAAAAATATACAAGTGTGAGTCCGCCGGAAACGGCCGCGACTGCGAGAGTTGCCGATGTCACAAGTGTACGGATATTGGTGCCACGCGCCGACCGTTCGGATGCAACCGGAAATAAAACGCTTGGAACGGCGCTGGATGCATAAAATATAATTTTCCCAAGAATCGCGAGAGCCGCATATATGCCGGCATCATGTGCATTCATATAGTGTCGTACAAGGATAATATCAGTCGAAAAGAGTGATATGACTCCAAGTTGAGTAAGCAAGGTCGGCACAGCGAATCCCAGGGCGTCACGTTTCGTCAACTGAGTCGCTTTACTTTTTACCGTTAAAACGAAACGTAAAGGGATAAAATATATCCCATAGATGATAACACTTGCTGCGACGCCGGCCGCGAGCACTCCAGATACTCCCCACACCACAAGCGGAATACTCAAGAGTAGTTTTACAAGAATCGCAAGCGCACCAATACCACTCACCCATAAAAACTTCTGATATCCCGTGAGAACTCCCACGGTCGCAACGGTTAAAAGCGAAAACACGAGAAGAACATAAACAAGTACATAAAGCTGTATAGACGGAAGATGAAGAAACGCGGTAACCCACGGCGCGCTTATGAGTATGAGAGGTAACCCTAGGACGCTGACTACAATAAACGATTTCGTCGCCTGTACAAAAAGTGACTTTGCCTGACCGATCTCTCCGTGCGCCTTAAAGCCGGATACGAATTTTACCAGTACCGTTTGGGCCACAAGAAGCGGCACGGTGAAAATATATAGGATGGACAAAAGCGACGAAAGCTCTCCGTATCCTGAGGGCCCCAAGAGCCGCCCCATAACGAGATGGTACAGATATGACAGGACGTTGGCACCCATCGAGCCTACCAGCACAATCACACTATTTCTGGCAAGACTATTACTGGTTAATTTATGAAGCGATATTTTATAAGTGTCCATAATGCGACCACCCCGTCCCTCCATGTAAGCTTTTTCCCTTCACTGAATTTCCGGCCGAAATAGGCAATCGGCACTTCATAAATCTGATATCCGCCCTTGAGGGCTTTCACCGTAATCTCCGGTTCCACGTCAAAACGTTTTGCATGGATGGTAATGCCCAAAAGCACCTCCTTACGGAATACTTTAAACCCTGTTTCCATATCCGTGATATTGGTATTAAAAAGTATATTCGTGACAAACGTGACAAATTTATTGCCCTGTGCATAAATAAACATGGTCGACAGGTGCGATCCTAAAAACCGCGATCCGTAAACTACGTCGACCTGCGTATTCTCAAAGGGTTTTAACAGTATCGGATAATCATCCGGACTGTATTCCAAATCTGCATCCTGAATAAGGATGATATCGCCGGTAGCATACTTCATTCCCTCGGTGAGCGCGCTACCCTTTCCTTCATTCTTCTGTTTATATATAACACGGATCTTCTTTTCCCATGGTCTTAAAACTCTTTTTGTACCGTCGGAGGATCCGTCATCCACTACAATGACTTCTTTGGCATAGTCCGTGAGCATAACCCCCTGCACGCGCGTAAGTATTTCGCCAATGGTATTCTCTTCGTTATATACCGGTATGATGATTGAAAGTTTTTTCATAGCTTGCAACAGTTTCCGCAGCTACCCTCTTCCACGTAAACTGTTTACACCAAATACGTTGTTTCTGCGCCTGCGCGCGTCTTTCTACAGTACGAATTTTCCGGATTCCCGCAGCAATACTGTCTACATCCGTTGTGATGCTGAGTGCAGGCCCGGCTATCTCTCCCAAACTGGAATTTTTAGTAGAAACGACAGGACATCCGCACGCCATTGCTTCCAAAACCGGCAGCCCGAAGCCTTCATAAAATGAAGGTTGGACGAGCGCCTGGGCGCCGGAATAAAGCTGTGCCAGCTCTTTATCTGATACATGACCGGCGCGCGTTACTCTCTTTTCAATGCCAAGCGCGTTTGCCAATCGATTAATTTCTCTGGTTTCCGGAAGCGCTGTATTTAAAAATGCTCCGCCGACGAGAATCAGAAGAATATCCTTCGTTGTGGCAAAAGCCCGAAGTAGACCTTGCACATTTTTATTCCAATTCACATCTCCGACAAACAATATATATGGCTTTGTCATACCGGCTATTTTTTGCACCGTAAATACTGGGTCAGGAGCCAGATATATAGTGTCAATGTTATTTGCTTCAAACCCCGTAATTTTATGAACGTCGTTCTTCGAGCTTATTGAGTCGGTGATAATTCTTTTGGCACCCGATAGAGAAAGCTTTTGCAGCCGCCATTTGAAATAACCACGAACACCGGCCGGAAATTTATCCGGAAACACGAGCGGAATGAGATCATGGACGGTCACTATCGTCGGCTTCTCTTTGATAAGCGGAAGAGTAAGAAAATACGGATCAAAGTAAGGATAATGCACCAAATCTATGTTTTTGGGTACATTTTGTTGTTGAGTAAATAAAGTATACGTATGGCCTGGTTCGTACTGTCTCAGAGCGTCAATCAAGTGTTTTGTATACACGCCGACTCCCCGCAGTGCGTGGCCGGTCGAGAGTGGTGAACTGTCTATAGCAATCCGCATATAAATAAGATAATAATGCTTAGTATAGAGATTATATCAGCTACGAGCCGGACAGGTGTTTCCGTAAATTTGAGTGTGGCCGATCCCGTGACTTCTATGACTCCCTGATTGTTTATAACCGGCACCTCACGGCCGTTTACATATGCTTTCCAGCCGGGAAAATATAACGTCGCGCTCCCGGTTGCCGGAGTGTCTTTCCACCCCGTCCAGATCGTGGAAAAGCTGTTTCCCATCGAAGACGTGCCCTGGGTAAAGTTCGGCCGGCTCATATAGTATGCTTCATTTCTGGGCTCATACTGTACCGGCCGCGCGTACGAAGCAGAAAGCATGACCGAAAGCACGGCCAGGAGCACCCCCAACCATTTCGATTTACTTTTATAGGTAAAAAGGGCAGCTGCATACCCTGCTACCGGCGCCACAAAAGAAAGCAGTCGCCACGGATATTGTACAAGCTGTAGTGGTTTTATAAGTTCCCACGCCGGTAAAGATATCGGCAGCATGAACAATATGGACAATATAAAAATAGTAAGCAGATACACAAAAAGTTTTGTACGTTTTTGCGTCAATGCCGCGATGATGGCGAGAATGGGTGCGATTCCAAGTTGTACGGACATGGCGTCGCCACCCGACCCGGAAAACCCGGATCCCCACGAGGGAATGATAAGGTCGTACCAGGCGACGAAATGCTCCCGGAAATTGACGGTGTTGAGTCCGGTCACATATTTTGATTCAAGGAGTGCCGGCATCCAGAAAAAAGCAGAGAGTCCGATTCCGCCGGCCATCCATCTGATCGCCCGCTTATCCTGCAGATACAGATATCCGAAAATAAACGGCGTATAGAGCATGGCCATGATGTTGTGGGAGAGGATGAGGAGCCCGTACGCGGCGGCAAACCAGACGTATTTTTTCTTTTCTGCCAGATACAATGCCAGAAAGAGAAATGCTGTCGCCCACACTTCACCGATCGAGCCACGAATATAGGTGTCTACAAACACGTACGGCGTAAACACCGCTACGATGGCTCCTATAGCGGCAGGTACCGCACCAAATAGAGCGTTGAGCCAGAGATACGCAGCTACCGAAAGAAATATGTAGCCGATCCCCATACTCCCCTGAAACGCATACACGGCATCTTTCGTAAACACGCGGACGAATGATCCAATATAATTTGGCAATGGATAATGATAGTTAAATATCGGTATCCCGTACCCACTGTTCATATCCGGCGCCCACCGGGGCACGATGTGGCCAGCCGTCAACATTTTAGAAAACTCGACAATACGGATGATGTGGTATTCCCCGTCATGTGTCGGGATATATTTTTTGCCGAAAAGTGGCGTCGCCGCCCAAACGGTTGCTAAAAGGAGTACAACGACGGTAATTATCGACGTTTTTCTTTTCATGGGTTTACGGCAAGTTCTACCACTCTATACTCTCCAATTGTTACCTCGTTTATTTTGGATCCCCAGGCCGATACGGTCTTTTCAAGCCAATTTTTCTGAAAATTCGGGTCCAACGTATCACGCTGGATGATGACAAAAATTAATTTCCGACCTTTATTATCCGGCAGGTATCCGTATTTTCTAAATCCGTTGTACCCAAAAAGATATGTCCACGCGTCCTGCCAAAAGTAAGGAATCGTATATGACTGGAGAGAAAACGGTTTGTCCTGAGCTCGAGCATATATCCAGTCGATCGCTGCTAACTGATCGGTATAACGCACCGCGGGCTGCTGCGGCTGAAAAAATACGTTGTGATTGTCGGGAAGATTCTGCATGACCGAAAAAATATTGAGTAGTACTATAATTACAAGCGATCCCATCCCGACAATCCGGCTTTTTTCCCATACCCATTCAATACTGACAGCCAGTAATATGACGAATCCAACGACAATACCGGCATACAACTGATCGAGCATTCCGTGCCGAAGAATTGCGAATAATACCGGAGGAACCCAAATCCAAATAGCAAGTATCCAAAGAACAGAATTTTTCCGTGTACTCAAACAGAGCGTGCACATGACCGCGATAGTTACGACAAACCCCCATATCCATCCTGATAATCCAACCATCTGAGCCGCCTGTTCCATAAGCACCCTGAACGCCCCTGCTGCAGACGTGATGAAATAGAGTTGATACCCGCCCCTACCCGAAAGTAAATCTATTACTCCTTTTGACACCAAAAAATCATGTCGAAGATCAAAAAGGAAATATGTGACAAAAGAGGTTGCAAGACCAACGACGCTTGCGCACAACCAGACCGCGAGTGTAGTCTTCCGTGATTGTTTCCAGTAGGCAAAAATGATAAAAACACCGATCACGGCAATTAGTAAATAATTGATAAACTCTGCCTGCCCGAACAACCCATACACAAATGCCGCAGCGATCAAGTACCACTGCCTTCTCCGGATAAACCGCACTAAACAAAGCATAAATAAAAGCGACAACGGGATGGAAAGCGGAGGATTAGATAGCCAACGGGAATATACGACTAGTAGATAACTCGAGGCATACACCGACGCTGCTATATATCCGGCACGCTTCTTTTGCGTCAGTTCAAACGCTAAAAGATATGCGAGATATACCCCCAGAGATTGTATGGCGATGAAAAACGCCATGACCGCGACGGGGTTCCCGCGCGACAACGCAAACGGAATGGCTGCCAGATAATAATAGACCGGTCCGTGAAATACACCGTCCACATCGGTTTTGGATCCGATGAGCGTAAATTTGTGATTCACGACAATATCCCGGACGACCAAAAAATCCCTCCCCTGTTCCGGGCCGAAAAATAAATGGCTGGGCATCAGATACCATCGCAGGCAAAATGCAAGTACCGTGAGCCCTATGAGAATAATTGCAGTTTTGGTTTTTTCCATAAATACAAAATAAGAAATACTCCTACGTGCACAGCGGTCAGAAACGTGCGAAGAATGGGTCCGGGGCCTTCATAATAGCCCATCCATAAATACGGGATATACCGTAACTCAAGGGCAAATGTGAGTACAAACGTAAACCAATGTATAAAACGGTTTGTTTTTCCCGGTAGTAAAGACGCGGTCGTCACGAGCCAAACGGCATACCACGGATACAGCTCTTCCCTGATTGGGGCGACAATAAAAAATACTGCTGCGAGAATCCAGTATGTCCAAACGAGTGGTTTTTTTAACACAAAAACGAGCGGCAGTGTCGCGCCTTTTACAAACCACGATGCGATCAGTCCGAGATATCCTCCTGCGATGGCAAGCACCATCATGTAGATATCATTATGTCCATTCATAATGACCTCAATAAGGACAAGCGGATTGAGTGCAAAAAACAATACGTTATGGATATTTTTTGTCCTTTTCCATACGATATACCCGAATCCGGCATACGCCAGCACGTTCATGAATTTAAACGCCAGGATGGTCGCCCAAATATTTCCGCCGCCGACAAAATGCGGCAAAGCACTGATAGCCAACCATACCGGACCATAGAGTGCGACCTTATTTGCGGCCCGGGTAAACGCCAGATACGGTTCATTGGGTATCTCGATCGGCATGACGACGTATGGATTTTCATGATGCATATAGAGAACTTTCGCGGTAGTAATGTAGTTAAACAAATCATAGGTAAGAGCGGGATACGAAAACAACATAATAACGGCAGCTGCGATTATTACCCAAATCTTTGGAGGATGTTTTATAAAATATATATAGAACGAGAACAACGAAGTTAATAATACAAAAAATACAACTGTTGCAAGCGGGCGATGGTAATACGCGACATAGGGAAGTATCGTCGATAGATGCGGATCGATATATCCGTAAGAAAATACACCAAGCGCGAGAAGGGAGATAATATATATTCCTATTGCCATAAGCGTTCCCGGATGGTTATGGAGGATTGTATCATGCTCCCCAGATGAAGCGTGGATGCCGCTACTTTCTCCGGAGACCAGGTAAATTCCTGGGGGGTCGTCGATTTGAGACTTTCCAAAACTTCAACGTGCTTTTTTGCCGCCTCGACGGCGAGTGGCGTTTTTTGAAGCAGACTAAATTCCTTATCTGACCGTGAGAGCGCATCTGCGGCCAATAAATATTGCTTGTATTCAAAAAGTGTTTTAGCTTCCACTAAGTATTTATCCCCCAGACCCAGGTGATACTTCTGCTGGGCTATCTCACCGAAATACCAATAATTTTTGAGTTTATCAACAATGCGCGTAATAGCGTATATTTTGTTTCCGGGCATGAACGACGGATACGGAAGCACGTACTCCGCATATACAAACGTCGGCAATAATAAGTAACTAATAATAAATAACAAATAAACTAATATTTTCTTCATAACTTCATAAACTTGCGGTACGCGATCGGAAAATGTAATGCCGAATAGTACGCGAAAATAAATCCATACCACCCATCCATGAACCCTTTATGACGGATATACAGCGACAAAAAAGTAAGTTTTGGTTTCACAATATTGTAGGAAAACCAGGTAAAAATATTTTTCGACACGCCGTCCTTTTTCATTTCTGCTGCAGTGAGCGATGTATATGCCTCCGCCTTACGCCAATAATCATTTTTCGTTCGATACGAAAAATGATCCATCGGATGCTGTAGGTATCCGATATCGCCATCGACGTCTATCTGCTCATGGACGGTTTTGGACGGAAAATGGGCTTTCCCGCGTCGCACGAGCCGGATGACGTAGTCCGGATATTGCCCGCCTTTTCGCATCCAATGGCCCCAAAAATAATTCTTCCGGGGAATGTAATATCCGTTTTGGACTGTGTTATTATTGATGGTTTCAAGAATTTCTTTTTGCAATGCTTCCGGAATAATTTCGTCCGCGTCCAGTTGCAATATCCAGTCGCCGGTACACGCATTCAATGCCTTTTGCTTATTGATATGGAAAATCGACGGATTATCCGTGGAGATTATTTTTGCATTAAATTTTTTGGCGATTATGATGGTTTTGTCTGTCGATCCGCCATCCACGATGACAATTTCATCCGCGATCGTTGCGACCGAGGCAAGGCATGCACCCAAATTACTTTCCTCGTTATACACTGCGACTGCTACCGATAGATTTATTTTTTTCTTCGCCATAGATATTGTCCAATGCCAATTCCCCCCAGAATAATAATCGACCCCGCACTTATCCGGTTTGCGGTTGTCCGCACAGCCGTATCTTCAAAGACTACTCGGACTATTTGATTTACACCCGGTGTTACGCGGAACGTCATAAGCCCCCGATAATCGGGATTCTGCCATTCTATGCCAGTCGGTAAACCATTGAGGTATATCGTCCATCCCGGAAAGTATAGCGTATTTTCCAGCATGAGAGTAGATTTACGCACCGTAAGCGTATACTCATGAATTGTACTTGTCCGTTTTCCCACGGTAACCGTCGCATCGCCATCAACGACAGATAAGGGATTAGCTGCAGTATGTTCCATGAAGCGTACCGACCAGACAGGGCTACTCTCCCCTGTATCCGTCGTTCCGGGATACACTCCGGAATAGAACGAATCATCATGCTGCTCGTATCCTTTGGGGAACCACATCGGAAACGTAATAAGAATAATAAATAATGAATAATAAATAATAACTAACTTTTTGCCCCGTGCAAATGCAACTCCTCCCAGTAAAGCCGCCACAAACACGGAAACGGAAAGAAATCTCCACGGAAACTGAAAATCCTGAAGTAATTTGCTTGCTCTCCATATGGGCAAACTTGCAGAGGTCATTATGAAAAAAGATATGAGAAGAATAACACCGCTCACCCCAATAAATATTTTCTGTTTTCGCTCTTTTATTCTTACAAGTACCCAGAGTGCGACTGCTACGGCTATCCATTGAGATATCCCGAGCGACTTGGTAAGCGTTTCCGTACCTCCATAATTCCACGGCGAATATATAAACCATTGCCAAGGCACGAACCTTTTTAGCGCCTCACCGGCAGTCACGATATCCCGAAGCGTAAATCTCCCCTCAAGAAGAGCCGGGAGCCAGAAAAATGCAGACAGCGCAAAACCGAGAAGAGTAAAAAGGAAACAGTACATCGCAAAAAATAATCGCTTTTTTTCTTCATATACTAAGAGATACAAAGCATAAAGCGCTATGATGGGTATAAACATGAGCGCAATGGCGTTATGAGATAAAATAAGAGCAGCGAGCGTTAAAGAATAGCCGATATAGTTTTTTTTCCGGAGAAAATACAAAACAAGCGGAGGAAATATAAACGCTACGTGCTCGCCAATTGCACCGCGGACATTGAGATCCACAAACCTGTACGGGGCAAACGTGTAAAGAAGCGCTCCGATAACACCTGCAGACAGTCCAAACGCAGAGCTCATCCAGAGATACATCGCCGCGGCGCTGGCAATAAACGCCAGCCCAAAGACAAGTTTTGTACTGTCCACAAGCGTACATCCGATAGCGTGAAATGCGCTTGCCAGATATTCCGGCAGCGGATAGAGAAACATAAGTATCGGGTGCCCGTATCCCCAATTCAAATTTTCCGCCCATCGGGGCACGATAATTCCTTCCCGCAGTGCAGAGTAAAAATTTGCGATGCGAGCCACGTGGTCCTGACCATCGTGCAGTATGGGCATACCCGGATGAAGCAGACTCAAAACGGGGAGAAGGGACACCAACAGTATCCAAAATAACGGATTCTTTATAATTTTTTTCATGGAAATTGCCTCACTTGCACGATTTGACCCGTCGGTAAAGTCACCGTCTTTAGGATATCACCACCGACGATAACCGTTTCGAGCCATCCTTTATACGTCCACGGTTTTGACGAATCCGGCTCTATGATGAGATACACAAGTCCTTTTTTGACGGTGCCCGGAATATATCCGTATTTCTTTTTTCCGTAGGTCTGGAACAGATAATCGTACGGATACGTATATATCGGCGCCATGAATGTAAATTCAGAAAACGGCTTACCCTCGGCGTCTGCATACACATAGTCCACTGCTGCCTTTTTCCCGATGATTTTTTCCACGCCGCCGATATCGTGGTAATCATATCGATAACTTATCATCATCCGCCACACGCTCGCGACACTCATCGACACCAAATATATCGCCAGAAAAACAAACGCTATCTTTGACCAAAGCGATTTCTGCATGGAGCGGCAGCTGTATATAAAACAGTAGGCAAACAGATAAATAAATATAAAATGTGCGTGAACTAAATAGTAATCCCATACGGAATTATTCAAAAATAGGAGCACTCCGTACGACACCACCAAAAGGAGGAGTAGAAACCGGAAAAACATTCTCTGAGTCATATTTTTTACTTTCCACGCACAGAATATAAGCGCTGCGAAGAGCACGGCGACGAGTATAGTAAAAGCGCTTTCCGGAAGCAGCCCCCGTTCTATTACGAATGAATTCCTCGCGTTGGCAACATACGGAGGAAAATGATCGAGCGCTCTCGTGACCCACACGTCAATACCAATTGACTGTTGCGGCGCGGTATACGCAAAAATCGATTTCACTGCCATAAAACCATGCCGCGCTTCAAACACGATGAATGGAATAAACACAAATATAGCGGTCGCCGCAGAGTAAACGTATGTTTTGACATCTTTTATCCGATAAATAAAAGGCATCGCCAAAAATAGCGCAATCATCATGGGTATCGTCATGGCAAACTCAAAGTGATAGATAAGGCCCGTCGCAAGTACGGCAAGCGGACCGAAAAGCCTCGGATGCCTCGATATCATGTACGTAAAAAATAACGATAGTACGATGAGTAGCGAAGCAGGATGCGGCGCCCACATAAATCGGGATTGCGACACCAGAAGCGGCGATATGGCGACCAGATACAATGCGACAATTGCGGTCCACTCGTCGAACATATGCTGCATGGTCCAATACGCCGCCACAAGTGTTACTACACCGAACAAGAACATCATGAGCATGGTTCCGTACGGGTCGCCGTGAAAAAGGAGGTACGGTACAGCCAGCAAATAATAATATCCCGGCCCCTGAAATATCCCGTCTATGCCGGCACTTCCCGATCCGATTTGCGCGCCAATAAGCGTCCATTTATGAGTCTCGACGAGACTTCGGGCTACGAGCATGTCCCGTCCAATATCGAATCCAAAGAGGTAGTTACCGGTCAGAACCTCGATACCCCGGAGAGCGACTCCCCACACAAATATAAGTACGGTAAGTATTTTCTTCTTCATGGAGCTCCATTCGGCTGATCAGCCACTACTATCGCTGGCGACCCATTCATAAATGTGATATTTGCTATGTTGCCATGAGGCATATCGCCGGGCGCTCCGACGTATAGAATCGATCCATCCCGGGATTCGCGACTCCAATCTATTTTACGGAATTCGTATTTATCAAACGCATTATGCGCTTCCTCAAAACTTCCGGACTTGGTACCCCCCTGCGACAGATATAATTTCGGATCATATTTGGTGTAAAATAGGAAAAACATATACGACTGCTCAAGCGATGTGGACACGACAATTTTGGTATATTTTCCTTTGAGGCTTTCCGTGAGATTCACCGCATCCTTATATCCATACTGCCAATATTCCGAAAATTCCGGGTTCATGTGTACAAAATACATATCGCAATAATAGACGACACCAAAAACTATCGCTGTACTAAAGAGTACAAGCATGAGTTTTCTTTTTGCAAAAAAGTGTACGAGGCCATACGCCGTGAATATCTGAAATATCGGCAAAAAGACAAGCGTCCGAATAGCGTGCGGCAAACCGGTCGTGGGGGATGCGGCGACAGGAGCAATAAGAAGCCATCCCAAGAGAACTATTTTCGGCGGTCCGTGAACATATTTACACACCCAATACAGACCGTACAGTAAAAACGGCAATTCCCATAGGTACAAAAGCCCCATGTCCGGTGCGTGATGACGTGGATTGTCCCCCGTTAAAAATAACCAGCGCAAGGAAAAATGTGACAAATATCCGGATACAACCGTCTTGACGTATACGATCCTTCGGTTATCCAGAAGTTGCCCGAGCTTATCCCCTGCTTTTTGATCGCGTTCCAGTTTGGCTATGTCGGCAGCTAAAAGTCCCGTCTGGTCGGTAAACGAACTGGTGCCTTTCAGCCGCAACAGACCGGAAGACCCGAAAAGAATTGGGACGAGAGGTAACGCGATGACCAACCCCAGAATAATTCCCGTGATGATCGCGGTTTTATTGGTTTTTACAAATAACCGCTTGCGGTATGCAATCGCCAATAGTATGAGAAGTAAGGGGAGAAATATCCGCTCACTATGGTATGCATACATACCGATGCCGAAAAGTACCGCAGAAATAGGTAAATATACGCGCTTTTTGAGACCGGCCAGAAACGCCGTCACCGCCCAAATGTTTACCGTGATCCCCGAGTTTGCCTCAAATGCGATCCGCGAAAACTGTATATGCCATGGCGATATGGCAAGTAAAAAAGAAGAAAGTAGTGGAATCGTATCATTTTTTTCGTCCGAGAGGAGTTCTCGCACCAAGAAATACACCCCGAGTACCGCCAAAACGCCCATAACTGCAGACGAAAGCCGCGTGGACCAGGGGGAAAGACCAAACAGTGCTACTGAAGGCACCGTCAGGTATACATAGAGCGGCGGCTTGTAATCGTCGAACGAACGGATCGCAAGCGGCAAAAAATTCCCGTATTCGTCTCGTCCTGTTTTGAGGATACTGTACGCGTTATATCCAAGCGCCGTTTCATCCCAATCCGGACTTACCGGGACGGCTCCTAATTTATAAAATCGGAACCCAATCGCGACGGCGAGAATAAGAAATAAAAATAGTAACGTCCTTTTCATATGTCAAAAATCGTAAGCACAGGAATCCCGTTTAACAAACGAACTGTATCTATCACTCTGGCCCCTTTTGGCACGGCCGCCGCGTCCCAAACATATAACGTCTTGGGATCAAGCGTACTGGGTAATTTACCGCCAAATGTATATTTTCCAAATCCGTCGACATGATAAAATCCTGCCGCATCAAAATATGAATGATTGTCTGCAAAAAAATTATTTGGATTTGTTTGAGTATAAAAGAGTGTATACATATACGGTCTTCCGATACTATCGCTTATGACGACATGTGCATATTTCGATTCAATGGGAGCGATTGCGGCCAAAGCCTGTTTATAACCATATTGCCACTCTCCGGAATATTCTGCGGGATAGTGACGATAGTAACTATGCAGATAATAGATAATACTGAAACCATACAACAAAACGATCAGTCCGCTAAACCAATTCTTTTTTACATATTGCGTGCTTTTCAAAATTCCGTACGCAATACATATCTGCCAGGTCGGTAGCGAGTTCAGTATGCGCAGCGCGTGCGGTGTTTCCCGGGCAGTCGCAGCAGGGATGATGGCGACAATGAGCCAGTATAAAAGGAAACCCGCAATTACTGGAGCATCTATAAATAGCGCCAGGAGCCCAATCGCCAAAAATGGCGCTTCTATTATATAGAGCTGACCCACATCCTGAATTGAAAACTTAGGGTTGCCGTCGCCCTTGATAAACAAAAATTCCGGCTGCAGATTATCCATGAAGTGCAAAAGAAAACTCCGCGCATATCCGATTCTGCGGTTATTCACGACACCCGCGACGACACTCCCTTTTTCGCGTTCTATACGGGTATTTGATGTCTCAACAACGGAAAGATCAGTAAATATATTGACTTCGGTAAACCGAAGGCGCGCTTCTTTGGATACCAAATGAGGTAGAATCGGAAGCATAGCCAGGGCGGCAATAATAATTCCCCCAATAAACAATTTAAAGTTCTTCCGTATTTCGTGATAGGTACATGCGACCAAAGCCGGCGCCAACAGTACCGCAAACACCCGTGAACTGTTAAACGTATAAAGCGCGGCGGCAAACGGAAGCCACACCCAAAGCCAACGTCTGGGATGCGTGCGAGCCGATAGCACGAGCCATATCCCGAGTACGGCAAAAAAAAGGGCGATATTTGCCTCAAATCCCCCGCGAGAAAGATTAATATGCCAGGGAGATATCGCAAGAAGTAATACGCTGATCATAGATAATTGAACCCTGTTTGTGGATTTTTTGAACAATTCCTGCACTAAAAAGTACGAGAGTAGTACAGTAAACGTACCAAAGAGAGCCGACGGCAGGCGTACGGCAAGTTCGTTTAATCCGAATATCGCCACAAATGGCACCGTCGCATAAATCGCAAGCGGAGGCTTATAATCACCATAGGCGACAAACGTATCGTACGGCAAAAACTTCCCATGTTCATCGCGCCCGGTTTTGAGCAAGCTGTACGCGTTATATCCGATGGATACTTCATCCCAGGATAATGATGGCGGATTGGTGTCTATGTGATATACCCGAAAAACAAATGCGACACAGACAATAAGGATGAGAATAAGTTTTTTCATTTTTCTACAAGATAATATGCCGCAAGCGTATTACCATACCGGATCGTACCAACAACAGTGTCTCCCGGTTCCATCGTACATTCCGCTTTATCTATATACAATATACGTTTTGCGCGGATTGCACGGACCGCAGGACTCGCAAGATTGGACGGGCACGCGTCTGTGACGAAAAATAGCTTGTCGTACCAGGCATTGTCATAATCACGCGGGGACCCTCGTTTTTGGTACATGGCAGGATCCACCGGCCAAAAGAAAAGTATTTGCTCAAGTATTTTTTGGCTTACGATCACTTCGTATGATGCATACCGATTCTTCAGATCCAGCGCAAGCTCTTTGTCTACAGCATTACGGTATATCGGATTATGTACCGGCTGGTGCACCATAAGTTGGTGCAAAAAATACGCTACGTTCGCAAGAAATATCAAAACTATAATACCTGTCACTATCCTCCTATACCGCGATCTGACCATTCGAATCCCGGAAATGATACCTAATGCAACAAGTGTGTGGATAGGAATCATTGCCAGGAAAAATCTATGAATATTCGGCGTTTCATCACTTGCGATGCATAGAACTGCCGGCACAAGCAAAAACCATACAATACTCAACAGGCCGTACCGGAGGTGTCTGCGTATGGCTGTATATATGCCCATGAGAAGAAACGGCAACTCCACGATGAGCAATACTCCCATATTCGGAATTTGCTCACGATTCGGTTGTAACGCCTGTAAAAATAGAAACGGAAATCCAAGATAATCCGTATAATTCTTGATAAGAAATCTTCCGTACGCCGTTACCTTGTTGTGAACCATCCGGGTAACTACCAAAGGCAAATATCCTTGTCCATCCTCACGTAATTCTTCATCCAGCGGCAGCTGAACATCCATTTTGGAAAAAACTGTCACTTGTGTAAACCGTTCTCCTGCGGGCGACATATACAATACGGCAACAAGAATAAGTACGCCTATGCACAACGCAGCAAATATTGTCCGTAATTGTTTATCAAATCTAGGCCAATACCAGTACCCGATAAGAAAGAAAAACGGAACGGCAAATATCCGTGTTACGGTATTCGTGTAAAAGCTCAAAATGAGCATGAATATGCTCAAAAACATGTACCGTGCCTGACGTTTCTCTTCAAAAAGAAACCAGAAGTATAAAACAGCATAAAAAAACGTGATGCAAACAAGTGGATCGCTTTGGACGCGTGACAGTTCTATTCCGAGCGGTGAAATTGCCGCGAGCGCCATGGCGACAATGGCAAGCATGCGATCCTTCGATAATTGGTATACCAGTGCGTACGTCAGCAGTACAAATATGATTCCTAATACCGCTGATGGCGCACGAACAGACCATTCGTTGAGACCGCGGACAGCAATAAACGGAATAGTCAGATATGAATACACAGCAGCTTTATAGTCACTGAACGATTTAAGAATCAGGGGAAATGGCTTGCCGTATTCGTCTTTTCCTGTTTTAAGGAGAGAATAAGCATTATACCCAAACGCGGCCTCATCAGAGTGAAAACCTGCAGGTATTTGTCCCAATTGCCAAAAGCGAAGTGCAATCGCAAAAACAATTATACAAATAAAATAAATCCAAAAGAATTTTTTCATGCTATACTTCTGTATTATAACTAATTTCGTATGAAAAAGTTTTTACCCTACTATTTCGTCCTGACAATTGTTATAACTATTGCGATTCTAGCTCCATATTCCACGCGCATTACTAACTCTCTTCCCAACGCAATCGACCCTGTATTTTATGCATGGAATCTCAGTCACAATTATCAATCACTCCTGCGCGGCGGCAAGAACCTCCTGAATACAAATATATTTTATCCTGAAGGAAATACTCTTGCACTTTCCGACACCCTCTATGCGCAAACCGTTTTGGTGACACCTATCCTTGCCCTTACTAATAACCCTGTTCTTGCAGAAAATATCTATATTCTCGCGACGTTTCCCCTGGCTGCACTCGCGATGTTTATACTTGCATATTATCTAACAGGCTCGGTCTGGGCATCCGCGCTTGGAGGAATATTTTATGCATTTTCCGTTCCCCGCATCGCCCAAATCGGCCATATGCCGGCCCTGAGCAGTCAATGGCTGCCGCTCGTCTTTTTGTATCTCGTGAAATATATACGCGAAGGAGGCATCAAAAATATCATTTGGTTATTCGTCTGGTTTTTGATTTCAATTACATCAACCATGTATTTCGGTGTTTTTCTTATACCGCTCTCCGGCATCGTAGTAATAAGCGAACTCATTGGAAAAGGAAAAATGGTCTTTCTGCGATCCATGCGGGACTTCTGCATCATATTGATCCCCGCTGTCGTTATACTCGTCGTCGCCCTTTATCCATACATCCGATTGCGGGCCGAATACCCCGGCATACGGCGTTCACTTGACGATTCCATGCGGCTGAGCGCTAAACCGACTGACTACCTGACGGTATTACCGACGAGCTGGCTATCAGACATGGGTCTACCGGCAAATACAAATGAACGCCCTCTCTATCCTACGGTCACGCTTACCATACTCGCGGTCGCATCGTTCGTGCTCGCGGACAAAAAACACCGCAAAACGGCTATCACATTTTTCCTGGTCGCTATCGCTGCCGGATTATTTTCGGTCGGGCCGTTTCAGGGCCAAATAAAAATGCCATATTATTATCTCTATAAAATATATCCGCTGCTGGAATCTATACGCGTACCGGCACGATTTAGTATTTTCGTCATCCTCGGCCTCTCCGTCGCCGCTGCCACGACACTTGCCCGAATTATGAAACCCGGGAAAAGGGCCTACGCGATCGGTACACTCGTAGCGCTAATATTTTTTGCCGAAATCTGGCAAATCCGTGCCCCGTACGTTACGGTGCCCACTTTGCACGATATACCCGAAGTTTATCAATATCTAAATCAACAACCGGACGATGCTATCATCGTCGAACTTCCATTGCACCCGGAATGGAATAGTGTCCCCATGGAAACACAGCTTTATAAGCAATATTCTGACCTAACGGAAAATGATGTTTACGCGCTCGAAGCCTACCGCACCTATTTTTCTTCAGTTCACCGCAAGCGGATGCTCAATGGGTACAGCGGATATTTCCCGAATATTTATCACGATCATTCTATAGTACTCGATAATTTTCCCACTACAGAGGGCATAACCATGCTTGAGAAAACGAGAGTTCGGTATATACTTATCCATGCAGACGAATACGTAAACCAGCCGTACTCAGACGTTGCGAGAAAAATACGTAATTATCCGGCTCTCGTGCAGGTAGCTCAATTCGGCAACGATTACATCTACCGGCTCGATACAACCAAATGAAAAAATATTTTCCATATATACTGCTCATCGGTATATGTCTTCTATTTTTTTATAAAACCGTGCTGTTCGGAAAAATTCCTTTTCCGGGAGATTTACTTTTAGCTCAATATGCACCCTGGAACCATCAGTCTTTCGGCGGCTACGTCGCAGGTGCAGTACCAAGCAAAGATCAGTACTTTGACGTCATACGGGAAATTTATCCCTGGAAGTCACTCGTAAACAGTCAGCTCAAACTCGGTCAGATGCCGCTGTGGAACCCATATAATTTTTCCGGCGCACCTCTGCTTGCTAATTATCAATCCCAAGTATTCTATCCTCTTACACTCTTATATAGAGTACTCCCGCAGATGAGCGCCTGGACGGTCATGGTCGTTCTGCAGCCCATGCTCGGATCGATATTTATGTATTTATTTGCGACCGAAATAGGGATGAGCACTGCTGCCGCCATACTTGCCGCGATACTTTTCAATTTTTCCGGATTTGCGAACGTCTGGATAGAATTTACCACAATTTGGCACACCATCCTCTGGCTGCCGCTTCTTCTCTACCTCGTTGAACGCGATGTGAAACAAAAATCGTTAACGTTACTCCAGCAATTACTTTTTATTTTCGCGCTGTTTTCAGCTATCACCGGCGGCCACCCTCAGGATTTTATTACTTCATTTATATTTCTTGTTGTGTATACGCTTTTTCGGACATGGCGGCAAAAAGATTGGTCCCTCCTTTATGTTTTTATCATTCCATTTTTTATCGCAGCACCGCAGATATTCCCGACCGTTGAACTTTTTCGCCATTCGGCCCGCGTCGCCCACGATTACACCGGTATTATAGAAAATATGCTCGTCCAATGGTGGCAGTTTCCGCTCATAGCGGTCTCCGACTTTTTCGGTAACCCCGCTACCAAATCAAACTTTACCGGGGGCTATGTCGGAAAGACGCTGTCCGTCGGAGTTGTCGGCTTCGTTTTGGCTGCTGCAACCATCTGGAACAAAGAAACGTCATGGCATAAGAAATTTTTCGGATGGACTGCATTCATCATGCTTCTTTTGACCATACGTACCCCGCTATCAGAACTTTTCTACCACTATCCGTTGCCAATACTTTCCACGGGAACGCCGACACGAATACTTTTTGTACTTATGCTCGCGCTTTCGACTCTTGCAGGATTAGGATTTGATGCTATCCGGAAAAATACAAACCTCGTTTCCGCAGTACTAAAATATTGTTGGGTATTTTTTACAATCCTGTGGGTATATGCATGTATCCATCCGAAACTCGGCGATCTCGTCTTGACTGCTGCAAATATAAGCGTCATGAAACGCGCCATGATAGTCGCGACCGCAATTCTTGCCGCTATCACAGGAATCATTGTTCTTGCCAAATACAAAAAGCTGGTATTTCTTGCAATTATTCCTCTTGCAACTGCGGAGCTTCTGTATGGATTTATCAAATTTAATCCTTTTGTTGCGCAAACGTTTGTTTATCCGCCCAGTAAAATTATGGATACACTCAAACCAGTCACCGGAATCGATCGCATCTGGGGATACGGAACTGCGGGCATTGAGGCAAACTTCGCGACACAACTCGGACTCTTTTTTCCGGATGGTACGGATCCGCTAAATTTGGAGTGGTACAACCGGTTCATCCAATCCAGCCGGAACGGCAACATCGCCGTCACATTCAATAGGACAACCCGTTCCGATGCCCAACTTGCCCCCGGGTACGGCAAAGAAGACCTGCCGGCAAACGAATTCCGCCTTCGAATCATGGATAGTATGGGAGTGAAATACGTGTTAGATCGTACCGAAAATCCACGTGACGAAAAAACATTCGCGCCTCCTCGATTTAAAGAAATCCAGCGTGTTGATGATTGGGTGATATATGAAAATCTTATGGCTGCGCCGAGATTTTTCGCCACATACGACGTGCGCCCGTATACAGATACGAAAGATTTCGAAACCCAATTTTTCGACCCATTGTTTAACCCCGCCAAAACTGTACTCGTCGAGGCCAAGGATATGAGTAAACTGCCAAAATTTCCTATTCTTGAACGGCCGATTACTGTACGACTCACGTCCTACACACCAAATACGGTTACGCTCTCTGTAGACGCGGATGCTCCGGTTTTTCTATTCTTCAGCGATACATTTGATTATGGGTGGGCAGCAACGGTAAACGGAAAACCTACAACTGTGTACAAAGCGGATTTTGCGTTCCGTGGAGTGGTACTCCCCAAGGGCGAATCGACCGTGGTATTTACCTATGCCCCGAAATCATTCCAGACGGGAGTCGTCTTGAGTTTATTTGCTCTTCTTATAACTATTCTTTATGTTGCCTATTATCACAAGACCCAAAGTAGCGAATAATCCCAACACGCTCACAACGCCCCCGATGATAACGCTTGTCGGTAAATACCAAAACTTTACGCTAGACGAACCTGCAGGCACCAGAACCGCCCTGAAATTGTAATTTGCATGCAGTATGGATTCTGACTTACCATTCACTGACGCGTGCCACCCCTCATCAAACGCATCTGAAAGATAAAATATCGCAGATGAGTCTGAATGAACGTTAAACGTAAGACTGTTTACATCAGAGTAGACTAATTCCGCCGATCCCGTGCCGTCCGTTACCTTTGACGGTAATCGTTCTTGAATAAGAAGCGTTTTACGGAAATCTACGGATTGATTTTTAATTATCTCAAGCGCCTGGTCATCAGCAACGTTATCCCGGGCATCATAAAATAATCCAAATCGGGGATATGCCGTCAGATTACGGTAGACATCACTTCTGTCATCTTCAAATATCTTAGTAATATCCTTTTCATACTGCGAATTGTTCCATAATAATGTTGCCGGATTTGCACCCTTGGGAACGACAACAATATTCACCCCCAAAAAATCCAGGACAGACTTCATCCGGGAATTTTGCGTCAGCTCGTATTTATTATTCATCAGCTTTGTTCCCTGTTTGTCTTCAAGCGCCTGTAGGAAGCGTGCCGTCCGGACGGGAAATAATGGGTTATATGTATCCGTCCCGTAAATCCGGAGAGCCGTATTCACTTCGGGCTCCGTAAGTCCGTAAGAACGGCCGAGTGATTTTTCTGAATCAGCACGGATAAATGAGGTTATCGGAATTTCGGGATATAAAAACTTCTCGTTTGAAAATGTAAGAAACCTGTAGCCCAGGCGGAATAAGTCACCATACGTAAGCACGAGTACCGTCACTATGAATAATAATTTTAGGATCGGAAATTTACCCTGATATCTCACATATCCGATGGAAGCCAAACCGAACAGCACAATACCGGCAATCTGTACCTTTATATTGCTTAGCTGCACTCCGATGTTACTGTTTGAATGCGCTATCAATAAACCCAAACCAAAACATATTCCTACAAATCCTATAAACCATACCACTGATCGGATTTTACGTTTGACAGATATCTCCTGGATAAATGTGGACAATCCGAATGCAGATAGTATCGCTCCGGAAAACAAAAACATGGAAAATATGCGGCTTCCGTATCCGCTGGTAATTATGGGAACACGCAGGGCATAGAGAATTTGTGCAACACCATCCATGGAGAACAGAAGTGCAATTCCGGCTGTCACAGAAAAGAAACGCACAAATATATTTTTCCGTGCATACCATAGTGCATAGACCATGAAAAACAACGGAATGATACCGAAGTACCCTGACGATTCTATGTACCCGGCATGAAGATCCAACGATACGGGATTACCAAACCAGTCAGGCGATAACAATCGCAGGAGATGGTAGGGCTTCAGCAGTCCGCCAGAAAATGTTGCGTAACTGCCAATAATACCCCTGTAGGATTTTTGGAACATCTCGATGCCCGGTACCAGCTGAATCCCAGCAATCATCACTCCTGTCGCTATACCGGCAAAAGAAAGAAAAATTATGTTCAGAGACTTTTGGGATACCCGACTGTAATAGACAATAAATCCGCAAACGACCAGTAAGACATATGTAAAATACTGCAGGTGTCCGGCAAAAATTGCGCACGCCGTCGCTATAGTAATACCCGTTACAAACCACAGCTTATCCGTATCAACATACCGTTTCACTAAGTATAAAAGAACCGGTAGCCATAATAATACGTGCCCTTCAGATCCAAATTCAAGCACGCTTACCATAAGAGAATTAAATGTAAACGCTACAGCTGCCAGGAGCGCGAACATCAAATCAAGCCCAAGAGCGGATGCAAATAGATAGGTAAACCCCAGGCTCAAAAATAATTGCAGCCAGAGAAGAATATTCCACGCATGCAGTTCGCCAAAGACAAAAAATATATTCGCGGGGTAAAATACGAGAGGCTTCATGCCCGCCATAAATGGGACGCCCAAAAACTGGTAGGGGTTCCAAAGCGGTAATATCCCGTGGGTGAGTGACATAAACGTCAGATGTTTCCACGGAAACATCTGGATGATACTGTCCACCATATATGGATTTTTGAGAAGTATCGTGTTGGCATAGTGCCACGGACCAGAGTTGCTCACTAAAAGATCCAGAGGTAAAAGTATAAGTCCCGAAAATATCGGATAAATATATACCGATGCAAGGACAGCACTCAAAATAAATGCGATTACGAAAGATATACGCTTCATGAATCGTTATCTCTTATACGGAAACACATGATCCCAAGAACAATAAATCCGCAGATGGAGACGACACTACCTATCATAACGCTTAGGGGCAGGTATTTAAAGATCACAACGTGTGTTCCTTTGGGCACAAACACTGCTTTAAACGAGTAATCGGCGCGAAGGACACTTCCACGCTTACCATCCACAAACGCTTGCCACCCGGGATCATAATTGTCCGGCAAAAACACAAATCCATCGGTATCAGCATCCGTTCGGATTGTAATATCGTTCATATGGTAGGAAATAATTTCCGCACTGGTTTTCGCCTCCGAGACAACAGGAAGCATAATTCCCGGACTTTTCTCCAAAACTATCGTTGTCTCTAGGTTTGTGTGCGGATCATACAGTGCGTCCACAATATCCTGATCACTATTTTTCACAATATAATTCGATGCGAATATGACTCGGGGCAACGCATGTTTATACTGCCAAATCCGCCATGAGTCATTTTCCCAGAATCGGCTAAATAATTCTGACGGAAAACGCTCTTCTGCAGTATGACTATCTTTATAGACTCCTTTTTTACTTTCCAGAATATAGTGCACTCCGAGAAGCGACATAATGCGCAACCGGTACGGATTTGCACTCATCAAATCCTGCTCCGGTATTTCATTCATGTCTGTGTCACTACGCCGCACTGCGCCTCCAAGTTTCCCGTCGTTGGGGATGGTCGATAGGAGTTCTGCATATCGCGAGGAAGATAAATTTCCATATCCGTCCGTCGAAAACCAACCGTAATATTGGGCAATATTTTTTTCTAAGAATGCATTGCCATACCCCCAGATACGGTCAAATCCTGTTATAGATGAAATTTTTCCTATCACCGGTACATCCGGATAGACGAATCTTCGTTCGGAAACATATATATACTTTTGCGCAAAATACATACATGACGCAATTGCTACTATGCAAACAAATACAAACGTTATCTTAGAAAAGAATTTCCGGATTATCATAAGCATCCAGCCGGCAATCACAAATACAGACGGTACTATGAGGTTCCGTAGTGCTACACCTGCATACCAATCTTTATCTTTGTAGATAGCAGGAATATGACCGACAATGTCCCATGGAACGGATAATTTTCCTCTACACCAGAGTACGCCTGCAGGATACTTGTGATATACACACCAAGCGCTGACAACGACTATCCATCCGGACAAAAGAAGTATGGTGAGCCCGCTCATGACAAACGCTACCCGCTTATAACGGGGGACTTTCATAAACGATGATAGACCATAACACGAAAGAATCGTCGCCGCGAATGCCCAGATTCCAAATATTCGGGTAGGATATGAATTTGCTAAAACGGGAATATGCAAATTGTATGGCAGCCAACTTGTTGGCAACGCAAATCCCATGGATAGCGCAATGACTGCGATGAATGTCCAAAACAGAATACGTTTCTTTCTCCACTCGCCCATCGCATACAAAGATAAAGCAAGTGGGATAACACCGATAAATATAATTTTTTCGAAATAAAACCCTGCCCCCCCGAAGTAGTTATATGTCGCCGGATTTCCCCAAAAATCCGGTGCAATCAGCGTTATAACTTGCGACCCTGGAAGGAGTGCGTTTTGAAATGTCGTAAGCCCATCTTCGGTTCCCCGGGGCGACCCAAGAAACGCTTCTATTGACGGAACAAGCTGGATGCACGCCATCAAAAGGGAAAGAATAACTGCAACAGGAATCCAAATATTTAACCTGCGTTCGGAAATAGACCGGTATATATTCCAGATCACAACTATTCCATAAACATATATAGACATTTGTAAAAATCCTGCGAACACTGAACACGTAAGCGCCAATACCAAAAGTACAAAACCAAACCGATCTGCATGATGCTCCCATAGCCGGTTAGAAGCATAGAGTGCAAGCGGCAGCCAGAGAAAACTATGCTCCAAAACAAGTATTTCCTGGAAATATACCACCATAAATCCGGCAAATGCCCAGACAAATGCGCCGTACGCGGCGATGGCGGGCTCAAACTTGAGTGACTTGAGAAATACATACATAAATAACATCGAGAGTATCGGCTGGATTATGACAAGAAAATTCCATCCCTCGATGACCGGAAGCAGTGCTGCGATCCAAGACAGCGGATACCAAACGGCCGTATCAAATGCTGCCATAAACGGTGTACCACTATAAATATACGGATTCCACAGAGCAATTATTCCGCTGCGTAACGAATCCCGGAGAAGCTTCCGGTTCGGATAAAACTGTCTAGCATCATCAAACCCGATCGGTTTATTCGGCGGTCCGTTGGGGTATTCCGGCACGGGTTCATATTTCCACGGGGCATATGTAGACACGAGTAAATTTGCCGGAAACAGTATTTTGTGCCCAAAATAATATTGACGAAATACGAAACACGATATAATAAAAACACCGAGTAGGACAACGACCATTTCAAATCGCAGAAGTTTTTTCATAACTTACCCGAATCAACGCCTTCAAAGAGTATATTCCCCGCCTTGTCTTTCACGGTAAACTCCACAGGTATAACTACTTGTTCAGATATATGCAAATCTTTCGCCGTAAACTCTGACGGATCTCCGATAAGAAGGTTGTGTTCTCTGCTGATATCCGGATAGGGTGGTAGTATAGGTAAAAATTCTATGTGGCCGATCTTACGGACTCGGACCCAGCTGTTTGGCTCTTGTACTTTTTCAACTCCTACTCCGGACTGAAAAGCTGCAGGGTCATATGCCGTATAGAACAGATAATATATGTACTGTTTGGAATCGTTTGCACGGCTGGAGAGGATAATCCGGTCATACTTGCCTACACTGCGGACAATATCGTGAGTCAATGCTTCATAGCCAAAATGGGTATAGACGGAATACCGGTATGGAAAGAATGTCCAATATTCGATAAGAAAATTTGACGCGGCTAGGGCATATATACCAATAAGTATTACCAAAAATGCCTTCCCTCGGGTTACGCGAGAGAGTGTCCAACCGAGACCAAACGACAAAAGAAGCGGCCACACCGGGAACGAAATGAAATATCTTCCATAGTGGCCCGCAGACGTCATACTATCCGGTACCGCGGAAAAAAGTAAAAATCCCAATAAAAATATGCCCGCCGGAGTCCACTCATACACCACTGCAACTACTGCCAATAAAAGAAGCGGATAGTCCAATAGATATAAAAGACCCCGGCTTGGAAGCACCGAATATTGGGTTTCCGTTCCCGTCATACTAAGCAAATCTGGCGAAAAATGGTGTAAATAATTTGAAACGAATGCACCTCCAAACGCACTATATTTTGTAAACACAACTCTGCACAAAGCATCAGGCAATACTCTGAGACACGCTCCGCGCTTCTCATTCACCAGATCGATAATTCCTTTGTCGTTCGTTATGTTTGTCTGATTTACCCGTGCCTGAAACGCACTGGTATCCAAAGAGAACAGAATCGGAGAAGACACAAATAATAAACTGATGCATCCGGCCGCAAGATATTTCCAAAACGGATAGAAACTTTTTCTGTATAACAGCACTATACTTACTGTCAAAAATGGCACGAGTACTATATTTGGTCTGTACACAAACAAACTTAGTCCGAATACTATCCCACTCACCACAATCCACTGCGGACGACGACTGCCTATAAGAAGTGTCAAAAGTCCCGTAGTGATCACACATACGGAAACAGCCTGTTCGATCGCCACGCGGCTTAATCCAATATGCCACGGGGAAATTGCCAGAAAAAAAGCAGACAACAAAGCAAGATCAGTCCTTCCTTTAAATAATTCTTTCGCCAGTAAAAATATCGCAATAATGCTTAGTGATCCAAATAGCGCCGAGGGAAACCTGACGGCAAAAGGTGTCAAACCAAATATCGCCACAGAGGGGATGGACAGATATGTGTACGCGGGTAACCGGTAATCGCCGAAACCCCGCAGTGACGTGACAGGCCACGGGGCTCCCCACTGGTCCTTACCGGTTTTGATGAGCGAATAGGCGTCATAACCGTTTTCCGCCTCGTCGGCGACGAGCCCGATAGGATTACTCCCAAGTCCTGCAAACCGGATAACGGTTCCCAATAGAAAAATTGTGGCCAAAAGTATAGGCACGCGGTATTTCCAGAATAATTTCATTTTGGTAACAAATATGAGCTATCTCTCGTGAAAAACGTTCGACAAAAGTCTTGTTCACTCATGGATTCTATATTAAAATCCCCCAGTGTTACGCTATGCAAAAAGGGTGAGACGGGGTAATTTTTACAAACAGAATCATTATATATGACATACATAGGTTGATTCGTAACATAATTTGTTATATTTAACACTTCGCTCATCGATTTCTTCGGAATACAGACAAAGTTAAACGGTATAATCGTCGTCACGGTCTCATCCGCGCTTCTATCTTCACAGTCGGCAAACGTTACGTTATCGATCTGCGCAATTTTAGCAGTATACAAAGAAGCAACAACAGAATGATTCTCCCTCATATACCGGTTTGAAAAAAACAGATACTGTTTTAATAGCCCCTTATTTGTGCCGCGAAACAAAATTTCTACGCTCCTGTTACGAAGACCGGATAATTCTACATACCGGGCAACAATTCTTCCGCTAACTCCGAACGAATCGTAGTTGGCTACAGGATTTTTATACAAATATAAATATCCAAAATTTATAAATGAAAGTCCATATACTATACTCACTGCTACCGCCGCGAATGTATGATTTTTACTTAAACGAATCGTTTCGTATATACCGAAACCAATAATACAAAGAATGACCGGAAATAGAAATGCAGATCGTAATACATATTGCGTGTCTCCTCCAGAAATAGCAGATGGGATCGGTGCCACCAACAGTAGAGCGACGATCATTGCCGTACGGACACGATTTTTATGATTAAGCAACATGGCGAACCCGTAGACAAAAAATAGTACGTCGATAAGATAAAAAAGACCGTGAGAATCAAGAGAAAACCGCGCCTGATCTTCGCCGCGAACAAATAAATACGCAGGCGAAAAGGCGCCGGCATATTGCACGATAAACCTTCGGAAGACGTTTTCATATTTATTGATAAATACGGAGGTCACTCGCGACGGTATCGTGAGAGTTCGTTCAAAATTCACGCTTGATGATACGGACTCGGAGTAGGGGGATAAAAGTTGACTGGATTTATTACCACCGACGTCATTCGGCAGACGGATCATATAAACCAACATAGTGACGCCACACAGAAGAAGGAAAAAAAGATAATACCCTGGATATTTTTTTTGGTTTGTCAGCCAACTATGTACGGCACCGATAAGGGCAAAAAAAGGCAAAACAACTGGAGTACCGATGTAGCTGTAGAGAGATAGAATATAAAACGGAAACGCCAGCATTATGCGCCATGAATTTGCGTACAGCAGAATCGCAAACATGGTGAATCCAAAATATACACCAAGCGGCGCTTCATACGCAGTACGGCTAAAAAATATTGACCATGGATTTATTGCGTATAACAGTACAATGATATAGGCTTCTTTGTCAGAAAATAGTTTCTTACTTATCATAAATAGCACCAAAACAAACAAGCTTCCCAAAAGTGCATACGGGAAACGCGCCGTGAGGAGGGAAAATTTCACAGAAGCAAAATACGGGGCAAAAAGTATATACGGAACTTTCCCGAAAACCTGAATAATGTTACTTGGCGGCTTCACTGAAGAAAATGGGGACCATTGTTCCGTAAGGTCCTTACCGGTGTAATAGAAAGATCTTCCTGAGAGAGGAAATAGTATCTCGTCATCACTGATTCCAGTGGGGATAACGGACAATGCATACAATCGGGTAAATAATGCAATCCCTACTATTAAAAATAGCATCGCAAAAATACGGATATGACGACGGGCTGATATCAATGCATTGGCCATAGACGGATATTTTCCCTATAATACCAGTATATATGAAAATATGGCAAACGAAGTCGTTTAAACCGTTGGTATGTATTATCATGCTAGCGTCACTTCTCCGGTTTCTCTCCCTGAGCACAGTACCCAATGCCATAAGCGGCGATGAGTTACATTACGTCCTAACTGCAAAATCCGTTTGGCTTACCGGCCATGACCTCAGCGGCACGTGGAACCCGTGGTCACTCCTGTGGTTTCGCTATCCGCCAGGCGAACATCAGGCAGAACTTCCGTACCTGTTGCACCTTCTGTCCGATGCGCCATTTTCTTTTTCTATGATTCTCACCAAGCTTCCCTTTGCTCTGCTTTCTGTGGGAATCGTGATTCTTCTTTACGCCATAACATCAGCATTATTCGGTGCGCAGATTGGCATTGCCACCGCCGGAGTTGCGGCAATCAATCCCTGGCTCATTGTCATGGGCAGAAACGCCTATGAGGCCACGCCTGCCATGTTCTTTTATTTACTAGCACTATGGCTCATTCTTACAAAGAAACGGTGGCATATCCTATGGGTGACTATTCCGCTTCTCCTTGCATTTTATTCCTATATTGCGACAAAAGTTATATTGGTGCCGTTTGTACTGGGCATCTCTCTTCTGGCATATATGAAGCACGGAAAAAGGTATCTTTCCCAGTATGTGATTCTCTGTTTATTTGCGGTTTTGATAACGGGAATATTTTATGCATTGACGAAAACCGATCCGTCGGGTTCACGACTCGGCGAACTGTTTCTCCCTCAATCACCTGCGGTGGCCGCGGCAGTCGATCATATCCGAAAAACCGCGATCCAGTCACCACTTTTAACCGGGATCGTCAATAAATATACCGTTTATTTCCAGTTAATGCTTCCAAAGCTTTTCCGAATATTTTCTCCTTCATATTTGTTTGTTGAAGGTGATCAATTCTTTCTACCAGGCAGACAGAGCTTTTTCTATTACCTGGATGCCATATTTCTATTCATCGGAACCGTGTGGATGTTCGCAAAACAGAAAGGCTATGCATGGATCCTATGGTTTCTTATCCTCGTCGGTGCTATCCCGCAACTTATCAATACCAACACAGGTGATTTTTCCATACACCTCACGATGTTATTTCCGTTTCTTTTGCCGTTTATCGGCGCGGGTATCGTTCAGGTACTAACGGACGTGCCCAAACGGTTTATGTATGCATCCATAGGTATAATAATCTTCTTATATACTCTTAGTATCGCTAGTTTTTCCGTAGTCTATTTTTCTCAATATCCGCTTGTAGGCAAAGACAACTTTTCTATGCGCGTTCTTTCCCGTTACGTTCAGCTCGCTTCGAACCATAAATCGTCTTCCGTTGTCTACACAACAACCTCTTCCGATGTTTTCCAAAAATATATTTTATATACTGGAGCAATGACAAAACAGACTATACCACAGCTGTCTTCCATGCTACGGGTGCCCCGGATTACGTGGAGCAACGTACAATTTGTTTCATGCGGAGACACGATCACACAAGCCTCAACTCCCGTTGTAACTATATACGATACCGGATGCGGTAAAACACCGGAGGGCAAGCATACGAGTATTACGACACTGGTAGACGGTGGGGAGATCTATAAGATATTCGGCGATTCTGCATGTACGGCTTATCAACTAAAGCCGTACCCTGACCATTTCTTATTGAAAAATTTTAATATAGAACAATTATCTGAGCGAAAATTTTGCGAGACGTTCATAAATCAGAGATAAGCTTACTCAAAAAATTCGATCGCAGGCGACCCGTCCGGATACGATATGGTGTCCACGACCAAAGACTTCTTAAACACTTCTGCAGGTGTTCCGACAAAAAGTATTTTCTTCAGCGGATCCCGCTCTGATGTGGATATCGAACGGAACTCTATATTTCCAAAATGATTCCCCTGCTCATTAAATCCTCCGGATATGGTCCCACCCGCTTTTAAATATACAGCGGGTTGGACCGGCAGGTAATACAGATAAAATATATACGGAAAATCAAGAGTGTTGGAAACAATAATTTTATCGTAGGCCTTCTCATACGATACGATTTTAGCTGTCATTTCACGCCGTCCAACATACCAATAACTTGCATCTTCTACGGGCAGAAATACAAAGTATTGGTGAAGATAGTACACGACAGAAACGAAAATAACGGCGACTAAAATCCAACGGATGCGACGAAGTTTTTCCCATGAAGCGACAAATCCAACAGCAGACAAAATTTGCCAGGCAGGTAAAAACACCAGTGTCCGTACCGGATGCGGCAGTTGTAGCGTGAAGGCCGCCGCAACAGGCGACACGAGTATCCACCAAAAAATTGTAGCGGAAGACTTTGACCATTTTTTCACGAGCACGTAACAGCCGGCGAGAATGAGTGGCAACTCAAATAAATACAAAAGTCCGGTGTCGGGAGCTCGATATTTTTCTATAGATTTATCCAGGAATAGGAAATTCGGATCAAAATGCGCAAAGTAACCGCGCAGAAACGTAATTGCGTAACTAATTCTCCTGTTATCAAAAACCGTAAACAATTTCTGACCGTTCTTTTCGTCTACCATCGTACGTAGTGCCGATTTTTTTATGTCATCCGGATTAGCAAACGCGCTGACTCCCGCCGCCCGCATCTGACCTTCCGGTGATAGAGACATTTTGGCAATCGGGTAAAGGAGCATGCAGGCGACGATCGCGCTCGCCACAACATATATTTTTTGTTTCCACAATTCTCTCCGGTAGATTGCGGCAAATCCCACAAAAAGTAATGGCACAAAAATTCTTGGTGTCAGGTAGGTCCAAATTGCGACGGAAAATGAAAGAGACGACAAAATGAGCCAGCGCCCGCGTAAGAGACCTTTCATAAATAGGTATGATCCGAGTACGATAAAAAAGACAGCGACATTCGCTTCATATCCGGAGCGAGAAAAATGTATGGACCAGGGAGAAATCGCAAGTAGAAATGAAGACATGAATGCTATGTCATGCCGTTTAAGAAGCTCCAAGGCGAATAGGTATGTGCATAAAACGGTAAAAGTCCCCAGGAACGCCGACGGAAATCGTACGGCAAAATCTCCATATCCGAAAAGCTTCATGCTGCCCGCAACGAGATACACATAGACGGGCATTTTGTAGTCGTCGAATGACCGGAACAATAAGGGATGCGGCGTGCCGTACTCGTCACGCCCGGTAGTCAGAATTGAATACGCATTATATCCGATTGCTATTTCATCTGAATTGAGTGCCGGAGGGACCTGTGTAATATGCCAGAATCGAAGAATGCCGGCAAGCAAGACAATAATGATGAGCCATACAAACTTCTTCATAGTATTAATTCTTGATAGCTCTTATATCATACACCGACACAAGCGGCACGACATCAACGGACACGGTATATATAGCCTTCTGCGTACGAACTATTTTCGCTATAAACGGATCTAATATAAATAATCCCTGACGCATAAGTACAATCACGTAATCACACGCACCCCGACCGGCGGTAAACGTGACTCCCGGCTCTATCTGTCCCATAGCCTGATAATAGTAAAACGGATAGGTGGTAGGAGTGACACACATCATATGTTTTTTGTTCGCATTCATCCAGGGCAACACGCCGAGATAACTATTCCCCCAAAATTCCGACTCCATGCCCATCGAATGCGCGCCGCTGATACCGCCGACAAACTCATTGTAATAGGCAGATTCCCACGGATGAATCCGGATCACAGAAAAATATATGGTAGCCAACCATGCAAGGATAATAAAAATACGAAAAGATTTTTTTAATTGCATAATTCCTCGACCGGCAACGAGTGCAACAAACGGGTATGCAGGTAAAAACAATCTAACCCAGTCGTAACGGTACACGCCCGGCAGCGAAAAAAAGAATAGTGGGTACAGGGCATTGAGTACCATCACCCGGTCCCAGATCTTCCCTTTCCGGACTGACCAGTAGGATCCGATTGCGAAAAACACAAGCACGAATGCGGGGGTTGTGGTGAAAAACATCACGACCGTGTACCACCATGGCGCAGCAGTGTACGACCTTCCAAATATGTATTCCGGAACCACACGTGACGCGGTTTGCAGTCGAAAATATTCCGCCAGATGTGACAGGAGAGAAGTCCAGAGCCACGGCCAGCCGATCACGTACACCGCGAAAGCAAAAAATGTGAGATAGAGTATTTTGATAATTGAAGGCCATAGGGTTTTTTGGCGGAAAGCGTACCAGAGTCCAAATCCCACTACTGGGATAAATAGCAGATACCCGGACAATTTTGTAAGGAGTGTCAGCCCAACACATATCCCCGATATGGTAAGCCACCCGTAGTGTTTCATGCCTTTTATCCCGGTTACGACCGCCACAAACCACAATGCTGCTATCGCATAATCCAGAGTGAAAAGCGGGGTAAGGAACAAAACGTGCGGTAGAAGAGAAAACATAATCGGCACAAGTATACCGACGGTGTATCCGAATTGACCGATAGCAACATAGGCAAACAGAAAAATAAACGGAAATACAAACAGCAAAGATGAAACACGATACCCACGCGTGTTGTCTATAATATGCAACCGATTCGTCAGTATTTCATGTGTGATTCCGCCTATTATTTTACGAAATGGTGGATGAACATCTTCGCCCGAAGCGCGGAAAAAATTATCTTTATCCGAAAATATCGGTCGTTTGAGCCAGGCAACGTATTGATCGGCGCTACGCATATAGACAGGCTCATCCCAGGTAATACCGAAGTCATTAAGCACAGATAGCATCACAAGAGAAATGAATATCGCTACAAAAAACGAGGTAATAAGCCGCTTCATAAATTCCGGTCATTCACGCGCCACAATTGCCTTTGCACCATCCGATGGGCAAATATTGATGGAAGCCTCATGACCGCATGCACGTATCCCTCGAGCATAAGAATATCTCCTCGTAACACCGCCTGCAGGAGCCGTAGCGGTGTCCAGAATGCATGAGCCAAAAGAATACTCGCGTCCCCGGCATTTTTCCAGATAAATATGAACTGATTTCTGTACACGATACGCTTCACGTCCGCAGGAGTATATTCACGTTTAATTTTCCCCTCTTCGTGGTAGTGATGCACGACGCTGTGCGGCTCAAACATAGTTTTCCAGCCCGCCTTACGCGCGCGGTACGATAGATCTATATCTTCCCAATAAAACGGGTTATAAAGCGTATCCATGCCACCAAGTTGATCCCACATAGATTTACGAAATGCGCCGCTGCCTCCGGACACCCATGCCGTGTCATTTTTATCCACCTCGCCACGGGTATGGATAAAATATCCTTTTATCCAACGAGCCAAACCTCTCCCGCGAAGCACATCCCCATCTTTTTCTGGACTTATTTCCAGACACCCGACGGCAAATACCGATGCATCTTGAAAATGCCGGAGGAGCGGCGGGAGAAATCCGGGATTCGGTTCCACATCTGTATTGAGGAGTACAACGATATCACCGGAAGCTTTGCGCACTCCGGCGTTCACATTTGCCGCAAACCCTTCTCGCTTACCACGAACGACGACTTTTACATCCGGAAAATATTTCCGGAGATACTCTACGGAGCCATCGCTCGATTGGTCATCGGCAATGACGATCTCAGCATCCGGTGCCGCCTTCACGACATTTTTCAGATGCTTTTTCATGAGGTACACGCCATTCCAGTTGGGTATGACGATGGAAATACTGAGGGTGCTCGTGGTTTTAGTCATATATGATAGTATAACGTATATGAAGCCTAAAATCCTCATTCTCCTCTTTGTCATCCATTTATTTTTGATGTTTTACAATCTCGAAAAGTGGGCTCCGTTCGGATGGGATCAGGTCGATAACGCGTGGGCCGCTATGCGCATCATTTCTATTCATAAATTTCCGCTTCTCGGCATGGTCGCCAAAGGAAACAGCGGTATATATATCGGACCACTGTACTATTATTTCGTCGCGCTATTTTATGCGCTGACGCGCATGGATCCGATTGCCGCCCCGATTATAGCCGGTGTCACGTCGCTATTCAGCTTCTGGGTCATATATTTCGTGACCAAGCGTATCATGGACGAACGTGTTGCCGTCGTATCCGTGGCGGTATATACGTTTTCTTCATTTATCATTACCACAGAGCGGGTCCAGTGGCCCGTGAATTTTATCGCTCCATTTTCGCTCCTTATTCTGTATTTTTTATATCGGGTCATCACCGGAAATGCAAAATATTTTCTCTATTTGGGAGCAATAGTCGGCTTGTCCTTCCATATCCATTTTACGGCTATATTCTACCCGATCATTGTCCTTGGCGCTATGCCGCTCGTCCAATGGAATAAAGTCGCCTTCAAATATTTTCTCGGTGCGATTGGCATTGGACTCCTGTTTTTTATCCCGCAAATCATCTATTATCTGCAGGCTGAACATGGACAGGCAATTAGTGGATATGTGGCTTCCTATTATCATGGCTTTCATCTCACACGCTTTTTACAATTGACACCAGACGCGTTCATCAAATTTCAGTCAATTCTTATGACGCCATACACGTGGACCCGGTACATAAGCTTCCTTTTCGTACCGGTATTCCTTGTATTACACCGAAAAAAACTCGCATATCTCGTAGCACTGTGGTTCCTTGTGCCGTGGATCGTATTTACCACCTATAGCGGAGAAATCAGCGATTACTATTTCTCTCTGCAATCCTATGTAGCTGTTATGATACTGGCGTATGGAACTGTCCGCGCGTGGGACTTGAAGTATATCGCGGCAAAAATATTGATGAGTGCGTTTTGGTTCTATTGGATCGTTGCCAACGTACAGGTATTTTTCAACACAAATCCCGGGAATTTAACCGAGAACAGAACAGTAGCAAAAACCGCCTCTACGACTGCCCGCATCATCCCGTTCACCGAAGGCGACCCGCAATCCTACCTATATTACTACTATATGTACCGCAAAGGCGGCTGGCTGCCCTATAAACTTTAACGCACTTTTCTCACGACCGCGACCATGTTATCTCCGACGGGTAAATACATAGGAAACTGGTGTGCTTTCCATTTACTTGCAAGTTCATATAAACGACTTGCAAGTTTACTTTCTCCCGTAGTACGTGCTAAGTGTAGAATGTACCGCAGGCTCAGCCATTTCCCTATCCCAAACCATTCGACCGGGAATAAATTATGACGCGCCAAAAGCATTGTCATCGTTGACTTATTAAAGAAAAATAAATGCTGCGGAGGGATATAAAATGTCCACCTGCGTTTGAGAATTTTTGCCATCACGCTATCCGTATTTCCGGTCGCAATCACCATAACGCCGTCATCCTTGAGTAATCCCGCAAGCTTCGCGACGTCTGCCCCTGGATCGTGCAGGTGCTCAAATACGTCAAAAAGCGTAATGACATCAAAAGATTTTTTCGGATACCGGACAGACTGAATAGTGCCGTGCTTGATTCGTCCCCCGCCGACGAGTGCCGACGCCTCCGCGACTGCATAGGTGGATGGGTCAAATCCATAGGCGTCAAAACCTTTTGCTCCTGCCAGTTCTACAAAAAATCCGAGCGCACACCCAACGTCCAGAAGCTTCCCTTTGGATTTATACTTGATGACTTTACTCAAAAACCGGCGCATGTTTTTGACGATCAAGGGCTTATCTTCTTTATAATTTATGTAGGCGCTCCGAGTGGGGTCACCGGTAAAATACCCTTTTGTATAATGTTCCCGCACAAACATCTCATAATCCATTCCTAAATCCGTCCGCGCGAGTCCGCACGCGTCGCACCGGTAAACCGAGAAACCGTTCTTTTGTAAAAACAAGCTCACGTGCCCACCGCAGAGATAACACATATTATTCATAACGCAAAGTTATGACGTGGTCTCCTTTGGGGACCACAAATCCGATACAGATATAATCCGTCCGGTATGTTTGCACAGGTTTTCCGTCAATAGTTACTTTCCATTTCGGATCATATATATTTGAAACGACGACAAAATGATCTCCGGCAAATGACGCGGTCGCATCCAACTCCGACTGAGTATAGGTCGTCGTACGAATGAGATCTGTTGGCACGTGCGGCGCGACGGATATGGGGGCGGAAACGTCCTCTATAATAGCGATTTTGGCAGGATTATACGTTTTAGCATAGAGGCGGTCGATGACCTGTTGGCGGGTATTCATTTTCTCTACCGTATCAACTGCATATACTCTGGGCAATGCCTTTTTGTACGCATAAATTCTTGTGCTCCCCTCGCGATACACGAGCTCCATGGCGGGATTCACGACATCCTCAAGAGTTAGCACGTATTTAACGTTCAATATGGGTAAAAGAGGTGAGTCAATTGTTGGCGTAGTAATAATACGATTAAATCCAAACGGAGGTGTTATATTTGGCGCTCTCCTATTTAGAGCCGCGATAAATTCTTCGTACCGTGCGTCGTAAATCGGGTCATACCCTTCAATGCTTTCGATGCCGTAATACGCGCCGGTGTTTGGGGGCATAATGCGATTGTCCAAGCTCATGACGCGAAACGGCGGCTGTTGTCCTTGTAAGAATGAAACTGCATTTGTCACGGGGAAAAAATATTCCGAAGGGGTAAACGGGGTAAATTTCCAACCGAAACGGAACAGGTCAAATACTGTGACTACAATGATGAGCTGAACCACAATTATATGCCATTTCTTTTTCAGAAATAATGGCAGCAATAAAAGCAAACTTCCGGCAGCCCACGTGCCGCTCGGCAACATGAGATTCCTCCGGCTGACAAGTAAATTCACATCTGTCGAACGGACCACATACATCCATATGCCCGCAATCAGAACTCCTACCAGCGTAATACCTAAGAGTATTTTTTTATCGGGTCGTTTTATATATGCGTCCAACCCGCAGGCTGCCAGTACAACCAGACAAAAATCCACAATAACCATAAGTCTCGTCGGCTGCAAGGAAAACAACACCGGAATTTTCAGTTTGTAGATGAGGGCCGCTACCGGAGTCGGCAGTAAAAATATCAGAGCGACTGCCAGAACCACAGCAAAAAATGCAGTCAATTTATCTCTGCGGCAACAAACTGCATATACCGCGAGCATGAGTGGAATAATGCCGATATAGCCAATAAATTCACCGTAATTCCAGATACCCCAATAGTTGAGCGTCGCTGGGTTGCCAAAAAAATCGGGAGCCGCAAACTGCACCAGGTTTTGCCACGGTAAAAACCAGCCGTCTTTCAACCACGCAGTTGTGTCGATAATACGGGAACTGTGGGAAATTAACTGAAGCATTGGTATCCACTGAATCGAAGAGAGAATACCTGCTGCAACAACTGCGGGGATAATCCACCACGATCGCTTGAGAATGGCGTATACCCCGGCAAAAGCAAATATATATAATGCCACCTGTGCGTGACCTGCAAATAAAGCAAGGGTCGATGCCGCAATAAATAAAATCCATGAACGTTTGTCAATTGCAAGCAAAATAAGCGGAAGCCAGAGAGCAGTCTGCGCTATCGTTCCCCATGTGAGCCAGGCGACCGAAAATCCGCAGAATGCCCATACGAGACCTCCCAACACCGCAACGCTCGCAGAAATGTTTTTATTACGCAAATAAAAGTATAAAAATAATGCCGCCAGAACGGGTTGGGCGACTATAAGAATGGTCCATGCAACCACAAACGGAAACACAAAAAAAAGAATATTAAGTGGGTACCACGTACCCGCCTGAATATTGGCAAGAAGCGCCGTTCCGGAAAAATTAAATGGATTCCAGCTGGGTACGGCGCCCTTTTTTAGATCATCGATGACGAGCTTCCGCCACGGAATCTGCTGACGTATGGGATCCGTGATGAGAAAATTTTTAAATGGTACACCGGCTGGACTCGTGATCGCTGCCTGATCCAGCCAAGGATGATAAAGGCCGATGAGCGTATCCGTGGGTACCGGCAATAAACCCTTCGTAATCGTCTGGTAAAAAAATGACAAACAAATAACAAGAATAATAAAGAGCGGCAACAATTTTTTCATTTGATTATAGATTCAAGAAGCGTATCAAAAGCATCAGTAAATTTTTCTACGGAAAACTGTTCGGATCGTTTTACCATAAATAGCTTTAGTGATCCATTCATGATTTTTTTGGTTTTATCAATAAGGTCTTCTGTTGTTGCCCATAAATACCCGTCTTCTCCCGCGCGGACAATCTCCGGTAGTCCTCCGCCGTTAAAAACAATCGGCGCGGCGCCTGCGGACATCGCTTCCACCGTTGTAATGCCAAAATGTTCCATGCGTTCCGGGTTTGTTTCATGGTAACCCGCTGCGTGCCAGTAAATCGTCGCCCGATTATAGAGGACCATAAGTTTCGCACGTGTGATATTCGGAAGCAAGCGGATAGGCAAATTTTTTACGGATGTCTGAAGTCTTTTATAATACTGCCCATCCGCGGGCAATAGACCACCGGCCAACACAAGTTCGTATCCGGTAAATTTACCTTTTCGGAAAGCCTCAATGAGAACATCCTGCTTTTTCAAAGGGTGAAATCTTCCAACAGAAAGCATAATTTTCTTTTTGCTATCTTTTGTATGAGGCACAGGAATCACAGGAGGATAGATGACGACCGCGCGCTTTCCCAGCCCGCCGGTGATATTTCGTTTTGTAAAGTCTGAATTACATACGACGGCCTGATATCGGGAAAGTTTAATCGGGTGGATGGCTATATGTTGAAACGGTACTTGAAAATGCAGAATGTTATGCCTGGCAAACGTCGTCGGAATACTGCCGTCCGTCAGGAAAAAAATCAGGTCATACCCGCGACTGACGATCATTTTGGCAAATATATTTCGTGTCGCAAACACATTCGGGACAGTTTTTACCTTCACTAGATTTATCCCCAACCGTTCTGAGGCACGGCGGAGAATTTTCGGATCATCCCAAAAAAGAGACACGTCATGTGACTCCGACCAATGCGACGCCAGTGTGAGCAAATAGCGTTCGCCGCCCGCAAGACTATCCAGATATGGACTGTAAAATCCTATTTTCATGTTCTTTTTGTAAGCACCAATATCCCTCCGACACCGATGATACTCAGTATTATACCCCACCGAAATTCTTCCGGTGTGTACGTAAATACAACCGTGTGTGTGCCCGGCTGAACTGCAACTGCACGGAAATCATAATTAGCTCGGTACATCCTGGCTTCTTTCCCATCAACCGTTACTCGCCAACCTGCATCGTACACGTCGGATAAAAATAATAATTTCGGAGCGTCGGCAGTTGTTTCTACCGTTACCTTATTCGGCGTATAGTTCTTTATGACGGTAGAGCCTGATCCGGACGCGGGCTCAATCCCTGGTTTCTCTTCCAAAACCAGCGTATTTCTTCGGTCAAAATCTTTGGCAAAAAGCGTGTCGACACTCTCTTTATCGCTATGCGCAACAACGTACGATGAAGCAAGAAAAGCTCTCGGATACACCTGATTATACGCAAATATTTCATATTTCTCGTCGCTATACACCTGATGCATGGTTCCGGAGGTCAGGTATTCCCAATACGGAAATACCCACACATTTCTGCCGTCGCTCAGGCTGTGATAAATATATTTAATTCCCAAAAGCTGCAGCGCTTCTGTTTTATACAATCCGTATTTGTCAAACTGCACGACAGACCGTTGGCCGGGATATAGAAATCCTTTGGAAACGGCATTCATAAATTCGCCGTACCTCCCCTGGTAGACTGCGTCGTATCCCTCAACAAGTGGAATGCTACGCTCTACACCCACCTCGCCTGCGCCGATATTGCCAAACACACGGTCGCTCCCAACGTGTGTCTTCAGATAGTCAAGCGATTTTACGGACGGATATACGTACTGCTTCGGCTCAAACGGCATCCACTTAACGGCAAACCGGACAACATCAAATGCCGTGAGTCCGATAATCGCAACGATAACAACCTTGTTCAGCCACCTTTTCCGAAGTGAAGCTAAAAAAATAAGTATCGCTACGGCAATACTATAGAGAGTAGGGATAATCAGGTTGTGCGTCGCAATCGCGAGTTTATCGGGATCAAACGGCTTCCCTGCAACCAATACAATCCACACGACTCCTATAAAACCCAAACACGCGGACGAAAACACAAATCCCGTTTTTTTATGTTTCGTCAGTTCATCCACACCGAATGCGGATAAGACTGCCAGAGAAAAACTTGTTAATATAATAATTCGTGACGCTGCACTACCGGATAATACCGGAATTTTCAACACGTACAGCAAATTATTAAGCGGAGTGGGCAGCGCAAATAACATTGATAGGAAAGCAAGGAGTATAAAAAACCACGCATCTTTTGATTTTTTGCCGATCATCGCAAGAATCGCGAGCAGCAGCGGGGCTACACCGACAAATCCATTCCACTCGGCGTAATGCCCGAACCAATCGTTCCGGGTCACCGGATTACCGTAAAAATCCGGCGCGAACATAGTCATGAGGTACTGCCAGGGGATAACCTCTCCTTTGAGGACCGTGACACCGCGTGTTGACTCAAGAAACGATTTTATACCAAGAAGTATTTGTGGCGCGGCAATAAAAAACCCGAACAATATATAAAATAAATATTTCCACTCCCTCTTCCATAAAATGTACAGCATCGCAGCGCCCGCTACATACACGCTCACTTGAAAATGTCCGGACACAAGCGATAAGGCGATACCTGCGCTTACCGCTGCCCCATGCTTTTTATGTATCCCCCAAAATATTAGGGGCAGAAACAATGCCGCGTAGCCAAGCGTCCCGTACGCCATCCATACCACCATAAATCCGCAAAACATAAATGCGATGGACGACACTAGTGACGCCTCGCGCGAACGGTCCAGGCTCCGGACAAACAGGAACATAAACAAACCCGCCAGTAGCGGTTGCAGCAGAATCAGGATGCTCCAGGCGTGGACAAACGGCAGAATAAAAAATAGTAAATTAAATGGTGAAAAAACTGCGCTTTGATAATTACCCGCCTGCGGTGTGCCCGAAAAACTATACGGATTCCATAACGGAATTTGTCCCATTTTCCACGTATCGATGGTCAACTTTTTCCACGGGTAAATCTGAGTGATTACGTCCGGCATTGCATTATTTTTTACCGGCATGCCGTACTCACTGCTCCAAGGCGGGAAAAACGTCACGAGATAATCCGACGGGAACGGTACCAAACCCTTTATGAAATACGGGGCGGAAAAAATCAACCACAATCCAAATATAACCAACAGAGGCCAGAAGCGCGCAAAGAATTTTTTCATTTATGCCTTTTATACATTATATACGCTTACTTTCCGAATACAAAACACCCCTCTTCATCAAAATCATTACCTTTCGGTAACAACTCCAATTCGGAGGGGGTTTTGCAGCGTTGTATGATTGCGGAAGTTTTTTTATTCGCGTTCGACGGCGATCACCCAATACAAAAGATGGCCAGCGGGCGCGCGGTGAGTGATGGTTACCTTGTACCACTCGAATACAAAGTAAGGATTGTTGAACTCCCCGTCGTATTTGTCTTCTTTGAGATGCGTGCTACACCCCCATACGCCGTAGGAATCGCAGACGTTGAAGCTCGCATATTCTTTGTTATCGCCGTACCAGAAGGTGATCGGTTTTCCAGAACTGCCAGGCATCATCTTTTGGCTGGTTCTTACGTCTGGCTCGAAACGATGAAATTCGTTGGAGGCAACGAACGTGTAGGTCTTACCCACCAGCATCTTTTCGAGAAGCTTGCAGACATCCTCGATGTTCTCGACGGTCAGCATGCCGTACCAATTGAGGTCAGTCGGTTTTTTACTCATGATTCATCTCCTTTTTTGTCCTACATAATAGAAAAACTTTTTCTACCCAAGTGGGTATCTTCCAAGGTACGATCATATACCCTCGAAACTACCCACCTAGGCCAAGGAGATTTTAACGTTCCGCAATCTGTTAACGTGCAAAGAAAAATGATCGGAAGCACAAAAATAGCCTCGCTGTGAGGCTAATTTATAGTCTTACGAGCCTGAGGAGTCTATCAGAAGAAGAAGAAGAAGTCAAGTACTATAAGTCATTTTTGTTGCATTTCCCAGAGTTTGGCGTAGGTAATAAACATGCTGAAGGCCTGATATATACTTTCGATCCAGCCCACCGTACCGGCGCGGAATCCCCGCTGATCTACATAGGATCTGGTAAAACCGGTAAACATGACGCGCAAAAATCTCCACCACACGACCGGCGGATGATGCGCATCCAAACGGAGTTTTGCTTCAATCTCCGACCAGTCGTTTGTTTTTGTAAGCATTTCCTCTAGCGTCCGGTGGGTCCGGTGCACGAGCGGATGGGTCAGCGTACCCGTATCCCCAGTGTACACGGGCGTCTCGTGGAGTTTCCCGTGCCATCCTTTGAGCGCCGAAGTCAAAAATAAACGCTCAACCTGGTCCTGATACGGCCAATGATGGGAGAGATAATACGTATCACGTTTTACGAAATACGCCGAGGGCGCTTCTGCCGTATACCCTGTAATAACTTTTCTAACTTCGCGCTGGAGTTCGGTCCCGACTTCCTCGTCCGCATCCACATATAAAATCCACGTACCTACTGCTTCCCGAAGGCCCAGTTCACGGACACTCGCAAAATCTTTTTCCTTCGCTTCGACAACTCTGGCGTGCTCGCGCCGAGCCAACTCCATCGTCCGGTCGGTGCTCCCGTTATCTACGACGATTATTTCGTCTGCAAATGACAAAAACGAAAGGCAATCGGTAACACGTTCCTCTTCGTTTTTAGCAATCACGATGGCGGTAAGTTTTACTTTCATGATTTCAGAGAAAACTGATTTCCGAATTTTCCGAATAAAGCGTCAACGACAGCTTTTCTGCGTACAGAGGATCCAGTGAAAAAAAACCTGGCTGCCTCACGTACCAAGGCAAACTTCGTACGGATGGATGTGTACCGGAATCCCAAAAGCAGCCTGTTCCGGGTAAAATAATACTCATGGAGTGGATTGCCCGGCCGGGCGGATGACCCCGCATTCACATGCCAGAGAACGGACGATGGAACGTACATAAGCTTAAATCCGGCTTTCTTGGCACGCAGACAATAATCCAGATCTTCCAGATACAAATAATATTTGTCATCCAAAAGTCCGATCCGATCCAGGACGTCGCGGCGGATCATCATGGAACAACCGGTAACAAACTGTGTGAGTTCCATTTTATCGTACTGCCCGTGATCTATTTCATCGACCCCACGGTGAGAAGCGTATACATTGTCCCAATCCACCAAGCCTCCGGCATACCAGATTACCTTTCCCCTTTCCTTCTCTGCGTAGCGGTCGTGATGGAACTCACGGCCCGGCGCGAAATATATTTTGCTGCCGATTATCCCGACCTTCGGATCATCAAACGCTTTAAGAAACGACAGGACATCGCGGTGGACGATCGTATCGTTATTCAGGAGCCAGATAAAATCTGCGCCATGGTTTATCGCGTACTGCATGCCGACATTGTTCCCACCGGTAAACCCTAGATTTTTGCCTGTTTCCAACAAGGTAACTCCGGGGAATTTTTTCCGGATGACTTCAACTGACTCATTGGTCGACCCGTTGTCTACGACGACCGTTTCAAGCTGGATGTCCTTTTTCCGTATTTTGACAAGAGACTCCAGGCAAATGAGCGTGTCTTTCCACCCGTTCCAGTTGACGATGATTACAAAAACTTTCTTTTTACTTTCCATATGAATTTTTCAATGACATTTTTTGATTCATTCATGCGAGCGGAATGCATCCAATAGGTAATATCTTTTTTTTGAGTATTCATTTCGGACAACACAGCCGCCAGAGTAATATCCCGCTCACTGAATTTTTCCATTTCCCAGTATTTGGCAAATACAGCGAACGAATAAAACGCCTGAAATATGGCAAGCGCGAGTCCGTGTAGCCCGTCTTTATATCCGGCTTCGGCAAAATATATTTTTAGGAAATCGGACAACGGGAATCGAATGGCATCATACCAGACGAGCTGGTGATGCATTTCTTTGAGGGATAGCGCTTCGCTCGTGCTGGCGCGGTCTATTTTTCCCAGATACTGATGGACGGATTCATAATTATAATGCGTATACGGGGCCCTCAGCTCCCCGGTCTGCCCGTCTATCGCGACATATTCATGGATGTGCACGCATGGAAACTTCCCTTTCCCCCGTCGAAATAACCTCACCTGTTTATCGGGCCACCACAAACCGTGAGTAATCCACTTGCCGAAAATGATATTTTTTCTCTTTATCCAAAATCCATTTTCTGTCGGATTGGCGGAAATCATGGCTTGAATCTCTTGCGCCAAGTCTTTGGGAATTTCTTCATCCGCGTCCAGGTTGAGTATCCAATCCCCGGTTGCTTTTGTAAACCCGTAATTTTTGTTGGTGTTGAGCATCAGAATATTTTTCTGAGAAAATACTTTTTTCGTAAACTTTTTGGCGACGGCAACCGTACCATCAAGCGACTGGTTATCGACCACGATGATTTCATACGCAAACGGCACGGACGAAAGACATCGCAAAAGAGTTTTTTCTTCGTTGTATGCCGATACGACAACGGAAAGTGTTTGTTTGATCATCGGGCCTCCCGGAAACTTTTTATCGTGTCCGTAATACGTTTCTTTTCTGCGATCCAGACCACTGTCCCATATAGTATAACACCGACCAATCCCGTCGGAATAAGCCATACGAGCGTATGCGGTACAATGCGCAAAATACCCGCGTACCACAAGCTTTGGAGTGTGGCACCCGTAAGCGCCCAAATAATGCTTTTCCAAAACGAGAACGCGATATACCGTTTTAAGAGCTGCACGACGACCACAATCGTCGTAGATACGAGAAGAAATGCAGCCGGAACGCCGTTAAACCCGTAGAATTTGATAAGCGTGAGCGTGGCTATCCAGGTGAGCGCCGTCCACATAACCATAAGACCCAATGTCACTTTTATCTTTCCGATGGCGTTGAGCGCATTGGTCAGCGGCGTCGTCAAACCTGCAAATATGGACGATACGGTCAAAAGATAAAATGCGACGATCGCCGGCTCCCACTTGCTATATTTGGGTATGATCCCGATAAGCGGCTGAACATAAAACAGAAGCCCGACAGAAATAGGAAACATGGTAACCGATAAGCCAAGAAGTGTCTTTTCGATTGCCGCAGAGAGGTGCTCTTTGGATTCCTGAAGTCGGGAAAACGCGGGAAATGTCACGCGGATGACGGAATCCATAATGAGTCGGAGCGGCACCTCGGCCCACTTTTTCGCCCACCCGATATACCCCACTTGGGCAAACGGCAGCATTTTTCCCAAAAATACGGTCAACAGATCATCTTTGAGAAGCGCAATAAATCCATTAAGCTGAAATGGCACGCCGAACTTCAGAAGCCGCTTCGCGACATCGCGCGAAATGTGGAGGGAAATACGCCATGGGGACACGACGTACATTGCGATCAATCCCACCACTGCCCGGACGAGTACCCCCCACGTAAAGCTGGTGACGCCGTACCCCCGCCACGCCAAAAACACCGCAACACCGTAAAACCCTAATGTCTGCAATATTTGTGGAACGATAAGTTTATCAAAAGCGAGCTTCCGCTCAAGGAGAATTGACGGGATTGTCGTAAGCGATGACAGGAAAAACGATAAAATCAGCACCCGTAAAAGCCACAGCCCAGCCGTATCCAAATGATAAAACGATGCGAGCGGTCCAGAAAATATAGTAGCTAAAAGAACCGCGGTACCGACGAGCATCTGTTGGATAGTAAATGTCGTCGCCAGATCCTCCTGCGTCAACTCTTCCTTTTTTTGGATAAGCGCGGCTGCAAGACCAATGTCGGCAAAATATCCAAGGAAATTGACGATAGCGGATACGACGTAAAACACGCCGAATATCTGTGGCGTCAAAAATATGGTGAGGAGGAACGTGGCGGCAAACGAAATCACCTGCAGGATAAACGTTCGGCTCGTGAGTGCGACAACTCCGGTAAGAGAACGTTTTTTGATAAGCGCGATATCAATTTCTTCCATAATTCTTCCTCCAGGGACGCGTCACGAATAATCGCTTAAGCCCATACAAATCTCCGAGCGCGGTCTTCATCACGCGGACGGTCGAACCAGGATTATCGATCCAGGTTACCGGCTCTTCATATATTCTGTATCCGCTTTTTTCAGCAATAATAAGAAGTTCCGTATCAAAAAACCATTCGTTATCTTCTATCTTTGGGATAAGTTCTTTCACGACCCGTCTGGTCACCGCTTTAAATCCGCATTGTGCATCGCTAAAATGTACCCAAAAAAATAATTTAATAAGAACGATATACATTTTTGACGTAACTGTCCGAAGAGCGCTTCGCCCGTGCACGCGTGATCCCCATGAATTTCTCGTACCGATCGCTATGTCATACCCGCGGGTGAGACTGCGAACAAGCGGCGGCAGATGCTTGAGATCCGTAGATAAATCCACATCCATGTAGACCTCTATGTCAGACGTATCTTTCTGCCAAACATGTTTCACCGCTCTACCCCGGCCTTTTTGCGGCAAATGTTCACAGGAAACCTCCGGATATTTACGGCTCAGCTCTTTGGCGATTGCAAACGTTTGATCTGTCGACGCGTTGTCCGCGACCGTTATGCGCCACACATAATCCGTCAGGTGCTCACCTAAAAAATCCCGCAGCGTCCCCACACTGACTGCTAGTTCGCGCGCTTCGTTATACACGGGAATTACGATATTAACTGATAATTTTTTTATTTTTTCGGTCATAAATAAATATATATAATACAAGCGAAATCAAACTTATCCAGTTGCCGATTGCCCGCACCGTTGTATCACGAAATTGCATTTGGACAACGGTAAATCCCGAAGGAACAGTCACGACCGGCAACCCATTTTCGATCGTAGGAACGACTACGTTTTCATTTACCATAAAATGCCATCCCGGAAAATACGCCACGCGTATAACAACCGTATTATCCTGACCGGACAGGAAAGTAAATTTATTATACGTATCGGATAACTCATTTACTGTAAGTTCGTACGTATCCGATTTTGCTATTGTATCACGCAGGGCGTCCTCAACTTTTGTAGGACGTACCACTGCCGCCGGGAGATATTCATCAGAAATTTTAGAGACCCGGTATCGGATATCCGATGCAGTCTCAAAGTCCGCTTCCGGTCTGTCGTAGGTATACTGCGGGACAAACCGTTTCGCCTCGACAAAGAGAAGCACAATAATTGCCGCCCCGACTATGACCCATCGCACGTATGAATTACGAACAACATACACGAGCACTCCGACTGTTAGAGACACACCAAATGTCGCAAACGTTAAAAACCGCCACGGATACTGCAGATACGAAAATAACGGCAGTACCTCCCATACACGGGTGGATACGGGCAGCATAAAAAAGACCGACATGAGAAGTATTACCGTACCGGCACCTGCAAGTTCTTTTGCCCGGCGACCCCGGATAAATCCCAGAGCCATGGTGAAAAGAACAAGAAGGCTCGTTATCAGATGCACTTTACCGATTTTCATCGAAAATCCGTCCAGGCAACCTTTGGCGGAACCCCCGTATCCCCAAATGGAATTCCAAAGTTCCGGCAAACAGACAAAATGATCATGATAATCTGCGGTGGCGCTTATCTGGCTCGCGACATTCGTGTATTTCATTTCCGTGATGGCGGGCAGCCAAAAAAAAGCACTGAGACCGAGACCAAGGAGTATCAAAAAAACGAATGTCTTTACGCGCACCCAATCCTTTACCCGCGCGTACCACCCGGTCAGGAATACGCACGCAAATCCCGTTATAGCAATACTGGCGTACCCGAGAATAGTGTGTGATAAAACTACCCCTGCAATACCGGATGCTCCGAGGAGCAAGCCAGAAGCCGTTTTTTTATGGATAATACGCCAAACACCTAAAAATATAATCGGCAAAAATATAAGTGCCCAATATTCCCCGACCGCTCCCCGTACGTACGCGTCTACCGCGTGATACGGCGCATACATATAAAATACTGCAGCCAACACTCCTCCAGAGATGCCCACAATTTCCGATACAGCAACATACATGGCGATACCGGCCCCAATGAGCCCTATACCCATCATCAATTTAGTCGCAATAAGTCCCGATACACCAAGCGCGTAGAAGAATCCGCCGACGTAATACGGCAACGGTCCGTAAAAGTTAAATATCGGATACCCGAGTCCATACCCCAACTCGCTAACCCACCGCACGGGAAACTGCCCTCCGCGCAGCGCTCTTCCCATTTCGACGACGCGCGCGACTTGTGTGTCATCGTGCATCGGGAAATATCCCGTCGCAAAAAGCGGTTTTAGCACCCAATACGATAAAACGAAGACGATGATACATCCGAATACCTTTTTCATTTGTTCTTTTTTTTGTGTAAAAAACCGATAATCACCATTGTCACGTATAGAGCGATACCTACCAGCGATACCATATCCGCCAAAAATCGCGATATCGTTTCACGAAATGCAACGACGACGTGATGTGTACCTGCGGGTACCGATATGCGTATAACGCCTTCGCTGTTGGCATAATCGATACGCACCTGCGTATCGTCAACCGATGCTCCCCACCCGGGATAATAAACGGTGTTTATCTGTAAACTACTTACCTCTGCTGCATCCACGACGACGTCCACCATCTGCGAGGTAACCACATTCGGAGTGATCGTTCCGCGGCCGGAATAAAATAACAACCGCTCACTCGCATGCACGATAGGCTTTATACTGACCCATTTGGGCATATACTCATCTGCCACATTGGTCGTTGCTTCATTGGTTGTATAGTACCCTTCGGGCTCGGTCAATGGTTCTATCCCTTGTATCTGCGTTCGTATCGTCCACACTCCTAAACCGATACATAGTACCGTGACTATGACAGGAAATAATTTTTTCCCGTATTCCACCGCGTACGCCATGAGCCAGGCACCGGTAAAAATCCCCAAAGATAAAAATCTATAGGGGAACTGAATAAATTTTGCGAACCCCTGCAAACCCCATAGAGAAGCGCTTACGGACGTGGATAAAAAGATAACGCCAGCAGCAACGCAGAGGAAATATATTTTTTCTTTCCGCAACTGACGGCCGGAAAAAAGTGACATTATTGCAGCAATCAAACCCGCTATACCCAAAAGCGCCGCGTCTTTGTTCTGCACAAAAAACGTACCGGGCTGTGAGACGGCAATAGAATCAAACACGACGTATTTGCGTTCGTAGAGGGCAGGTATCCAAAAAAATGCCGCCATCGCCATGCCCGTACCAAACATTACCCAATAGTCCCGCCAGGCTCCGAGTACCGATATATAGAGTGCGTAGAATCCTAAAAATAAAAGCGCGACAGTGTTATGGCTGACGATCAGGAGGGGTACGGCGATCCCAAAAAGCCAGGGCTTTTTTGCTTTTATGCTGTACAACCCAATGGCTCCCGCTGCGATTGCAAGTATTTCTCCCACCGACCCCCGATGATAAAGATCAAACAGGAGATATGGGGCTGTAATAAATCCAATTGTTCCCACCGCACTTGCAATTTTTTTAAAGTACGTCCTGAGCCACAAATAGACAAATAACGTCCCGGTGATCAGTGACCCGCCGAGAATAATCTTTACAGTGGAAACAAACGGAAAACCCAACAAATGAATGACCGATCCGATATACATAAATCCCGGATATAGGAAATTTGCGACCGGATATCCGTACCCAAAGTTCAGCCGGCCCAAAAACCGTACGGGAAACTGCCCCTCCCGGAGACTTTGATAAAAAGCGGATAACCGTATGATCATCCAGGCCCCGTCATCGGATACGAAAAATCCCGGCCGCAGCAACGGATAGCATGCGTAGAGAACCACCCCAACCAGGATGAGGAGCAGTGCCAAAAATACGGTACGATTGCCGAACTTCATAATAATGGCGGGACGGTAGTTTTCACCGGGGCGGAAGGATTCACTTTATAGAGCCGCATAAACATGTCCGTCCGTTTCCCTTTTTGGTACTGCGCGATAAATGTGAGCGGCCATGGCGGTATACTCTGCGTCTGATTAAACACCACAAACGTCGCGTGATCGCGCGCGGCCGTACGTATTTGTTCCGGCATGTCCTGCGTGATCGGATACAACCCTTGGATTTTCATATTCGGGTTATCGACAAGATAGATTTCGATCGCGTATGGCAGAAGACCGAACGTGCCGTCGGTATAGACAGATACTTTGCCTTTCTTCGCCTCAGCGGCCAAAAACGTATTCACTTCGGGGACCCCCCACCCTGACGGCCAATCATCAATATATTGCCCGGCATCCGCCTGAGGTATGGGAGCATACAAAGGATTGACCACGATGTAATAATCCGTATATACGCTCCCGACAAGAAGCACACACACAAATACCCACCGCCATACGGAGTGACGGAGCGCGTCCCAAATCCAGACGGCTCCTGCGGCCGAGAGAACCATGAGCGGCAGTACCATAAAAAGAATAAATCGCGGATACAGTACCCGTCCGTCCACGGCAAGCGCAAAAAACGGCGCAAACCACCACCCCAATAAAAGAAGTTTTTCCCTCGGCCATTTCCATAACGATAACCCGGTCAGGATTGAGGTCACGAATATCGGCCAGGTGAGGTAGTTTATAGCCCAATCAAACAACCCATGAATATTTCCTGACAAAAAATTAAACGGGTGTGTAAGCCATTCTTTGATTGAATACACGAATACCGTATCTTTTTGCCCGATCATGGCATAAAGCGGCGAAAGCCGAAGTATGCTGTACATAAGCTGCGATAGTATTGCGGCGATAATGGCAAATCCCACCCACCGCGCCAACCGCTTAACCCGATCATGTTTGGACCAATCAAACAACAGAAGCGTGCCCGGGAGCATATACAGGCTCAAAAAACCGGATGTTTTGTTGAGCACCCCGAGGCCGATCGTGAGCCCCAAAAGGAGGGCTATATCCAGCCGGACCCGGCGCACCAGGAGAATAGCCAGATACAAAGACCAGATAGAAATTGCCCCGGAAAGGGAGTCGTAGAGCGCCATACGGTCGTAGACGAGGCCAAACGGGATAAGGATGTATAGGACACTGGCTACCGTGGCTATCCGTTTACTCTTAAATAACTCCCGCGCGACCATCCACAATCCCACAGTCGTGCCTATGCCCGCCATGACGGACACGAGCCTGCCAGCCACGAGCGGATGGTGGATAATCCGCATAAATATCATCATGATCCAGGTAAAAAGCGGCTGCTTACCGTCCACAAGCGAAATGTATCGCCAGTTGGCGTCACGGCTGCCTATCTGAGACCAGCGGATATAAATAGCCTCATCAGTGAATATAGGAAGCTTCGTGAGGTTTGTCAGGCGTGTGACCAGGTAGAGCGCGGCGAGGGCGGCAACCAGAAGTACGACTCCCACCCACTTCTTCTTAAATATGGCCATGATTAAATTATACCTGAGGCCGCTTTGCGGGGCAAATGAACCGGGTTATCCCTATCCACCCAAGCGACAGAATAATCGGGGTTAGAATAAACCACAGTTTCAACATCGGCACCGGCGGGTTGTAGTCGCCGAAATACAAAAACGGCGCGTAAGATAGGAGAAATCCACATGAGGCAGCAGTGCCAATAATCAAAAAAGATTTTATTTTTGGCATCAATGCATACCACGGAATAAACCACATCATGTACCACGGAAGAATTTCTCGTTTTGTCACGAGAATAAACGCGATAAATCCTATGGCGGTCGCCCCCAATGCCCACTTCCTTTGCCATCCCACGACAAAAATCGGCACAAGCATAATCGTCATAATTTTCGTCGCTGCCGAAAAAGCCAAAAATACAAACGATACGAGGCGCTTCTTGTGCACATAAAAATATAATGAAATCACGGCAAACGCCATCATCACTATGTCAAAATGACCGCTCACCAATGTTTCAAAAATCACGAGTGGATTTAGCGCAAATATCGCCGTCCCCAATGTAGCATTATCCGGATCCAGCGCATGGAGTATTTTCCAAATAAACCATGCAGTGGTAAGGTATGCCACTGCCATAAGCGCTTTGAAACTCCATAAAATGCCCAGGAAATATCCGAAACCCAAAAGATATGCAGGAAGCGAAAGCAATATCCAAAATGGCATAAAGGTACTGGGAATGTGTGTCCAGTGCATGAATGAAAGCCACGGCTCCACACCGGTAAACTGAAGCGGCGTGACCATGTACGGAATCTTGTGGTAGATAAGAACGGTCTTTGCGTCAAACATATAATTAAAAATATCATAGGAAAAAGCAGGATAGGCAAAAACTAGGATGACGGTCATCGGAATAATAATTTTCCATATCTGAATTCGTTTTTTTTGTAAGGCAACAACGTAGAGAACAAAAAAGAACACAACGAGTCCGATAAATAACGCGGCGGATAATGGGCGCTGATAGTACCCGATATGCTGAAAGCTTTTTTCGATCGTTTGATAGATGCTGAGCCGCGAAAGCGTGAGCGAAAGATCGACTTGTGTATACGAATACAGGAAGAGAGCAATCGATGCGATAATGTAGAGGCTAATCATACAACCCCCGCCACGCATTCATCCGAATCGTGATGATATCCGATAATCCCTGAAGAGAGTCTACAAACGGGTTCACGCGGCGGGTTTCCACATAGTGCCATTCGACGGGCACTTCTTTAATCTGATATCCGAGTTTTTTGGCCAAAAATAACGCTTCTATATCAAACCCTGCGGTAACCATGGAACCGCTTACCGCATGCTGATGACCATACAATTTTAGCCGCCCGAAAATATCCTGAGCAACTTCTCTTCTGAATGCTTTAAAACCGCACTGCGTATCCACTATGCCGCGAAGTCCCAATAACAAACCCCGAAGCATCATAAATCCCCGTGCCATGATGCGACGGGTCATCGGTGCCCCCTGGCGTCTACCGCTCCGAGAACCAATAACCACATCAAACTTCTGGTCAAACCACGGCAGCACATGATCAAGTTCGTTTATCGGCGTCGCCTGATCCAAGTCCGTGAAAAGTACGATATCTCCGTGGGCCGCCATCATACCGGAAATCACGGTCGACGCTTTACCCTGGTGCGGATTATGCATGACAGCAAAGCCCTTATTTTCTTTCACGAAAGCGTCTAAAAGTCCTGCTGTCCCGTCGTTCGAACCATCATCTACAATCGTCGCTTCCCATGCGTACGATTGGCGTGCAAGATACTTCGCCACTTTCTCAAGTGCTCCCAACCGGATATTCGTTTCTTCGTTGTACGCCGGAATGACGACGGATAATTGTATATGTTTCATTCTTTACCAGTATAATGCACCAGACGGAATATTTTTACGAACGGCACATCCCACTGTCCGGTAATTTCTGCTCTGCCGAATCCGGCAATCTCCCATAGCGGATGACCAAGCGGTCTGCACTCCGAAAGTTCGCATATGACGATAAGCTGACCCATGACCGTCTTACGTTCCGGGTCTATCTGGGCATTTTCGATTGTCACCGGAGCGTGACCCTCTATTTCAAAAAAGTACCGGTATACGTGATCGGAATTACCGTCGGTAATGAGTGCAAAGTTAAACGGTTTATCGTCTGTATGGGAAAGGGCCGTCTCTGCAATCTTACGTGCCTGCGCCAGCTGATTGTTCGGGGTATAAAGAAACGGTCTCCCCTGCCAATTAAAAATTAAGAGAGCTATCCAAAAAACAATTCCTACAATTTTCATTCTATTAAGAAGCATTCCTACAAGCAAAAACGGCAACGGAAACATAATGCCGAAATAATAATCATAGATTCCTTTATGATACAAACCAAAAAGAAGTACGACTGACCCAAGCCATATCAAAAGGAGTGTGTGCTTTTTTTTAAAAAGATACACAATCGCGGCGAAAATTGTCACCCGCGTCCCGATAAACCAAGCGTATAATTGCCACACCGGAAGCTTCGGCCAAAGTCCGCCGTCCGGAAGTCGGTACAAGAGTCTTCCGAACGACCGAAACAACACTTCGTCCACAATTGTCCAATAATTTGGCGCAGCCCCCGTGTCGCTTCCCGATAAAACAAATCGGATGACCGATTGCGTATTGGGGAATCCGTGGCGGATTTCAAATGCTAAAAAAGGACTATACCCGACGAGAAAACCCACAAAAACAAAAAGGATTTGTTTCCATTCTTTTTGCCAAAGAATCCACAACCCGCTGACAACAAACATAAACAAAAAAAGATAATGCAATTGGAGCCCAACACCCAGCGCGATACCGGCAAAAAGATATTTTCGCTTATACAAAAAAAATATGAGCAGTAATGAAAAAAATGGCACAAGATTTGGATTCCATGAAGATCGTGAATAGGAAATCACGAGCGGTGAGAAGGCATATAAGCTCGCGGCAATAAGACCTACCCAATCATTACATACATCTTTGCCTACTTTAAATAAAAGAGCGACGGTTGCAACACCAAAGAGGGCTACCATGATCGCGGGTCCAACGGGGTTGAGGTGCCATGCCCAAAGAAACGGAAGCATAAAATAATAATAGATGGGCCCTAAGAAAAATCCGCCGACTGATGCTGTGGGCCCCAGAAGGGTAAACTTGTGATTGACGATCATGTGCATGACGACCAGAACGTCGCGCCCTTCATCGCCCAAAAACGTCATGTAACCCGCGATATCGTAAAGCCGAAGATACGCGGCAAAGATGAGAATACAAAGGAGAGGTACGAGCCACCATCGTTTTTTCATCATTATATTTTCTTTTTCCAAATAACCTTTGAGTAGATGACGTAGTTCCACACCATGAGGATGGCGGTACCCAGAAGGAAGAATTCAAAATACCACCGGTCTCCAAATAACCGAACACCGAGAAATATCGTCCCGGTCTGGATAAGGAGTACGCCAAACGCGCTCGTTGCATAGAAATGGACGAGTTTGGTGAGATACTGACCGGCGCCCGAAATTTTACTATGCCGGAATGTCCAGAGATTGTTAAAGTTGAAGTTGGAAAATATCGCGACGGCTGCCCCGACCAAATTGGCGTACGTTGCTGTCCATCCTGCGGCGTGCAAGAGGACGAGTAACACGGCATTCAAGACAAACCCTACGCCGCCGACGACGAGAAACTTGACGACCTGTCCGCCCGCAAGCTCCTGAAAACGGGTAGTCGCGATATATTTATAAATGTTAAATATATATTCGGCCGGCGCAATTTTGGAGTGGCCGTACATACGGTCGGTAAAATGAAATGGTATTTCTTTGACAATCGCTCCGTGATGGATGGCTTTATGGAGAAATGCGATCTGAAACACGTACCCGCTGTACTGGAGCATTTCGTTATGCGTTTCCTCGTAAAATTTCCTTATGTATGCCCGATAGCCTCCGGTCCAGTCGTGCACCTGCGGATGCCACAGACCAAAACGGACAATATTATTACCAATTATACTATATATCTTACGAATGAATCCCCAATTTTCGGGAATCGCCCCGCCGCGGATATACCTGCTGCCAACGGCAAATGTCGCCCCGTCGTCGATGGCCGAGAGGAGCTTTGGCGCAATTTTGGGGTCATGAGACAAATCTGCATCGATTTGGAGGACGACATCCGCACCCATCTTTTCAAACGCATACGCCATACCACGTAAAATAGCCCGCCCGAGACCTTCTTTTTTCCCGAGGATGATAAAGACGTCTTTATGCTTTTTTTGGTACTGCATAACGACGTCTTTCGTTCCGTCCGGCGACGTGTCATCCACAACCAGATAGGAAATAGCATGATGGACCGTACTGAGTGTGGCGGCCAGTTGCGTCAGGAGAAGTATGATATTCTCCCGTTCGTTATACGTGGGGATGACAACAACAACTTTCATAAAAAAGACGGTGTCTACACGCGTGCTCGCCAGTAGTTGAGGAGATCCTCCATCGTCTTTTCAAACGGGATTGTCGGTTTCCAACCGGTTTTAGCGACAAATTTGGAATTATCTCCTAAAAGCACCGGCACATCGGACGGACGCATGCGAGCCGGGTCTTCTTTGATTTCCACTTTCGCTTTCGAGAAGGAAAGCAGAAGCTTGAGCATGTCGCCGATTTTTATCGTCGAACCCGTACAGATATTATAAACCTCTCCCGGATCACATTTTTGTACCGCGACCAGATATCCTTTGACCATATCGCGCACGTCTGTATAATCGCGCGATGCATCCAGATTGCCCACGTGGATGATAGGATCCTGCTTGCCTTTTTCGATAAGGGCAATCTGTTTAGCAAAGTTGGATTCTGCAAACGTATCCCCACGGCGTGGCCCGGTGTGATTAAATCCGCGTGTTCGCATGATGCGAATTTTGTACGACTCGAAATATTGGTACCCCAGGTAATCCATGGCGAGCTTGGATACCGCGTACGGTGAAAGTGGGCGCAGAGGGTTGGTTTCCTTTATCGGCAATTCATTTTCGTGTACGAGGCCGTACTCCTCGCTGGAACATGCAATTTGGATGACCGGATCTATTTTTGACATGCGGACTGCCTCAAATAAATTCGCGGACCCAACGATGTTTACTTCGAGCGTCACCGACGGAGAAACCCAGGATGTCGGCACAAACGATTGGGCCGCCAAATGAAAAATATAATCGGGTGTAATACGCGATATAAGCGTGTACAGACTGTGCGTATCCATGAGGTCTGCATCCTCAAGATGAAGTTTATTAAGGATAGGCTCGATATAATCGGTTTTACTCCGCGGACGAACGAGACCATATACCTCATACCCTTCAGACAAAAGAAGTTCTGCTAAATGGCTACCCACAAATCCTGCGATCCCGGTGATAAGAACTTTTTTCATATTCCTCCTTTAATTGTATCACATTCTTCCGACACCGTAATAGGTGAAACCTAACTCTTTTAATCGTGCTGGTTCATAGATGTTTCTCCCGTCAAAAAGCACAGGGTGTTTTAGATTCTTTGCCAAACGTACGAGATCCAACTGCTGAAACTCATTCCATTCCGTCACGACAACCACGGCATCTGCGTCGCGAGCTGCCCCGTACGCATCTTTGGCAAAAGAGACGGACTTGGGGAGTAACGTTTTAGCATTCGGCATAGCGACCGGATCGTACGCAACCACCGATGCCCCATGTTTCATAAGCTGATGAATAATATATATGGAAGGCGCTTCCCGCATATCGTCGGTATTCGGCTTGAATGAAAGACCAAGGATGGCAATAGTTATACCTTTCATCTTGCCGTCAAAGTGTTTGACTATTTTACCGACAAAATTTTCAGCAGTTTGTTTGTTGATCTCATCGACGGCCTTAAGGAGTTTAAAATCATATCCGTACCCTGCGGATATGGCGATCAGAGCTTTCACGTCTTTGGGGAAACAGCTGCCGCCGTATCCGACCCCCGCGTAGAGAAAACTGCGACCCAGACGTTTATCCAGGCCGACGGCTTCAAGTACGCGTTCCGCGTCTGCTCCGGCTTTTTCAGATAGGAGTGCAATGGCATTGGCAAAAGATATTTTCGTTGACAACAGAGAGTTCGACGCATATTTAATGAGCTCTGCCGTCTCCAAATTACACAAAACCGTTTTTCCGTTTATTGGCTTATGGAGCGAAAGCAGAAGTTCCTGTGCGCGGTCGGATGTGGTACCGATGACGACGCGGTCCGGGTGCATCGTGTCGCTGATGGCGGACCCTTCACGCAAAAATTCCGGGACAGATGCCATAGCAAACGATGAGCCTTGAGGCTTATATTTCTCGATGATGTCACTGACTTTTTTGTTGGTTCCCGGCGGCACGGTGCTTTTGGTCACTACGACTTTATATCCGATGAGCTCGCGGGCGATACTTTCTGCTGCCATAAATACACTCGTCAAGTCCGCTTCCCCGCTTTCTTTTGGCGGCGTACCCACACAAATAAATATGATTTCCGACGGCCCGATCGCCTCTTTGTAACCGAGTGTAAACTTCAGGCGACCGGCATCCACGTTCCGCTTCACGAGCTCCGAAAGTCCCGGCTCATAAAACGGCGCAATGCCTTTTTTCAGTTTTTCAATTTTTTCGGGCGTACGACCCACCACCCACACCGTATTGCCCAAATCCGCAAATACCGATGCTGTGACGAGCCCTACATACCCATGTCCGATAAATGTAATCGTCATAATTCTTGTTTTTTTACTTCCGCAATTCCGGCAGCAAACGAATGCATCGAGATACCCAAAGCACTAATTTTATCATTCGTAAGCGCTGCATATTGCGGGGCAGGAGCCCGACCGGCAAACATAGCCGCAAACGTCCCTTTTTGCACAAGACTTGTATCATACCCAAAAACGTCCGCAATCGCCAGGCCCGCTTCATACGGAGATAGGGCGGGAGAGGAAACGACGTGGTAAATTCCGGATGCGTTTATGCGTATCAATTTTTTTAGAGCCTCTGCGATATCATCGATAAATGTCGGAGTAAAGAGCTGATCGGTAGCCCCCGTGATCGGTTGTCCCGCCTGAAGTCGCTCGAGCATTTTGTGCACAAAATCTTTTTTCCCCACGGGACGGGCGCGATACGGATTAGATATACGGATCACGAGTCCCTGCGCGCCAAGGGCGAGTACCCGTTTGGCGCCTTCGGATTTTGTCTTGGCGTACCACCCGAGCGGATTGGGCGTGTCGTCTTCGGAATAGGATTTCTTTGTCCCGTCAAATGCATAATCCGTATCAATATACACAAGTTTTTTACCTAAAGTCTTGCAATTGCTAACGATATTTTCGGTTGCAAGAACGTTCACCTTCCATGAGGTATCGTGATCCTTTTCGGCACCCTGCACATCCGTGTAAGCCGCCAGATGAAACACCCACGGGGCATCTGATTTTGCAAAATATGTATCGACGCTCGTTTTATTCGTAATATCCACCCCTGTTTCCAAGGATAAATTTTCAAATGTAAACTCCAGCATGAGCGCCGTCACCCGCGACCCGACCAACCCCGATAACCCCGTTCCTAAAATATTCACGCCGCCCCTCCATACTGTTTTTTGTAATACTCCTGATACGCACCGGTTTTGACGCTTTTCCACCACGATTCATTTGTTTTGTACCAATCGATAGTTTTGCCTAGCCACGCGTCAAAATCGTGAAGCGGCTCCCACCCGAGTTCATTTTTTATTTTCGTCCAGTCGATCGCATACCTTCGGTCGTGGCCAGGCCGATCTTTGACAAATTCTATACTTGATTCGTCTTTCCCCATGATGGTCAGGATTTTTTTAATTACATCCATATTGCTAATGTCTGCGGTCGTGCCGCCGGCACAGTACGTCTCACCGATTTTTCCTTTTGTAAGGACCGCTTCGATCGCACGGCAATGATCCTCGACATATATCCAATCGCGGACATTTTTCCCATCTCCGTATACCGGTACTTTTTTACCCTCAAGGATATTCGTGATAGCCAAGGGGATAAATTTCTCGGGAAAGTGAAAAGGCCCGAAATTATTTGAACAGTTCGTAATCGTTACCGGCAGTCCGAACGTATGGAAATACGCCCGTACTAAATGATCCGAGGCTGCTTTACTAGCCGAATACGGACTTCTGGGGTCATACGGTGTTCGTTCACTAAATTTACCCGGATCATCAAGTTCCAAAGATCCGAACACTTCATCGGTAGACACGTGGTGAAACCGTTTGATACCTGCTTTGAGCGCCGCGTCCAGAAGCACCTGGGTCCCGACCACGTTCGTTACGACAAACGTTGCCGGCTCAAGGATTGAACGGTCTACGTGACTTTCCGCGGCAAAATGCACGACCGTATCGATGCCACTGATCGCTTTGGAAACGACTCCGGGGTCGCAAATGTCTCCACGGACAAATGAATAGTGAGGATTTTTCTCAACTGATGATAGGTTTTCCGGATTACCGGCATACGTGAGTTTATCCAAATTGACAATGTCGTCGTTTACGTGTTCCCGAAGCCAATACAGAATAAAATTAGAACCGATAAATCCGGAGCCGCCGGTAACTAGTATTTTCATAAAAAAAGAGGTAATTTTTTAAAAATTTTTTCTTTTTTAGTTACGTTATATTTTTATTGCTGATCGGCATGCCCTGCACCCAGTCGTATCCGATCCCGGGATCATTATAAGAAATCCGCCCTTCTTCGTCTTTGTTGTAAATGCCGCTTGTGACATACACAAGATCAGACGGTCCCTCAATAACCTTTAACCCATGAGCAACACCCGGGGGGATTTTAATGATTTTGTTATCTGGCTCGCTATCTCCTAAAATATATTCATTCAGCTCTTTATATGTTTTGGCGGATTCACGAGTATCGTACAGGGCTACTTTAATTTTCCCCCGTACCACGTACCACCAGTCAATCTGCGTTTTATGGATATGCCACGCTTTTACGACACCCGCAATCATCGACGAATGGGACACCTGACCGAATCCCTCGGCAAAAAATTCATCCGTCTTCCGAATCATTTCTTCAAAAAATCCCCGTTCATCCGGATGCCGCACTAAATCTTTGACCATCACGCCGTCTATCATAACTTTCCCTCTTCTACAAATTGCTTGACATCATTATTGGCGCGGAGTAGTTCGTCAAACGACGTCCCTGCGTCTATCCACCAGTCGATGACGTCGCAGGAAATTCCACCTTCTCGCAGATAATAATTATTCAGGTCTGTCACTTCCAGTTCGTCGCGGCGGGAAGGCTTGAGTTTACGAATATAATCAAATACTTTACCGTCATACATATAGACGCCGATTTGCGCAATATCGCTTTTGGGATGTTCCGGCTTTTCTTCAATTGACACTACTTTTCCGGTTTTGTCCATTTCAATGACACCGTATTGACGGGATTTTGTGTCCAGTTTCACGCCAAATACTTTCGCGCCTTTCTTCGCTTTCTCAAACTCACGTACGGATTTAGCCAAATCAAAGTTGAATATGTTATCTCCGAGTATCACGAGCACCGGCTCGCCACGGGCAAATTCTTCCGCAAGCGCAATGGCGTCTGCGATGCCCCCTTTGGGATTTTTTTGCACTGCATAGTACAAGGAAAGACCAAAATCTTCTCCGCTATTTAATAAATTGGCAAATTGACCCGCCTGGTCCGGAGAGCTCGTGAGAAGCACTTCTTTGACCCCCGCTTTTGCCATGGCCTCCAGCGGATAGTACACCATTGGCTTATTATAAATTGGCAGCAAATGCTTATTTGTGACAAGTGTAAGCGGTCGCAAACGAGTGGCAAGTCCTCCAGCAAGTATCACACCTTTCATAGATTTGCTCCTTTCAGCGGTCGGGTCAGAAACCAAGAACAGTTACCAAAAGTACGATTGCAATAAGCCCTATGAGCATATATTCTATCACAATTTTCGGATGAAGATCTCCCTCGATCGAATGGTGGGCGATGCCCCACAACACATACGCGGTCGCCGTGGCGATACCGATGAGAAGTTGGGCCGTCACATTAGGCCGGGCGTAATAAAATACGCCTATCCCCGTAGCCAGAATGAGCGCAAGGATAATATAGTGGACTACTCCATGTTTCATAACAGTCGACCTCGTCCGACATTTGTAATGAGTACGTACATAGCGGTCAGAAACAATATGTGTGCTATATTATGCCCTGCGATACGCACTACGTGCCGACGCCGCGCCACAAGCGCGTCCACGATGAGCACGCCCATCAGGATGCCAATAAAAGCAAATACGATATCGCGTGAAACCGTCGGGATATTAAATATGGGTTGTTTGGTGACACTTTGATACCCACTGACTGCAGCAGGCGGGGGCGGTGTGAGTCCGCCAATATCGGGGACAGATGTAGGTTCTGCAGCTGAAACTTTGGCGGCCGCTTCGTCCGGGATCACGACCGGCGCAGGCGGCGGAGTCGGTAAAGCCAGTGCCACAGGAGCGCTGGATGCGCCGAACATTTGGACGACTAGTGTCGTTTCCTCTCCTGCCAGATTACCGTTTACGACCGCAAACCCAACCTCTTTATAGCTAGGCTTCACCATATTTGCCCGATGGGTAGGCGAGGCCATCCACGCGTTCACGACCGCCTGGCTGTCAGAAAAGTTTTTGGCTAAATTTTCACCTGCGACCGTATAATGGTATCCGGCACCGATAATAAAATCCCACGGGGTGCTCCCAGTCGGTGAATTATGTGCCCAATATCCTTTTGCAAACATATCCGCAGCTTTGGCGGCTGCTGCCGCGGAAAGTTCGCCGTTTAAGGTAAGCGGCGCGAGTCCGGCTGCAGCACGCTGCGCGTTCGTATCGGCCAGTAGCTGTTCCACGTGTATGTCTGTGGCGTACCCAAGCACATCCGGTGCGCTACGGTTGACGACTTTTATTCCGAGGTTGAAAAGCGCAAATACAAGTACGTATGCCAAAAGCGTATCCACATGGAGCGCCTTGGCGCGGTGATTGTTGGAGTGATGCGGGACAAAAAAATGCCGTAGGCTCGTGAACAAACTCATACATCTATCATATGCAGATTCGAGCCTAAATTACCAGTCCCGTTTCGCCTACTGACCTGCGGGCGTCGGGCTGTCCTGTCCCAGGATGATAACGATTTGCGTTTCTTTGCTGCCGCTATCGCTTGAGACTGCGAGCGATCCGCTCCAGCCGCTCTTGGACACGGACTCCGTGTTTGTGCCTGCAGACGAGAACGTGGAATCGACTGTCCACCCGTTCTTTGCAAATTCACCTTTATAAAACGAGGTTACCTGGTCGACTGAGTCTCCGGTCGTCATAGTGAGCCAGAATCCGTTTGATTTGCCTGATGCGGCGCCAGTCATTGCGCTTCCCACTTTTGCGCCGGGATATACCGGGAAGTCTTTCGGGAAATTGTCCGGCATTTTGCCGCTCCCGATATCTACTTTAGACCCGGTTTTACTGTCCGTGATCGTCATTTTTCCGTTCTCCACCTGCGACACGTCCACGCCGGTTTTATTTTGTATCATGCCTTCAATAGCTTTTTTTGCAAAGAATCTCACGAAAATCGTCGACCCGATGCCGCCCAAGAAAAGCAGCACGACGCACCCGATACCGATAAAGACCAACGGACTTGTTTGTTTTTTTGTTTCTGCCATATTTTCTCCTTTACCTATTGGTATCATTAATACTCAGGGATTACAAGGGCCTTTTTCCCATTGACCGGTATATCAAGGAGATAGCTGAGTGCATTTGCCACCGTCGCGCCCACACGAAGCCCCGTAAACGATCCCGGCCCCGTTGCCACCATAATTTCGGTAATATCATGCAACGATACGTTCTGCTCTTTTAATATCTCTTCAATCATGGGTAGCACCATCTGCGACTTCAAGACTTTTGACTCGCTGATTTTCTCATGCCGTTTCCCGTCAATCTCCACCGCCACTTTTGCCGTATAAATCTCTGACGTATCGATAAAAAGTATTGTTTTCATAATCGTACCGCTCCCTGGCGGATGATTTTATAGGGAGTCACCGAACAATCTACGACCGTTGATGCCTGTTTTGTTGTGCACTCGCCTTCTACGACATAATCTACGAGCTTTACTAGTTCCGGATTGAGATCGGCAGTCGAATAGGGGGTCGGGTCGCCGTGGAAGTTTGCCGACGGCCCTAAAATCGGCACTCCCACCTCTTCGATAATTTTAAGAATCACCGGATGGTTCGGCATCCGGAGTCCAACCGTTTCTCCGCCGCCGCGGATAGGGGAGGAGATCAAATTTTCTTTACACCGATCAATAATCGTCAGACCTCCCGGCCAATGATCTGCCATCATACGTCGCACAACGTCAGAACCTGAAAGATAGTAGGAGAGAGCCATATCTATTGAACTTACCAGTGCCGGCATCGCCTGTGTGATCGGACGACGTCGAATTTTGAAAAGTCTATCAACGGCATCCGGGCGATCGATCCGGCACCCTATGCCAAACGCCGTATCCGTAGGAAATATGATAATTCCCCCGTTATCCAATAGTGATTTTATGTTTGTCATGTGCAAGTGTTAAAAAATGTACATCCATTCGTCCTTTTGGCAATGCGTCTCCCAGCTTTTCCGCCCATTCGATAATAACAATTGCGTTTGGGTCAGAAAAAATTTCCTCAAGTCCTAACCCGTCAAAATGTGCTATTCGATACAAATCGATATGGTACAACAATTTTTCAGATTTCGGGACATCGTAACGTCGCACAATGATAAAGGTCGGGGAGAGCAGGCGGGAGCCTATCCCCAGGCCCTTTGCAAACCCCTGGGTAAACGTGGTCTTCCCGCTTCCCAAATCGCCATACAGACAGAAAATCCGCGCTTTTAGACCGCGAGCAAGGCTCTCACCCACTTTTGCAGTTTCGTTGGCAGATTTGGTAATAATTTCGTGATCGTTGTCCATGCTATCCCCGCTCCTAGTGCGTCAATTATAACATCCCGCACGGTCCCCTCCCGTGTGGGCACAAAAAGCTGGTGAAATTCGTCGCTACTGGCATACAAAACGACGATTAGAAACGACATGAAAGGATTTTTGGTCGCTCGGTACGTCAAAAAATATAGCATTGCATATTCCAAAACATGCAGCGTTTTAAAAAACAGAAAATTGATGTCATATACCGGCGACACGACAATGCGCTGCCGTGTGGATCCCAAAAATATAAGTGCCATCCAGATAACCACCGGCCCCCACTGACGAAGCATTCTCATTTATTCAGTATAGCATTTCTTTTCTTCAACACGAGCGCTACAGAAATTAAACTGAGTCCAGATCCTATGAGTGCAAGGGACACTGCATTCGTTGGAAATGGACGCATATCGACGCTTGCTACCGAAGCGGGAGTCGCTGCATCAGTAGAACCAAGAACGGTTGCGCTTCCACTCGAATACAAAAATGCTGATTCTGAAGCAGTATCCGAAAGCATTAGCGTGGGCGTCGCTTTTACGGTCGGTGACGGCGTACGCACCGGTGTTGGGGTCGGTGTTTTTACTGGAGTGGGTGTAGGCGTAGGTGTATCCGTCGGCTCCGGTGTTGGCGTGGGCGTGGGGCACACAAACGATACCGCGTCCCCCTGCGGGCTCACGGCATCGGTAATCACCCAGCTTGTACCACCGTCTGGAGTACGCATCGCGGATTGAGTCGCGGTGATAGATTTCAATGGTTGTCCGGATCCATACCCAATCGTGTCGATAACATCATCTTCTTTTTTGAGGATAAGCGTATCTCCGCTGTCGGATAACCAAAATGAATTTTTCGATCGGGTAATGAGTTTGTATGATTTTGCTCCCAATTCGTCCGCCGGGCAAAACGATACCTTTTGCGTCGTCGCCGGATTATTATCGAAAAATAATACCACGCCGCCCAAAGGATACGCCTGATCCTCCGGATTATATATCTCTACCCATTCGGGGTTGGACGCAGGGCTGAATTCGTTTATGACGATCGCGGCGCGGGCAGGACGGACGAAAATAAATATCCCGGCAAAGAGGAGCAAGCTACACCAAATGCGTACATAGGCAGGCATTTGGATTCACAGTATATCAAGTTAAAAAGAAAAAATTTGTACGATATCGCGCAATTTAATTCACGCGCACCGTATCCACCTCGGTAATGACACCCATGGAATAATGAGAGGTAAACGCGATATCGTGCCCGTTTTCCACAAACGGATCGTTCATGATGTAGTTGCCTCCGCTCCCGGATTTCAAAACCACAAAATGCGCGGGCCCGTTATACACGCCGACAATCACCGGATGACCAGCCGAAAGTTCTCCGTCTATTGCGCCGGTTCCCGTTGACGTACGGGTCACGGTCGCTCCTGCAATTGATTTTGATCCCTGATACATGTACGCAGTACCGGGGACAAATAAATCGAGCGTACTGGCGACATCTACCGGCGTCACACTTTTTCCGTAGTGCGTCATCACCATGGTCACTGAAGTGACGAGGCACCCGACGTTTGCAATACTTTCCGAACTGGAACCGATTCCATGACTCGCCCACTGCACGTCACGCTGATTATAATACGTCCCCCAATCACTGTGAGATGTTTGATTGGAAAGCGTGGTGGCGCCACCTAAATTGGATACGAAATTGTTTATGGCAGAAAGTTGGGCGCGTGCAGCGGAGAGAAGCTGCGCATATCTGGTTTCATTGCCCTGCGTGGCTGAAAGGAGCGCGTCCTTTTCCTGTTTCTGCTGCGCTAGTTGAAAATTTTGCTGATTTAACACGGCCTTAACTGCTTCAAGATCAGTTTTTTTCCCTTCGCGGATTTTTTTACTGTCGTTGTAACTATTTTGTGTCGCCTTCACCTGAAATACGAGCGCCGCGTCTTCTGCTTGCACCGTAGTCACATATTTAATCCGGGTTATAAAATCAAAAATATTTTTGCTGAATAGAATCGTCCCAAAGTCAGAAGTCGATGCGCGTTTATAGGTAGCGGGAATACGTTTTAAAAGGAGTGCGAGTCGATCATTAAGAATGCTTTCCAAACGGACAACCTCATTTTCCAGTTTATCTATCTCATCAGACAGCGTGGTGATTTTCGTTTGCGTCGCGGCTATACGGAGTGTCGTTAACTTAATCTGGCTGTCCATGTAGGAAATCTGGCTCGATAATGTTTCACCCTGTGCCTGACAAATGCTTTTTTGATTTTCCAAACAAGATATTTGCGTCTGCCGATCTACATCAGACGGCGAAGAAGGTAACGGACACGCATTATCCCCGCATTGTTGGGCAAAAACCCTAAACGGAAATAGGAGAATAAGAAAAAGTACCGTGACTATCCATAGAGCTTTGTTCATGCATGTTACATTTTCAGGTACCGCCCCAGCGCTATCAGGCTTCCGACACTACCGAGTAAAAATCCAACCAGAATCATCCCTGCCATAAATCCTCCCGCCGCAAGTAAAAACGGCGTCGCGGTCAAACTGGTAAGCACGAGCGATATAGCAGGTATAATCCCCAGAAAGCTCAGAATCATCGGCCGCGCCCAGATGATAATACCTGTGATGATAGCCCACGACACAAACGCGCCGGCCGCGCCGTACATGCCGCCCTCCAGGATAAACGGCATCCGGATATACCAGGGGCTGGCGCCCACCAGCCGGAGTATTTCTATTTCTTCTTTTTTAATCGCGATTTTCATACCCACGATGGTCATAATGATAAGGATGGAATTGACCGCGAGTATCAGCGCGACTGCGCCTCCCACCAGGCGGATGGCATTGGTCCACGTAAGCAATGTCTCGACCACATCCTTTTGAAATACCACCTCTTCTACCCCGGCCGCGCTTTTGATCGCTGGCTGCAGATCTTTGAGAAACGACGGATCGCGAGCAGACACTTCCAGTGATGCCGGCAGTATGTCCGCGGTGACCATTTCCAAAAGGAGCGGGTCATTTTTATTTTGTTCACGGTAAATGGCCAGCGCGTCGTCGCGGGATACGTATTTGGTTGATGATACTTTTCCCGTTGCTTCCAGAGTAGTGGTGAGGGCGTCCGCATCGGCTTTTGTCGCCTTATCTGTAAAAAATACGGTGATCTGCGGCTTACTTTCAAAGTATCCAAGGATAAATGCAGAAGCGGTAGACGTCAAAAATACCGTGCCTCCGAGAAGAAATGTCAGAAACATGGTGAGTATCGCGGCCATCGCCTGGTACGGACTGCGGCGGATATGTTTCCAGGTGGTTGAATACAGTTTCATATTATTCTTTCGACGGCTTTTTCGATTTGCCGATGTGATACCTGCCTTTTGCCTCGTCGCTTTCGATTTTCCCTTCGTGGAGCGATATTGTTCTCTTTTTCAAATCATTCACGATGCCGGCGTTATGCGTCGCCATAATCACGGTCGTACCGATTTTGTGTATTTCTCCGAGTATATCAAGTATTTCCCACGCCGTATCCGGATCCAGATTTCCTGTGGGTTCGTCCGCCAAAAGTATGCTCGGCCCGCCGACGATTGCCCGGGCGATGCCGGTTCGTTGCATTTCGCCGGCCGAAAGCTGGGCAGGAAAGGAATTTTTTTTGCGGGACAGTCCGACCAATTCCAATACATCTCCCACTCGCGTGTGTATTTCTTTCTCCTGTTTGCCGAGTATTTCTAAGCCCAGTGCGACGTTTTCGTATACCGTCCGGTCCGTCAGCAGCTTAAAATCCTGGAACACCGTGCCGACTTTACGCCGGAGTTCGTGGATCCGAGAACCCGGTAATTTGTTCACTTCTAAATCATCGACGTGGATAGAGCCTGCCGTAGGGAGTAAATCGCGGATAAGGAGTCGAAGGAGTGTAGTTTTGCCAGCGCCAGACGGTCCGATGAGAAACACAAATTCACCGTCGGGTATCTCCACGGTTATGTCGGACAAAGCGTACACGTGTCCGGAGTATTGTTTTGCGACATGGTCAAATCGAATCATTGCAGCTCTACTTTACCTACATCCATGAGCCAGGCGGCGCGTTTTGCGGTGACGGTTTGTCCTGATACTTTTACTTTTTTACCGACGTATATATCCAAATCAACGACAGACGACAGGAGCGTCACGGTTTGCGACGGTCCTCCGTCACGGATAAGCTGATGCGTGCCTTCGCCATCGGTGCCGCCTTTTTGTATCACGCCGACTGCGGAATCCTTAAAGGTCTGCGTATCGGTCGAACCCACGACTTTTCCGGTATTGATCGTTGAAGAGGCCACGCCCCCCATAGATTTGGGCGCATAGCGCGAGAGTAAATATCCGGTCCCCACTCCCAAAAGTACGATGGCAACGAATATACCAAGAATCATTCGCGACGTGAGTAATTTCATAATTGATTCTCCTTCTCTTTTTGGGTCTATCGGACGCACCACAGGCGCGGGTACAGTTATGGATTCTACCGGTTCTCCCCGGACAAGTTCTTTTTTAGGTTTATTCATATACCCGCCGTAATCCCATTATCACTGCTTACGATATTTTTTTCAAGTATGCGATGATAAAGTCATCTAAATCACCATCCAGAACCCGGTCGGTATTGCCCGTCTCCACTTGCGTCCGGACGTCTTTGACCATGTGGTACGGGTGCAAGACATATGAGCGGATTTGGTTTCCCCAACCCGGCGTTTTATAGGCACCGCGTATGGATTTTTCAGCAGCCAGTCGCTCGGCTTCTTCCCTCTCCCAAAGTTTTGCACGTAGCACTTTAAGCGCATATTCGCGATTTTGCCCCTGATACCGCTGCGCCTGACTGGTGACGATGATACCGCTCGGCTTATGCCGTAGACGGACTGCAGTGGAAACTTTATTGACGTTTTGTCCGCCTTTGCCTCCGGAACGGAAAAAATCCCATTCCAGATCATCGTCTTTTATCTCTACAACGCCAGTGTCGTCGACAACCGGAAGTACTTCCACCATGGCAAATGACGTCTGCCGTAATTTATCTGCATTAAAGGGTGATTGACGGACCAATCGGTGCACCCCCGCTTCGGCCTTTAAAAATCCGTACGCGTACGGCCCCGAAACGGCGAGGGTCACGCTTTTTATCCCCGCTTCTTCGCCCTGCGTATAATCGATTTCTTCGGCCGACCAGCCCTTACGCTCGATGTACCGCTGATACATCCGTAGCAGCATGCTCGTCCAGTCCATCGCCTCGGTGCCGCCCTGGCCCGCGTGTATCGAAAATATGGCGTCCCCACGGTCAAACGGCCCCGACAGATAAAGCGCAAACTCCATCCGGTCTAATTCTTTTACGAGTTCCACTTCTTTGCCCTCTTCAATATATAACTCCAGCATCTCCCCTTCTTCCACTTCTTTAGCCAGCGCCGCCATCTCTTTCATTTTTTTTGCCGCAGCCTGGCTGTCTTTCCAAAAATCCGGGTGGGAGCTAGTAGCCTCAAGTTCCCGGATCTGTTTCCGTTTGCCGTCGAGGTTCAGTTTATTGAGTAATTCTTTGGTGCGCGTGATGAGTGTTTCGTCCATAGGGGCTTATTTTACCACGGGTCAGCCTTTCAGATACGCAGACACAACGGACATGAGTACGACCCCGGCAACGAGAAATATCGTCTGTACCACTGATACCCATACATTCCGTTTTTCGTGCAGTTCCGGGATGAGGTCCGACGCGGCGATATAGAGAAAGTTGCCGGCCGCAAATCCGATGAGATACGGCGAGAACGAAAGAATGTCTTTAGAAAATATAAAGACAATAACCGTCCCGAGGATGGCTGTAAGTGCCGATAAGAAATTAAACCAAAGCGCTTTTTTATTATTCAGACCGCCGTATATCAGGAGAAAAAAGTCTCCGAGTTCGTGCGGTATTTCATGGGCGATCACTGCCATGGTCGTCATGACTCCCAGTGGAACACTCGTCAAAAATGTGACACCGATGACCGCGCCGTCCAAAAAATTATGCACCCCGTCGCCCACGAGTGTGAGGTATGCCAGGTGTTTCTTTGAGTGTGTCTGCCCCTCAATCTCCTCGACGTGTGAATGCCAGTGAATGAATTTTTCAAGTATAAAAAACGTTACCAACCCGACGATCACCCAGGTGAATACGTGCTGCTGTATACCCCCGTATCCTTCGGGCACCAGATCATAAAACACGGTACCCAATAGAATTCCGGAAGAAAACGCCAGCAGATACGTCGTAATGGAATCCAAAAGTTTCCGCTGAAACGTCAGAAACACTGCGCCCAGAAGCGAAAGTAAACTGACGATCGTGACGGCAATCAGTGCATAGATAAATACCATATATATTATTGTACCACTCCGGACGCCGTAGATACGGTAGCAGGAGAGCAGATGATTCGCTGGAGTTGTTTTTTTTGGTCCTGCGGCAGACTTTCGTATTTACTGGTGATCTGACCCATCACTTGCGCCATGATGATGGTTTGCGCGCGGTTTTGAGCCGCAGTTTTTATCGAATTTCCGATGGCGCCCGCGATTTGTCCCAAATTTATGGGTTGTACTGTTGCCTCATCCGACACGCCCAATACCTGCGCGGCTTTTGACCCAACAGGCGTTTTGACGACGGCATCGTGCACCTGTGTCAGGAGCTGCGGACGCGGGTTATTCGTGAGTCTGGGCCACACCAGACTGCCGCCGGAAAGCGTAACGCCAAATACAGCAACCGCAAGAACGAGTTGTATGACCAAATCCATAGCAAGGTAAGTATAGAGTGTGATAAACTCAATGTCTAATGATTATTCTGGGCATTGATCCCGGCATCGCGCGCGTCGGGTGGGCGGTCATCCAGACACACACGCCAACTCTTATTACAAAAGCATTTGGCTGCATCGAAACGGACAAAGGTGAAAAACCGGAAATCCGGCTGCAGCAAATCCACACAGCCATCGGCCTACTGTGTAAAAAATTCCGACCGGATTGTATGAGCGTGGAGGATTTATTTTTTGCGACGAACGCAAAGACGGCTATCGGCGTGGGACAATCACGCGGCGTCATCCTGCTTTCGGCGGCCATGGCAAAAGTTCCCGTAGTATCATATACTCCTCTTGCCGTGAAACGGGCCATCACGGGAGACGGCCATGCGGATAAAAAACAGGTCGCCTCGATGGTTATCCGTACGCTGAAATTAAAAGTGGCACCGCGTTTGGACGACACCGCAGATGCCTTAGCTATCGCCATGACGCACGCATATAGTTACCGAATGAAACAACTTGTATGATCGCACGCCTCACAGGAATTATCGAAAGCAACACGCGCAGTCCGCTCATTGTTGACGTTCACGATGTCGGATATCTCGTCCATGTGCCCGAACGGTTTTTAGCGAGCATGAAGGTAAATAAATCGCTCACACTCTATATTCATTCCCACATCCGTGAAGACGCATTTGATCTCTATGGATTTGAAAATCAAAAAGATCTCTCTTTTTTTGAACTCTTATTAACCGTTTCAGGAGTTGGTCCGAAAACAGCTCTCTTAGTTATCGACCGCGGCGTTTCGGCCGTCGAGACATCTGTTCGAAAAGGCGATGTTGCGTTCTTTACGTCAATCCCCCGCCTCGGCACCAAAAATGCACAAAAAATCATTATCGAACTCAAAGGAAAACTGGATTTAACCGAAAGCTCCGGAGATACAAAACAACTCACGGATGCACTGTCCGGGATGGGATTTGACAGACAGGAAATCCGGGAAGCAATAAAACACTTAGACGCAAAAGACGTTTCCGTTGAACAAAAAATCCGTCACGCTCTTAAGTTGCTTGCAAAATGAAAAAAAAGACTAAGGAAAAGGACATTATAGGTGAGGTCGCTTCGCCCGAGGAAGAAAAACTTTTTGTTTCGCTGCGTGCAGGCTCCTGGAGCGAGTTTGCCGGGCAGCATGCGGTCAAAGAAAATCTTCGCATCGCCATATCTGCCGCCAAAAAACGAAAAGAGCCCATCGAACATATTCTTTTTTACGGCCCGCCGGGTCTAGGGAAAACGACACTTGCCCATATCATCGGAAAAGAAATGGGGACAAATGTCCGAGTCACAAGCGGCCCCGCTATCGAACGGGCCGGAGACCTGGCATCCATCCTCACGAATCTTGCGCCGGGCGATATTCTTTTTATCGATGAAATCCATAGGCTGAATAAAGTAGTTGAAGAAACGCTCTACCCGGCGATGGAAGATTTTGCTCTGGACATCGTTATCGGCAAAGGGCCATCCGCCCGGACACTTCGCCTTGACCTGCCTCAGTTTACCATCGTAGGCGCTACTACCCGCGTGGGCCTCCTTTCTAGTCCCATGCGTGATCGGTTTGGCGTCATACACCGGTTATCGTTTTATTCGCCTAAAGACCTGGAGTCAATACTCACCCGTGCGGCCGAAAAATTAAAAATTGCGATTGATCCGAAAGCTAAAGAAGAGCTTGCCCGACGAAGCCGCGGCACGCCGCGTATCGCCCTTCGGCTCCTTAAACGGGTTCGTGATGTGGCACAGGTAGAGGGGGAAGGGAAAATTACGGTACCGATTTTGGACCGCGCTCTCTCTATGCTTGAGGTTGACCGTATGGGTCTGGATAATTCGGACCAGAGGCTTTTAAGGACCATGATGGACACGTTCGGAGGAGGACCAGTAGGCATCGAGACACTTGCAGCCGCTCTCTCAGAAGATATCGGCACGGTCGAGGATGTACTCGAGCCCTACATCATGCAAATCGGATTTCTCAAACGTACACCGCGCGGCAGAATCGTAACTAAACCTGGATTTGCCCACTTTGGAAGAGTACAACCAAAAGCGCTTCAGGAGGCCTGATTACTTCGATGCTGCGTCCACAGCCGACTGCATATCCGTAAAGCTATACGCACCGGCAAAATTTGTCGTATTGACGAAATATCCCGGCGTACCGCTTACTCCGAGACTGGACGCAAGTTGCGTATCAGTACCTAAACGGGCATCATATTTCCCGGAATCCAAACAGGATTTCATAAAGGCCGGATCGATAGCCGGTGCCAGAAAATTGGCCATATCCTGAGATTTTGTCTTGTCGTTCTTCACAATCGGACCTGTGGTGGCAGTACCGGCGGGATCTGTACCATTTTGAATTTCGTAGCCTTTCGCAGACATAATGAGATCATGTACGTCCCAAAACTTTCCTTTTTCATTGCCGCAGTAGAGAGCTCTCACGCCCATTTCTCCGTTGCCGTGGCCGGGACTATAAATATACACAAACGACGCTTTCCCTGCGTCCACGAGCTTTTTTATCTCCGGTACCGGCGGCACGTACGTCCCACCCTGTGACACCATTTTAAACTGCGGGCTTCCGGCGTTTATCTCCGGATCTTTCCCGGCCGCAATATGACAGAACGGACACGAGGGATCAGCCACTTCAACAAACAGCACTTTGCGGTTGGCATCGCCGAATTTAATGAGATCTTTGCTGAATAATCCCTTGATGGTACTAAGTGTTACGGCAGGAGCTGTCGTTCCTGCTGCGGGTTGAGCAGCCGCAGGTGCCGCGCCGCCTTTTTGGAGAAGTTGCACTTTGGCCGATAAATTACCGATATAAAAAGCGGCAGCGATGAGTGCGACAACGAGTATGGTCTGGACGACATTTGAACGCATATTTTTTTTAGTATTTTCTTCCATGTTGCCTCCCGGTTATGTAATATTACTTACAATTATTTTATTGTGCAAGAGATCAGTCTTTACAATCGGTGCCCAGTCCCCCGACACAATTTTCTGTTGGTGGCTTCCCACGCTCCGGGCATTTCAGCGAGTAAATACAGGCGTCGTCGGGGATACTCGAAAGCTGCGTCTGGATGGCGGCATCACTACTCCCATAGGTGATAAGTATCCGGTCCAGATCCTGCGGAACATACCTATCAAGTTGCGCATTTTCTTTGCCGTTTACAAACATCCGGAGCGTATGCGTGCTATCCACGCCGTACACCGTCCCCACGTCATCACTCAGCGCATTTTTGGTAAGCTTCATCTTAAGTGAGGTAAAAAACGTTCCTAAAGAAACACCCGTTTTGTGGATATGGATAAGATCCCCTTTATTATCATGAAAATGAATGTCTTCGTTTAAATCCTTGCCGTCTACGCCCTGATACTTCGGCAATGCAAAGTCGATCGCCGTACCGTTTACGAACACCTTAAGATTTGCGTGGACGTGATATGCCTGTGTTCCCGTGACAGAAGGTTTCGGTGCTTTGTCAATCGCTGCTTTGATAAGTGCGCGGAAATCATCAATACTTGCCGGATTTTCGAGCTTCTCGCCGGCAAGGAAAAATGTCGGCGTACCATTTATCCCCAGCGCGTTCCCGTCATCTACGTCCTTCTGGATTTTATTTTTCACGGTATCGGAGTCGATATCTTTGGTAAACTGGGCGGTATCTAATTTCAGCGATTCTGCGTAGGACATGAGTGTCGGCCGCGGATCTGGAAGCGTGGACCACTCGGTTTGCTTCTCAAAAAGCATATCGTGCATTTCCCAAAACTTTCCCTGCAATCCGGCGGCTTCTGCCGCCTGAGCGCCGATCTGGGCGTTTTTGTGGGTGTTCGTCAGCGGATAGTTGCGGTACACAAATGTCATGCTACTGGCAAATTCACTGACCAACTGTTTCACCGGCGCGTAGTACGCCCCGCACGCAGGACACTGAAAATCGGAAAACTCTACCAGGGTGATGGCTCCGGAACCGGTCGCAATTTTGTTACTATCCGAACGGACGAGAATCGTACTGTCTACTTTTACCGGCGCCGCAGAGCGAGAAAGAAACGCGATGCCCACGGCAACAAGTGCGATGGTACCTAAAATAATTCCCAAAAATAATTTTGTTTCGCTTTTCATTAACGACATTCTATCACACGCAGGAAATCTTTTTCCATCAAATGCGTGTATTTTGGAAATCGTAAGACTGCAGCCGGGTGAAGGGTAATAATATATGTCCTTCCGTTGTCGTTAAGTATCGATCCATGTTCCTTGAGGATAGCGGAATCCCGGTCCAACATTGCGGTCACCGCAGTTTTACCCAAAAGCACGATTATTTTTGGATCGATAACCGCCAGTTGTTTTGACAAATGCAATCTGCCGTGTACGATTTGTTTCTTGGATGGCGTGCCGCGGTCGGGTAAGTATTTCACCGGACTGGTAATATACACTTCCGACTCCGTAAGTCCGACTTTTTGGATCATTCGTCTCAGGAGTTGCCCGCTACGCCCTATAAACGGACGCCCGGTCGCGGCTTCGTTTTTCCCCGGTGCCTCTCCCAAAAAGACGATGTCCGCATCCGGATTCCCCTCTCCCGGAACGGCGACGCCGGATGATTCTTTTTTGCACGTGCGGCATTTTTTTATTTCGTCCGCGATTGCGTCCAATTTTTTTTGTTTGTCCATAGAGGAATAATACCACGATGTACGTACCTGATATAATGAACGAAATTAATATGGTGGCAACGCAAAATATATGAAGCGGAATATTATTATTATCAGCATCATTCTCTCTATCTCCGCGTTCTTTTTCCGCAATTATATTTTCGGCGGAAAACTCCTGTTCCCGACCAATCTACTCGTGGCGTTTTATAGTCCGTGGAACACAGAAAAATATCCAGGGTGGACCAATATTCCGTTTAAAGGACTGGGCTCCGATAATTTATTTATTTTTTATCCCATGAAAACGCTACTGCGGCAGGCGGTGAGTCAGCACGTGCTCCCTCTGTGGACGCCGTATAATTTTACCGGCGGCCCGGTCTGGGGCGACGGGCAATCTGCGCCGATGTACCCGCTGACCTACCTCTACCTGCTCCGTTCACTTCCGGACGCATTTTCCATCATGGTCATCCTGGTACCCACCCTCACGATGCTTTTCACCTACGGAATGCTACGGCATTTCCGGCTCAGCCGCCTAGGCGCGCTTTTCGGCGCGGTCACATTTGCATTCTGCGGATTTATGTCCGTATGGATGGAAGAAAATCCTGCGGTCTCCCAAAGCGCCATCTGGCTACCACTCCTTCTTTGGCTTGCAGATCTACTGCTTACGGCCCCCAGGAAGCGTTGGTTTCTGTTGTTTTCCATCGCAACTGCCGTCATGATGGCATCAGGATTTTTACAGATATGTATCTATGAAATTATTATTGTGGGATCGTATAGTCTATGGAAAAACAGACGCCGTGCATGGATTGTAGCTTTGGCCGGTACGGCAGGATTACTCCTGGTTGCCCCCTACCTCTCCGTCACCTGGGAAGCATACAGACTTTCGCCGAGGGATTTCGTTGCGGTGCCCGAAATACGTCAAATATTTCTCGTGCAATGGACACATATCTTGTCTCTTTTCAATCCCGATTGGTTGGGTAACCCTGGATCATTTAACTTTTTTGGTGTGGGCAGTTATTACGACAAAGCGCTTTTTATCGGCGTCGTACCGCTCGTGTTTGCGCTACTAGGATTATTTGCCAAAAAATCCGCATGGGAAAAGTTTTTCTGGTGGGTGGTGGCCACAACCCTATTCATGGGATTTTCTTCACCGGTTACCCAGTGGCTGTTTAGTCTGCCCATCCCCATCCTGTCATCCATGCTCCCAAGTAGAATATTTTATCTGACGTCGTTTGCCTTATCCGTCCTGGCGGCGTTTGCATTTGACCGTGTACGGAAAAATAACCTTGAGAATATAACCGGCGCATTACGCAGGCCGCTCGTTATCTATCTAAGTACAATTATCCTGTGGGAACTATTCCTCATCGCGTTTTACACCGAAATCGGATTACCGACGTGGGACGTGGGCATATTCGCTCGATGGGTCCGGACCTGTATGGTTTCTGCCATGCAAGTCTCGGCTGCGTATCCCATGATTGCCATCCGAAACATAAGTATATCCATACTACTTACCGGACTCACGATTCTCCTTCTCGTCGCCGGGCAAAAATATAAACGCATCCAATTTTATATCCCCATCATTATATTTATACTGACGGTCGTGTCCGCGTGGTACTTTACCAGCAAAAGTTTTTATTTCGGACAGCGGCAGTTTGTGTATCCGGTGAGTCCCGTCATCAGTGCGCTGCAAAAACTCTCGGGGACTGACCGCATCGGATTTGCAAATGAAAAATCACGTATCCCTTCCGGCGCGAACATAGTCTACGGTCTTTATAGCGCCGAGGGACTCAATCCGGTGTTCGCTTTGCGGTATGGACAGCTTATCCGATCCGCAATAAATGGCGAAAAAATCACAAACGATATTCCCAGGATCAGTGTCCAATTTGATCTGGAGCCTGCCAGCCGTGACGCATCGACCGCGGCGCGGATACAAAAACTTATGTCACTTCTGGATATCAAATATATATCCGAACGCAAAGAAAGCGGCTGGTATGCCCGGACGTTCCCGACGCATACGTCTGTATGGGAAGGAGAATTTTTTCGTATATGGAAAAATCCGGACACATTGCCACGCGCGTTTGTCGCTACATCAATTCGCATGATTACCGACCCACAAAAAATTCTCGATGAAATCTATACGACTGACCTGCGAAGTACCGCAATAGTAGAAACACCGATAGCCCTTTCTCCTCCCCAAAATACTACCAGTTCCGTCTCGATAGATTCATACAGAATGAACGATCTTTCCATGTCTGTACACTCATCCGGCGGCCTCTTAGTGCTCACCGATGCCTATGCCCCGGGCTGGCACGCGCTCGTAGACGGGAAAGAAACGAACGTGTACCGGACAGACTTTAGCTTCCGCGGTATACCGGTACCCGCAGGCGACCACACAGTCGTCATGTATTACTGGCCGGATTCGCTGGTTTTCGGCATATGGGCAATGGGAGGCGGAATACTACTACTCTTGGGAAGCCTTTGGTTTATAAATCGACCATTGGGGCGTCCCATCAGGCAAAATAATTGAATAATCCGGTGTTTGCTTGTGACATGAAGGATTTGCCACATAGAGCTCCCCACGGGTAAGCGTATTATGGGGATCTTCTGTTCCGATATCTTTACATGAAGGAAATATTTTTATCGGCGGAAACTCATATACATTGCCGCTTGCGTAATGCTTTTGCAATTTCCGCACATCCATATGTGTCACGAGCGCCCAGTGTAGAAAAAATGTATCGCTCATATTTGCTATTTCCATCGTAGAGTAATTCGTTTGCTGGGATGATAGGTACACCGCTAAATCCTCCACTCCTTTGGAAAAATACACTGCGTTATTTCTTGACCATTCAAAGTAATACTGATTCAGGTATCCGCCGATAACGAAAAGATATGCACACCCCAACAACGTGATGACTATCCACTTTTTCCTGACGAGTTCCACGGCACAGACAATGCCGGATCCCACAAATAATGCGAGCCAGGGCAAGACAAAGCTTGCGCGGGTCAGATAACTAAACGGTTCCGGCCCTACTCCCGCAGGGATTGCTCCGACACTCATCGCGGCGATTCCTAAAAAAAATGCAGATTTCTTTTTGAGGAATAGATACAATGCACCAAGACCAATCAATGGTAACTCTATCAGATAAAAATTTCCGCGGAGCCAGAGTGAAAAAATGCCGCTGGACTCCTGACTGAGAAAAAGATAATCCAGCGAAAATGTATAAAGGTAATGACGGATAAATACATCAAAAAAGTATGTGATTTTATTGTGAAATAGTATTTTAAGTATGGTGGGAGCCAGTGACGCCTGCCGGGCAGACGCGATAGATTGGTTGGCCGTCGCAGTATCCTGAAATATTGTAAAATTCGACCCGCGGATATTCGTGTGAGCGGTTAGATACGTGTACGCAAATATCCCGAACGTGACAATCACGGCTCCGATAATCGTGTATCCAAGCGCGCGACGCGAACGGATTTGTTTCCATTTATAGACACAAAGCACGAGAAGGAGAGGCAGATAGATAAGCTTCATGGCATCGTAACTGTTAAATGCCAGGAAAAATAAAGCCATGGCAATGCATACCGACCGGAGCGCGTTCTTTTTCCAATCAGATACAAACACGTACGTTCCCCATATATAAAAACACTCTGCAAATACGGCCTCGTAGGCTATTCTGGAAAGCTGGATGGCCCACACATTAAACGTCATACAAAAAATCGTGGCCAGTGCAATCCATTTATGTTCGGTAAGTTTTTTCACAAGAAAATACGTCCCAATGAGCGCAAAAAATCCAGCAAGTGCATAGGGCAGTTTAGAAGTAAACAGCGACACCCCAAATATCCCGACGATTGGTGCGGAAAGATATATTGGCACCGGCGTAAACGCAAAATTATTCACGATAAACACAAAAGGAAATAGCGGCCCGCTTGTAAGTGACGCACCGGTATGCCAGAGTGCGGCGGCACTATATGTTTCGCGCAGCTCGTCGTCCGTCATACCCGCGGGAATTCGGCCTAGCGCGTACAGCCTGAGGAAAAGTGCCGTAATAAACAGAGCAACCAGCACTATGGTGTATGTATATTTTTTCATGTAAATTTCATTTTCATAAGCGCAAACCATGTCATTTTGAGAAGCAACAAGCCGTGGCGGAAACGCGAAATATTTGTTGTTCCATAGGACCGAGCGTGATACCGCACGGGGATCTCTATAAACTTAAGATTAAGTCTAGCGGCACCGAATATCAAATCAAAATCGCCGAACGGGTCAAACTCACCGAAATAACTTCGACCGGCAACAATTTTTTGATAGTTTGCGCGGGATATTGCTTTCGTTCCACAGAGCGTATCTTTAATATGTTGATCAATAATCCACGAAAGCGTGCTCGAAAAAAACTGATTACCGAGGATATTTAAATATCGCATCGCTTCTTTCTCGACTGGGTACACGAGTCTGCTGCCATTTACAAACTCACCGTTGCCGCGGGCGAGGGCCTCATAAAATTTAGGCAGATCCTCCGGCGAGACGGAAAGGTCAGCATCCAAAACTACAAGGATGTCTCCTTTCGCGTGTGCAAACCCGAGCCGCATGGCATCGGCTTTTCCCGTTCCCTTTTGCTTATAAATGCGTATGGTCGGGTGCAACGCCTGCAAGCGTTGAAGTTCGCGCCAGCTACCATCTTTCGAATGTCCTTCTACAAATATCAATTCCTGAAATGTACCGAATTTTGGAAGCCTCTTGATGAGAGTATCCAGATTTCCTTTTTCATTTCGAACCGGTATGACGATGCTCACGGAAGCATCACGTCGTTCCGTTGGGCGTAAGCACGCGACAATAGTGTGAGTCGTCGCAAAAAAAGTATGTTTGGTTTTAACAATCTGAAATCCTTCTAATTCCAGTAAATTTGATATGTCTTCTACGGTTAACCAATTATGTTCCGAGAGCCCAACAAGCGGCTTCCAAACTGAGTTATAAATAGTGACCATCACACGCGTGTCGGGCGACACCCGCCGTCTGAGCGTATGAAAAAGGCTCTGGATATCCGGAGCCGTCGCAAGTGTATCAGCGCTTAGATGGATGGTATTCATGCTGCTTTCGACAGATGGGCCTGATGCTCGGGAGCATTGATAAGTCCGCATTTTTTGTATTTGAGTCCGGATCCGCACGGGCACGGATCGTTGCGCCCGAGTTTTTTGACCGCGTTCACTGTGGGTTGGGCGATGACCTGTTCGCCTGCATTTGTTTGCATTTTTTTTGCTGCAACCGATATAGGCGATTCCATTGTTTGGGGTGCAGGATTCTGTTGCGTCACCTGCACTTTATAAATTCGGTGTATTATTTCACTATCAATACCGGACATGAGCCGTTCAAACATCGTAAACGCTTCATTTTTGTATTCCACAAGCGGATCACGTTGGCCGTATCCACGAAGTCCTATCCCCTCGCGCAAATCGTCTATCGCATCCAGATGATCCATCCAGAAACTATCGATAACCTGCAGACTCACCCACCGCTCCACCTGACGCAAAAGCTCTGGCGTCATCTGGGATTCACGCTGGTTATACATATCACGGGCGATACTCGTCAAAAACTCTGTCATATCCGCCGCTGTATGGGTCTGTGTCATTTGTGACAACAGCTGCTTTTGACTCGCCGGGTCAAAAGGAATAATCGATACAAATTCCGAAATAACTTTTTCTCGGTCCATATCCGCTTCTTTTTCCGATGTGTACATAGCAACGACATTACTTATATCCGTCGCGACGTGAGATAGGATTTCATCTTTCTGGCTCTCCCCTTCCAGAATTTTTCTGCGTTTGTTATAGACGATTTCACGCTGTTTATTGAGTACGTCGTCATATTCGACCAGGTGTTTACGGCTATCAAAATGAAACCCTTCCACCTTTACCTGCGCCTGCTCGATCGACCGGGATACCATTGCGTGCTCGAGTGGCACATCTTCGGGAAGCTTGAATATCGTCATGAGTTTAGCGACTTGGTCACCGCCAAAAAGCCGCATAATGTCGTCTTCGAGTGATACATAAAATCTGCTGCTGCCCGGATCTCCCTGCCGGCCGGACCTACCCCGCAGCTGGTTATCAATCCGGCGCGATTCATGCCGCTCGGTGCCGATCACATGAAGCCCGCCAAGGACGACGACCTCGTCATGTTCTTTCTGCCATGCTTTTAAATTTTCTTTTTCTGGTGTTTGGCCGCCTAGAATAATGTCTACTCCCCGGCCAGCCATATTCGTAGCAACTGTTACGCCCCCTTTTTTTCCTGCTTCCGCGATAATCATGGCTTCCTTAAGATGATTTTTCGCGTTCAGCACCTGGTGCGGCACGCCTTTCCGTTTCAGGTATTCACTGATAATTTCATTTTTTTCTATAGACGTGGTACCCACCAGAACCGGTTGTCCCCGTTTGTGCGCCTCGATAATATCTGCGGCAATGGCCGTGTATTTGGCACGCGGCGTTTTATATACGCTGTCGGCAAAATCATTACGAACCATATTTCTGTGCGTCGGGATCACGACGACATCCAAATTATAAATTTTGTGAAACTCCTCAGCCTCGGTACTTGCCGTACCCGTCATGCCGGCAAGCTTCTGGTACATACGGAAATAATTTTGCAACGACACGGTGGCAAGCGTCTTACTTTCCTGCTGAATCGGCACATTTTCTTTCGCTTCGATCGCCTGATGGATACCTTCGCTAAATCTGCGACCCGTAAGCAAGCGCCCGGTAAACTCATCGACGATGACGACCTGATTATCTTTGACGATGTATTCTTTTTCTTTATGGAAAAGTGTGCGGGCTTTGAGTGCAGCTTCAATATGATGGACGGTCGAAAAATCTTTTTCATAAATATTTTCGACGCCCAGAAGTTTTTCCACTTTCAAAATACCGTGATCGGTAAGGTGTGCAGTGCGCAGCTTTTCATCAATAATAAAATCCGTATCTCCCGAAAGCTTTTCTACAAGCTTCGCATAATCATAATATTCATGGGTCGCTTCTGTATCGGGCGCGGAGATGATGTGTGGAGTCCGGGCCTCGTCTATAAGTACGGAGTCCACTTCGTCAACAACTGCATAGTGGTATGCCCGCTGCACGACTTGCGAAATATCCGAGACCATATTGTCCCGTAGATAATCAAATCCATATTCACTATTGATACCGTACGTCACATCCGCGGCGTACGCTTCTTTGCGGGTAATCGACCGCAAATGTTTGAGTCTGCCGTCGGTTGCGCTGCTATCCTCAAATTCTGGATCATAAAGATACGACTGCTCGCTAATCATCGCGGATACCGAAAGACCAAGCGTGTGAAAGATAGGACCCATCCACCCCGCATCGCGCCGGGCCAGATAATCGTTTACGGTGACCAGATGCACGCCGCGGCCGCTCAGAGCATTGAGGTAGAGCGCCGGGATAGCAGAAAGCGTTTTTCCCTCACCTGTTTTTTGCTCAGCGACTTTCCCGTTGTGAAGCGTAATGGCCGCCATCATCTGTACGTCAAAGTGCCGTTGTCCGATGGTCCGTTTGGACGCCTCCCGAACCAGCGCAAACGCTTCCGGAAGGATATCATCAAGCGTCTGACCGTGTGAAAGCCGTTCTTTAAACTCTGCAGTTTTTTTGACGAAATCGGTGGGCTTGAGCTTTGCCATGGCCAACTCATGACTATTGATGAGATCCACAATTTTCGCGAGGCGTGAGATCTCTTTTTCGTTGCTGTCTAATAATTTTCCGAGGAAGTTAAACATCGCCATGAGCGTATTTTACCACGTAGAAGAATCTATTGTTATAAATCTTGTAATCCGCAGCATTTGAAAAAAGTTTTCGTAATATAACAATAAATAAGTCAGATAGCTGTTTGTATTCCAATTCGTACAGATAATTGATGAGCAATTTTCCGTTCGGCGTAAGCGAATTTTTTACATCCGATAAAAATTCGTCTTCTCCCACAAACGGCGGAATTGCCGCCCCGATAAAAAGATCAATGACGACCATGTCCCAATGTGTATTCTTTTTCATAAATACTTTTGCATCTTCCGTTCTGAGCGTAAGGCCCGGCACGCCGCTGAGTCCAAAATATTTTTTTCCTATTTCAATCATGGTTTTGTCTATATCCACGCCGGTAATCTCTGCATCCGGATATATCCCGCGGAGCAAATGGATGACGGTACCTCCGGCCACTCCAAGTACGAGTATAGATTTCACGTCCGGAGACGTGATAATGCCAAACTCCGCACATGCTTTCTGCCACAATTCCTTGATATATTCGCCGGATTGCCGCGACCCGTTCACGAGAAGTTTATACTTTCCGTTTTCTTCGACAACGCGGATATCGCGGTTATAAGATGTAGAAGCGCGCTTCACCGTCCGCGGCACGATATAGGAGAGTGCGTTCATCGGGAAATCACCGTTTTTCCGTTCAAGTACGGCTGAAGCACTTTGGGGATTTTCACGGTGCCATCTGCCTGCTGGTTATTTTCGAGAATCGCAATAAGTATGCGCGGCGAGGCAATTGCGGTGTTATTCAGGGTATGGGCAAACAGCGTCTTGCCATCTTTTGTCTTGTAGCGGATCTTGAGTCTCCTGGCCTGAAAATCGCCCATAAACGAATCGGACATTGTTTCTCCGTACTCTTTCCTGCCAGGCATCCATGTTTCGATATCGTACTTTTTTACCTGCGGTTCGCCCATATCGCCGGTACACATAAGTAAGACTCTGTACGGCAATTCCAAATCCTGCAAAATTTCTTCACTATTTGCCAGTAATTCATCATGAAGAGTAAGAGATGTACTCATTTCATTTTTTGAGATAATTACTTGTTCAACTTTGTTAAATTGATGGAGCCGGTAGACCCCTCTCGTATCTTTACCGTAACTCCCCGCTTCCCTGCGGAAACACGGTGAAAAAGCGACAAATTTCCTGGGCAAATCTTTCTCCATAAGGACTTCGTCCGACAAGTATGCTGTCACCGGTACTTCTGCGGTCCCCGCCAGATATTGGTCGTCTTTTTCCAAGTGATAGACTTCTTCCTTGCCCCACGGAAACTGGCCGTTTCCAAACAGTGTAAATTCTTTGACGAGACTGGGAGCGATGATGGGCGTGTAGCCTTTTTGGATAAGTTTGTTAAATGTATAAAAAAGCACTGCAAACTCCAGTTGTGCCGCTTCGTTTTTCAGAAAATAGGCCCGGCTCCCGCCCACTTTGGCACCCCGCTCAAAGTCGATGAGGTCCAAAGCCTTCGCCAGTTCAATATGATCTTTTGGCGTGAAGTCAAACTTGGGTACTTTTCCCCATTTTTTCACCTCAACGTTGCCGCTCGAATCTTTTCCTATCGGTACACTTTTGTCCGGCACATTGGGGACGGTAAGCATCAGCAAATCGAATTTTTCCTCCGTTGACCGCAATTCTTCTTCAATTTTTTTAAGCTCATCCTTCAATGCCTTGCCCCGCTCCATGTCATCGCGGGTCAATGTGTTGCGCTCCGCACGAAGCGTATCCGACTTTCCGATCAGCTCGCGCCGCTTGTCATCCAGCGCCAGAAGCTCATCCCACTCCACCTCGCGATTTTTATTTTTCGCGGCCTCTTTGCATATCTCCAAATTCTCTCTGATAAATTTTATATCTAACATAGTGTTCCCTTGTCATCCCCGACCTGATCGGGGATCGGCCTTTTTCTTTATATTAAAATACCAATACCGATTCCCGCCTACGCGGGAATGACATCCTTTGTTAATAATTTTTGTCTGATTATCGGTTTTAATATATCCAGCGCCTTCTTTCTATGATTATACGTTTCGGTCTCCGTCGCGGTCAATTCATCATGATTATAAAACTTATTTATCTCGGATAGAAATAGGAGCGACCGGTACGGAAATCCCTCGTGCCGGACGTCAGACGGCTTTTGCGGTATGATTCCACGTACCTTTTCGGACGATGTAAATACTTCACTATCCGGCATGACCAGCGCCAGGACGAGTCGCAATTGCGCACCGCGGTTATCATCCGGGATGTCTTTCATCCGGTCCATCGTATACCGAATCAGCTCTTCATCGGTATTTTCCTTGTCTCCGTGCACCCAGCGGTGACTCTTTACACCCGGTTCGCCGTTTAACGCGTCGATTTCCAAGCCCCCGTCATCGGCAAGTGTCGGAAGCCTAGATTTTTCTGCATAAAACTTTGCCTTTAGGATCGCGTTTTCCTCAAAACTTATTCCCGTTTCTTCCGGGCTTTCTGTAATTCCCGCATCTTTAAGTCCTACTAATTCTATCGGTAAATCGGATAGAAACCGTTTAATTTCGGCAAGCTTCCCAGGATTCGTCGTTGCTATTAATAATTTGTTCATAATCCTAATTCAGTTGCATGAGACTTCATTGCTCCTAAAGTGATTTCTATAAATTCATGGAGCGGAATTTTCAACTTTTCTTCACACTGCGCAATTTGCGACCGGTCCACCGCTGCCGCAAATTCCTTCGTTTTCCATTTCTTGAGTACCGATTTCAACTCCACCGTTTCCAATTTTTTATCCGGCCGCACAAGCGCGACGGCGACGATAAATCCGGTAAGTTCGTCTACTGTCTCCAGTGCCCATTCCATATCGCCTTCCAGCTCGGCAAGCTTCGTATATTTACGGTTGTGGGATTTCAGTGCGCGAATAATTTTCTCATCAGCATCCGTTTCGTTTAACCATTCTAACGTACGCTTCGTGTGGATCTCAGGTGAGTCTTTTGTTTCTTCCCAATCCGCATCATGCAAAAGCCCCAATATTTCCCAGAGATCTGCATCTCCACCGAGCTTAACGGCGAGCGCGCGCATCGCAAACCCCACCGCGTACATATGCCGCCGCAGATTTTGGTTTTTCGTATGTAAGTGAAGATGCTGTAGTGCGTCGGCCTTCGTCATAATAAATTATTTCGTTTCGGGCCGGAGGGTTGGGAATAAAATCACGTCTTTTATATTTGGTTGATCGGTAAGGATGGAAACCAGGCGGTCAATGCCCATGCCCCAACCCGCTGTCGGCGGCATGCCGTATTCCAGCGCACGGATATAATCATCATCAAACGCTTCGTGTTCGCTCTGACCTTTTTTCCCGAGCTTTTCGGATTCGTGCCAGCGCGCCGCCTGATCCTCGGGATCATTGAGTTCGTTATAGGCGTTAAGTATTTCTTTCCCCACGACCAATAATTGAAACGAGGCGGTTTTTGTCGAATCATCCGGCAGTCGTTTGGCCAGCGCCACAAACGCCGTGGGCCGGTCAGTCAGAAACATGGGGCCAGTCAGGTGCGGCCGCGCCGTCGCTTTATAGAGTGTATCCAGCATCGCCCCGTACCCAACGACGCCGGTCAAATCAAGCTTTATTTTTTTCGCTTTAATTTCTGCCAATAACTTTTTTTCGTCGTTTGATTCGTTTATGTCGATACCGGAATATTTTTTGACTATATCGCGGTATGTTTCGCGCGGCCACGGCGGAGTAAAATCAAGCTCCTCGCCTTGAAACCGGAATTTATACGACCCTTTGAGCTCCTTGACGAGACTCGCGATCATCGTCTCGGTGTACTTCATCAGATCGTCGTAGTTGGCGTACGCCCAATAAAACTCGAGCATCGTAAACTCCGGGTTATGCGCGCGGTCGATGCCTTCGTTACGGAAATCCCGACCGATCTCGTACACGCGGTCAAACCCGCCGACGATTAATCTCTTTAAATACAACTCGTCCGAAATCCGCAAATAAAGGTCCACATCCAACGCATTATGGTGGGTCACGAACGGTTTGGCCTGCGCCCCGCCGTAAATCGGCTGCAATACCGGCGTGTCCACTTCGATAAATCCATCGCTGTCCAAAAAACTGCGTAAGAATGTAATCACTTTTGTCCGGGTCAGAAATATATCGCGTACCTGGGGATTGACGACCAGATCCACGTACCGCTGGCGGTACCGGTCCTCGATATCTTTGAGTCCGCTCCACTCAGATGGCAGCGGCCGCACGGATTTGGATATGATCTGGAATGTTTTGGCAAACACCGACACTTCACCGGCCTGCGTTTTCCCTACCTCCCCCTGCACAGCCAGAAAATCCCCCAGGTCCATATACTTGGTGAGTTCAAATGATTTTGCGTCGCAGATATCGGATTTGAGGACCGCCTGCACTTGGCCGGTGCCATCGACTACATCTAAAAAGAAAATTTTTCCGTGCCCGCGCATCCCCATCACACGGCCGGCTACGGAAACATTTTTACCCGATAGTTTTCGCGCCTTCAGGATCGTTTCCCCGCGCGTAACCGTCCCCGGGTACGGGTCTATGCCGAGTTTTTTGAGAGCAGCAAGCTTTTCCTGCCGTATTTTCCGTAAATCATCTATCGTCGCCATAGTTAAATAGTATCACATCCTAAAAAAAATCCCGACGTTGTGTCAGGATCATCGTGACTATAAAATTTTGTTTATTCTATACTCAAAATCTTATAGATCACGGTGCCCGCGGGCGCTTCCACTTCTACTTTTTCTCCGACTTTTTTGCCCATGAGCGCTTTCCCAAGCGGAGATTCGTGGGATATTTTCATTTCGTGCGGGTTTGCTTCCCATTCGCCGACGAGCATAAACACTTCCTGCTTCCCGCCGACGTGCAGGGTCACTTTGCACCCCACGTCTACCATATTTTTCGGGTGGTTCACAGAAATCAGCTTGGCGCTGTGGAGAATTTCCTCAAGCTCCAATATCCGGCCGTCCATAAAGGACAAATCCTGCTTGGCTGCCGCGTATTCGCTGTTTTCGGAGAGGTCTCCGAGTTCACGCGCATCAGCCAGACGTTTGACCGCCACAGGGCGCTTCGTATGCACGAGTTCATCGTACTCACGCTTGAGCTCGGCCAGGCCTTCCTTTGTCATGAGCATTTTGCTATTTGGATCCATAGTGGTTAAAAAAATACTCCCTACGGTCGGTATTGATCTAGGGAGTCGCTAATAAATGCTTAGAAATTGTATCCAATTCAGATTGCTATGTCAAGTATAAACTGATAAAATTAGCTTCAATGCCGCGTTCGTATAACGGTTAGTACGGTAGATTCTCAATCTATCAACAAGGGTCCGACTCCCTTACGCGGTACTATTATTCTTCAAGCCAGAGCTCGGCTTCTTGCCGGATTTCATACACGCGGATTTTATCGATATATTTTGTCCGGGCGATGTCTTTTTTTTGCCGTTCAATAATCTGTTTCCGGTGTTCAACAAACGCGGCTTTTGCAAATGACGTATGTTTTAATATAACCAAAGCCAACGCATGCGCATCTTCCTTGAGGTCTGTCGCCCGGAGTGAATCGATAATAATACGAATATCTTTCCCTTTATCTTCCAGTTCAGTAACAAATACCACCAGATTCTCTCCCAGGATTGTCACGTGTTCACGCGAAATCGGCCCTATAAGTGTAATTTCTACACGGTCATTGACGGTCAAAGATATTGTATGTTTCATATTGTGAACTTACTATGAGATGAAATATAACTATACCATAGTAAAAAATGTGTTGTCGATGGGCAAATGGGGTGTTCAGGAAACGCCGAGGAGTGTGTTCACTTTTGCGAATATCTCATCTATAGATGTATTTGCTTTTACATAATATTCAGATACTCCGATTTTGCGTGTGACCTCTTCCTCAGTATCCAGATTGGTCAATACGATAACTGGCGTCGCCGCAAGTTGCGGATCTTTTTTTAATCTCTCCAACAGGTCAAATCCGTTCATGCCACCGGGAAGCATAATGTCCAGTAGTATGAGGTCTGGGTGCTCTTTCTGGATAGTAACCCAACCCTCCGCAACCGTTCTGTCCGTAAGTACACGATACCCTTTTTCAAATTTTGCCTTCAGGATGTTCTGCTGAGAGACGTCGTCTTCTACGATAAGTAATGTTTTCATACGCTTAATACATTCTTCACTTTTTCCACAAGATCTTCAAGGCTGGTGCTGGCTTTAATTAAATAATACGACGGTTGGTTCCGAAGTATTGTTTCAATCATTTTATCGCTTGCATCAAGATTCGTCAAAATAATGATCGGTATAGTTTTACCCCACGTGTCGCGGCGCAGCGTTTCCATCATTGTGACGCCGTCCACATTCGGCATGAGGATATCTAAAATAATACAGTCAGGATGATCGCGAAGTGCAAATTCTACGCCTTCTTTTCCGTCTTTGGCGGGAATAACTGAAAAACCGGCGCGTCCAAGTACCGTAGTAATCGCCTCCATCATCGCCGGTTCATCTTCGGTCACAAGTATTCGATGCGGTTGCGCTATGTCTGTCATACGATCAAGACTTTATCTCCCTTTTTTTCTTTCATACCCGTTAGAGGAATTGTAACATAAAACGTCGTGCCTTTCCCCTCTTCCGACACAAACCGAATACTGCCTCCTGCACGTTCCAAAATACTTTTCACCATATAGAGCCCCAGTCCGCTCCCGTTGGGTCGCATACTTCGTGCATTATCGGCCCGATACATTTTTGTAAATATTTTTTCCTGACTTGAACGTGGTATGCCGATACCGGTGTCGGTAATAGTGAAAAGAATCCCTGCCGGGCTACGGGAAACACGGACATGAATAGATCCGCCAATCGCTGTATACCGCTCTGCATTACTCAGTAAATTTTGAAGTATCATGGTAAGAAGCTTAGGATCCGCGGATATCATCGTCACGTAGTCATAGACCACATCAACCGAAATCTTTTTACTCGTGAGATCAACCGCCAGATCTTTCAGTACCGCATCGATAACGTCTTTTACGACTACGACACTCGGCTCTATACCAAAAGATCCGGATTCTATGCGCGAGACATTTAGAAGACTATTCACAAGATCTACCATCCGTTTATTCCCTCCATAAATTTCATCTAAATAATTTTTTTGCTTATCGGTAATGGCCCCTCCGTCCCCCGAGAGAAGCATTTCCGTATACCACCCAATGGTCGAAAGCGGTGTCCGCAGCTGATGACTAGCAAGTGATACGAATTCGCTTTTGGCTCGGTCGATCTCCCGTTCACGGGTTACATCCCGGATAATCTCGACGAGGCCTATTATTTTCCCCTCAAGTTTTATGGGAGTGACCGTAATAGACAAAGGAAATCTCGTTTTGTCTTTTCGTACAAAATAATACACACCGTTTGTCCGTTCGCTCGTGGAAAGTGCGATTGTCGTTGGCCGACTCTTGAGCGGCACCGGGTGTCCGATCTCATCTTCAAGAGGAAGACTAGTGATCGTCTTTCCTTTGAGGTCTTGCTGTATCCAATCAAGCATATCTTCAGCTATTTTGTTGGCGATCATGATTTTTCCTTCAGTATCCACCGCGATCAATCCCTCGCCGATACTGGCAAGCATAGCCTCGTCTTTTGCTTTTTCTTTCTCTGTGTTGGCCTTTTCTACTCTCAAATCCAGCAAAACATTCGCCATTGCATTTCTGGAATCTTCCAAATTTTTATTCGCCTGTGATAACTTCTCTTCCGCCAATATGCGCTCGCTGATATCCTGTTGGATGGCTACAAAATTGATGACGTTGCCATGATCATCCTTTACCGGGGTTATGATTTGATCGACCGTGTAGAGACTTCCATCTTTCCGCCGGTCCGTGACCTCCGAACGCCATGGCTGACCTGCAAGAATAGTATCCCACAACGCTTTATAATACTCATGCGTCTGTTTACCCGACTTCAGTAGTCTCGGCGTTTTCCCGATTGCCTCATCCCATGTGTATCCGGTAAGGCGTATAAACGCCGGATTGACCCACTGAATCAACCCGTTGCGGTCGGTGATTAACATGACGTTCTCCGCAGACTCAAGAGCCGCTGTGTGTAACCGTATCTGTTCCTCACCTTTTTTGCGCTCCGTGATATCCGCCGAAACGCCCAAAACCTGCCACGCGCGTCCGGAAAAAATTGGTACTTTCAGCGTCTGAAACCACCGCTCCTCACGTGTTTTTGCATTCGACACCGGTTCTTCTTTTATAAACTTGGGCTCAAGTGACCGGATAACCTGCCTGTCGGCTGCCAAAAAATTCGCTACTTCATCTTTATTGTCATTAAAGTCTGCATCTGTTTTCCCCAGAAGGTTCTCGACGGTCGTGTTATATATGTCCGCTGTAGCTTTATTCACCAGGGTAAATCTCCCGTTCCAATCCTTCACAAATATTAAATCAGGACTTGTATCGATAACCTTCCGCAGAAAATCCGTCTCCCGTGAGACCACTACTTGAAACAACACAAAAAATAATACAAACGACAACGATATAAGCGATACGATGGTAATGATGAGAATTTTCTGGGTTTCATTTATCTGCGCGTTGATGTTGTCGAGTCTAAAATAAGCCTCGATAACGCCTCCGGGATTGGGACGCCCCGGAAAGAGAATCGGAACGTATAGTGATACTAATTGTACATACCCCTGCTCGGAAATATTTTCTGGTTTCACCGGGCTTTGAAGCTCAGCGACTACTTCGCCTTTTATCGCCCTCTGAAGCTCCGAATTGTCGGTAAAACGCTGACCCACAATGGTTTCGTCATCGGAAAAAATAACTCGTGATTCCGTGTCCCAAACTTTTATTCGAATAATTTCTGCCGTTTTTACCGCCTGAAAAAGTGTATTGAAAATATTTTTCGCATGGACGGCATCACCGGATGTAAAGTCTCCCGCCGTAAGCAAATTCTGCGCCTCCAGCTGGATATTTCGGCTTGTTGCATTTTTAACCCGGGTCAAAAACGATTGACGAATAATAGAATTGGAAATAAATATGAGGGCGACCGCGAGTGTGCCAAACAGGCCGGCAGCGAGTAAAAAAAATCGCGTCACACTGGAAATTTTTTTGATAATTGCCGCGATCATATACACTTCACCACTAAACTCCCCGCCTAGTACCGCGGGGCAATACTTGTATCTCGTGTTATTTCTTTACCTTCAAATCCTCGAGTTCTTTTTTGAGATCCACCATCTTCAACTCCCGCCCAACCATAGTTTTATTTAGCATTTCCAGTTCGGCTACCCGATCACCAAGCTGCTTCGTGCGTTCGGCAACTTTCGCCTCCAAACTCTTGGTATACTCAGATATTTTTTTTCGAGTCCATTCCGGACGCTTATGTCTTCCAGAGCGAGTATGATGAGTTGTACCGAGTCTATTTGTTTTGCATTCAGGAGTATTGTTTTTTCTCCGATTGTTTCAAAAACATGTGACACCGCGTAATCCCGCACTTCTTTTTTCTCCGGCAAAATTTCTTCCAGTAACTTTTTGAGTTCCGGAATATTCCACTGTCCATTGCCTAATTCATACAGAAGTTTATCCTGCGTATCAGCGGCGGACACCTTGAACGTATCATAAAACGTCGGATTCGCCTCGATAACGCGGAGACTAGCGTCCAGAATCAAAAACGATTCACGCGCCACATCAACCAATGTTTTCATGTAGTGCAGGGCAAGCTCTTTCGAGTCTTTTTGTTCATCGACCATATATATCACCTCCTCCGGATGGTTGTTGTGTCGTCTTATCGGGTAACGGTAACATTTGCGCTTTGTTCGGCAAACGGGGCATCAATCGTCACGCGGCCGTTGGCGGATTTGGACGCGAAATATCCAGTGCCGCTGACGGTACTGGTAGAGGGATCAAACGGCATGGACACGAGATACTTCTGGCTATTAGTAAGAACCCCAAGATCTACAAGCCCAGTGCAGGTGGCTCCGGTTTTGCAAATTTCCGTCCTGCCGGTAGAGATCCCGGTGGGCAAATTACCGTTATTGTCGATGGAATACTGGTAGACGCCGTTTAAGATAGTATTCACATCAACTCTGCGCTGGGCATTGCGCGTATCACCGAGTTGTTTGGTAGGGTTCAGTGCCAAAATCACGATACCGGCGAGGATGGATATGATTGCTACAACAAGGAGAACTTCAAGAAGCGTAAAACCACTGGACAGTTGTTTTTTCATATATATTCAGTATAGCAGATATTCCGACAAGGCAATATCCTTTTAGCGAGTAGCACTGATTGCCGCACCCTGTTCAGCATTCGGCGCGGCAACAGTAATACGATTAAACGAATCTTTGACAATTGTATACCCCGCTGTGCCTGTAGTCGCGGTAATCGAGGGATCCTTTGGCAAAGAAACGAGATATTTTTCATTATTTGTTAATACAGTAAGGTCGATAAGCCCTGTACATGACACAGTTCCTGACTGACAAATCGGCGTCACAGTTGTCGTAATATTTAATGGAACGTTCCCATTGTTATCAATGCTGTATTGGTACACTGCGCTTAATACAGTATTTACATCAAGCCGGCGTTGACCGTTTCTCGTATCGCCGAGCTGTTTGGTGGGGTTCAGCGCCAAAATCACGATACCGGCGAGGATGGAAATGATCGCAACAACGAGAAGCACCTCCAAAAGAGTAAAACCTTTTTTTAGATGCATAATTTTATTAGAACACAAACGTTAAAAATCCACAACCTCCTGCCAGCTACTTACGACAATCTGCGGGTTAATTTTGGAAATCGCTACTTTTACCTTGCGCACATTCGTCCCCACGGTGCCGCTTGCCGTCGCGGTCCTATTTTGGCCGGTGCCCTTTACTACAGTATAACTGCAGCTTCCCGCGCCCGTCGTGAGACTGCCGGACCCGGAGAACGGCAGAAAATCGCGTATCTACTGGAGCGCTTCCTCCGTACAGGCGTCCGCAAGCCCATGCGCAGCCGCCGATTGAACGGCCGCGAAGCTCGACCGAGACGTGGATAACCCCACCAGGAGTACCGTCACGGCAATTGTGGTTACGGCCGCGCCGATAAATAAAATAGTAAGTAGTCCTATGTATCCTTTGTTCATCGAAGTGTTGCCGTACTGGTCGAAATTTTTGTATACGTATATTCGGGCATACCGTCGGGATTGTTGTACGACACCGCATATTGAATTTGCAATATGCCCGGACTTGTTGCGGAAAGATTGGTGAAGGTAAGATTGGAAACGACAACTTTTGCGGAAGTAAGCGGCACTGCGGCCGAGCCACCTTCTTTCATCGTAATAGCGCCGGATGCAAGGCTAAATATGGTCGAATTCAGTGTTGCAGATGAACTACTGGTACCCGTCGGGGGAAGAATGATAGCGGTACTATTTCGGATTATTTGAGTCATAATCTGCATGGGAGCAAGGGACTGTTCCTCCACTTCCATAATCACGCGGCTCCGGACTCCCTGATGCTGCAGCACCGAAAAAAATACGGACATCACGAGCATGATCGAGCCGATAATGCTAACGTACAAAAGCAATTCCATAAGCGTAAAACCGAAACGTTTCATAATGATTGAAATACAATAAATTCCGCTGTATTATCTAGTCCCACTGCATACGCGCGATCGCGTACAGAATCGTAGGTCACGCCGTTTAACGAGTGGGCCAGATTGAGACTTCCAAGGAGCGTCGGGGCGGTCAACGTAGAAACATCGAGCACATGCAATTCTTCCGCACCATTTGATGTCGCCATAAAAAGAACCCCACTTCCGACTCCCAACGCTACATCGTTAAGACTCGTACCCGCGGCATACGTTGAAAGTAATGCCGGAAGCAGTGGGTTTGTGACGTCGACAATAGAAAGTGTTCCGTCGTTTTGACCGAGAAACACGGTGTCCGGATTTTGGAAACCCGTTATGGTAATCGCATCTGCATTACCTGCAAGATTAAGCGAGCTCACAAGCGTGGGGCTTGCGGGATTTGAGATATTAATAACCTGCAATTCCGATGCATTATCTCCCGAGCTGACAAACGCATAATTTCCCATAACAACCACCTCGTAGAGCGGACCCGTAAGAGACAATATGGACGTTTGTGTCGGGCTCGCGGGGTTTGATACATTTATGATGGCAAAATTATTGCTGCTGCCAGCACGGGTCATATAGGCATTGGTACCTACCACCCACACCCCATTGGCGTTAGAATTTCCAGTGGGATCCTGAGAACCCACCTGCGCGGGCACGAGCGGATTCGTAATATCAATAATCTGCAGTTCCCCCGTGTTGTTGGTAGACGAGACATACGCATAATTTCCTGATACAAATATATTTGTCGGTATACCGGCAAGAGTGAGCGATGCTGCTAGGAGCGGACTTGCGGGATTGGATACATCAATGACTGCAAAATTGGGCGTTCCTCCGTTTCGGACGACATACGCGTAATGTCCGGATACTGCAACTTTATTCCCCGCCTGGTTACCGGCAAGATCCACACTCGCCTGCTGACTGATCGTACTCCAACTACCGAATTTCCGGAACCAATTGGAGAATCGCGTATATAGACTTATCGCCCCCGACCGCTGTAAATTTTGCTGCCACGTAGCGCTAGAAGTCACATCTTTCCTGTTATCATCTCCCGACGCGGTCGCAATCACTTGTTGTCGCGTAACCACATCGGTGATATCAGATGATCCCGTCAGACTCCATTTATTTCCTGCTGTTGAAAGCCCGTAGGTACCAGTCAGGAGCGCCGAAAACGTCGCGTCACGTATGGCGCGGTCCGCTTCCAAACCTTCACTGGCGAGGGCAGCCGCTCTAACCCGCGCGCCAGACTGCGCATTGCTCTGCTCACCGTACAAGACCGCACCTACCGTAGCCATTACAAAAAGCGACAACAGAACAACTGCCAAAAGAACTTCAATAATGCTAAACCCTCGTGCCTTGTGTTTCATAATCAATAATTCACCATACCACGCGTATTTATCGTCACCGTCGCGCTATCGAGTGGTGCCGCAGTATTTGTCAACACCACACTGCCCGTTGCGATTGGATATCCCGTAAACTTTGCCATAGGAATCTCCGTGAGCCCCGTTGCCGTAATCGTCGTGGGCATGAAAAAAACTTCATCTCGGGTCGTATCGCGTACGCCGTAGCTTGCCCCCTTAAAAAGGGCAATAGCGCCGCTTTGAATTTTTACACCCCAACCGCTATCGCCATCCACAGACTGGGAAAGAATCTCTGCGCGGCGCAGGGATTGCACGAGAATAGTTGTCGCGGCATCCAGATCGTTTTTTGTCTGGGTTCGTGAAAGTACGGGGACCCCGACGGCCACCAGTATGCCGATAACGACAATCGAAAGGAGTACTTCAAGAAGTGTAAAGCCACGTTGTCGATATGCCATACGAGCGTTATGGACCGGTAGCACTATTCATACCGCCGATGAGACTGTAAATAGGCAGGATTACGGAAACAGCTACCCACAGGACGCCAAACCATACGATAACCAGAAGTACCGGTTCCAGCATGACCGATAAATTTTTAGCGGCGATATCGGTTTTTACTTCCGACAGTTCTCCGATATGCAAAAGCGTCGCGGATAATTTGCCGGACGATTCCGATGCGCTGATGAGCTGTTGAAACGGGATGGGAATAAGCGCATCATGTCCCGGATACGACGCAATACTTTGCGTTAGCGTATTCCCTTCCTCAACGCGATCCCGGAGCGTCCGATAAAATCGCTTATACCGGTATAATCCCGTGGATTCGGAAAGCAAATCCAGCGCCTGCGGAAACGGTAGACCCGCGCCAAGGAGCGTCCCCACGATAAACCCAAAGCGCGTCAGTTCTACTTCTTCGATAATCGTATGAATGCCGGGTATGGCAAAGGCGATTGTCTGTCCTAACCGCTTCATTGGCGGAAAGGTGGCAAAAAGTATTCCCACGGCGACGATTGCTCCGATAAACGATGGCACCGCGATCCACCCGTACGTTCCCAAAAATCCTCCGACTGCGATAAGCAGTTGAGTCGTCAAAGGAAGTTTAATGTTCAGACGTGCAAAAACCTGTGCCAGATTCGGCAGGACAAACCATGCGATGCCCACCCCGACGATAACCGTGAGCCCGAATACAAACGCCGGATACGCCATCGCAGAATATACGCGACTCCGAAGCGTTCTGTCTTTCTGCATCTGACTCACAATGACCGAAAGATTATCAGAGAGTCTTCCCGACTGCTCCCCTATCCGGATCAACTGAATCATCTGAGGAGGCAAGAGTTTCTGTTCATCGATGGCTCCGGACAGTGGGTATCCCGCATCTACATCATCCTGCATACGCCGGACGATCGTTTTCATCGAGCGTGTTTGAACGCTTTTTTCAAGTGATTCGAGCGCACGCCCCATGTCTATACCGGATGCCAAAAGCATTGCGAGGTTCTCAAAAAAATATTCCTCATCTCGTGCGGTAGATAGCCGTAGCCAGGCAGAATCCTTCATATTTTTCGATTACTGTGGCGGTGAAGCGACGCGCAAAAGTTCAGCGACAGTCGTGACTCCGTTTCTCACTTTTTCTATGCCATCTTCAAACAGCGATACCCATACCATGAGATTTCGCGAGCGCCAAAATCGCCTGGGTGGAAGGTCGGGAGAGAATGAGATCTTCCAGATCTGGGCTTATTTCTATCATTTCAAAAATCGCCGTCCTGCCGCGGTATCCAGTCCCGCCGCATGCTATACACCCTTTCCCTTTATAGAGAGACGTGGATATTTTTTCGTAATATGGTTTTATAGAAGCTGGTAATCTGGCCATTTCTTCTGCAGAAAGCGACTGACTCACACGGCACGATTCGCATATTTTTCGCACCAGTCTTTGAGCCACGACGAGCTCGAGTGTCGATGCGAGTAAAAAAGGCTCGATCCCCATATCGAGGAGTCTCGGGATCGCGGTCGCCGCGTCATTCGCATGAAAGGTAGAGAGTAAGAGTTGTCCGGTAAGCGCTGCATTCACTGCAATTTCTGCCGTTTCACTATCACGGATCTCTCCGACTAAAACGATGTCGGGATCCTGTCGGATGATGGATTTAAGTCCTTTGGCAAACGTAAATCCTGCTTCGCCATTTACCTGTATCTGGTTGACACCCGTTATCCGGTACTCAACCGGATCTTCAATTGTCATGATATTCACGTCCGGACGATTGAGAATCTTCAAAAGCGCATAAAGGGTCGTCGTTTTACCGGATCCTGTGGGTCCGGTAATGAGAATCATCCCGAAGGGTTTCCCTACCGAACGGGTTAACTGTTCCTGACCGGTATTCGTAACCCCCAGACTCGTAAGGGCGAGGCTTTGGACGTAGGATGTGAGCATCCGGATCACGGTATTTTCTCCCTCCACCGTCGGGACCACCGAAACGCGCATGTCTATTGCGCGCATCTGGCTTGTCCATTGTATAGCTCCATCCTGCGGCGCCAAATGTTCATCTGTCCGCATGTGCGCGAGCACTTTCATCCGATTGAGGAGTAGCTCATATAAATCGCGAGACAAAGATCCCGCCGCCGAAAGCAATCCGTCCACGCGGAACCGCACGGCAATCCGGTCCTTTTCCGTCTCAAAGTGAATGTCCGATGCGTGAAACGACAATGCATCTTCAACAATAAGGGAAAGCAATTCCGGGGCGACGGGTTTTTTCGTTTTCAGTATTTCAGAAAATCTGGTTGCAAGCGGCTTTCGATAATACACAAATGCCGCGTCGATATCTTCGGAAAGAGCATACACGAGCGAAACCTTTTTGCCGCCGAAAAGCAACGTAAACGAATCTGCAGATAGTTCCGGATTTGGCGTATCGGTGGCTACGGTGACGGATGCCCCATCCTGTGCAAATATCACCACGCGCAGTCTCCTTGCCGTTTCTTCCGGTATCGCCAATACCGTTTCCGATGTGGGCGGATGAGAATTGAGGTCAGCATACGGCATGAAGTACAGTTCCGCGATCGCCTGCCCGATGAGGTCGGGAGTGATAATGTTGTGGTTTATGAGGTATTCACGCGCCGTACCACGGTGCGAGGCGGCGTAGGCGGAGGCAGTGTTGACATCTTCCTCCGTTATGTAATGTTCATGGAGAAGGACGGCCAGTAATTTTTGTTCATTCAGCGGTTCCATGGGCAAGCAGCGTATTAATACGTTTTATAATATCAGCAAGTGGCGTATCGGATTTTATAAAATAATCGGTAATTCCGTATATCGCGACACGTTTCCGGTCTTCATCCTGGCCGAGATTAGACAAAACTATAATGTGCATATCCGACATCGATTTTCCTATCTTTTCCAATACCGTAAACCCGTCCATTTTGGGCATGATAAGATCCAGCAACAAAAGATCAAATTTCTCTTTGGCAAGCGCTTCCATCGTCTCGACACCGTCGCTCGCCACATTCACCTCGTAACCGACACTGGTAAGCTTGAGCTGCAACGCAGTCGCCAGCGGCCGTTCATCTTCAGCCACTAAAATCTTTTTCGCCATACATATACAATATATCAGATGGCCATTATTTATGTCACGAAACTACGGAGCCTGCCGGATAAATCAATCGGTCTCATAGGCAAAAATCGGATCGAACCCGTCGCCTTTACCACCCGCTGGGGCATCCACACATTTGGTGTACGATACCCCATTGATGTGCTGATTTTGGATAACAGTAATCGTGTTGTAAAACGTAAGAAGAATCTACGCCCCAACCGCATCTTTGCCTGGAATCCGAAATATAGCCAAGTTATAGAATTTCCGGAGGGGACGATTGAAGAAAAAAAGATAAAAATTGGAGAAAAAATTATCCTTAAAACCCTTGCAAACCATTAATTTGCTGGTTCACCTGTTTATTCACTGAGTTCACAAAATTTATCGTCCAGACGGTCAAAAGTATACACTCGATGATAGTGAGGACAATCAAGATTGCCCCATGAAGCTTTGATTTTACATCCGGCTGACCCACATATTTAAACCCCCAGATGATGCCAAGCGGTGGCAATACTACCGCGCCCAGATAATACAAAAATAACGTATCGAGGGACGTAGAAAGAGGTTTAGGCTTCAGATTTTTGCCGCAATTAAAGCAAAAATAATCAGTCGCCCGGACGGTGACATGACAGTGTGGGCATATCGGTTCCATATTGTACACGACCTTACCGCACTACGGACTTTTGGGTCGCATTGTCCCAGCATTCCGGTATCCAGGCTTTGGGATAATCGGGATAATTCGTCAGATCCGAGCACTGCACCGTGCCGTTGCCGATAAATACGAGTTTCCACACGCCAGCAACCTTCGCAGCAAACCACTGTGCCCCGCCGCCAGAGCTACCAGCCGAGCCTTTGGCAAAGCTTCCCTGAATTTGGGTCACGGTATACGTGGAATTATTTGCATCCGCCCCGATCCGCGCCACCTCAGATGCTTTCACTGCCGCAATAATTGCTGCTTTCTCATCCGTGGTCGGTACAGCCGTTACTACCTGTGTCGGAATCAGCGTGGAAGTAACTCCAGTAACGACTGGTGGGGTAATGACCGGCGAAGCAACTTGCGGAGTGACTTTATAGTTGCTGGCAAAATAATACCCACCCGTCACACCCAAAAGAAGTAATACGATGCAGATCACCAAAATTTTTACGTTCATAGCACGACCCCCCTTATCCCCACTCTAGTCTCAGATAGATTGGAAATCAATGGGCGGAACGTGGCTATTTAGTTAGCGCGGCATCTTCGCGGTCCAAAATCCACTGCGTCTGTACACCAGGTGGAATTTGCAGATATTCACAAGTTTGAGGACGCTTGCTGCCCGGTTCATAAAGCAGAACGTGCCCTGGCTGATTATCCGTTGCAAGTGATGCGGCCGCCGTTTTTTGCAATTTTTCCATGAGGTGAGGCGCTGACACTGCGACAACGGGACCGTCAAAATTCACAGCCCAACCTTCTTCACCTTTGTGGACCGAAATGTCACCGTACACAGTTATATACTCTCCATTTTCCAGGTTTGCTCTCGTCATAATGGACATATTATACACTTTTGAAAAATTTATCCTATCGGTCGGGGAAAAATACTATTGGAGATATAATTTAATATTTTCTTTATGCTCCGCGTACGTTTTCGCGCAGTGAATTTGTTTCGTTTTGTCGTGGAGATAATATACACAATCCGTCTCTTCGGGGTTCAGTACCGCCTCAATTGACGTTATCGACGGACTGCAAATTGGCGTCGGAGGCAAGCCTTTGTACAAGTACGTGTTGTACGGCGAGTCGCTATTTATTTCCGACAAATCAATATTCCCCCACCAACTTCCGTCTGTCCGTTTCCCTTTCGTATACTGCATCGTCGCATCGATCTGCAACCGCATGCCGGTATTCAGGCGGTTCCAGATAATACCGGAAATAAGTTTCATATCCTCTTGCCCGCCCGCCTCCCGCTCGATGAGCGATGCGATTTTGAGTCCGGTGACCCACCGGATATTTGCATCGATAAATTTTTGCGCGTAGGGCGCAAACTTCTCATTAAAGTGATCGATAAACCGCTTGGCCACTTGCGCCCCCGTTTCCTCAACCGGAATTAAATAGGTGTCGGGATAGTACACGCCCTCCGCATACTCCGGACCAAAACTTTTGTACGCGCCGTTCCACTCGTCCTGTTTTGCCTGGTCCCACCCCAACTTTTTCCCGATAAGTTCCCCTATCTGCTCCCGGCGCAGACACCCCGAGATCGTCACCCACACGAGACTTGGCTTATTTTGCAGCACAGAGGACACGTCCAACAGCCACATGAACTTCGTAAGTCTATATCCGCCCGGTTCTACCGTTTTGCCGGAAAAAATAAGGCGCGCAAGCCACCCACTGCGTACCAATCCCTGCTTCCCCAGCTCCTCCGCCACGTCAAACTGCTCTGCCTTCTGCGGCACGACAAAAAGAACTGTTTCTTTTGATGTTCCCGCCGGCCCAAACAAAAAGAATACGGAAGCGAAAATAATTATCGCTGAAATACAAATCCGGATGAGGAGTGTCTTATGCATGAGTACGCTCATTCTATTGTAAACGTAATTTCATCAAAATCAGCCTATCAAAATTCTCAAATCTGTGAGGATTTGGGAGGAATGAACCAGCGGATTTACTTTTTCATATACTTTCGCAATCTCGCCCGCGGGATTGATGAGATACGTCGTACGCAGCACGCCGTCAAACACGCGACCCATGAACTTTTTCTCTCCCCACGCGTTATATGCTTTAATTGTTTCCTTACTTTCGTCACTTAATAATGGAAAATTCAGGTGATATTTGTCTGCAAACTTTTTGTGCGAGACGACGGAGTCCTTTGAGACACCCAGGATAACAACACCAAGTTTGGTAAACTCGGCAGTGGAATCGCGGAACGAGCACGCTTCGCGCGTACACCCCGGCGTATCGTCCCTCGGGTAAAAGTACAGAATCACCCACTTACCGCGATACTCGCGTAGCGTGTGTATATTCCCCTCCTGATCCGGCAATGAAAAATCGGTTGCGTTCATATGATTTTACCAACTCCCCCCTCCGCCGCCACCGCCTCCGCCGCCGGAGAAGCCGCCCGAGAATCCGGACGAGCTTCCGGTCGAAGATTTTGCCGCGACGGACTGCGCAAACGACGTGGCAGCCGCGTGTCCGATGCTGTGGGCGAATACGACACTATTGAATCTTCCGCCGGACGCGGAAGCGGACACGTACCAATCCGGTTGCCGGAGCCCCAACTTCTCAAACCGCTTTGCCCAGACCTCCTCCACCCCAAACGCGATCGCGTAGGGCAGAAGTTTTTCAAACATCATCTGCCGCTGCGCCTGGAACTTCAGCTGCCGGTCCTGACTCACAAGAAAATTTTTGAGCGACCGACCCACGGCCGCTTGCTCTGAGCCAAACAGCGTTTTCCTTGGCATATTTTTACCGAATATAAACGCAGTCAGAAACAGCAAAAGATTGCCGGTCATAAACGCCAACCCGGCCAGAATATAATATTTCGTCCGGACTGTTTCCGGATTCTCCGGGAAAAATCCGTCGGTCACGAGCGACGCATACATCATCTTTTTCACTGTGACAAATGTGCTTGTTAAATCCAAATCTTTCAGCGATACACGATTTTTCGTCTCAAAAATACCGGACAGGAGCGTGTCCTCAAACGGCTGGACATCCGCGTCTTTTTTCCGGCTTTTTTGTTTTGCGAAATCAAATTTGCCGGCAGACGTTTCGATAATTTTCAGGTAGCCGCGACGCGCCAGGTCCACGATGGACGCGTAAATATCTTTGCTGTCCGCCGATTCGTCCACGAGCGTCCCCGTTTCCGCAGGCGTCAGGTCACGGAGTTTCGCCGTTTTCGGCGGGCTAAACCACGCACTCACTTCCCCCATCGGGGGCTTGGGATCCCGGCCCGTCGTCCACCATTTTCTGATAACCAAAAATGGCGCGAGAATATACCACAAAAATCCGGCGACAAGTAAAACGATAAGCGTGATCTTTCCGGCAACCGTATCAAAAAATGGTACGACTTCATTGGGCTCAACGACCGCCACAATACCCTTGGGGAAGCCTACGACCACCGTGACGCCCTCTTTTGCCGAGAGTGGCCTTGTTGTCTTTACGGTTACGGATGTGTCCGCTAGGGTCACCGTACAATCATTGCCCGTCGCCCCCTGCGCCCCCACAAAACACGTCGCGTGCAAATCCGCAGCAGCGACTGTTTGCGGCAGTGTCACTGTGGTAGACGACTCCGTGATCGGTACCGGCCAGGCAGTCCCGATGATGTTCCAGTACAGCTCGTCGTGCCCCGGAAAGTACGTCAGGGCGCCACGTATAACGTATGACACGTTGTACCAATGAGCGCCCGTGATCGTGCGGTCCGCGTCACCGACTTTGAGCACTTCCGTACCGTTCTCATCGGTGATCGTAAAATTGTACGGCGTCCCCTTTTCATCCGTCACGGAAACATCTGACAATGCCATCCGAAACTGTTTGCCCGAATCGTTTGTTTTTATGAGGGGAATACTGCGAAATATCCCGTGCCGCGGCGTATCGAACACGTAGTCAATCCGCTCCGTGACCCCGATCGAACCGTCTTTGGCTATAACAATTGCGGTATCATACGTTTCAATATTCTCCGCGTGAACGCTCCGCGGAAAAAGGAAAAAAAGAAGACTCAAAATAATAATAAATACTTTCCGCATACTGCTCGCAATATACTATACTGGTAGGTGATGTACAAAGGGACGCTCAATACCAGCAAACTTTACCTGGGCCTCCAAAAACAGGCAGCGATCGCCGAAAAAAAGCTCCACCGGCGCCAGCCCCACGTGGTCAGGTTTTTCTCCGAACGAGGCATCGTACCGGGGCGGATACGGGAACACGCAGCCCGAGTAGCCGCCGCAACCGCGATGGCAGGCGCCATGCTACTCGCTCCCCCGCTTACCCAACAAGTCCTCTCTACGCCTGCTAACCAAATCGCCACCATGTCGGCCGACCAACTCCGTGGGATGCTCAAAAATCAACTGACCACCCTGCTACCGCCCCAAGTCCAGCCCCTCACGCGTGCACAGGAAGACGCCATCAGCAAAGAAATACAAGCCGTCTGGGGCATAGACGCGAAAGGTACGCTCCAGGGCGAACACCTAAACACGACCTACGGCCTCATCGGCGCCGAACAGCACCTGATGCGCTATCCGGGCGATGTTGTCGAAAATATGGCGCCCGGACGCGGCGGGTGGGGATATTTTGCACAGAGTCAGGATCAAATGACCAATGATTTATACGAAAAGGAAAAATGGTACGTGGCCGTGCAGACTTTGTACCTGCCGGACTGGAATACGCGAACGTCGTACCTTTCCAAATGGTACAAATATAGGAAAGTCCTGGTCGTGAATACCGAAACCGGCAAAACGGTGGTCGCGGACGTGGCGGACGCGGGGCCTGCGGATTGGACGGGCAAACATTACGGCGGCTCTCCGGAAGTCATGGCGTATCTGGGCTTGAACGTCCACATGCAAAAAGGCCCGGTGATCCTGTTTTTCGTCGACGATCCGAATAATGAGATACCACTCGGTCCTGTAGAATATAATGTACGTACGGGCACGCCCATTGCGGCCAAATAACTATGAGTAAACTATTTTACGATCATCTTATCATCATCGAGGAAGTCGTGGCTGTATTGGACGAGCACAAGGTGGATGCGAAGGAAAAAGCGAAAATCCTGGATCTGGTAGACACGATCATTCAGCACGAAATTCTGGATACGATATTTACCTATTTGCCGAAGGAAAAACACGAGGAGTTCCTGAAGATGTTCCACGCCACGCCTGACAACGCCACGCTCCTGTCGTACCTGAATGACCACGCGGCCGTAAACGTGGAACTCGCGATCCTGGACCGGGCCAATAAAACCAAGCGCAAAGTCCTCGCCGAAGTCAAAAAGCACATCCTCAAATAGCCTCAAAACAAGCCTCTGGTGACTTGACAAATATCCTATAATATGCTATAATTTCGCTTCTATGAATACGCTTTTGGCCTTTGCCATATACGCACTCACAGCCACGAAAACGATGGCCGCCGACTACGTGCTCGGAGCCTCAGCAGTGCGTGCGGAGCGGTCGTTTTCCCTGGCTGACCGCTATCCGGTCCAGTCTGTAAGCGACATATTCCGGGACAACATTCTCCTGACCCTATCCCTCATGGACCGCCGTGTGCCGGACAAACGGAACGTGGATTGGACGGCCGTGGGTAAAGCACAGACATATAGCTTTAGCCTCAAACCCGGCGAGGTATTTGCTTTCCACGAAGACGTGCTTCCGCAGTTTGTGGGTAAAGTGACGACCACGATGCGTGCCCACTTCAACTGGGATGACGGATTCAAATCTGATGGCTACTTAACCGGTGACGGTGTATGCCATTTAGCCTCCATGCTCTACTGGGTAGCGAAGGACGCCGGGCTTGAAACGCTCGCGCCGACAAACCATGATTTTGCCAATATCCCGGAAGTGCCCAAACAATACGGGGTAGCTATTTTTAGCGGAAGCCCGGAGCAAAATCTGTATATAACCAACACGCTCGACAAACCCGTGACGTTTACCTTTACCTACAACGGCACGAATCTCGACGTGAAAGCTAGCGATTGAGAAGCCAGAGGGCTACGTTTAAGACGCCGGCAAACGATACCCACAGGAGATAGGGAACCAGAAGAAATGCTGCCCACCGGTCGATCTCGTAAAACTTCCAGATAAGCGCCACAATCATCGCCCAGAGGACCAGGAGGGCGATAAATCCGCCAAACAGCGAGTGAAATCCGAAAAATACAACCGACCAGCCGGTATTGAAAAATAAATGCACGATAAACAGCCAAAATGCGACCCGCACGCGCTTTTTACCCAGTCCTTTATTCCACACCCGGTACAGCGCCACGCCCATGAGGATATAGAGGGTCGTCCACACCGGACCGAATAGCCAGTTGGGCGGATTAAACGTCGGCTTGACGAGGAATGCGTACCATGAATTGATGGCACGAAATGAAGCCGCAGAGCCGATGAGACCGGCAACCTGCACGATTATAATCGAGGTTAATAATTTCCTAAATCTTATTGCGTTCATGCCATTATTTCTTCGCCATCATGTTCCAAATCCAGCTAAAGAACCATCCCATCACATACCCGATCACAAACGTTAGCGTGACGAGCATGAGCGCTTTACCCATATCAAACGCCTGCAAGACAAATGGATTACTCAGGAAATGGAGCGAAAATATAAAGTCCATGTACCACTGCGCCCACCCCATCATGACCATGACAGACCAGAGCAAATGCATCAGGCCTACGCTAATACCGACGACGAGCGCAACACTATTCGCGTTTAACTTTTTCATCTACATCACCTCCTGACTTATTCTATTATGGCCAGATCTTCCTCATAATTTCAAGCACTTGTGATACAATTTTGTATCATGCGCGTATATATCCTCCTTCTGGTCCTCGCCGTAGCTCTCGGTGCGTACGTGGTGGAAGCCAAATCGAATACGACGGTGTCCCCCGTATCTGACGGAGCGGTCACAAAAGTACTCGGGATATTTACCGTAAAAAAAGATCCGGGCGTACTGAAAAAACAGGTTGCGAACGCCATCGGCGATTCTTGGAAAAATTATTCCGTCCTCGTGTCGGACCTGAATTCCGGATTTTCCATGGGTATAAACGAACACGAGGTTTTTTCGGCCGCATCGGTAAATAAACTGCCGATCATGGCAGTGCTGTACGACCAATCCCAACACGGCGCGGTAAACTTTGACCAGATCATCACGCTGCAGGCGGTTGATATCCAGGATTACGGGACCGGCAGCATCCGCTACGATCCGCCCGGCTCCACGTACTCAGTCAAAACGCTCGTCCGCCTGATGATGCAAAAAAGCGACAACACTGCTGCGTTTTTGTTGGGAAATTATGTCGTCGACCTAGCCAACATACAATCGATCATAAACAGCTGGGGTATGACGCAGACGGATATGATAAACAATCAAACGTCCAACGCCGACATGGAACTGCTCCTTTCCAAAATCGTCCGCGGCAATGTCGCCAATCCATCTGCCACTTCCGAGATGCTCGGGTTTATGCACGACAGTGATTTTGAAGACCGGCTCCCCGTCCTCGTGCCAAAAGACGCCGTCGTGTATCACAAAGTCGGTTCCGGCGAAACGGGAGAGGTCCACGACGTGGGTGTTGTCGTGCACGGGAATACGCGGTATTACGTGGGCATCCTGACGACGAACGTGCCCGACCCCGATGCCGCAGCCAAGCTCATCGCCCGCGTCTCCAAAGTTATTTACGATTTTATGGATTAAGCCGTGAGGACCTGCGGGGCGTGAGGAGCGCGGCGCTTTTCGACGACCAGCGGCCGGGTGAGCGCGAACCGGAGCACGTCATCCATGTGCTCGACGAAGTGGAATTTAAGATCGGTCACCACACTCTTGGGAATATCTTCGAGATCCCGTTTGTTATTTTTCGGTAAAATCACGGTGCGGATGCCTGCCCGGTGCGCGGCAATCATTTTTTCCTTCACGCCGCCAATTTCCAGTACCCGGCCTCGGAGCGTAATCTCACCGGTCATGGCAACGGTACGATGCGTCGGAATTTTCGTAAGCGCGGAAACAATTGCTGTGGCTATCGCGGCGCCTGCGGACGGACCATCTTTGGGTACAGCGCCCTCCGGCACGTGGACGTGGACATCAAGTTTCTGGAAAAACTTTTCCGATAAACCCAATAGTTTCCAGCGGCTCCGGACGTACGACATGGCAGCGGTAGCAGATTCTTTCATCACATCGCCGAGTTGACCGGTAAGTGTGAGTGCGCCGCGGCCCGGCATGAGGGCGACTTCGATAAATAATATGTCGCCGCCTGCCTCGGTCCAGGCCAGTCCTGTCGACATCCCCACTTCATCTTTTTTCTCCGCGAGCATCGAGCTAAATTTGTACGGACCCAGGTATTCGTGGAGTGTCGCGGGTGTAACGGTAAACGTTTTTTTAACTTTAACGTCGGCAATTTTCTTGGCAACTTTACGAAATACGGTCGCCACTTCCCGTTCGAGACTGCGGACACCCGCTTCGCGCGTGTAGACGCGGATAATTTCCAGAATCGCGCGGTCGGTGAGCTCTACACTGCCTTTGGGGATACCGTGGATCTCGCGTTCTTTTTCAAACAGAAAATCTTTGGCAATGTGGAACTTTTCTACTTCCGTATACCCCGGGAAATGGATAATCTCCAGACGATCCCGCAGGGCCGGTGGAATGGTATCCAGCACATTGCAGGTAGTGATAAAAAATACGTCAGATAAATCAAACGGCACTTCCAAGTAATGATCCGAAAATGCGTAATTCTGCTCGGGATCAAGCGCTTCCAAAAGTGCTGCCGACGGATCGCCGCGGAAATCATTACCCACTTTATCGATTTCGTCGAGCATGAATACCGGATTTTTGGTGCCGGCCTGTTTGATGCCCTGAATGATGCGTCCGGGAAGAGCGCCCACGTAGGTCCTGCGGTGGCCGCGGATTTCGGCTTCGTCACGGATGCCGCCGAGGGACATTTTCACAAATTTGCGTCCGAGGCTACGCGCGATGGATTTGCCGATACTCGTTTTCCCGACACCCGGCGGCCCGACAAAACAAAGAATGGTCGGGGCTGACTTGGCCTTCCTAGGTTTATCATCTTTATCTTTCTGACCACTGTCCCCTGTACCCTGTTCTATCGCCTGCGTCCGCAATTTCATGACCGCCAGATATTCCAATATACGTTCTTTAATTTTTTGGAGTCCGTAATGATCGGTATCCAGCACTTTTTGCGCCTCGGCAATGACGACATTATTCGAGCTCGAAAGGGCCCACGGAAGTTCGACAAGTGTATCCAAATACGTCCGCACGTACGAGGCCTCCGGATTGTACTGCGACATCTGGATGAGGCGAGAAAGCTCTTTCTCCGCTTTGGTGCGCACCTCGGGAGGCATGCCGGCTTTTTTGATTTTGTCTGCAAGTTCTTTAAATTCTTTGTTTTCGTCTCCCTCGCCGAGTTCTTTTTCGATTGTCTTCATACGCTCGCGCAGGACCTGCTCACGCACATTTTTATCAAACTTTTCCTGCGTTTTGTTGGCAATTTTCTTTTCGAGCTCGAGGATTTTGACTTCGCGCGAGAGGTAAACAATTTCTTTTTCCAATCTTGCTTTCACGGATGCAAGCTCCAGAAGCTCCTGACGTTCGTTGGGCTTAATGTCCAGGACGCCTGCCACTTGGTTTGAGAGAACCTGCGGCGACACACCGGACATGATATTCATAAACGTAAGAAAGTCCATGGTTTTCCCAAGTTTGACGGCGGTCCGCAGTTGTGCCGTGAGCTGGTTAAAGAGTGCGGATGTCTCGTTGTCGTCCTCGATCACGTCGCCGCTTTCTATGACACGCGCGACAAAAAACGGCTCGACCGCCTCGTAATTGAGGATCTCTACCTTAGCGATGCCGCGGACGAGTGCATTGATTTCGCCTTCATTTTTCATCATCTGGACAATCTCGCCCACCGTCGCAATACGGAACAGGTCCGAGGGCGTGGGATCGTTTACGTTGGGATTCTGTTGCATAACGAGAACTACGCGTTTGCCGGAAGACTGTGCCGCTTCGATAGCCGAAACACTGCGCTGGCGGCCGAAGGTAAGGATCATTTCGGTGCCTGGGAATACAATCCCGTCGCGGATGGGTACGACTGGCAACACTGATTCTTGTGGGTTGATGATATCCATAGTTTTATCTATCTAGCACTCGAGTATAACAACTGCTAAAGGACTCGTCAAGAGGGTTAAATAAATTCCTTAAGTAGCTCATCCAGATTCGTGACGCCGAGCGGTAAATCACGAAGAGGTCCATTTACAAGCGCCGCCTCGCGGTCTTCACTCGTAGGTTTTACTTCTTTATAAAATATGCCGACAGGGATTTTGTCTCCCCATTCCATCGCCCGTTCAAACGCTTTTATTTCATTGTCTGGCACGTACTCCGCTTCCAATTTATACAAACGTTGCCGGTACCACGCGTACGTATGCACTTTATCAAACGTGACACAGGGCTGGAGGATATCAACAACCGCAAATCCTTTGTGCTCGATTGCCGCCTTCATGATGGCAGTAAGCCCCGGCCCGTCTCCGGCAAATCCGCGCGCGACAAACGTGGCGCCGGCGGTGATGGCTAAAGCTAAAGGATTGACCGGCTCGTCTACAACGCCTTCCGGAGTAGATTTCGTCTGGAAACCGGCTTTGGCGGTCGGGGACGCCTGGCCGGTCGTGAGCCCGTAGACCTGATTGTCGTGGATAAAGACGGAAATATCGGGATTCCGTTTGGCGGCGTGCAAAAAATGATTACCGCCCTCACCCAGGCCGTCTCCGTCACCCGATATCACCATGACCGGAAGTTTGTGGTTGGCAAATTTGAGCCCCTGCGCCACTGGGAGCGTACGGCCGTGGAGCGCGGCGACGCCGTAAATTTTCATCCAGTCGTACATATTGCCGTGGCACCCAACGCCGTAGACAGCCACGCCGTCATCCGTGCCGATGCCGAGCTCCGCGAGCGCGTTTTTGAGAGACATCCAGATGCCGAAATCGCCACACCCGGGGCACCACGTGGGCAAAAAATTTGTTTTAAATGTATCTGCAGTGATGGTCATACCTTACCCTCTACCCTTTCAATAATTTCTTCCGGATAAAACGGCCTGCCGTCATATTTTAATAGTTTTTCTTTGATCAGGATGCCGGTGTGTTCGCGGATGAGGCTTGCCAACTGTCCGGTCGCATTTTGTTCAACGTCTATAAGGCGCGTGGCAGGAGATAATAGTTTCATCGTCTCCTCCACCGGGAACGGATACATCCATCCGTAGTGCACAAGTTTCGCTTTCTTCCCTTTGGCCTGCAAAAGTTTAACGGCGTCCAGTACCGGCCCGCGGGTACTGCCCCAGGTCACAAATGTGTATTCCGCCTCCGCATCACCGTACACCGTAGGCGGCCGCACGTCCTCTCGCATGGTCTCTAGTTTTTTTAAACGCTTATTAGACATTGCGATACGCCCGGCAGACGTATCCGTCACGTGACCCGTTTCATCGTGTTCGTACGAATTTGCGTAGTAAAATCCGTTTTTCTGTCCCGGGACGCTTCTGGGGGAAACGCCATCGGGTACTGATAGGTCATACCGTTTAAAATCAGCGGGAACTTCCTTCAGTAATTTACCACGATCGATAACGACGTCTTTGGTAAAGACGGATTTTGGCGCACACCACGTGCTTTCGTTCAAATATTTGTCGGTCAGGATAAATACCGGGGTCTGATATTTATCCGCCAGATGAAACGCATCAACGGTCATCTGATACGCTTCTGAAGCATCTGCAGGTGCAAGCACTATACGCGGAAATTCTCCGTGACCGGCGTGGATGATAAACTGCAGTTCTCCCTGTTCGGTATACGTGGGCATACCGGTCGAAGGCCCCACGCGCATCCCCATATCGATCACAACGGGCGCTTCGATCATACCAGCCCAGGATACGCCCTCGAACATCAGCGCAAACCCGCCGCCGGACGTAGCCACCATACTGCGCACACCGCCGAGAGCCGCACCGATTGCCATATTTATCCCGGATATTTCATCTTCGGGCTGTTTGTACACGATTTGTAAAGATTTGGCGTGATCCGCCAAAAAAGTAATGAGCGAATTGATCGGCGTCATGGGATAGATCGCGGCAAACTTGAGTCCTGCGCGGGCAGCTCCAACGCCTACCGCTTCACTGGCGTTGATGATGAGCTGATCCTCTATTTTTTGGGCGGGCGAGAGGTACATCGATTGTTCCTGTGGGAACGTCGTTTTGATGTAATCGTATCCTGCCCGTGCAATATCCATGTTGTGTTTGATGACCTCTTCGCCTTTTTTGGCAAACTGATCCGTAATGACGGTGACCAAAAACTCAAACGGCGCCCCCATGATGGCGATCGTCGCGCCGATAGCGACGGTATTGCGCATAATCGGATCCCCTGACGCCTTCTGGACGATATCCCGGAGCGGTACGGCCAGAAGTTTTACGGGTTTGAGGAAATCTGCCGCCGCGAGCTCTCCGTCTTTGGCGTCGTACACGACGATGGCGTTTTCGTTCAACTCGTTTTTGTGGACGTCGATCGTTTGTTTGTTGAGAGCCACCAGGATGTGGATGTCGCGGTTCATCGACTCAAACTTCTCGCTCGATACCCGGACGGTAATCACATTATGCCCGCCGCGGATGAGAGACGGATATTCGTTTGTGGCAAACGTATGGTAACCCCCGCGCGCAAAAGCACGTGAGATCATAATGCCCGAAGACATAATCCCGAATCCCGCCTCTCCGCCGATTTTCCACGTGACTGAATGTTGCATTATAAATAGAGTAACACAATTGTAGGATAATTAATCAGTCGAGGTAGAGGAAATAATCATGCTACGGAAAAATCTGTTTGCCGGTCTCGTCGGTGATAAATATAGCGAGCGTGGGGCATCCGCGGGCCGCATCAAGGAGCGATTCATCGGTTTCCGCGTCTGCAGTATCCAAAATAATCGCTTTGGCCTCATCATCCAGTGCCCACGCTTTTGGGGCCAGCGCAATACACGTGGCCGCTCCAATACAGAGATTGCGCTCGATGCGCATCGTCAGCTTGCGGATTTGGCGTTTTACTTTCGGGTCGTTATCATCCATGAGTATTATTTAGACAATATTTTTCAAAATATATTTATTTATTCATTATATGTACTGCTTTTTGTAACACTTCCAACGGAAGTACTGCACATTTAGTCCGGGACGGCGTAAGGCTCGTTCCCAGCATCGTAATAATATCATGAGTTTGTAATTTCATAATACCTGCGAGTTTCATACCCTTCACTTTTTCCGTAAGCATCGAGGCCGACGCCATACTTATGGCGCACCCCTCACCGGAAAAACGGATATCCGAGATTTTTCCGCCGCTCGCGTTTACTTCCATCACGATCCGGTCTCCGCAAGTGACATTTCCTTCCTCAATTTTCGCGTCGGGTTTCGTTAAATGCCCGAAGTTCCGCGGATGTTTGTAGTGGTCAAGAATAATCTGCCGGTAGATATCCATGGTTATGTTTTGTCATCCCCGACCTGATCGGGGATCGGTTTTGGTATTTATAAATAAGGCAGATTCCCGCCTGCGCGGGAATGACACTAAGAGAATAGTTTGTTTACTTTTTCCAACCCTTCAACGAGTGTATCTATATCGGACTTCGTTGTGTAGATATAAAACGAAGCGCGCGCCGTGGCGGCAATACCCATAGAGATATGGAGCGGCATGGCGCAGTGATTCCCGCTCCTGATGCACACGTTATCCTCGTTCAGAATTTGTGCGATGTCATGGGCATGAGCAGACTTCATAGTAAATGCGATAACGCCCGCGCGCTTTTCCGGACCATATATCGTAAGCCCTTTTATTTTTTTCATCTGACGCATAGCGTACGTAACTATTTCTTCTTCATGTTTCCGCACATTATCCATCCCAAGCTTTGTCAGGTAGTCGATGGCTGCACCAAATCCGATTACGCCCGCGATATGCGGCGTACCCGCCTCAAACTTGTGCGGAGGCTTTTTAAATATCGTTTTCTCCACGCGCACTTCCTGTATCATTTCCCCGCCGTATTGGTAGGGTTTCATGGCATCCAGAAGATCGTATCTACCCCACAGTACCCCGACACCGGTAGGTCCCAGCATCTTGTGAGACGAAAATGCGACGAAATCCGCTCCCCAATCCGAAACATCTACTTTCATATGAGGTATAGCCTGTGCTGCATCGACAAGTACCATGCATTGAGAATTTATTGTCTTCACTTTTCGGATAATTTTCGTAATGGGGAGAATTGTGCCGAGCACATTGGACACGGCAGTAATTGCGAATACTTTAGTTGTTCGAGTAATAATTTTATCCAAAGGCTCTTTCGTATCCCAAACTTTCAACGCTCCTAATTGTTGCCAGGGAACAAAGTTGGAATGATGTTCCATGATGGATGTCACCACTTCATCGACCGGATGAACCAGACTGTACGCCACCAGATTTATGGATTCCGATGTATTGCGGGTAAATACTATTTCTTCCGGCCGCTTCGCCCCGATAAATTTCGCGGTACTAACCCGTACATCTTCGTATTCTTTCGTCGCTTCCTCGCTCGTCGTATAGATGCCGCGGAATATGTTTGCCGTATAGCGCGTGTAATATTCCTGTTCTTTTTTGATGACAGCCCACGGCTTCAGACTGGTCGCAGTGGAATCCAGATACACGATGGGCTTACCGTGAATCTTACGGGTGAACTGGGGGAAGTCGTGGCGGATACGCGCAGCGTCTATCATACGGCCACAAGGACAGTATCACCTTCTACTTTTACTTTATATATGGGTTGCGGTGTAGTCGCGGGAGGAGCCAGTACGTCTCCGGTCGAAAGATCAAACTGACTGCCATGACAATTGCACGTGATCGTTCCCGCCTCCACAGTGCCTTCCTCCGAAAGCGGACAGCCATGGTGCGAACACGCGTCGGCCAGGGCGAAATAGTGACCATCGGCGTTTACTATCATAATCCGTTTGCCGGCGATGGTGACCGCTTTTTTGGTGCCTGCGGGAAGTTCGGTTACTTTAATTGCCCCGATAAAGTCTGCCATAGTTTGTCTATTATACTCTTGTCAGAAACTCTCATCAAAGCACTCGCAATAAATCCCTCTGCGATAATTTTTTGAGCTGCGGCAGGGGAAACCCCACGGGTAGACAGATACCATACCTGCTCAGGATCTATGGGGCCCGCAGTCGCCCCGTGTGTGCAGCGCACGTCGTTTGCCAAAATTTCAAGCGAAGGTTTACTTTCCGCGTACGCGCGGCCCGAAAGAAGCAGGTTTTCATTCCGCTGGTACGCGTTCGTTTTTTGGGCTTTTTTCTCCACGCGAATGCCGCCGTCGTAGAGACACTTTGCGCTATCAGACAAAAGCGTTTTCACCAGTAAATCGCTGGTCGTGTCGGGAGCCTGGTGGATTTGCATGGTATGAAGCGATTGTTTCGCATTGTTATTTCCAATAAGTATTCCCGTTATCGTGGCGGATGCGCCACGGCCAGCCAGTGTTACTGTGAGCTTTGCGTCAAAACTTCCGGTGCCAACGAGGAGTAGATTAAGCGTTTTGCCTGTTAGAACGCGAAATTCGAGGATATTTGCGCCTGTATGAACTTGTACAAACTGGTACATATTTTGGTACAAACTGGTACAAACTAGTAAAAACGAGCCTGCCTGCCGGCAGGCAGGGCTAAATTCTAGCCGACTGACCCTTCCATTTGTAATTCAATCAATCTATTCATCTCGACGGCGTATTCCAGGGGCAATTCTTTTACAATCGGCTCAATAAAGCCGTTGACGATCATGGATTCTGCCACCTGTTGCGATAACCCGCGGCTGCGGAGGTAAAACAGTTGCTCATCGCCGATTTTCGACACCGTCGCCTCGTGTTCCATGCGCACGTCATGCTCGTCTATTTTCATCGTGGGATACGTGTCGGAGCGGGATGCCTCGTCCAAAAGAAGCGCGTCACAGACGACTTTGCTTTTTACATTATGCGCGCCGGGATACACCTGCACGAGCCCACGGTAGCTCGTACGCCCGCCACCGCGGCTTATCGATTTAGAAATAATCCGACTGGACGTTTCCGCAGCCAGATGGTACATTTTGCCGCCTGCGTCCTGGTGCTGACCCGGTCCGGCGTAGGCGATCGAAAGTACTTCGCCGCAGGCTTTGCGTCCGGCAAGTACGACGCTCGGATATTTCATCGTGAGCTTGCTTCCCAGGTTCCCGTCTACCCATTCCATAACCGCTTCCTCCTCGGCCCGCGCGCGTTTGGTCACGAGATTATAAACGTTCGTGCTCCAGTTCTGGATCGTCGTATATCGCACGCGTGCGCCTTTTTTGACGATGATCTCGACGACGGCCGCGTGCAGGGAATCCGTAGTATATATGGGCGCGGTGCACCCCTCGACATAATGTACATAACTCCCCTCGTCTGCAATTATGAGCGTGCGTTCAAACTGCCCCATGTTGGCCGCATTGATACGGAAATATGCCTGCAGTGGCAGTTCGACGGAGACTCCCGGCGGCACGTAAATGAACGATCCACCGCTCCATGCAGCGCTATTTAAAGACGCAAATTTATTATCCGAATACGGGATCACCGTACCGAAATAACGCCGGACAATCTCGGGATGCTCACGCAGCGCCGAATCCATGTCCAGAAATATGACGCCCTTTTTGGCAAGCATCGTGTTGATGCTTTTGTATACCACTTCGCTTTCATACTGCGCCGATACGCCGGAGAGGAAGCGCTTTTCCGCCTCCGGGATGCCGATCCGGTCGTACGTGTTACGGATTTCGCGCGGGAGGTCTTTCCAGGAGCTTACTTTATTGGCGGTGGGTTTTATGTAATAAAAAATATCATCAAAATTAATTTTTGTCAGGTCTCCGCCCCACATCGGCAGGGATTTCGCCTGAAAATATTTCAGGGATTTCAGACGGTAGTTCAGCATCCATTCCGGCTCACCTTTATGCCAACTGATATTCCTGACGACGGATTCGTCCAGACCTTTTTTGGACTTAAAGACGTAGTTTTCCTTTTCATGGAATCCGTATTTATAATTCTGATCAACGAGTTGTTGCATATTTCTCATATCCTTTATCCTCTATTTCTTTTGCTAAACCCGCTTTACCAGTTTTCACTATTTTCCCGTTAACTAATATGTGTACAACGTCGGGTTTTACATATTTCAGAATCCGCTGGTAATGAGTGACTATGATGACGCCGGTTCCTTTTTGAGCAAGGGTGGCAATGCCTTTTGCGACGACTTTGAGCGCGTCTACATCCAGGCCGGTATCAATCTCATCAAATATGGCAAACGACGGCGCGAGCACGAGCGCCTGAAGCATTTCTATTTTCTTTTTCTCGCCGCCGGAAAATCCGTCGTGGATCCCGCGGGATAAAAATGATTCTTCAATGCGCAATTCTTTAGCATATTTTTTAATCATTGCGATGAACTCCCCTATTGTCATGGATCCGATATTTTTTTTATTAAATAATGGATTTTGCGTTATATTTTTTTTGCCTCCGTGTAGCTCCTCATACGCAGTACGCAAAAGATTCGTCACCGTCACTCCAGGGACAGCAATCGGTGACTGTAACGCCAAAAATAAGCCTGCTTTCGCCCGCTCTTCCGTCGGCAACTCAGAAATATTTTTTTTGCCAATAAAGACTTTCGACTTCTGACTATCGACTGTATAACTCGGATGGCCCATGAGCGCGTACGCGAACGTCGATTTACCGCCTCCGTTTGGACCCATAATGGCGTGCACATCCCCGGATTTTACCTTCAAGGAGACTCCTCGTAGGATCTTTTTATTTCCGATAGAGGCGTGGAGATTAGAGACTGTCAGCAACATGATCGTTTTTCCCCATAAAAACTTCCGTTGTTCCGTGCATACGGAATATAAAATATTCGTGCTTCATTAAATCCTTCATTTTTACAAACCGCTCGACATCCGCCGTCTGTGTGATATGACACTGCAATGCTTTTTCTTTCGTTTCGCTGTAATCCGAAATATCTATAACGGTGGTAATTTTTTTATCGTCTACCCCCATCCATGGTTTCCCGAAGGATTCTGCAGGTAAAATTTTATTTTTCACTGCATACGACACAAGACCTCCCGGCATACACGCGTAGTAGAGTTTGGGAAAAATCTGCTCTTCCGGCTCCTGATTTTTTAGCTGATTTTCGATCCATTTGGCATATTTCTGAAACGCGTAGGTCGTGGCGAAGCTGAGGCGTATATGGTCCGGATGATTACTGATCCCCGTGGTATCTGCAGTGATGACGACATCCGGGACTATTTCTACAAGTTTTTTATATACTTCTTCCTCGATGTCACCGGGTGTCCTCTCCGCAAGCGTCCCGTCGTGATAACCCAAAAATGTGATCGTGTGAATGCCGAGGACCGTACCCGCTTTTTCCAGCTCCTTTTGCCGCACTCCCCCCAAATCTTCACGCGCAATATTTGTTTTCGGGCCGGTCTCTCCTTCTTCGCCGCGCGTCGCCGTCAGGAGATCAACCTGCCAACCCTCGTCCACATATTTGGCAACCGTACCGCCGGACATAAATGATTCGTCATCGGGGTGTGCCGCTACCAAAAGTAATCGTTTCATAATAGGGATAATAGTACCACAATCATGCTACAATCATACCATGGAAACTATAACTATTGAGACTCCTACGGATTGGAAAGAGTATGAACTTATCGATTCGGGCGATGGGATGAAACTGGAAAAATTTAACGGATATACCGTCGCGCGACCGGATCCGCGGGCGATTTGGAAACCAACAAAACCTGATTGGAATGCAGACGCTATGTTTACAGAAGATCATTGGGAAACAAAAAAAAGTCCTCCGAGCCCATGGACCGTTTCATACAAAAAATTAACCTTTACCCTTCGTCCCACAAGTTTTAAACACGTGGGAGTATTTCCGGAACAGGCAACGAATTGGAATTGGATTACCGAACAAATCCACGGAGACAATATAAAAATCCTCAATCTTTTTGCGTATACCGGCGGGGCGACGATGGCGGCGGCTGCCGCGGGCGCCACGGTAACCCACGTGGACGCGTCCAAAAGTACGATTGACTGGGCCCATGAAAATGTGATCGCATCGGAGTTGAAAGATACACCCATCCGATGGATCGAGGAAGACGCCATGAAATTTGTGACGCGGGAAGCCAAACGCGGAAATACGTATGACGGAATAATTCTCGACCCGCCGCGGTTCGGACACGGAACCAAAGGGGAACTTTGGAAAATAGAAGAAGACTTACCAAAATTACTTATCGAAATTAAAAAAATACTCGCTCCGCAACCGCGATTTATCCTGCTGAACGCCTACACCGCCGATCTCTCCCCACTTGTCCTCCATCATTTGCTAGCGGATATTATGAAAGGCGGAACGGTAACATTCGGAGAACTTGCTCTTGAGGAATCTACCGGCAAACGACTACTCCCCAACGGCATCTTTGCCCGTTGGTCACAGTAAAGTCACTTCAACGCGCTTGTCTATTTTCGCATCAGGGTCTTGAACAAAATACTTATCAGGGATAATCTTGAAAAGTCTATATGGTGCCGGGCTCATATACGATTCCTTTTTGCATTCAATAAATGTTGTGGTATACCATTTTAACGCTTCGTCGACTTCGCTATCAGTTAATAAGAACACTTTTCCACTTGCTTGTATTCCATTCCCTGTCCCTTCTTTTTGATCTGAGTTGAATATTGCAAATGCAACGGTAGGGTTTTTAAGTACATGTTTTGTATGTACTGAAGTCAATTGTGAAGCATAATAAAAATTATAATGGTCATCGACACAGTAATATAATGGTGCGACCCATGGATCTCCATCCGCCGTTCCCAGTGTCAGGTGGTGATTATTTTTTATAATATCCCGCGCTACCTGGTTTAATTTCAGTTGATCCATATTACCTCCCAAACGTGCCGATAAGATTGGTTTGCTCGATGATGTGGCCTTTCATGGCATTTTCAAGATCTGCCTTTTTTGATTTTCCGTCCAGACCGATTGTAGTGTCTACGGCAAACAGTGTAAAGAAATACCGGTGCGATCCTGACGGCGGACAGGGCGGTACGTAACCTGTGCTCCCTGCAGAATTTATCCCTTCGATAGATCGCTGGGGGACCTGCCCCGCTGTTATATCCACTGCGGTCGGATCGATATTCCAAATTATCCAGTGGGTAAACGTCCCGGCGGGCGCGTCGGGATCATCGACGATCATGGCAAGCGATTTCGTGCCGTCGGGGATGCCTGAAATGGAAAACGGCGGATGGATTTTTTGCCCGTCGCATGTATAGATCACGGAAATTTTTTCTTCATTTGCAAATGCAGAACTCGTCAGTTTCATACTTTGTGCAACGTGTTTGGGCGTGGGCGTAACGCTCGGAACATATTTATTCGGTCCCACAAACGGAATACTGATGTACCATACGCCTATGATTAGTATAGCAACAGTGAGAAATATTTTTTTCATGTTACAGTTGAATTTTAGAGAACAAATAACTACCGATCGCCAGCATGAAAAGTGCAATGAGAGACAACACGACAAAGTCCGTCGCCAAACCGAAATGCGAAATGCCTTCGAGTGCGCCTCGCATACCGTCGACGCCGTAGGATAACGGATCAATCATGATGATAATTCTCAACACCGGAGGTATATTGTCGAGCGGAAAGAGCGCGCCGGAAAGGAAAAATAGTGGCATGATGAGAAAATTCATGATGAGTTGAAACCCCTGCATATCTTCCAGCACCGATGCGATCGCCGTACCGAGCGCAGTAAAAAGAATGGCCGTAAGAAACATAAATACAAACGCCAGCCCCAAACTCCCGAAACTCGTCGGCCGAAATCCAGCCAAAAACGAAATTGCAAACACAATGGTCCCCTGGATCATAGCGACTGTCGCCCCGCCGATGGTGCGCCCGATCATAATTTCCAAACGGGAAACGGGAGCTACCAGCGTCTCTTTTAGAAATCCAAATTGCCGGTCCCAAATAATTTCTATCCCCGCAAAGACAGACGTAAACAGCACGCTCATGGCAACGATTCCCGGCACAAGAAACTGGATATAGTTCCCCTGCCCGGCTTTTTGAAATACCGGGCCGAGTCCGAAGCCGAGTGCTACCAAAAATAATATCGGTTGCCCGAGCGAACCGATGATCCGCGACCGGCTACGGAGATATCTTTTTAATTGTCTAAGCCATAAAATATATATTGTATTCATAGTTAATGCCGCCACATTCTGCGATGCGCCCGAAGCATATCCTGGCTACTGGCATCCTCATCACGGATGGCGTGCCCCGTATATTTGAGAAATGCTTCTTCAAGCGTCTCGGTTTTTGTTTTCTTTTTCAAATCGTCCGGCGTACCTGTAGCGACTATTTTTCCCTTATCAATGACGATAATCCGGTCTGCCACTTTCTCCGCTTCCTCGATATAATGGGTCGTAAAGAAAACGGTGATCTGCTCTTTTTTATTCAGATTTTTTACGTAGTCCCACATATGATTCCGCGTCTGCGGATCCAGTCCGATCGTGGGCTCGTCGAGGAAAAATATTTTCGGATGATGCAGAAGTCCCCGTGCTATTTCCAGACGCCGTTTCATACCGCCGGAAAACGTTTTGACGAGCGCATTTTTCCGATCCCACAGCTCAACGAATTTCATGAGTTCTTCAATTCTCGTAATCCGGACGTTTTTCGGAACGCTGTAGAGTACGCCGTGGAATTCCAAATTTTCCCATGCGGTCAGCTCATCATCCAGACTCGGGTCCTGAAATACGATCCCAAACGCCCGCCGTGCTTCTGATTGATGGGTCACGACGTCATGCCCGTCAAGCGCTACATTTCCTGCTGAGGGAGCAAGAAGAGTGGTAAGCATTTTAATGGTCGTCGTTTTCCCGGCGCCGTTGGGCCCCAAAAAAGCGACAACTTCGCCTTTATTCACAGCAAACGAGATGTCGTTCACTGCAACAAAGTCTTTAAATTTTTTCGTCAGGTGGTCTACGGAGATAATGGCGGGATTCATACACAAAAAATTATAGCACAAAAATCGGCAATAAATATTTCAGCTTGTTATCAGCAATGGGCGTTACTATTGTAAAAATCACTCATTTCATTCATGATGAAATAAGAAATAATTATGGTTAAAAAATCCGCTGAAGACGTACCTATTCAGGCTATTTCGTTCAAAGACAGAGTTATTGCGTCGAAAAATTGGGCAGTCGGGTTACCTCTCTTTACAAAAATCGCAGTACTCGTGGTAATTCTGGCGATCGGCTGGTTTACCGTTCCCACTCTCGTTAAAGGAAAATCGGGCACGACGTACCAGACTGATACTGCCACCCGCGGCACACTTATCGTGACCGTGTCGGCATCGGGAAATGTTTCCAGCGCCAACAGCGCCGTCGTGACCACGCAAACTTCCGGCGTCGTAAGTAAAATTTATGTCAAAAACGGTGACCAGGTAAAATCCGGCGATGCAATTGCGCTCGTAGACCTGGACATGAACGGCAAACAACGCGCCGACCAGGCGATGGCGTCCTACCAAAACGCACAAAGCTCTGTAAACAGTGCGCAGGCCGGCATGTTTTCCCTGCAATCCGCGATGTTTTCCAAATGGCAAACGTATACCAATATCGCCCAAAATACGACATATCAAAACGGCGACGGCAGCCCGAACACCGGCAACCGTACACTGACGCCTTTTACGACGACGCAGGACGACTGGCTGGCGGCGGAAGCGCAGTATAAAAATCAGCAAAATGTTCTGGCAGCAGCGCAAACGTCGCTCAGTAGCGCCTGGGCGAATTACCAACAAACCTCGCCGACTATTTACGCGCCAATTTCCGGCACCATCAGCGGCTTATCATTTCAGATCGGGTCGGTACTCACATCGCAAACCAGTTCTACCGGCAATTCTACAAGTCAGCGCATCGCAAATATAAAAACAGCTGCGACTCCGGTGGCGATCGTCAACTTAAACGAGATAGATGTACCGAAAGTCGTCGTCGGCGATAAGGCAACCATCACGATGGACGCGTTCCCGGGAGCTACATTTACGGGAAAAATAGTTAGTATCGATACGACAGGCACAGTGTCTTCCGGCGTCACGACGTATCCTGCGTACATCGTCTACGATTCAGCGATCGACGGAATTTATCCAAATATGGGTGTAACGGCAAGTATCATTACGGCCGTCAAAGACAATGTCGTCCTAGTACCTAATGCCGCTGTACAAAACACAAGCGATGGCAGCCAACCGACCGTCCGCATCATGAAAAACGGCCAGGTAAGTACGGTGAATGTCACTGTTGGCGCGTCCAACGATACGCAAACGGAAATCAGCTCGGGAGTAAATGAAAACGACACGGTAGTCACAGGAACCATAACAACCGGTACACCCACAGCGGCCGGAGCTGCTTCCCCATTTAGTGCGCTCGGCGGACGCGGAGGATTCGGCGGAGGCGGTGGCGGCGCTGTCCGAGTAACGACGGGAGGGCGTTAAGCCTATGACAAGCCCCAAAGCGATCATTCAGGTATCGCACCTTTCCAAGGTGTATCACACGGATCTTATAGAAACGACCGCGCTGGATGACGTATCTTTTACGATCAACAAAGGTGAATTTGTTGCGATCATGGGGCCCTCCGGGTCCGGAAAATCCACACTCATGCACATATTAGGTGCGCTCGATAGGCCGTCAAGCGGCACGTACGTACTTGACGGAGAAAACGTGGAGAATTTGTCGGATGATGAGCTCGCAGACATCCGCAACCGTAAAATCGGATTTATATTTCAGGCATTTAATCTCCTCCCACGCACAACAACGATGAAAAATGTTATGTTGCCGATGATGTACGCAGGAATCCCAAAACCGCAGCGTGAAGTGACGGCAAAAAAATTTCTAGAAATGGTAGGGCTCGGAAACCGTCTGCATCACACGTCAAACCAAATCTCTGGCGGACAACAACAGCGGGTAGCCATCGCACGCGCACTAGTTCTTAATCCCGCCCTGCTTTTGGCGGACGAGCCGACCGGAAACATCGCCAGTGCCCAAGCCGAAGAAGTGATGGCGATATTTCAGAAACTGAACAATGAGGGGCATACGATCGTGATGATAACCCATGAACCCGATATCGCCCAGCACGCAAAACGGATCATTCATGTTCGCGACGGTAAACTTGTCGAGGACGGCAGTGTGCATAAACAAAAAGAAGTTACACTCAAACATGGAACCGATTGAACTCATACTCGAAAGTTTGCAGACATTTTCCGTAAATAAACTGCGGACGGGGCTCGCGATGCTCGGCATCGTCATCGGCATCGGGAGTGTGATTGCCCTCGTATCGCTGGGAGAAGCCACGCAGCAATCCATCCAAAATCAAATTCAGTCGTTGGGCGCAAACCTGCTGACGGTGCAGCCCTCGGCCCAACGCACCGGAGCTGTCCGCGGAGCCAGCGGCGGCGGTACGACACTCACGCTTGAGGATGCAAAGGCTATAGAAACTTCTCCACAAGTCACGGATATCCTCACAGTATCGCCGGAATTATCCAGACGCACGCAGGTGACAACGGGCAGTAACAACACAAATACGCAGGTCATCGGAGTGACCGACGCATACGCACAGGTCCATAAAGTGACTATTGATACGGGGGCCTTTATCACACTGCAAAACGTCGACTCACTCTCTAAAGTTGCTGTCATTGGACCGCAGGTAGTGACGGATTTATTTGGCTCGGGCGCCGTCCCCGTCGGGCAATCTATCCGGATCAGCGGCCAATCGTTTACCGTTGTCGGCGTCACACAATCAAAAGGCGGATCCGGTTTTCAAAATCAGGATGATATTATTCTCGTACCCCTGACGACCGCGATGCAGCAGTTATTCGGGTCCAATTATTTAAGCTCCATCGCGCTGGAAGCAAAAAGCTCTGACGTCATGACGGCAGCACAAAATGAGGTCGGGTATCTCCTACTTTCCCGTCATAAATTTAATACGCCTGCTCAGGCGGATTTTTCGATATTTTCCCAACAGGATATTTTAAATACCGCAAATTCGACAACCGGCACATTTACGTCGCTCCTGTCCGGGATCGCCGCTATATCGCTTTTGGTCGGTGGTATCGGCATCATGAACATTATGCTCGTGACGGTAACCGAACGCACGAGAGAAATAGGACTCAGAAAAGCACTCGGTGCAAAAAAGAAAACTATCACCACTCAATTTTTGGCGGAGTCTATCTTGCTCACGTTTACCGGTGGCGTCATCGGAATCATCCTGGGCATCCTGGCTTCATATATCATATCCATCGTCGCCGGTTCACTATTTGTCATTTCTCCATCTGCGATATTGTTGGCGTTTGTCGTCTCGGCTGCCATAGGGATATTGTTCGGTTGGTACCCTGCCAAAAAAGCCTCTGACCTGCAACCGATCGAGGCACTCAGATATGAATAACCTTTCAGGCTATTCTCAGTGGGAAATAATAGTATAGTAATAATAAATTTCAGAGGAGGTGAAGAATATTTATGAAAAATAATATAGCAGTCTTCGTCATTATTGCGTTCATCGTAGGCGGCACAGGCGGATTCTTCGGCGGTATGCAGTATCAAAAAGGCCAACGCGCTACAATAGGCCAATTTGTAAACAATGGCCAGTTTAATGCACGCGGTAGCGGCGCTATCGGAGCACGCGGACGGAATGGAAACGGTGCCACAGGGACAATTCTAAGCGTTGATGCCAATTCCATCACGGTAAAACTCGCGGATGGCACATCAAAAATCGTCCTCGTAACGGGTTCTACGTCCATAAATAAAGCGACGCAGGGCGCAATGAGCGATCTGACTGTCGGCGCACGTGTGGCAGCATTCGGTGCGACGAATACCGACGGCAGTATCACGGCAACCAACGTACAACTGAATCCCATCATGCGTGGACCGGATGGAGCGAGCGGAGCCAGCGGTGCAGCGGGATACTAACAAGAATAAATTTGTTAAAGATGAAACCAGGCGCTTTCTTCGATAAGCGCCTGTTTCCCTATTTCGATCTTCTGAAGTATAAAATCTGCCTTATCTACCTGATACCGTTTACATCGGAGCGCCATTTTAGAAATTGTATACCGCAGTCGATAATAGTGAAAACGTTTGTCATAATCTTTCGGTAACGTTTGTATCATCATATACCCTTTCAAAAATTGCTCCAATCGTTCAATTGAATAAAAAGTAGACCAGCAAGCCAAATCCGCAATAGGGTCCCCCGCATGACATTCGTCCCAATCAAGAACACCAGTTAATTCTGTGCCGTCGGTAAGCAAGTTCCAGTCAGCCATATCGTTGTGAACTAAACACGGCCGCCCAATGGGTTCAAAATTCATAGTAATAAAAATTTGCTTTATTTTATCTGCCTGCAAAGTGGTCAAAATATTAAAACCTACTAATCGGTCAAGATTTTCCTCTAAACCCGACCAAATGAAATCATGATAATTTTTATGAATTCCAACTAACTCATTTTTCTCTTTTGCAATTTGATTGTTAAAAAATCCAAAACCTTCTACCCTTATCGAATGAATTGTTGCCATCTGTTTTCCCGCGCATACCAATAATTGTTGTTCTGCATCAGCATGATCTCTCAGGTAAATATCCATATTTATTCCGGGAGTAAGTGAACACAACATAAAGTCCATGTCGTCTTCATTTTTTGCTTCATAAATTTCCAAAATTCGTGGAACCGGAATGCCTTTTAGTTTACATGCATGAAGCGCACATTTTTCCGCATAAAAATATCCATTCTTTACCCCACGCGGATGCATGCGAACAATATACGGTTTTCCGTTTAAAATAACTTTGCGGACAATGTTTACATTCCCCTTCAATACATTTTCATCTGGAGGAATTATTTCGAGAGAAGTAATACTTTTGACAGTTTTAATTCCGTTCAGGAGAATCTTCTCCATCATATCTGAAGATTCTTCATGCCGTTTTAAAAATATCCGCACGTACTCTTCGCCTGAAAGAATCCGGTCCGTTTGCCAGTAAAAACAATGTGTCCGATCTGTAAGATCTAGCATGGATTATTTAATTTCGCCGGTTTTGAGTGCCGCTTCTTTGAAACGTTGTGTGTATGTTGCACGTTCTTCCGGAGAAAATAGACTAAGTACCTCAAAATTCAAGATGGTTTGTTGATTTTTAATTTCTGAAGAATGAACCACGCAGTACCCGAAAAACTCCCAACTTTCATCAATCATGAGTATTGCTATATGAAGAGGAAAAAACCGTTCACGTAGAGCTGTAAGCGTATATGACTTACCTACTTCATAATCCTTGTAGGTCGTTCCTTTTGCCACCCGAAGCAACGTATTTAATTCTGCCATGTATCCCATATGCTTATATTTTATCACCAATTTACTCTGTTATATACTTATAGATGGAACGTTTATATTCTTGTGGCTGTCATCTCAGCAAATATTCAGATTTCTCGGGTAACATACGTCCATGAAGAAAGTATTACTGTCCGGATTCGTCATTTTTACCTTCCTGGGGTACTCGGTGCAACAACGGTTTGATGCCGAGCAGACGAGCGTCATCGTACCGAATTCTTCCGTGACACCTTCGGCGGGTTTTTCTACCATAGTAACGCCTACTCCGTCGCCTACGGCAGCACAAGCTGGCTCGACTCCTCCCCTTGCCAAGCCAACCGCTACACCGACCCCGAAACAGCTCGGTCAGTACCGGGACGGACAGTACACGGGTAGTGTTGCAGATGCATACTATGGCAATATCCAGGTCAAAGCGATTATCAGCGGAGGCAAAATTACGGATGTACAATTTTTACAATATCCCAATGATCGCAATACATCCATCGAAATCAACACGCAGGCCATGCCGTACCTCAAACAGGAAGCCATACAGGCACAAAGTGCCAACGTAAACGGTGTATCCGGAGCTTCCGCATCCAGTGCCGCCTTTGTCCAGTCACTCCAGTCAGCACTCAACCAGGCAAAATAAACATGAGACAAACCCGCTCCATCATGGATATGCCGGTCATCGTGGAAATTGTTGGCGAAAGTAAGGCGCAGGCTTTTGAAACGGTTTTTGATTATTTCCACTGGGTAGACAATACATTCAGCACTTTCAAATCAGCGAGCGAAATATCCAAAATAAACGACGGCCGATTACCCGTATCGCGCGCTAGCCGGGAGATGCTGGAAATATTCCGACTTGCTGAACAAACAAAAAGAGAAACGGACGGATTTTTTGATATTACCCGGCACGGGAAACTCGACCCTTCGGGAATCGTCAAAGGTTGGGCGATCCATAATGCAGCGCTGTTAATAAAAAAAATGGGACATAACGATTATTACGTCGAAGTAGGCGGCGACATCGAAGTTTCCGGACATAATGCTGACGGAAAACCGTGGACTATCGGCATACGAAATCCGTTTGCTATCCACGAAATAGTAAAAATCGTTCACTTAATAAATCACGGAATCGCAACTTCAGGCACATACGAACGGGGGAAACATATTTACAATCCAAAAACCCAAAAACCTGCAGGTGAAATAGCGAGCATCACCGTCATCGGCCCCAACGTGTATGAAGCGGACCGGTTTGCCACAGCCGCGTTTGCCATGGGCAACGAAGGAATTCGTTTTATCGGAAAGCGTCGCGGACTCGAAGGTTATATGATAGATACAGGCGGGATAGCGACGTTCACGGACGGCTTTGAGGCGTATACCATATGAAACGCATAGACGATTTTCTCAATTCCATCACCATGTACAGGCTACTCCTGTACTATTTGATCGCGCTTGTACTTTTTGGACTATTTTTTGCCACCGCAGGATTGCTCTCTTTTAATCCCGTCGTTCTGATCGTATCCACTCTTTTTCTCCTGGCAGTATCCATGCTGACAAATTCCGTATTTGCGAGCGTGTACGAAGCGCACACAAATGTAGAGTCCGTGTATATCTCCGCTCTCATCCTGGCGCTCATCGTTTCCCCCGCCAAAAACCTACATGAGCTCATATTTTTGGGGTGGGCAGCCACGCTGACCACGTCGAGTAAATATATTCTGACCATAAAGAAAAAACATATTTTTAATCCAGTCGCCATCGCCATCGCCCTCACTGCAATCGTTCTTGGGCAGTCAGCCACCTGGTGGGTCGGGACTGCGGTGATGGTACCATTTGTATTTCTGGGAGGCGTACTCATTGTTCGGAAAATTCAGCGTGAAGATTTATTCTATAGCTTCATCGTTGCAGCATGTGTCACCATGCTAACCTTCAGCGTGTTTAATGGCACCAACACACCTGCTATATTGCAAAGAATACTGTTCGGCACGCCGATTTTATTTTTCGGTTTTGTGATGCTTACCGAGCCCCTCACAACTCCGCCCACCAAACAGTTGCAAATTATGTATGGCGCCATGGTGGGATTACTCTTTGCGCCGCAGATTCATATCGGGTCGCTCTATACGACGCCGGAACTCGCGCTCCTCACCGGCAACATATTTTCCTATCTCGTCAGTCCAAAAGAAAAACTTATGCTCAAGCTGAAACAAACAGTCCAACTTGCGCCAGATATTTTTGATTTCGTTTTCTCGAGTGACACCAAATTTTCATTCCGTCCGGGAGAATACATGGAATGGACGCTTTCTCACCCGAAACCGGATGACCGAGGAAACCGTCGATATTTTACCATTGCGTCAAGCCCAACCGAGCCGGATATCAGAATCGGCATCCGATTTTACAGCGCATCCAGTACATACAAAAAATCTATGTTCGGCATGACGCCTGGATCTACGATCGTGGCCGCCCAGCGTGCCGGAGATTTTGTATTACCCGCGAACCCCGCCCAAAAACTTGTCTACATCGCCGGAGGTATAGGCATCACACCGTTTCGGAGTCATATAAAGTATTTAATTGATACCAATGGTAAACGGGATATTGTCCTCTTTTATTCCAATAAAACTGCTACGGAAATCGTCTACAAAGACGTGTTTGACGCGGGCGCGCGGGCTATAAACCTCAAAACGGTGTATACACTCACGGACACCGAACATGTACCCTCCGGCTGGACCGGCAAAACCGGAAGGATAACCCCTACGATGATCACCGCCGAACTACCGGACTATCGTGAACGCCTGTTTTATCTGTCCGGCCCCAGTAATCTGGTAAATGGATTTAAAGATGTTCTCCAAAGCATGGGTGTAAAAAATGACATGATAAAGACGGATTTCTTCCCGGGATTTGTTGCCTGACCTCAGCTATTTCTCAGAAATCTGCTATACTATAGCCTTATCATGCGCATACTGGTCGTCGAAGACGAACATAAAATTGCCAATTCCATTAAACAGGGATTTGAGCAGGAATCTTATGCCGTAGACGTCGCCTACACCGGCAGCGACGGCTACGATCTGGCATCTTCGGAAGAATATGATGTGATCCTTCTGGATCTTTTGCTCCCCGGCATGGATGGCTCCACGATTTGTAAAAAATTGCGTGCGGGAGGCATCCACACACCCATCCTTATGCTCACCGCTAAAGGACAGCTCAACGACAAAGTAGACGGCCTCAACAGCGGAGCCGACGATTACCTGACAAAACCGTTTGCATTTGAAGAACTCCTTGCGCGGGTACGAGCGCTCAGCAGACGCCCGAAACACACCGTCGGCACCATACTTACCGTGGCAGATTTAAAACTTGATCCGACAACCTTCGAGGTTAAGCGCGCAAATAAAACCATCCTGCTTTCCAGCCGGGAATTTTCCCTGCTGGAGTATCTCATGCGTCACCCGAATATAATCCAAACCAAAGATCAGATCATCAGCCACGTCTGGAATTATGACGCTGACGTCCTCCCAAACACTGTCGAAGTGTATATCGGGTATCTCAGAAACAAAATCGACAAGCCGTTTACCGCTAAACTAGCGCTCATACACACGATCCGCGGGTTTGGATATAAAATAGGAAATGATCATGTTTAAACGAGCACGCATCAAACTCACCGCCTGGTATCTCCTCATCATCATGCTGATCAGCATGTCTTTCAGCATGGTGATCTACCGCGTACTCACGAGTGAGCTTGATCGATTGGAACGAGTAGAGCGAATTCGGGTAGAACGCAGATTACCGCAACTTTTGACACCCACATTCTTTGATCCGGATATCCTGGCGGAGACGAAACAGCGCTTGGTTCTCAGCCTGGTTGCCATAAATGCGATGATTCTGGCGGGGTCGGCAATTGCCGGATATTTTTTGGCAGGTAGAACACTCGAGCCCATCGCAGACATATTGGAAGAACAAAACCTTTTTGTGACGAACGCTTCCCATGAACTTCGCACTCCTCTCACATCCCTCAAAGCAGAAATTGAAGTCAATTTACGGAATAAATCGCTTACGATTAATGAAGCCAAAAAACTCCTGCAAAGCAATCTCGAGGAAGTAAACAATCTGCAGGAACTCTCGGACAACCTCATCAGACTCACGCAGTTTCAGAATGGAAATACAAGTCTCCCGGTAACACGTGTCCAGCTATCAAGCTCGGTAAATGAAGCCATCCGTCGCGTCACTTTAGCCGCAAAAACGAAACGCGTCTCAATCACGAGTGCCGTCCCCAACCTCATGCTCACCGGTAATGCGGTGCTTCTCACAGAACTGTTTATCATCCTGCTGGACAATGCCGTGAAATACGGAGCACGCGGAAAAAAGATAAACATTGATGCCAAAAAAACGGATGATCATATAGAAATCCGCGTTACGGATCAGGGATCTGGCATCCGCAAAGAAGATATTCCACACCTTTTTGATAGATTTTGGCGGGCCGACAAATCCAGAACAAAAACAGATATTCAGGGGTATGGGTTGGGACTATCGATCGGAAAACAAATTGTTGAGCGGCATCACGGGACCATACGCGTAGAGAGTTCTCTGGGCATGGGGACAACCTTTATTGTCACTTTGCCTGGCGGTAATCCAAAAGTCTAAAATGAAATATGTCCTGCTAATAATTATTTTTATAGTATCCATCGCTGGAATTTTTATATTATATAAACCTAAATATCCCGCTAATATACCCCAACCGACTATTTCAAATTCTCCTCTTTTAATCGCTTCGATGCGACAAAAAACGTATCCCGGCAGTGACCTGACGATCGAACAAACACTTTCACCCGGAAATAATTACCGGCAATATATCGCATCGTACCAGTCTGACGGATTAAAAATATATGGACTGCTCACGGTCCCCTCCGGCACAAAACCCGTAGGCGGATGGCCAGTCATCATATTTAACCACGGATATATTCCGCCGGCGCAGTACCGGACGACAGAGCGGTATGTGGCGTATGTCGACGCGTTTGCCAGGAATGGATACATCGTATTTAAGTCAGATTACCGGGGGAACGGCAGTTCAGAAGGAAAAGCCGAAGGCGCGTACTATTCTCCCTCCTATACCATTGACGTCTTAAACGCTGTGGCAAGTCTCAAGCGGTATTCCGAAGTAAACCCGGATAAAATCGGGATGTGGGGACACAGTATGGGCGGAAATATTACACTCAGAGATATCGTCATTGATACAAAAACGGTAAAGGCAGCAGTCATTTGGGGCGGAGTCGTCGCGTCATACTACGATCTTTCGAATAACTGGCAACGCAGGGTTACGTACCAACCCCCGCCGCCGGAACTCGCCAACCGTAATAACGGAAGACAACAAATGATCGCGATGTACGGACCGCCTGCTACTGAATCTGCATTTTGGCAGTCTATAGATCCCACGGCTCACCTTGCGGATATCACTGCTCCCATACAGTTGCACACCGGCGGATCGGACGAGGAAGTACCGGTCACATTTTCCCAAAGCCTCTATACATCTCTACAACAGACCGGGAAAATAGTAGAATACTACAACTATCCCGGCGGCGATCATAATATCGCCTCGCCGAATTTCGAGGTCGCCATGCAAAGATCAATAGCATTTTTTGACAAATATCTCAAATGAAACATCTAAGTCTCAGCCACAAAATTCTCTATATATTACCCATCATCTATATTCTCATCGTGAGCGTGTATATGCTTTGGCATCGCGCATGGTTTGCGCCGGATCAGTTTTTTGCGTTTGCGATCGTCGGCACATTATTTATCGGCAGAATGAAACAATTTTTGCAGGATTGGATACCGGTACTCCTCCTTCTGTTTGGATACGAATATCTGCGTGGAGTCGCGCGACTTACTCAAACCGTACATATATTTCCCATGATACACGCCGACCAATTTATATTTCGCGGGCTCCCTACCATACAGCTGCAAACCGCACTTTTTACCAGTACGGTACTTCATTGGTATGACTATGTCGCAGTGATCCTCTACATCTCTCACTTTGTCATCCCCATGCTTGTGGCGTTTATTTTTTGGCTCTACGACAGAAAATTATTCAAACAATTTTCGCTCGGGTTTCTCGTCTTATCCTATACGGCATTTATTACCTACGTCATTTTCCCCGCTATGCCGCCGTGGATGGCAAGCAATTTGGGGTATATCCCCCCGCTTCAGAAAATAATGGATCAGGTCATGGGATCGCTGGCTCACCCAATCTCCGTGCCTTCCGTGTATCAGTTTTTCGGAGCCAATTTGGTGGCCGCTGTCCCATCACTTCACGCGGCATATCCGTGGCTTATATTTTTATTTCTCACGAAAAAAATAAAGACATGGTCTCTCCTTACTCTCCCGTACGTCTATGGCGTGTGGTTTGCTGTCGTATATCTGGGAGAACACTATGTGGTCGATGTCCTGATTGGTATACTATACGCAACGGTTGTTTATAAAGTGCTCATGGCTTTGGAACATAAATTTTCCATAAAACCTATCGCACATCCCGACCCTGTATATGCCCAAACTTCTTCGGAATAAAACACTCCGTAAAATCCTCATCGTTCTGGGAATCATCCTGGGTACCGCACTCGTGGTATACCTCATAGTGACCGGCAGGCGGTATTTCAGCAGGCGCGGAATTCGGCAAATACAGACCCTCTCGGATTCATATGGTGCACTTTCTCCACTAGTCATTTTCGCTCTCATTTTTATAAGCACCATAATCCCTCCACTCCCCATTCCTACACCTTTGATCGAAATGGCGACCGGGTATATTTATGGATTTTGGCCCGCGTTTTTTCTCGTATGGGTGTCGCAGATTATTTCGTCAATTGCATCGTTTGCGATAGCCAGATACGTAGGCAAACGCATATTTAAAGGCCTGCTAAATAATTCCGTCGTCGTGTATTTTCAAAAATATATTCGGCAGCACGGTGCGATGGCAGTATTTATAACCAGAACCACGTTATCTTCGCCGTTTACTATTGTCAGTTTTCTTGCAGGATTTACGGATATGAGCACGGTCAATTACACCTCTGCCACGGTCCTGGGCACTATTGCGGAATCCGGACTCTATGCGTTTGTGGGCTCTATCATCAAAGGCACAAAACTGCGGCTGTGGTTTGTCTTTATTTTCGTGGTGCTTTTGGGATCTCTGGGTCCGCTTGTAACGTATTTGATTATGAAATATGCCAAGCCACGTAAACGTATCAGAAGTACGTAATAGGCGGCCGCGGTCGCCGCTTTTGTATAAATATCCACACTCCAATCCCGGCTACGATAAGCACACCAATAGCTGTACCGATGGCTACCACTATTCCTACAATTGAGCCGCCCGTAGGTTCCGGTGTCACCGTCGGCTGCTCTGTGGGAGCCGGCGTAATGGTAGGTATTGGGGTATCCGTAGGAGTCGTGGGCGTATCTGTTGTGACAGTAACAACTGTTAAAGTAGGCGTAGGGGTGGGTACCGCACTCGCACCTGCCACCGCAAACACTTCATTGGAATAGTTACCTGGTGAACAACCGTTTCCCGCACGGATAGCAAAATAATATTTTGTACCGGTAGCCAGACTCCCGACTGTATATGAGGTCGTCCCCTGCCCGCCGATATTCGGATTGCCGTACATGTAATTTCCTGAGGAAAGACCATACGAAAGTAAATAATACGAGACGGGATTCGGAGCATCTGTCCAGGTAAGCGTAATTGAGTGCGGACCCGCAGATACAGCCGACGTCAGTTTAGCGGTTCCTCCTGGCGCAGCGTCCGTACACGCATTTGGGTTAGGAGTCGGGGTGGGTGTAGGGGTCGCGGAACCCGGCTGATAAAACGTTATCGAACCAATAGTCAAATTATTAGTATTTGTCGTGGTGTCAGTGATAATAATTGGCACACTACCGACAGTTGTTGAATACATCTGTGTCGTAAATGTTCCTGACCCATCAAGAGTAACGTTAGACGGATTAAAGTGTGTATTGGAATCTGAGGTTATTAAAATATTGTCAGATGAAGATAAATTAACATTAGCATTTTTGAGAGTGATTGTTATCGTAGTAGTTGTGGACCCATCAGCCGGCGCTGAATTACCGCTTACGGTAGAGCTTGAATCCGGAGGATTGCCCGCGTAAACCCCATGGGGAACCCACAAAATAAGTGCAAAAAAACAAATAGAAGCTAGTATACCCGCTATCCGCTTCATCGGTTATCGCCTTCTCCGGTGAGGACACCGCGTTTTTTCCGATCGGCAAGTTTTTCAACATTTGTTTTAGCCACTTCTTCCAAACTCACGCCGAGCTCCATCGCCATCGCCGCCAGATACCACAGCACATCACCCAATTTCTTAATCATCTCGACACGCCGCTTATCCGTAAGCACGCCGCCGTCATCGCGGATGAGTTTTTTTATTTTATCCGCCACCTCGCCCGCCTCTCCGGTCAGGCCAAGCGCAGGGTACGACAGGTTATCTCCCTGATGGGGATATATCGCCGTTTCCATGACCTTTTTTTGATAGTCCTTAAAATTCATGCTGCGGGACTTGGATTCGGACCAAGATAGCGTCCTCCAGAGGGACGTGTACTACCATTATACGATCCCGCAATTACCTTACTCAGGCCTGCTAATTATACCACTTGCACGATCAAAAGGATTCAGTATAATAATCATATGTTTGTAAAGAACGACACTAAGGATTGTAAAAAAATGCACTATGGGGGATCTTCGGGTGCGGTGTACGGATTAGGATTCGCCGGAGCCGCTATCTATTATATTCAGCACGCGGTCACGTTTCAGGACGGTCTCTTGGGATTGGCAAAATCGATCGTCTGGCCTGCGTTTCTCGTGTACAAATTAATCGAAACCTTCAAGTTCTAATAAACTACTCCGTAAATGTTACAATACAGGCATGCTGGTTGATAATATCACGCTCACAGTACGCGCAGGCAGGGGCGGAAACGGCGCTGCCACTCTCAAACCCTTTAAGGGCGGTCCCGACGGCGGCCGTGGCGGCAATGGCGGAAATATTTACGCGGTTGGCACAAGTAATGTGAATGATCTGCGGCAATTCCGGTATCAGAAAAAAATAGTCGCGGACAACGGTGGTAACGGCGCCAGGCAAAATATGTTCGGCCGCAAAGCGCCGGACGTGACTATTTTGCTGCCGCTGGGCACCCGCATAACAAATGTAGCCACCGGGGACGCGCGCGAAGTTTTCGACACGGAGCCATTTCTTCTGGCACAGGGAGGCATCGGCGGCCGGGGAAATGCGGCGTTTAAATCTCCGACGAATCAAACGCCGCGAACTGCCGAACAGGGCAAACCGGGCGAAGAAAAAGAACTCCTCCTCGAACTCCGATTAATAGCCGAGGCGGGCCTCGTGGGGCTCCCGAATGCCGGTAAAAGCAGCCTCTTGACGGTACTCACCAACGCCACTCCGACGATCGGCAACTATCCGTTCACCACGCTTGAGCCCACCATAGGAATGTTGGAAAAACACGCCATCGCAGATATTCCCGGACTTATCCAGGGCGCGTCACAGGGCAAAGGCCTGGGAATTGATTTTCTCCGCCACATAGAAAAAACGAAAATACTTATCCACTGCGTGGACGTAACTGCAGCTGACCCGATGGGGGCATACGATACAATCCGGGCGGAGTTCGGCGCGTTTGATCCCCTGCTTTTAGATAAACCGGAATATATCGTACTGACAAAAATAGACCTCACCGACGCGGCAACCATACAAAACGTCTCCAAACTCTTTAAAAATAAACACGTGCTCACGTGCTCGATATATAATGAAAAAAGTATCAATTCGTTAAAAAAGAAATTGGTAACCCTTCTTTCATGAACAAAATTTTTCCCAAAAAAGAACCCCGTATACCGTTTACCCAAGAGGGATATGATAATTTATTGACAGAGAGGGCAAAGCTGCTTTCCGAACGGCCCGACGCGGTAGAGCATCTGCGCCTGGCGCGCGGAATGGGAGATCTGTCGGAAAACGGCTACTACAAAGCCTCGCGGCAGCGGCTTTCATTCCTCGATTCGCGCATCCGCCGCGTGGAACGGCTCTTAAAACTCGCGGTCATCGTGCAGTCAAATAATTCGGGCGTCGTCGATATCGGCAGCCACGTAACGATAAGCGACGGGACAAAAGAATACGCGTACGAAGTAGTCGGTGGATACGAATCTGACCCGTCCAAACATTCTGTTTCCCACGTCTCCCCCATCGGCCGCGCGCTCATCGACAAAAAAGCGGGAGATGAAATCACGGTCCATGCGCCAAGCGGAGATAAACACTTTACCATCGTTATGGTACACTGAATTTGGAGGGTATATGGTGAAATGGATCAGTAAAATTAGTTGGGGAAAAGTTCTTCTTATCGGCCTCATTTATACCGTCATCGGCATGGTCGCGCATCAAGTCGAGCTTCTCTGGACCATGAAATACTATCTCATGCCGCAGTACTCAGGCGTGTGGAGTCGCCTCATGATGCCCACTGCCGGCCCTCCGCCTACGGAATTCATGATTGTCTCCACTATTATGACGTTTACCACAGGGATATCTATAGCCATTATCTATAACTACCTCATGGAATATCTGCCGAAAGGATACTGGAAAAGGGCCACGTATTTTGCGGACCTCATGGCTTCGGCCTCTCTGGTATTATTTACGTTTCCTGTATATTTACTTTTTAACGTCCCGTTGGGGTTACTTGGCTACTGGTTTGCCAGCACATTTGTGATATTCGTCCTCACCTCGTTTGCGATCGTAAAGATCCTTAAATAGGAAGCGAGAGTACTCCTTTTTTTCGTTCGACCAATCCATCTTTTATCAGCCCGTCTATTATGGATTGCGAAAAATTTTTTAAAAGTATTTTTTCTTTTACGGATGTTTCTCTAAGAATATCCATAAGCTTTCCGCGAAAGTATCTATTTGAATTCTTAAATGGAATTATTTTTGCTTTATGACTTTTGGCTTTCGACATTCCTAGTGCCCCGTAATCCATCAGCGCCTGATGCCATTCCCACGATTTTCCTTTTGGCACTAATTGATCAGCTACCCCCTGAATGACGGAGTCTTTTTGCGGTTTGTCGTCAAAAAAGAAATGCGCAATAATCTTCCGGATATTTGTATCCACCATCGCGATATCTTTTTTGTATGCAAATACTAAAATAGCACGGGCGGTATACCTTCCGATTCCGGGCAACTGTAAAAGCTCTTTTTCGTTTGTCGGGATACTGGATATTTTTTTTAAATATAACGCACGACGGTTATACCCCATTCCTTTCCAGGCTTTAAGAATGTCTGCAGTAGACGCCTTGTGCAGCTCACGCAACGACGGAAACTTTTTTAAAAACTCTTCGTATTTGGGAAGTACGCGGGATACTTGGGTCTGCTGAAGCATCACTTCAGAGACCAATATTTTATACGAATCGTGTGTGTTCCTCCATGGCAAGTCTCGGCGATTTGCTTTCCACCATTGGAAAATATATTTCCGGAAATTCAATATGCGGCGGGATGTAAGCTTCACTTCCCTTTTATCGTCTGCCGCACCTGTGTCGCGTTATGCTCGGCAGTTTTTAAATCCTGACGGGCAGTCATAAGCATTGTGCGTGCGCTTTGCAGCGTCGTTTTGTTCCCTGGATATCCATCGGGCGTAAGCGGCAATACCGCATTTATGGCATTTTGCGCCTGTGTGATGGCGTCGGCAATTTTTGCAGCCCGGTCCGTCATGAGGGCCTGGGCGGCCGTCGTGTCTTTGCCCGCTAATTTTGCCGCATCCAGCCGTGCCTGCAGTTTTCCCGATATCTGCGTCATGAGATTTGCCGTATCTATGAGATTATCCGCATGCGAAATTATCGTAATCTTGGGCATAAACAGCGCAAAAATTCGGTAGGATTTAATGATCGACTGCACATCCGTGCGCAGTGTCGCGATATCGGTATCACCTGCAATTTTTGTCTGAAGCGTGGTCAGATCGGTAATTTCCGTCTGTACCTGCGACGTAAGATTTGTTTTCTGGTCGCCGGTTAAGCGCTTGAGCGCATTTATGCGAGTAACCAGATTGTTGAGCGCCGTCAGCCGACGGGTGAGCTCAGCCGCAGCTCTGTTTTTCAGCCTATCCACTGCACCAGCTGCTTTCACTCCCAGCGTGGATGTCGGCACTTGTGCAAATACCGGGACTGCTGAACTCACAAACAAGGACAGCACCATAAATGAACCGACTATATAGTGTTTTTTAATTATCATGGGTCCTCCTTTTATCATATACATATATATAACGTGGTACCAATGAAAAAGTTACATCACTACTGTTCAGACAAATTTCCCTGTTGATCATTTATCCCAGCGTCAATATTAGCTGAGTCTTTATCGAGCGCACTAAGTTTAGCGTTCACTGCCGCGCTGTCCTGATCGATAACCGCATCGGACGAATCTTTTGCGGTGGCAACTACAGGCGTTTCTGTTGCTGCGGGAACAGTTGACTGTGACGTAGGCGTCGAAACAGAAACCGAGCTATTATTCCGCATTTTATACACCGCTGCTCCGCCTAAAACAGCCATAAGTGCGAGAATAATTACGATCGCTATGGCCCCAAGACCTTTTTGTGTATTTTTCATACGATAACCTCCATATTGTATTATATAATACATTTACTTGCTGAAAGCAACCTGAAACCTCGTTTATTGGTATAATACGATCATGAAAACAGGAATCGTTGCACTCATCGGCCGTCCGAACGTAGGAAAATCTACGCTGCTCAATAATATTCTCGGCCAAAAAGTATCTATCACGAGCCCTAAACCCCAAACTACACGATTTACCATCCAGGCAGTATATGAGGATAAACGCGGACAAATAATTTTTGTCGACACACCGGGAATATTCACCGGCGTACGCGATCCCTTGGCTAAACGCATCAACGAACGGACAGAGGATGCTATCTCGGGTGGCGTGGACGTCGTCCTCTATATGGTGGACCACACTCGCGAAAAAGATATCGAAGAAAACAAAGTACTCGGAATCGTCCGGAAAATTAAAGCGCCGAAAGTGCTCGTTATCAACAAAACAGACGTGAAGCGGCCTACCCACATTGTGCAATACAAATTCATGGAAAATGAATTTGACCATGTGGTGGAAATATCCGCGCTGCAGCATAAAAACCTCAACATACTTCTGGAAACGATTTTTGATTACCTCCCGGAAGGCATCCCGCAAGTAGACACCAAAACACTCGCACAACCGGGACTCAATATTGACAGCCGCATATTTATATCCGAAATTATCCGCGAAAAAGCGTTCCTCTTTCTTCGCAAAGAACTCCCGTATACCCTGGCGACCGTCGTAGACGAAGTTGTCGAACGGGATAACGGCTTGGTGTACATAAAGGCACGGATACTCACGAGCGCAGACCGGTACAAAGCGATGATCATAGGCAAGGGTGGTGTGATGATCAAAGAAATCAGTCAAGCCGCGCGCAAAGAACTGGAAACAGCGACAAGCAAAAAAGTGTATCTGGAGCTTTCCGTAGAAACCGACCCGCACTGGGTAGATATAGTAGGATAATGTAAACGTTAACTGATTCGCGCGAGGGTTTCCTCTTTTCCAAGCACCTCAAAAGATTCCAAAATCGGCGGACCGACTGTTTTTCCGGTCACGGCGACACGGAGCTCCATAAATACATCCTTTGCTATCAGTCCCGACTTTTCTGCAGCATCACGAATCGCTTTTTCCATCGCGTCATGATTCCACTCACACTTTTTCAAAACCTCAACAACTTCCGAATGTATTACTTTTTTCGGCGGTCTTTCGAAAAAGAATCCGGCGAGCGATTCAAATTCTGTCAGCACGTGCATCCGGTCTTTTACAAGCGGCCAGATCAATTTCACTTTATCTTCCGGATATTTTCCGGCATAAAAATCATGTATGTCCGATTCCTTCAGATATTTTGCGTTTACCCATTTCAGTTTTTCTACATCAAAAATAGGCGCTGACGTCTGAATGTCTTCAATATTAAATTTTTCAATCATTTCATCCACACTAAAAATATCTTTCCCCCCGGGAAATGCCCACGCCATGGTCGCTAAATAATTTTTAATCGCATCGGGCACAAAACCCTTGGCTTTATAATCCGATACCCAGACGGGATTTTTGCGTTTCGAGAGCTTGCTCCGGTCGGGATTTCTGAGCACCGACACGTGGGCGATGGCCGGCACGTCCCAACCGAAAAATTTATACAACAGAATATGTTTAGGAGTCGAAGATATCCATTCTTCCCCACGGATGATGTGGGATATTTTCATTATGTGATCATCAACAACGACCCCCAGGTGGTATGTAGGGTATCCATCGGATTTGAGAAGCACCTGATCATCGATCAATTTATTTTCGAAGGATACGTCACCGCGGATAAGATCATGAAATGTCGTTGTCCCCTCTTTCGGCACTTTCAATCGGATCGTAAGCCCTTTCGTCAGATTGAGATCACGACAACGCCCGTCATACATAGGTGGTTGATGATTTTCCTCTTGCTTTTTTCGCATTTCAGCAAGCCGCTCGGACGTACATTCACACCAATAGGCATGCCCTTTTGCAATCAGTTCTTCTGCATATTTTTTGTATTCGGCAAGCCGTTCTGATTGCCGGTATGGCGCATACGGACCGCCGCTATCGGGTCCTTCGGCGTGCGGGATACCGAGCCACGCAAGTGACGCCAAAATTCTTGCCTCTGATCCCTCAACCAAACGAGTTCTATCAGTGTCCTCGATACGGATAATAAATTGCCCGCCATTTTTCTTCGCAAACACATAGTTAATAAGCGCGGTATACGCGTTCCCGATATGCAGATCCTGACCGGTCGGAGATGGAGCAATCCTAGTGCGAACAGAAGCCATAGTAAGTTGATTCTACCACGCCTGGCACGTATACTGAAACTACTGCCATGTCCTTAACCGATACCGCCTTTTATACCAGACGCGCCATCAATTGGGGAATTTTGGGCGTCATCGCCTACATTCTGCTTCGGATTTTCTGGAGCATCCTCGTGACGCTGTTTATGATTTTTTTCCCGCCCACGGCCGCGCCGCCCAATCACGCGTTTGGCAAACTCCCTGCGGTCAAATTTCCGACTGTTGCCACTCCTTCAGCTACCCTCACGTACCAACTCCAAACGATAGAGGGCGACGTACCGAAGGCGTCCCCGTCCGCGAACGTGTATTTCATGCCCAAAACCGCACCCAATCTCCTCGCTTTAACAGGTGCGCAGGATTTTGCCGGCAGACTTTCGTTTGACACCACGCCGATTCAGGAGAGCAAAAATATATACCGGTTTAATGATCCTGAACTCCTGCTACGACGACTACGGTTCGATATCGTATCTGGCAATTTTATCCTGAGGTACGGATTCGAACAAGATCCGTCTGTATTTACTGAACGCAATCTACCGCTCCCCGACACAGTAACGACGGAAGCGGAAAATTTATTACAATCCTATGATTTGTTCAAAAGCGACTTGTCCGCAGGCACTCCCACCGTAACATTTTGGAAACTGAAAGGGTCCCAACTCATATCTACGACCAGTATGTCACAGGCAGATGCCGTACGCGTAGATTTTTTCAGGGCCGCGATTGGCGACATGAACGTGCTACCGCCAAACCCCAACGAGGCGCCGGTAACCATCATTTTTAGCGGCTCGGCAAATAACAAAAAGCGCATCCTGCAGCTCGCGTATACCTACTGGCCCATTGATCTGACCACTGCCGCCACGTATCCACTCATTCCCAGCAGTCAGGCGTGGCAAATCCTACAAAGCGGTGGCGGGTACATAGCCCGTTACCCGACAGGCGGCAACAGCGCCGTCGTACGGAATGTTTATTTGGCATATTACGACTCCTACGACCCGCAAACGTATCTCCAACCCATATTTGTTTTTGAAGGGGACAATGGATTTATGGGATTTGTACCTGCGGTAGCTGCTCCATGGACGGAATAATAGAGTTTAGGGTGTAGGCAGCAGAACCTGCCACTGATAATTTCCGAATATCCAGTCGATGAGTTTCGACGTATCTCCAAACCGATCCTGGCTGTGGAGAACGACCGTAATCACCCGATGGCCATTACGCTCAACAAGCGTGATGAGGTTCTCTCCCGCCTCCTCTGTCCATCCCGTTTTTATGCCTCCGACACCGGGGATTTTACCCAATAGTTGATTTACATTTTTCAGCTGATGAAAATACGTATGCGTCACATCGGATATGGTAATTGCCGGTATCGCGACCATTTTAGCGATAACTTTATTATTCAATGCCGCTTCCCCCAGGAGAGCCAGATCTATCGGGCTCATTTTGTGTGCCGGATCGTCGTACCCAACCGGATTGGTAAATGTACTGCTCGTCAGATGAAGTTCTTTTGCTTTCGCATTCATCGCTTCCACAAATTTCGGCTCCCCGCCCGGATAGTTGGCGGCAAGCGCCCACGCCGCATCGTTTCCAGAATGGATCAGTGCGCCGTAGAGTAAGTTTTCGACGGTAATACGCTCTCCAGGCACAAGTCCCATCATTTGCCCGTCGTTTGCGATATCTTTCACGGTCACGATGTCATCCAAATTGTATGTATCGAGCGCCACAAGCGCAGTAAGAAGTTTCGTAGTAGATGCAGGAGAAAGCAGTTCGGTTTCATTCCGCTTGTATAGATATACCCCGGAATCGATATCGAGTACAACCACTCCAGTCGCCGTCACTTCTGGTCCAGGATAGAGTCCTGTGAGATTTACGGGATACGGCGCGGGCGTAGGAATCGCAAACGGCCACGGCGGAAGCGAAAACGAATCAGATGGCGCGGCCGAGAGATACACGTTCTGGCCGGGAGACACGAGGATAAAAACTCCAAATATCACGAGGAATACTACTTTTTCCCATGATTGCATCCACCACGGACGCTTGGCAGTTTTTTTCTTTGGCATGATTAAACCTTTGCGAAAACCCCTATGATCGGATGAGCAACGGCCTCATACTCTTTTTCCGACATGGATATAGATTTGGTATGCAATCCCGCGTTAAAATTTATTTTTTCGTTGTCCACGAGACTCTTTTCCATATAAAGCGGAATGTTGAATATATGTCCAAAAGGAGGAACTGCTCCTATCACAACTCCGGTAACTTTTGTCACTTCTTCCGGTGTTGCCATTCGGAGATCCCGGACACCATAGAGCTCTTTAAATGCCTTTGTATCGACTTTTCTGTCTCCCGCAATGGTAATCATGACGGGCTTCTCGTCGGCATACATGACGAGCGCTTTAGCGCCGGAATGGAGTGGTGTATTACGAATTTTTGCCGCCTCTTCGCTCGTTTTTACCGCTTCGTGCTCGTACGGCTCAAACTGTACATCGTTCCCTTTAAGTGTCGCAATAATCCGCGCATATACTTCATCGCCCGTCATAGATTTACTTATCCGCGATAGTCGTTCATCGATCCGCTCCATGTCCCGCGGAAACATCGAGGCCTCGCGGATATTGGCGAGTTCCAAAATTTGCATAGTGATCCGCTCTGCTCCGAATGCAAAACCTCCTTCCGGGGGCACACCGTATTTAAACGCTTCCAAAAACATACTTATTTTATTCGGGTCCATTTTCCATTCTTCAACGTGTTTCATTAACTGTTGAAAATCGTTAATTCTTCTTCCTCCGGAAAGCCATTCGATACCGCGGCAGAGTAGATCCATGCCTTCGTTATACTCAGGATCCTTGGGATCCGGATAGACGTAAAATGGTTTTTTGTGCGTAGGATATCCGTACACAAACACAAAATCAGAACCTGTTTCTTCCCGGATAATCGCACACAGGTCCCGTTCGTCTTCAGGGTTGAGATCTTTCCCGCCGCGGATGTCGCGGCCTTTTTTATCAAATACTTTTTGCTGTGCTTCCCGGAGACTTATCGTCGGCGTATTCTTTATCATGACGGGAAGCGTGGTAGAAAAAAGAGATAATTCCTTTTTACATTCTTCCGATACGCGCTGCAGGATAAAACGCACCACCGATTCCGCCATATCGCGGACATCTTTCCATGACTCTATAAAACACATTTCTGCGTCCAGCGACACAACCTCCGTCAGATGCCTGGTAGTAACTGATGGCTCTGCACGAAATATTTTATTTACAGAAAATACCCGCTCAAACGCAGTCATGACAATTTGTTTGTAAAGCTGCGGGCTTTGAGATAAGTACGCTTTATGGCCAAAATATTCAACTTCAAAAACTTCGGCTCCGCCTTCGGCGACTGCGGGAGCAATTGACGGGGCCTGAAATTCCATAAACCCCTGCGACTTCATATATTCCCGAAACGCATCAATGATTACGGCCTGTATTTTAAATATTGCCTGAACCTTCGGATGCCTCAAAGTAAGCGCACGGTGATCAAGCAGTGTCGGCAGTTCCAGGTTGAGTTCTTCCCCGCCCATATCAAACGGGAGCGGTGCAGCTTTTGCCAAAATTTTTACCTCTCTGGCTTCTACTTCAACCGTGCCAGAATCAATTTTGAGGTTTATCATAGACTCCGGCCGCTTTTTCACGGTCCCGATGACTTCGATAACGTATTCGGGTCGGACATCTGCCAAAGCCTTAGTTGCGACAATTTGCACGAGACCGGTCCGGTCACGCAGGTCGAGGAACATGATTTTCCCATGATCACGCCGGGCATGCACCCAGCCCTGAAGTTTCACTTCTTTGCCAACTTTTTCTACCGTTTGATTATTTAGTGTTCGCTCCATATAGTTCATTTTAACCGGGTTACCGTAACGAAACAATGGTCACGATACATGCCGGCCTGCTTTATATACAAACTTGACCGTTTTTACGCTTTTTTCGCATTGTTGCCACGGGTAAATTCGACCGCTCATCGCGATATAAACCCCGGGTGAAAGCGTTTCGATCGCCCCCACTGCTAACCCCACGTTAAACATAGCATCTGATTGTTTAAACGTATCCGGCAGCATTGCACCTGTTAAAACGATTGTTTTTCCTTCGATCGTACTCAATTTTTTTGCCGTCCGCACCATGGTATCAGTTCCATGTGTAATCACTATCTTTTTCGCTTGTGTCGTCTTGGCAGCATGATAAATGAGCTCCCGATCGGAGTCTGACAGATCAAGACTGTCTTTTTTTAGCAATGAAATAATTTTAAAACGGAAATTAGGCCGCGCGAGCTTTAGAATTTTTGCCACGGCCGGTCCTCCAATTTCAAAGGCGTACGATCCCGCCCTAATTGGATAGTCCTTATCTATGGTCCCACCTGTCTGAATGAATGTAATTTCCATAAAAAAAGCCCTTACAAATCTCCGAGATTTTCTCGAAAACTTGTAAGGGCCATTTCGGCGGTACCACCTTACATTATGCTTTCCGGCTCCGCTTTCGCGACACCGGATTTGTACTGTTACGGGTACTTCCCGGCTGGTTCTACTTTCCTTACGGATTTCTTCCAGCGGCTGCCGTGTGTCAGCACGGTCAATGCCCTTCTAAACTAGAAAAAGTATACCTCGTTACGTGATAACTTGTCAAATTCAGCCTTGACAAGATGGAAAGCGCTTTGATAAACTCTCTTTTGTATGTGTGAAACGCGCCACGTCTATCATATTAAACTTATTAAACTCCAACTTTGGAGAGGAGGTCGTGCGGCGTAACTTTTTATAAAATAATTAGTGAAACCAACCGACCCCTTCCAAAAAGGGGTTTTTTAATGGAGTAATCTATAAAATATGAATGTATTAGAGTTCGGTAAACCCACTATTTCTACAGAAATATATCCTATTTCACCGCAAAGCAACTCACCTATTCAGCCGTGGATGGAAATATTTACATGGGCGCTAAACCTGAATTCTTATGGACATGACAAGCTTCATTCATATTTATCTAATAATACTAATTGCGCCTTTCACCTCGAAAATACAGAAATTACAATCCCGCGAGCGCTATCTGCCTATTTTTCAGTATTACTCGACAAACCAAAACCAAACATGCTAATTGAAGCAGGCCTTATCCAGCCCAACGGTGTAGCAAAATTACACAACTATTTAGACGACAATATTGATTATGGAAAACGGCGTGAAGAGGGATATCATTTGGTGTCCGGACACTTGGCCAGAAATGTGCACGTTGTTCATAACAATGTATCTTTTAAAGGCAGCATTGCGTTATTAGACCAAATCACTAATCTTGATTTGCAAACAGATATTCAACGGGCGCTTACCAATTCATTGCGATGGATAAATATTCTTCCAATTAGCGCGGATGGACATCCGATATTACAATAGAATATCTCTTATTTTAAGTTGCAGTTTTCTGTTGCCGTTCCAGGTGTTCATGTCGATGGTGTAAGCAATATCTACGACAGTCCCGTTTTTCAATTTTGGCGAAAGATTGCCCATGCCAAATGCAATGGCGTCGAGCGCGTTAACGCGAAGTTTCAAATGTTTTCCCTCGGCGCCTACAAGCCGCGTACTTTCTACCGTGACGCCGCGCGCGGCAAATACCGGTTCCGGACTCCCGAAACCAAACGGCTCAAAATCACGAAGTTCTTTCCATAATTTTTCTGTAACTTCTTCTAAAGGCAGTTCCATATCAATACGAAGCTCTCGGGTGAGCAGGTCGTCTTTGAGATTTTTTTCCACAAAATCTTCCAGTCGCGATTTCAGAAAATCTAAATTTTTTGTTTCCACCGTAAAACCCGCCGCCATCGGATGCCCGCCGACATCGATAAGAATATCTTTACACTGTTTAATCGCTTCAACAATATTAAAACCAGGAATAGACCGAGCGGACGCTTTCGAAATCTCCGGTCCCTGCGCTACCACGATCGCAGGACGGTAATATTCCTCTACCAATTTACCGGCGACCAATCCGATAACACCCGGATTATATGTACCATGTGCCACAAAAAGGAGTTTTTGTACAGTGGTATCTTTTGTAATTTCCAGAGCGTGCCGCGTTGTATCAATTGTTAATTTTTGACGATCTTTATTAGTAAGACCAAGCTCACGAGCAAGTATCATGGCCTTATCCGCCTGACCGGTACAAAGAAGGCGGAGCGCATCCATCGCATGCACAAGCCTACCCATCGCGTTTAACCTCGGAGCAATCGCATGAGAAACACTGTATGTAGAAAGTTCACCCTTTGTGAGTCCCGCATCATTCATAAGGGCCAGTAGTCCTACGCGGCGTGTTTTATTTAACTCATGCAAACCATATTTAACGATTGAACGGTTCGCGCCGGTTAACGAAACTAAATCTGCTATGGTCCCTATAGCTGCAAGGGCAACATCGGGGCTTCCTAGTTGCTTTGCCACGAACCACGATACGCCGGCGCCACAAAGATCGGTTGTGTGGACGATAATGCACTGCGGCAGGTCATCCGGCTTTGTATGATGATCCGTCACGATGACTTCAATACCGAGTGATGTTGCGTATGCAACCTGATTTATTGCAGTAATTCCATGATCGACGGTAATAATAAGCGACGGGTCATACTGCAAACGCACTGCATCTATTCCCTTCACTGACAACCCATACCCCTCCTCCACGCGGTGCGGAATATACGGCATTACCCGTGCGCCCAGTTTGTGAAGCGTTTCCCACATGATCGCTCCTGCCGTGATCCCGTCTGCATCATAATCCGCATAGACAACAACAGACTCTTTGTTTTTAATCGCCTTTTTTATACGGGAAATTGCTTTCTTTAAAGAAGCTTCGTTTATTCCGACGTCCTTGGGTTTTAGAGTAAAAGGATCGGGGGGATGCAAAAAAGATTCAACATCAATTATTTCTCTATTTTTTAGTAAAACTCCAACTATATCGTCACTTGGCGAATGCAATATTTTCCACTTCTTTCCCATACACGCTATAATACCAGTATGATCACCATCCCTCAATCGGCACAAAACATTATAGATACGCTCGTAAAATCGGGCTACCAGGCGTATGCCGTCGGAGGGAGTGTACGGGATACGCTCATGGGCAGGCCTACGCACGGATGGGATTACACGACCAACGCGTTGCCCGAGCAAATACTCAAAGTATTTCCTGACAGCTTTTATGACAATCAATTCGGGACGGTTGGCATCAAACAGCGTAAAGGCGAAGACGTAGAAGATATTTATGAAGTCACCACCTACCGTAGTGAAAAGGGCTACACCGATCACCGCCATCCCGATAATATCCAATGGGGCACATCACTCGAAGAAGACCTCTCCCGACGCGACTTTACCATAAATGCTATTGCCATTGATGGCAAAGAAATCGTGGACTCGTTTGGGGGCCAAAAAGATTTGGAAGAGAAACTTATCCGCACGGTGGGAAACGCGGACGAACGGTTTGCCGAAGACGCACTCCGCATGATGCGTGCCGTACGCATCGCATCAGAGTTGGGATTTATGATTGAACCGGAAACGATGGCAGCGATCCAAAAAAGCGCGTCGTCTCTCGCGCAAATTTCTGTGGAACGCATACGCGATGAACTTTTCAGAATCTTAGCATCACCCTTCGCCGCCGACGGCATACTGATGCTGAAAAATACGGGACTCCTCAAGGAGATTATCCCTGAACTGGAACCCGCATTTGCCATAGGTCAAAAAAGTCCTGAGCGCCATCATATATATGACGTGGGCACCCACAGCGTCATGGCGCTAAAAAACTGCCCGTCCCCGGATCCCGTCGTAAGATTGGCCACCCTACTGCACGATATCGGGAAAACAGCCACGTATAAAGTGATGGATAATGGGGTCGTCACATTTTACAATCACGAAGTAGTAAGCACCAAAGTCGCTAAAAATATTGTCCAAAGACTACGACTCAGCCGGAAACAAATCGAAAAAGTGCTCACGCTCATCCGTTGGCACCAGTTTACGGTGGACGAACGGCAGACGGACAGCGCGCTTCGCAGATTTATCGTCCATGTTGGGAAAGAAAACATTGAAGATATGCTCGCGCTCCGCATCGGAGACCGACTCGGCGGAGGAGCTTCCGAAACATCCTGGCGGCTGGAACTGTTTAAAAAACGCCTGGAAGAAGTGCAAAAACAACCATTTTCCGTCACCGATCTAAATATCGACGGCAACGATGTGATGAAAACGCTAAACGTCAAACCCGGTCCGATTATCGGAAAGACGCTCAATGATTTATTCGCCGAAGTCGAAGCGGGCACTCTCAAAAACGAAAGAGAAGAACTGCTAAAAAAACTGAAAAATATTTCGTAAGCCTTTGGCGTCATCCCCGTTTTCACGGGAATGACAGAAAAATTATTTTTTCCTTTTTTCCCACCGGTCCCACAAAATTAATACCGGTGTCGCAACAAACGGCGAAGAGTACGTGCCGGATATGGTGCCGATGAGAAGTGCGATCACAAACCAGCGAATCGTTTCCCCACCAAGAAGTGTGAGTGCCAGCAACATAAATATGATCGTGAACGAGTTGGCGGTCGACCTGCCGATCGTCTCCGTCATCGCTTTATCGCAAAGCGCATCGAATGGTAGCTTGTCCCCACGTTTAAGCATTTCCCGAATGCGGTCAAACACAACGATCGTATCGTGTACCGAAAAACTCATGGTCGTGAGAAACGCAGTGACAAATAATGTGTCTACTTCTGCCCCAAAGAAATGCCCGAACAGCGCGAAACATCCCACGACAACAAGGAGATCATGGATAAGCGCGATAATTGCCGACACGCCGAACTTAATATTCTTAAACGCATAGGCGACGTACAGGAGTATCGCCATAATGGCGATAAGTGCGGCTGTGACGGTTTTTTTCAAGAGTTCCGATCCCAGCACCGGGCCTATTGTTTCTTTCCGCAATATTTCTCCGGCAACCGTAGCCGTTTCATCCTGCAGTCGTACGACATACGTATCGTTTGATGTTTTTTGGACGCTCGCTCCTTGTGGCGGGTTGTTTGTTCGCACTTCAATAAGTGTCCCGCCCGTAAAATCTATCGCCGGTTTAACACCCCAACGGATAAGCGCATACATCCCGGGCACGAGTACGAGCGCCGATAGAATCATGTAGAGCCAGATGTATTTCGAAAATCGGATCATGACACTTTCTCCTTTTCTTTATACAGCACGCGGATAAACGTACGGGTCACGACAATTCCGGTAAATAAACTCGCAAGCACACCGATGAAGAGCGTCACTGCAAATCCACGTACCATACCGGAACTCGGAAGAAAATCCCAATTCCCGGGATTGTATAAAATGCCGCAGGTAATAAGCGTCGTAAAGTTTGCGTCCCGTATACTATCCCATGCTTTACCAAACCCCAGCTCCATTGCAATCCGCCACGGTCTGCCAGCTCTTTTTTCCTCTTTAAACCGTTCGAATATGAGTATATTGCTGTCGACAGCCATGCCTATGGAGAGGATAAATCCAGCAATACCGGGAAGCGTTAGAGTGATAGGTATAGCGCGAAATAACGCGTACGTCAACAGCCCATACACAATAAGCGCGGCATCTGCCATAAGCCCCAGCCAGCCATACTCTGCGATCATAAACAGGGCGACGATGGTGAGTCCTACAATACCTGCCCGTACGCTTTTCGTAACAGATGACGCACCGAGCGTGGCCCCGATGGTGCTTTTTTGTACCACGGTGACGGGAACAGGAAGCGCGCCGGCATTCAGTTGCAGTGACAAATTTTTGGCCTCGTCCTGCGTAAACTGTCCGTTTATAACTGCCTGATTGTCGGAAATTTCCTGTTTTACCACAGGAATCGTCACCGGTACGTTATCCAAAAATATCGCGAGTGGTTTACCGACAAGCCTGCGGGTCACATCGGCAAACTTTTTACCTCCCTCTGCAGAAAACTCCAGCCCCACCTGGGGAGCCCCCGACGTGCTATCAAACGTTACGGTTGATCGTTTGAGATCTTTACCGGTAATACCTACAGACTTTGTCATAGTGAGCAGATCCGCGTACGTCGTCGTCGCGCTCAGACTTGCGTTGGGATTGATAAATTCCCGAAACTCGAGCTGTGCGGTTGCTCCGACCAGTGCAATTGCCTGATTAACGTCAGACACCCCCGGCATTTCGACGATAATACGGTACTGATCGTTGCTGACGGCGGTCTGCACGATGGGCTCCGACACGCCGAAAAAGTTTACACGACGCTCGATCACCTGACGCGCGCTTTCTATGGCGGACCCACGGTCAGCGGTAGCGATATCTTTCATGTTGGCATCAAACACCAGATTGGTGCCTCCCGAAAGATCGAGACCCAGCTTTGTCGTAAAGTCTTTTTGGATATTGAGTCCTAAAAAGTGCAGATTTATCGTCGGGGAAAATACTCGATCCACTTTTATCGGACCCACTTGAAACTTCAGATGATATCCGGTGGGGATATCGACAAGTGCAACCAAAACGGTCAGAAAAACAATGATGGCAAATACTCGTCGCGGATTTTTAAACATAGAGGTTTAATTTACTAATTCGTCTTCATCACCGATAATCATGACTCGTGATCCTTCGAGTATAGATAATGCAAACGGGTCCCGGCGGCGCTTCCGGAATACAAACTCCTCTTCCGTCATCACGGTATAATTTATTTCCCGTTCACGCCGGACTTCTTCTGCTTTTACGATCTGCGAAAGTTCGGGCAAGACAACGTTTCCAACAACAAGCAGGTCCACGTCCGACCCGGATTTTTTAGGAAGTCCCCGCAGTAGCCTGCCGGAAATCATGGCAAACTTTATTTTTCCCAATTTCGCACGTTGTTTGATAAGGTCGTACCCCAAACCGGACGTTTTACCGATTATAGCCATGAGATCAAAATACAGCGGATAATCTTTACGGAAGGAATAAAATAGCCTGTTGGCACGCTGCTCTTTTGCTACCATGCCTGCTTTTTCCATGTGGGAAAGTTCTCGCCGGACGGCGTTTATTTCTTCGCCAACCTTACGGACAATATCGCGGACATGGAATATAGTTCCCGGATGATTGAAAAACAGCGTCAAAATTTTGACGCGAACCCTGGAAATAATAATATCTTCAAGTATCATAGTATGCTCACCCAGGGCAGGTGTACGAACTACGTTTATTCGTAAGATATCGGCGTGCCGGTCGGAAGCATTTCTATCCAAATCTGGCCCCGATTAAAGCTGATTTCTTTGCCGCTGGCGTCAAAAAATTGTGTGCGGGTATTCCGGTTCAACTTTTTCCACGTGATCTTTATATTTTTTCCGTCCTGATACAACAGTCCCGGACCGGATCCGATATTGTCATAAAGAAGATGTCCATGTTCATCCACCGGGCCGGTCTCATCCGCAAACAGTACGATAATATTTTTGGCGGTCAGCTGCTGTTTGGTTTCCAAATCCATGTGCGGCGCTCCGCCGTTAAATCGCTTGTACACGTTTGCGACTTTATCGTAGACCCATTTGACGGAATAATCGCTGTACCCCTTCCACGCGGTAAATGACGCGCTGAAGGACGCACCACGGTCATTGTCTTTTGCATCGTCTTTAAACTTCCATGATGTAAAATTTTTATCCCATGAGACACCGCTTGCGTCTACATTGGTCCAGCCGCGCTCGGCCGCGATCTTAAGAAGTTTATCCGTGACACACACCATGGTGTGTTCCGTCGCTACCGGATGATCGAGCCTATCTGGGTTTCGGTAACACGTCGGGAACGAAATGCCAAACTGGTCCATATCTTTAATTTTGTACTGATCTATCTGGCAAAGCGCTTTGGCACGTATATCCACCGTCGGATCATCACACACTCCGGCACCTCCCACGTGGTTGTATGCCGCGTCATACTCAAGGACCCACGGCAGAAAATACGTCCGGGCGCTTCGCACGGGAGCCAGATTTACGCTTGCCGCCGCAATACCGCAATAAAATACACCCATAAACCGAGTGATACCGCCTTCAGCGACGGCTTCGTACACAACGTCTGCGGATGAAAGTCCGGATTGCGGACGGGCTTCGGCATGATTTTCGATCATGACCGCCAGCGGACGGCGTTTCTCCCAAATATCCCGTTCCTGCTTGGTATACAGCATACCGTTCAAAGGACACGGCTCTGTGCGGGGAATGGATGGATCAATCACAAAATGTTGCTGGGATCCGGTCACTGAGGCCGGTGAGTTAGCGGCTCCCGACTTTTTTCCGATGTACGAAAATGTCGCAAACGATAATCCCGTCGCTATCAAATATAACGCGAGTCCGATGAGGCCGGTAAGTATATAGTTTTGTTTATGCATGATTTTCTTCTGTAAACGGTTTTGCTTTCGATACCGCTGACTGCTCCTCTCGTGACAATGCCAACTCTTTCCCGCGGCCACTCACGATTTCTTTTACATACCACCGGTGTCCGGTCCGCGCATAAAGTGACGTCATCACAAGCCCGTTATCATGACCATCCAAGAGCGCAAGTGTAAAACTCTGACTTCCCCCGGTATCCGAGAACGGATTAAATCTCACGAGTCCAATCCGTTGTATATGGAGCTTGCCGTCTTTCTTGATTTCCTCAAGTGCTGCAAATAATGCCTTTTGTTCACTTCGCAGTCCTTTTTGTGTCAAAAGCAAACCCTCGAGTATTTCCTTTAGTCCTGTTTTTTCTGTTCCACCGGTAAGCTTGTTATAGTGCCGTACCATACGCAGTGTGACAAGTGACAGTCCCAAAACCCACAGAGTCAAAAAAACAAAAAAAATGCTTCCCAGCGAAACGCCATTGAACACCATTGGTATTCATTATCTTACGATTCTTACCATGGGTATGTCAATGAGATTTTTTCGTGAGCTTGCCCTGAGCTTGCCGAAGGGTTGACAAGTCAACCTCACGCGTGCTACGCTCAGGCAACTGAGGCTGATTATGCCTAAAAAATCAAAACGCGAAAAAATTCTTGCAGACATCCGCCGCCGCTCCCGGACAGAACGGGTGATGACAATCACCCCGTCGCAGTCGCCTATCAAAACGGCCGCTTCAACATTCACATTTACCGCGCTACCACAATCTAAACGACAAGAAACAAATACTATAGCGGTCTCGACAGAACTCGTCGCGATCAAAAAAGACTTGACCAAAACAGCCGTCCTCGCTGCTTTCGCAATTCTGGCAGAACTCCTACTTTATTGGTTCGGCAGAGGGAAAATATAACTTTTTTTGAAGGGAGGTGAATGTAAACTATGGCAAGCATGTATTGTGTCAAATGCCGCGCGAAGCGCGAAGATCCGAAAGCAGTGAAGGTAACCATGAAAAATGGTAAACCCGCAATGAAAGGAAAATGTCCTGTTTGTGGAACCGGTATGTATAAGATCGGTGCAGCGTAAGTTTTGTACAGAAATTTCTGTCCCAAAGAAAACCCCGTCATTTCGGCGGGGTTTTGCTTGGTATGCTATAATTATAGGGTACCTTGGAATCCGAATCCTCGCCCGCCTCTCAGCCCGTAAGGGCAGTGAGGGCGGGAGGAAAGTCCAGACAGCAGAATGCAGGGGATCCCGTGTAAACGGGACACCGAAAGGTCGGGTGCCCAGACGCCGAAAGGAGTCGGGGACGTCAAGAGAGCCACAGAGACGATCACAGTCCTTAAGCCTGACGGCTTTGGACAGTGGATGAAACGAGGCAATCCCACCCGCTGCAACCGATGACCGGTCCGTTATTACCACGCATTCGGGAGGACCAAAATGTGCGGGCACTAGAGAAATGAGGATTAACCTGAAAAGGTGAACAGAATCTGGCTTATGAGAATCCAAGGTACACAAATTCTCCCGCTTACGCAGCGGGATTTTTTGTACCTAATAGTGCCGTAAGGACGACCTGCAGCACAAGAACGAGCGGGACAGCGAGTATCGCTCCCGCAATACCTCCAAGACGTGCACCGACCATAAGAGCCAGGATTGTGACCAGCGGAGAGAGCCCGACACTTTTTTTCATGACAATCGGCACAAAAATATTATTTTCCAACTGCTGCACTATAATATAGAGCGCTACCACAGAGAGCGCAAATAGAGGCGACACGGAAAGCCCGACGAGCACCGCGGGAACCGCCGATATGATCGGACCGATCATAGGAACGATTTCAAGTAATCCCGCAATAAGAGCAAGCGGCAACGCAAATTCCACATGCAAAAGCGTGAGTCCTATGTACGTGAGTACACCAATAAACGTCATGAGGAGGAGTTCTCCCCGTACCCACGCTCCAAGACGTCCCTCGATGGCGCGCAAAATTCCCGTCACCTTTTTCCCGATCGACGCACCTAAAAATTCGACAAGCGTTGCTTCTGCGCGGCGCCGTTCAACAATAAGATAAAACGTAATAATAAGAACGGTAAACGTGGTAAAAATATTAGAAAAAATTCCGAGTGTTACCGATAGGACATTCGCAGAAAGCGGCGCTATTTGTCCGGTGAGCGTTTGAAAATCGATATTCCAATACGGCAGTACCCGCGCGGCAGTAGCAGGCAACGTCACGGCGAGTGTCGTCGACTGCGTCACCAGTGCCGGAATAGATGAACCAATAACCAGCGCGAGCGTCCCGAGTACCACAAAATAGATAACGACTGTGCTGATGGCACGTGGAATTTTAAATTTTTCCAACCATAGCACCATCGGATAAATGGCGGTCATGAGGATAAACGAAAGAAAGACTAAAAATAAAATATCTTTTATCTGAAACAGAAGCCATGCGCCGCCAAGAAATGCAGCCGCAAAAAGAATGGTTTGGATGGATATCTCAATTTTCCTGAACATCTACTCTTTAGTATACCACGAGTGTACTACGGACTCTATTTCGCCAATATACCCCTCGTGAGTTAGATCAAACCAACGGATGTCTTTCTGTTTTCTAAACCATGTCAACTGACGTTTTGCGTACGCATGTTCGTTCACCCCGATAGCGCTCATAGACGGCAGCTCAGATGAATAATTCTGCAAACACCGTATTTCGTCCTTCAGACCGGCTTGTATACGTGCGTCCATCCGCGCATCAATGCGTCTATACAGTTCCTGCAGCGGGGCCGTTAAACCAATAGACAGTACGTCATACATGCCTTTATTCGGGTTTTTACTTTTCATTTCCCCTATTTCGATTCTCCGGATTAGGCGTCGTGGATTATTCCAATCCGAATTATTCATATCCCCACGCTCGATCATGTTCTGCAATTCCAAAATTGATTTTGTTTTTAATTTTTCGCGCAATGCTTTGTTGGGTGGCACGTCAATTGTTTCAAACGGATGTATTAACGCGTTAATATATAAACCGGTTCCCCCGACGACTATCGGAAGTTTATTTCGTTCCTGAATATTTTTTACCACATCGCTTGCCAACTTTACCCAATGACTTACGCTAAACTCTTCGTCTGGGTTTACTACATCGTAGAGCCAAATGGGTACATTAGGGCGATCTTTACCGGTTGTCAAATCCATACCGCGGTACACCTGCCGCGAATCGGCAGAAATAAGTTCTCCGTTAAATTTTTTGGCGAGATCTGCAGCCAGAGCCGTCTTTCCTGTCGCCGTCGGACCGCAAATTACTAAAATTTTTTGCATTATTATTTTTTAATAAACTTCGGTTTTATTTATTTAAAATAAATTTTTCTATTACTGTAGCAACGCCATCCTCCTCGACACTTGGCGCAATAAAGTCTGCGATCGCTTTCAGTTCCGGTACGGCATTGCCCATGGCGATTTTGAGTCCGCATGCCAAAAGAAGCGGAAAATCGTTATACCCGTCACCGACGCCGATCATCTCATGGGTTTGGATCCCGAGTAATTTAGCAACATCGACGATCCCGTGTAATTTAGACGAATCTTTTGCCATAATATCCAGACATTCAAACGCAGGGTCCCACGCTTGCATTCTGTGTAAAGAAATATCTGGAATCTTCACCAATTTTTTATGAATTTTTTCATATATTTTCAATGTTAATTGCGGAAAGTATACGCCCACTACTTTTTTCGGTACGTGCACGCCGTCAAACGGCACCTCCTGTATTCCGTCAAATATTTTCAATTCAGCTCGATACGTTTTTGCCACCGCAAATATATCATCTACAGCGTGTATAGGAAATTGCTTTTCAATAATAATTTTTTTCTTTACCGGATCATATATTTGTGTGCCCCCTGAGAGTACACAAAGTCCATTCAGATCTAAGTGTTCAATAATTTTACGTGTCACCTGTAGCGTCCGGGACGTGGCCAGGCATACAGCTACACCCAGGGGCTTACATGTATTTATTGCCTCGGTCACGCGGGGGGAAGGTAAATTATGTATGCCGTGAACGACCGTCGTTCCATCCACGTCCAGAAACAGGGCTTTATACTTCATGGGAGGGTTATTCTTTTCCGACAATCACGTTGACGTCGGCTGAGGCGCTCGCGTCCAGATCGGCAGCAACCGTACCAAGTGAATACGTATCTTTCAGATCCGCCTTGAGGCTTGCAACCGCGTCGGTCATCGTCGATTTTCCATGAATTTCCGTCAGATCAAACGTGTACGCATCCGTGTTTCCGGTGGAGGCCACGGTGTACCCCTTACTTTCGAGGAACGTTTTCATTTTCCCTGCTGCACCCGGCGTGCCACCACCATTTAAAACTTCGATGGTAATTTTTGTTTTATCTATCGCCACAGGCGTCGGAGTAGGTAGAGCCGCGAGTGCAGGCGTCGGCGTGGGCGTGGGACGGGCAAACAGTGCGCTTCCACCCGAACCTTTTTTCGTCACGCTGAAAAGGATCAGGCCTGTGATAAGCGCGATCACGATCGTCACAATCGCCCACACGACGAACGATTTTTTCGAGCTTCCCTTGTGCATGGAAATTTCCGGCATGACGGTGGGCGCTCGGCGCTCGTTGTAAAGTTCTTCGACCATAGATTTATGTGTTACCGGTTCGTCTGGGACATTTTGCGCAGTAGCGACCGTTACATCAGGCCCCGCGTCTTCGGGTTCAGTTATGGGTATTTCGTTTTCCATAGGAGTCGCGGGCATCGCGGCAGACGACTCTGATGTACCTGCTGATGATTCATCCTCGATGACTTCTACGACTTGCGTCACAGGACGTGACTCTTCTCGGATTTCCGGAGTCGGTTCCCCTGTCGCCGAAAGCTTTTTCCCTGATGGCACTTTCTTACGTCGTGCTGGCATACTATAAGTATACCATATCACGCAAAAAAAGAACCCAGCTGCTCGCGAGCGGCTGGGCCTCTTTTTAACGAGAGTTATCCATTCGTTAACGGACAACTTTTTTCAAAGCTTTACCTGCGGTAAATCCGGGTGTTTTGCGTGCCGGGATATTGATCGGAGCACCTGTCTGCGGATTTCGGCCGGTTCTGCTTTTGCGTGAACGTACCATGAATGTACCGAATCCGGTTACCACGACTTTGTCACCTTTTTTAAGGGCGTCGGTGATGGACCCGAACACTGCTGCTACGGATTCACGTGCTGCTTTTGCCGTAAGACTTGCTTTCTTTGCCACTACTTCTACTAAATCTGCTTTTGTCATATTTGTATTTCACCTCCTTCGGGCAGAGGGATAGAACAGGAAATTTTTTATAAGAGATTGCTGTAGCAACCTTTAAGAGGCAATGTAAATAATTTAGCGCGCCCTGTCAATATATCAATTTACGGAGATTGATAGAACAATCCAAATATATTATTTATGAAGTAATGAATTGAAGTACTGGGCCAATCCATCATCTTCTACCGATCCAATGACTACATCAGCCGCAGCTTTCAGTTCGGGAATACTATTCCCCATTGCGACTCGATGACCCACTGCATTAAACAAATGAACATCGTTATGACTGTCTCCAATACCAATACTATTTTTATTTTCCACATGTAGCATGTTTAATAACTCTCCTACCGCGTGTTCTTTTGTAGCGTGCTCATTCAGTATATGAATATCCCGACATCCGGGCTTTTGCGCAACCACCATAACGCACGCTACCCCATCCACTTTACTCAATTTTTCATAAAGCGGAACTGCTACAGAATCGGGAACGAACACTTGTTCTAAAAAATATACAGGCTCTTTGTGCGAGAATTCTTTCGGTGTTATACCCCCATGAAAATAGTCATCTTCGGTACTATCGTTAAAAAGTAATTTATAATCTGGATTAGTTTGCAATATCGTCATTACTTGTTCTAATGATTTTTCAGGAATATTTCTTTGCCAAAGGATTTCTCCTGTTTTTGGATCGCATATTTGGGTACCGGCCGAAATTATACTTGGGTCGGTAAGCCCCAATGCTTGCAACACAGGCTTCGCAAATGTCCAAACTCGACCTGTAGCAGCGGACAAATAATATTCGTTTTTTAAATTATCTGCGGCGCGAACAAGTTCTTTACTGGGTAATTTTTGGCCTGGAGAATCAATTGCCGTTCCATCAAGATCAAAAATAATCGCCTTTTCTTTTTGCATATTATTTTGAAATAATTTCTGTTAACAATTCCGGAAATTCTGTCGTTTTCATATCCTCAAAACAAAAATGTCCGAAATTATGAAATTCTCTATACTTAATTCCCTTAATCTTGTGTTGAAGAATTTTAACCGTCTTCTGAACATCATCCATATCATCGTCTGAATAAAAAACGGTAACTCCCGAAGTTCTACTGACTAAATTCGGGTCAATTTCAAAATCATCAAAAAAATTTTTCGTGTGTTTATGATCCGGATCAAGCCAAGGAGCAACTAAAACAACTTTCCCTACTTTAACTTTGGGGTGAATACTCAAATACTTAATAAAAAATCCGGCACCAGTAGAATGGCCAACTAAAATAGTTTCTCGGGTAATCTCAAACCGTTCTACTTCTTTATTCCACACGTTCCAGTTGCGGTCAAATGAATGGGGCACTTCAGGAGTGGCTGCTGCAATTTCGTGTTTTAGTAGCTGCCCCTGTAGCCACGGGAACCAATGAGCATTGCTTACGCTCGGCATACTAGGGTCGTAATATTCTTCACGGCTAGGACCACCGTGTAGAATAATCGCATTCTTCATGTCATTTTGCCAATTCCGTAGCCCGCAGCTCGCGGATGACGGAAATTTTTATTTGCCCCGGATAGGTAAGTTTTTCTTCCACTTCCTTTTTGATATCCTTGGCCATCAGTGTCGCTGTTGCGTCATCGACGGATCCCGGATCGACAATGACCCGGAGCTCACGCCCCGCTTGGAACGCAAACGATTCGACGACTCCCGCGTGCGCTTTGGCGATGCCTTCCAAATCCTGCAAACGCTTGATGTATTCTTCCACGTTTTCGTTCCGTGCGCCCGGTCGTGATCCGGATATGGCATCGGAAATATACACAAGCATGGATTCTATCGACGTAAACGGTGTGTCTTCGTGGTGCTGTGCCACACAATCTGTCACTTTTTGCGGCATGCCGTACTTTTTCAAAAGCTCGACGCCGAGTTCGATATGCGTGCCTTCCCGATCCATGATAACTTTACCGACATCATGGAGGAGACATCCGAGCCGAACGACATTTACATCCGCTTTTACTTCTTGCGCCAGCGCAATGCCGATTTTTGTTTCTTCAAGTGTATGGGCGATCATGTTTTGCCCGTACGAGAACCTGTATTTAAACCGTCCCAGATGTGCCACGATCGGTGCCGGCAAATTATAGACGCCGACGGCGTGACACAGTTTTTGCCCTTCCTCAAACATGATCCGCTCGATTTCTTTCTTTACCTGTTCGACGAGTTCCTCGATCCTGCCGGGCTGGACACGTCCATCACGAAGCAACCGCTCCAGGGTCACACGTGCAATTTCGCGGCGTACCGGATCAAAACACGACAACCGGATAACGCCCTCTTCATCCAGATCTACATCCACACCGGTGGCCGATTCAAACGCGCGGATATTGCGGCCTTCTTTCCCGATAATCCGGCCTTTCATTTCTTCGTCGGGAATTTTTACCACGGACACCGTATACTCGGCCACATAATCCGTCGCGCCGTGCTTCATGGCATCGACCAGTATTTCCTTGGCTTTTGCATCTGCTTCTTCGCGCGCCCGGTCGGTTTCTTCACGGATCTCTTTCGCCAAGTCTTCACGTAGATCACTCTTGAGCGCATCCATAATGACTTCTTTTGCCTCATCACGGGTCAAATGGGCCACTTTTTCGAGTTTATCGATATGCTGTTTTTTGAGTTTTTCGATATCCTCGAGATCTTTTGTGAATTTCGTTTCCAACGCCTGATTGCGCTTCTCCCGGTCTTCAACTGCGCCCTGCCGATGCTCCAGATCCACGAGCTTCCGGCGTACTTCGTCTTCCGCGTCGCGGCGTATTTTAAATGCTTCATCTTTGGCTTCCACGACGAGCTCGCGGGCCTTGGCTTCGGCGATTTTGACCACCGCCTCAGTATCGATGGAAATTTGCGGCGCTTTCGGCTGTATCTGAGGCGCTTTCGGTGCGCGCTGCGGTTGCGCAGTCGCCTGCTTTACCGGCTGCGGCACATGCGGCGTGACGCCTGACTTTTTATTTTTTACGAGACCCGACAGGGTTTTGAGAACATCAAACATAAATTTATGATGTATTGGGGGAGTGAAGTGCAGCAAAAAACCGCCGGTTTAGGCGATACTGAATGTAGGTGCTGGATATAAATCTAGTGAAGCGATCATAATCCTACAAAAATTGCTGTTTCAATCTCCAAATAATCTATACTACTCATGCCATTCTACTCTCATTTGCCATCCCCGTCAATGAGTTTCCGTATGGTCGACCCGTCAAATCCACGCCTGCCCAGATAGTCGTACAGCTTCTTCTGGCGCTCCAAAACAGGCAATTTTGCCCAGAGAGGGATCTTACGCGCCACGGCCGCACGGGCAGCCGCTAGCAGGCTCTCAGAGCCTCTGGCGACCAGAACCGAGCGTATTATAGCCTCGGGCACACCTTTAGCCTTGAGTTCCATTTTTATGTAGCTATTCCCCTTCGGTTTAAAGTCCGTCCGCTGACCCACCCACCACTCGGCAAATTTTATGTCATCCACGTATCCCAACTCCCCCATTCGGGCGACGACTTTTTCCAAAAGGACGTCACCAGAAACCTTCCATTTGGTAAGTTTTTTGGATAGAAAATCCCGAAGTTCTTTTTCACTCCTGGGCCGGAATGAAATAAATCGAATTGAAGCATTGACGAGTCGTTCGTAATACGGATTATCCATATTTTGTCCTGGCTATACTATAGCCTTCAATAAGCTGATTGATTCTTACAGGATTTTCTACAATCGAAACCACTCGAGGATGCGCATTTTTTCCTCCATAACTCGTCGCGCGAATAACTGAGGTAACCGCAGGGACCACCTGTGAGAGGTCAGTCGTATCTATCCAATAATCATAATTTCCTATATCTCGGTGAATATTTTCAGCATTCGCCTTCGTTCGTGTAATGAGATCGTTTTTATTTATTTTTCCGCTCTGGCTTTGCATTCTCTTTCTCATCCGATCCTCGGTTAATTCCAGACTATTTGGAGCAAAATAAAGCATGACAATGGGCTTGTTATTAAGGAGTACAGACCAGTCATTTTTTGACCCAAGGGCGTCAATAATAACGTTTGTATTCTCAAGAGTCCTTTTTATTCGCTCCACTGCGGTAGACGTAAACCCATATGTATTGTGATATTTTTCTTTGTATAATATTAACATTTCTCTTGTCCGATCCATTTTGTCTGGCCTTACAAAATAATATTGTTTATATAAATTTCGATTATTATGGTTTCCTGCGTGAGCCTCTCCTACCCTCGCAGCCCGAGAAACAATTTGCCCAGGACCAGATTGCGCAATTCCAGCTCTGACTATATTTTCAACAGCTGTTGTGCAACCCGCCCCAGCAACTCCTGCACATAAGTAAAAAGTTGGCTTAATTATTTTATTCGTCTCGGGAAATTGTATTAATTCCATACGTTATTTGAGTTGAGTAAAATATGTGCTGATAATATGTCGTAAATCGGGTGTTATTTTTAAGCTTGGCACAATTGTCGTAAAAAATAACTTATTTACATCGTACAGTTGATACGCTACGATTTCGTCTTTAGAAATATTAATACTATCAGAGGTTTTATACATATACGTCGTCATAATCTCCGTTTCATGAGGATAATGAATGAGATCTTTTCCGAGTTTGATAAGTGAGTGTTTGGGCTTTATCCCCAATTCTTCGGTTAATTCACGCCTTGCAGTATTTTCGTATGAATCACCCGTTAAAACATGCCCACTACAAGATGATGTCCAGTAGCCCGGGTACGTGTCTTTTGTTTGACTACGTTTTT
>Ga0315268_10000015_pt1 | contig 184870 bp, 168 predicted proteins | sample C1_top_MG_FD_204535 | JGI IMG/M metagenome (GOLD analysis project Ga0315268, IMG submission 204535) | Sediment microbial communities from Yellowstone Lake, YNP, Wyoming, USA - C1_top | ecosystem: Environmental > Aquatic > Freshwater > Lake > Sediment | place: USA: Wyoming | collected 2017-08-01
GGTGGATCAAGCGCATGAGAAACTCGAGCCCACATGGATCAAGCTCGTGAGAAACTCACCGCTTTGACTGGATCATCCTCGTGAGAAACTCTCGATTTCGGTGGATCATGCTCGTGGAAAATGACACGCCTGGCTCGTAAACTCTGTTCCGTTGTCACAGACCAGTAACCGCGGCAGCGGCGTGGTGCGGGCAAGCTGGTCGAGGTGTTGCGTCACGCGAGCCGCTGGCAGCGCCAGCGCCACGACCAGCAAGGGACAGGTGCGCGTGAAGTCATCCGCCACGGTGAAGATGCGGATGGCGCGGCCATCGCCGAGCGTGTCGAAGTCCATCGACCAGCGCTCGCTTGGGGCTATCGGGGCCGTGCGCTCGACGCGCGCGGCGCTTACCTGCTTGCGCTGCAGCTTGCGCACGACAAGTCCCACGGCGCGGTACACGCGCTGCACGCGCTTGCGATTGACGGCCCACCCTTCCCGCTGCAGCAGCAAAAGCAGACGGCGATAGCCCCACCGCGGCTTGAGCACTGCCAGCGACTCCAAGCGCGCGCAGGGCGCGGTCGTCGAGCACGGGATGGTAACGCTGCGTCGAGCGTGCGAAGCCCGTGTACCGGCACACGCGCCGCTCCGACACGCCGGCGGTCGTTCGGACACTTGTGACCGCCGTCCGCCGCTGCTCGGGCGTCACCACTGTCTTCCCAGCAGATCCTTCAAGACCTGGATGTTGAGCACTTGATCGGCCACGACACGCTTCAACCGACGATTCTCGTCCTCGCGGGCGCGCAGGCGTTGGGCCTCATCGACCTGCAGTCCGTCGTACTTCTGGCGCCTCCGGTAGAAGGGTTCGCGCGATATGCCGTGGCGGCGAATGAGGTCGCCCTTTTTCGCCCCGGCCAGGTTCTCCTGCAGGATGGCCACGATCTGTTCTTCGGTGAAACGACTCTTCCGCATCGGTCCTCCGCGGTGAGGACCGGCAAGAATGACTGGATCAGGATGCGGGGGTCAGGTCATTGCCCCTCAGGAGATGGAATCGACTCAGCGCGGCCGTGTCTGCTACCCTGTGTCGGCGCGGCTTCTGCAGCGGAAGGACTTCGCACGTGCTCGCTCCTGGATCGGCTGTTTCGATACCGACCTGGCGATTAGATCCCCATATGGGTTGGTACGCGGGTATGCTATCCACGTCCGAAATGGGAGTACACCGCATGCACTGCCCGCCCGCTATTATAGTGAAGCTCAATCTCAGGTTGCCGACCGTTAACGGAAGGTAAGGCTACCGCCCACCGCCCAGAGTATGAGACGCTCACCAGCGTGCGAGGGCAAGACCGTCGCGCGTAACATCGCGCCGATGCCGAGGTGGGAGGACATCGGTGCATTGAGATCAAGTCGTCCTTGAACGCCGAGCGACGTGTCGCCTGCGCCGCTGTACAGAGCCGGCCCCATCAGCGCACGCGCACTCCCTCCGCCGATCGGCGTGCCCAATCCAGCGAGAGCGTCGACGACTACAAAATTCCCCTTTGGGGCACAGCTTCCGTCCGACCGGACTAGGCAGCCATCCGCCGTTCCACCAACGACCACACCGACGCCGCCCGCCGCGATGACGGACCAGCGAGGCATGCTTCTGACTCGGCCGGCGGCGAGTACATCCAACAGGGCGCCAGTACGGTACTCGACGAGCCCGCCCCGAATGGAGTGTTGCGCGATGGCGACAGTCACTCCCACGTCCTCTCGACGCTGTGCCCGCGCCTCTGTCGACGAGAGTAGTGTGCCCACCGCGAGAACTGCAAGAATGGCATGTCTCTGCTTCATCTGTCACCTCCTGCGTATCGGACAAGCAATCGAATCTATAGGGAGAAGATGAGCACGTCATTGCGGGACCGATCGGTCCACAGCCCGACGCTCCACCACCAGCCATGGCTGCCGCCACTCTGGGGATGACGCGCAACTGTAATCCAGCCGCCCGGACAACACATCCTGTTAGCCGTGAAGTGCATCGTGAGCACTTCCTCGTATGCCGTCCGTGCGGCCGGTACTTGAGCTTTCGCGCTGAAGAGCGAGGGATGCTCGCTCTCTCGACTGACGCGCCTATATCGTCTGGCACTCCATACCGCTTGGGCCCGCGATAATGTCGAGACTATGACCTACCGTCGACCCATTGGCATCAGACACTGTCACCGTCAGGACGTGCGCACCAGCAGAGGGAAACGCGAGCAGCATCTCGCGACCATCTTGCGATAGCACTGTCCCGTCTGTGGTCCACGTGTAGCTATACGTATTCCAGGCGCCTCCGGTCGCGTAAGCAACGTAGCGCAAATGGCACGACGGTGATGATACCACATCGACCGGACCGCTGATGAACACTGATAGCGGAGCCACCGGTAGCGGTGGCACTGGCGCCGTGACCGTCCACGAGCCCCCCAGATCGCTCTTGATGCGACCTAGCTTGGAGAAGTACTTCTCGCCGAAGGCACGGCCACTGTGTGTGCCGACCAGCGACACAAACTCATCTGTCCAGAAGGGAGCCCCTGGCAATTCCGAGCCTTGAATCGCCGGGTGTCCGGGAACGCGGATGAAGATCGGAGCACCGCTGTCACCGGCGTCGGCCGGATAGGTGCCCTGCGCTGCGCATCGCACGATATACGGGGTGCCACCCTCAACGAGGTAGAAGTCAACGCACGTGTAGTTGACGTAGCCCGACGTCCACCCCGTCGTGCGTCCAACCTTGTCGACGATTTGCCCCAGGAGCACGTCGTCCTGATAGTAGATCGCCGTGAAGTACGGCCTCGCCGAATCCACGGTGATTGACCCTGTTGATATCGGCCGAAGAATCTTGCCGATGGCCATTGGTAGCTGCAGCGAACTAGCGATAAATGCCGCGTCGGCACCTCGGCACTTAATGAGACCGCACCAGTACGCCGGCGCATCGGCAGCTTCCGTTCCAATGATCGGGCTTGGTTGCGTTTGGGCAAACTGCGAGTAGTCCATCCAATAGAAGTCGCTTGTGCAATGTGATGCGGTTACAAAGCCGAGCACTCCATCGCGCTGGGCGACGAAGCCGAGCGTGCATGCATATGATGTGCCGTACCGGAAGATCTGTAGGCCACCGGCCAGCGGGTCAGTCGATGATGACTGCAAGGTCGTTGGCGGCGCAAAATCCGGGCGATAGCCAGACCCTTGTTTCGACTCGAAGCGTATCAGCCGAGGGTTGATTGCTGTAAGCGCAAGCACGCTGCTCGCTTTTGACGTCGCTGCGGCATGACCGCCTTCAGTGGCCACGCTGATGCGATTGTTGCGCTCGTCCAGGTCCACCGAAAAGACGCCAAGAACTTTGCCGAGTAGTCGGTCAGACACTTCATCTCGCGCCGCTGATAACTCGTCGAAGGTAAATTCCGCTCGCTCGATGCGGATACCTTGAAGAAGCTTACCACCTCCAGGATTGAGACCAGGATGGCGACTGATCAACTCGCGAATGAACGCCGTGCTAGCACCGTCGTCCCTCGCGTCCTTCACCTTCACGATGATCGTGCCTGCACCGTCGTAGTAGAATCCGGCGCTACTCGGCGCGACCTTCGCCAACGAGCGAAACAGCTGCTCACCGTCCCGATCCCCAGCGGCAACCAGCGCCTGCGGGCGGTTACCATGCGTTACGACGTCAGCGGTGTCCGCGGGCGTGGGTTCAAGCGACTCTCGGCAAGCGGTAACTGCTAGCACGCAAAGCCCCGCAAGCACAAGCTTCACGTGACGTAAGAGACAGTCCCTCAATTGCACACTCCTTTGGAACATCTGGACATTCTCCTCTTGTGATTAGGTGATCGCAACGCCAGCTGCGTGCCATTCTTGCAGTTCTGCTCCAGTCTACCAGTAGCCGCCGATGCGTCGTCACGAGAGACTAAGGGCGACTGTCGTCACGGTCGCACACCAGGATAGCCTTTCCGCGACGTCTAACTGTCACGCTATGTAACGTTTATGGTCCTTTTTGAAGAAACAGGCAATTTCCCACGCGGCGAATCAGGTTAAGGTGCACATGCCATCCACGTGACGTAGGGCTTTCGCCGGCATTTCCTGCAGGCCGCGTCGGAGCTTCGGGCCGCCATCACACGTCGCCCGACCGAGAGTATCTAAAGCGAGAAGACTTCAGCCCAGCCCCGCGACAGCTTCTCGATGGAGTGCAGGGCCGAACACGACGGCACGTGCTCGGCAGTTGCCCTGCGTGCCCGGCTGCCGAGCCTGTCCAACTACCGCCCCACCACCCTTTGCGCGCCGATTAGCCGGTGGTCAGCCTGTGCTACCTTTTGCACCGACGACACGTAGTTCGTCGTCATTGTATCGAATACCTGTCCGGGCTGTGGATGACCACCACGCTGCACCATATCAACTACGCGGTGGTCGGGCTGCTCGGCATCTCGGTGCTCCTGCTCACCGACCTGCTCAGTTGGGACGACATCACGGGCGAGCGGCCGGCATGGGATGTGTTCATCTGGTACGGCGGCCTCGTGCGCATGGCCGAGGCGCTCGGCGAGACCGGGCTGACGCGCAAGTTCGCCGAGTCGGCCGCCACCATCACGGCCGGCTGGGCGTGGGGCGCGGCGCTCGCGGTGCTCCTGCTCATCTATTTCTATGCGCACTACGGCTTCGCCAGCATCACCGCGCATGTCACGGCAATGTTCACGCCCTTTCTCGTGGTCGTCCTGGCGGCGGGCGCGCCTCCGCTTCTCGCGGTGCTGACGCTCGCCTACTTCTCCAACCTCAGCGCGTCGCTCACACATTACGGCACCACGCCGGCCCCCATCTACTTCGGCTCGGGGTACATCACGCAAACCGATTGGTGGAAGTACGGCTTTGTCGTCTCGGTGATGTCCGTGGCGGTGTTCGGCACCGTCGGCGTGGGATGGTGGAAGCTGCTCGGGTGGTGGTGACCGCTCGCGCGTTCATATGAATGGTGCATGGCAACGGGGCAGCGACGTAAGTCGTTGTCCCGTTTTAGTTTATGGCACCAGATGTGTCGCGAACGCCGACTGAACGGCCGGTAGTATTGCTTAAATAGCACATTTCAAACGGCAATTATTATGTTTCGTCCTTGAATTGCCATTTATGGTCGTGTAATTTTGCATATTCGGCAGATTTCAAGTGACAATCAGCCACCCTTCCGCCAGGACATCCGAATGAACGCTCGCGCCGCTGCCCTCAAGGCCATCGCCTCGCGCGTGGTCTCGCCGCCCAGCATTCCGTCCGCCACCAACGGTGGCGAGCCCATCTCGCACTACTTCGGCTCGCTCACGTTCGGCGCGCGACAGATGCGCGACAAGCTCCCCAAGGATGTCTTCGCCAAGCTCAACAGCGCGGTGCGTCTGGGCAAGAAGCTCGACGTCGACATCGCCCCCACCGTGGCGCAGATCATCAAGGAGTGGGCGATGTCGCACGGCGTCACCCACTTCTGTCACTGGTTCCAGCCGCAGACGGGGCTCACCGCCGAAAAGCACGATGCCTTTTTCTCGTTCGACGAGAACAAGCTCCCCGTCGAGACGTTCACCGGCGAGCAGCTCATTCAGAGCGAGCCCGACGCGTCGTCGTTTCCGTCGGGCGGATTGCGCGCCACATGGGAGGCGCGCGGCTACACGGCGTGGAATCCGGCGTCCCCCGTCTTCATCATGGAGTCGGCCGGCACCAAGACGCTCTGCATTCCGTCGGTCTTCATCGGCTACAACGGCGAGGCGCTCGACGAGGTCACGCCGCTGCTCCGGTCGTCCGACGTGCTGTCGCACAAGGCCATGGAACTGCTCGAGCTCCTCGGCGACAAGGGCGCCATGCGCGTCTACACCACGATGGGCACCGAGCAGGAATACTTTCTCATCGACCGCGGCCACTTTTCGCTGCGCCCCGACCTCGTGATGAGCGGCCGCACGCTCCTTGGCGCGCCGCCGCCGCGCGGCCAACAGCTCGAAGACCATTACTTCGGCGGCATTCCCGAGCGCGTGCAGGCCTGCATCGCCGAGGTCGAGTACGAGCTGTATCGACTCGGCGTGCCCATCGTCACGCGCCACAATGAAGTGGCGCCGTGTCAGTTCGAGATGGCGCCCGTGTTCGAGGAAACCGACATCGCCACCGACCACAACCAGCTCGTGATGGCGATCCTCCGCAAGGTGGCGTCGCGCCACGGCCTTGCCGCGCTACTGCACGAGAAGCCCTTTGCCGGCATCAACGGCTCGGGCAAGCACTGCAACTGGTCGATGTCCGTCACGGCCGACAACGACCTCGACGGCGTCAACCTGCTCAAGCCGGGCAAGACACCGCACCAGAACCTGCGCTTCCTGCTCTTCCTCGCCGCGATGCTCAAGGGCGTGTACAAGCACCAGGGGCTGCTGCGCGCCGGCGTCGCCACGTCGGCCAACGAGCATCGCCTCGGCGCCAACGAGGCGCCGCCGGCCATCATTTCCGTGTTCCTTGGCGCGATGCTCACCAACATGATCGACGACATCGTTGCCGGGCGCACGGGCGCGTCGGCCGATGCGGCGATGATCAAGCTCGGCGTCGCCCGGCTTCCCGAGATCGCGCAGGACAACACCGATCGCAACCGCACGTCGCCGCTCGCGTTCACGGGCGCCAAGTTCGAGTTCCGCGCCGTCGGTTCGTCGCAGTCCATTGCCTTCCCGGTGATGCTGCTCAACGCCGTGGTCGCCGAGGCCATGGACGAACTGATCGTCGAGCTGAAGGCCGAACTGAAGAAGACGAAGAGCGTGGACGACGCGGTGCTCAAGGTGGTGCGCCTCGCGTTCAAGGAAACCACGCCCATTCGCTTCGAGGGCAACGGCTATTCCGCGGAGTGGGTGAAGGAAGCGAAGAAGCGCGGCCTGCTCAACCTGCGTCGCACGCCAGAGGCGCTCGAACAGCTCAAGGTGGCGTCCACGCGCAAGCTCTTCGCGTCACTCGGCATACTCAGCGAAGCCGAACTCGAGAGCCGCTACCATGTGCGCATCGAGCGCTACTTGAAGGACATGCTCATCGAGATGCACACCATGCGCGAGATGATCGATACGATGGTGCTGCCGGCGGCGTTCAAGTCGCTCGGCGTGGTGGCCGACACGGCGCAGAAGTCGATGGCGGCCGGTATCAAGATCAACCCCGCCGCGGCCGCGGCGACGGCGCTCGCCCGGCAGGTCGCCGAGTTGCAGAAGCGCGCCGCGGCGCTGCACGCGGCGGTGGCCAAAGCCGAGTCCATGCACGAGGCGCCGGCCAGGTGCGCGCAGTTCCTCACCAGCACCGGCGCCGATGCGATGGCCGCCGTGCGTGCAACGACTGACGCCCTCGAGCTGACCATCGCCGACGAACACTGGCCGCTGCCGCGGTATAGGGAGATGGTGTTTCCGGTGTAACCACAACAGCGAAGGGCGAAATCAGTACTTGGCCAGGTACTGCTCCAGCTCCCACTCGCTCACCTGCGTCACGTACTCGCGCCACTCCTGCCGCTTGGCGTCCAGGAAGTGGCGCGTCACGTGTTCGCCGAGCGCGGCGCACACTTCCTTGTCCTTCTCCAGTTCGTCGCACGCCTCGTTGAGGTCGTGCGGCAGGTCGTCGATGCGCAGGCGGCGCTTTTCGCGGAAGCTCATCTCCCAGATGTTCTCGTTCACCGGTTCGCGGCTCGACGCCTGCGTCTCGATGCCGTCGAGTCCGGCTGCAAGCATGACGGCGAGCGCGAGATACGGATTGGCGCTCGGGTCGGGCGAGCGCAGTTCGGCGCGCGTGCCCGCGCCCCGTCGCGCCGGCACGCGAATGAGCGGCGACCGGTTGCGCATCGACCACGCCACGTTCACCGGCGCCTCGAACCCCGGCACCAGCCGCTTGTACGAGTTCACCAGCGGATTGGTGATGGCGCTCATGCCGCGCGCGTGCTGCAGCAGTCCGCCGATGTAATGGAGCGCCACCGCCGACAGCTCGAACTCGCCCTTGGCGTCGAAGAACGCGTTGTGCCCGTCCTTGAACAGCGACTGGTGCGTGTGCATGCCACTGCCGTTCTGCCCGTACACCGGCTTGGGCATGAACGACGCGTGCAGCCCGAACTGCTGCGCCACGTTGCGCACTACAAAGCGGAACGTGGCCAGCGCGTCGGCCGTGGTCAGCGCGTCGGCATAGCGGAAGTCGATCTCGTGCTGGCCGTGCGCCACCTCGTGGTGCGACGCTTCGATCTCGAATCCCATCTGTTCCAGCGCGTCGACGATCGCGCGGCGCGCATCTTCGCCGAGGTCCACCGGCGTCAGGTCGAAGTACGATCCCACGTCGTGCGTGGTGGTGCTCGGCGCGCCATCGGGCCCCGGGCGGAACATGAAGAACTCCGCCTCCATGCCGGCGAACATCGTGTAGCCCAGCTTGGCCGCGCGCGCCACCTGGCGCTTGAGCACGCCGCGCGGATCGCCGGCAAACGGCTCGCCTTCGGGGGTCGTGATGTCGCAGATGAGCCGCGCCACGCGCGCCGAGGGATCGCTCCACGGAAAGATGCGGAACGTCTCGAGGTCGGGACGCAGCAGCATGTCGCTCTCTTCCACCCGCACAAACCCTTCGATGGAGGAGCCGTCGAACAGGATGTCCCCCTCGAGCGCCTTCCGGAGTTGGGACGTGGGAATCTCGACGTTCTTGTTGACGCCAAGAATGTCCGTGAACTGCAGGCGCACAAAGCGCACGTGGTGCCGCTCGGAGATCTCCATGAGATCCTTGGCGGTCACACCATGCAGGTCGTTGAGCAGGGCGCGGGATGAGGCAGGCACGGCAGGGAGTGGCAAGGGTCGGCCCCCGCCGCGACTGGCCGCGCGGGGGTGGTGGAGTCTGTGCATCCGGGCGCCCGATTGCAATGCGCGGCGAGTCCAATTCGAGGAGAGGACATTAGCTTTCGCGAATACGAAGCGCGACCGTCTACCGTCTACCGTCTACCGTCCACCGTCTACCGTCCACCGTCCACCGTCCACCGTCCACCGTCCACCGTCCCAAATGTCCTCCCCCTGCCCTCGCTGCAACAATCCCGCCACCGGCAATTTCTGCGCAAACTGTGGCGCCGCTCTCCCAGGGGCGACACCTTCGGCCCCCAATCGCCTGCCGTGGATCGTCACCGGCGTGGCGCTGGTCGTGGTCATCGCCCTGGTGCTCTTTCAGGCGTCGCGGTCGGCCACCGACGGCGACGCGGCAAATGCGGCGCCCTTCACGCCGCTGGGCAGTTCCGGCAGCGCCGGCACGGACGGCGGGACGGCGGCGGCAACCGATATCGCGTCGATGTCGCCGCAGGAAAAGGCCGACCGGCTGTTCAATCGCGTCATGATGTACGCCTCCGAGGGGAAGCGCGACAGCGCGGCCATCTTTGCCCCCATGGCGCTGCAGGCGTTCGACATGATAGCGCCGCTCGACGTGCACGGCCGCTACGACGTCGGCCTCGTGTCCATCGTGGCCGGCGAACTCGCGCGAGCCAAGGTCCAGGCCGATACCATTCTCCGCACGAACCCCGCCGACCTGCTGGGCCTGACGCTCGCCATGCGCGTCGCCGACGCCTCGCAGAACAGCGCGTCGGCCCGCGATTTCGGCAAGCGCCTGATCGCCGCCGAGCCCGTCGAGCGCAAGACGGCGCGCGCCGAGTACCAGGCGCACGGCAACGATATCGACGCGGCCCTCAAGGACGCGCGCACCCGCAAACCGTAGGACTCCCGATGATGACCACGCGCACCATTCGCGTCGCCCACAGCCCGGATTCGGACGACGCCTTCATGTTTTACGCCCTCGCCGAGGGGAAGATCGACACCGAAGGGCTCGCCTACGTGCACGAGCTCCAGGACATCGAATCGCTCAACCAGCGCGCGCTGAATGGCGAACTCGAGGTCACCGCCGTCTCGATCCACGCGTACGCGTATCTCACCGATATGTACGCGCTGCTCCCGAGCGGTGCGTCGATGGGCGACCGCTACGGGCCGCGCCTGGTCAGCCGGACGCGCGCGACGCGCGCCGACGTGAAGGGAAAGCGCATCGCCATTCCCGGCCTGCGCACCAGCGCCTACCTGGCGCTCCGTTTGTACGAACCCGACTTCGAGGCCGTGCCCACCCAGTTCGACCAGATCGAAGAGGCTGTCCTCGACGGCGTGGTCGACATGGGCCTGCTCATCCACGAGGGGCAGTTGACGTACCAGGACAGCGGCCTGCAGCTGGTGGCCGATATGGGCGAGTGGTGGTTCCAGGAGACCGGCCTGCCGCTGCCGCTGGGCGGCAACGTGATCCGCAAGGATTTCGGCTCCGCGATGATGTCCAAGATTTCGCGACATCTTCACGCCAGTATCGCGTATGCATTAGGCCATCGTGCCGGAGCGCTCGACCACGCGATGAAATTCGCCCGCGGGCTCGATCGCGCCAAGGCCGACGAGTTTGTCGGCATGTACGTCAACGACTGGACCCTCGACTACGGTCCGCGCGGGCGCGAAGCCATTCGCCTCTTCCTCGACCGGGCGCACAAGGCCGGGCTGATCCCGCATCCGGTCACCGTCGAGTTCGTCGACGGCTGACGGGCAGCCGCACCATCGCGATATCATTGTTGGTTGGAGTGCAACCGAGGCGATACCTTCATCCATCGCCCGGCCACGGCAGGAGCCTACGGTTATGAGACTGGCATGACGGAGCAACCCGGCACCACGACGGCCCATCGCATCTCGCAGCTGCTGCGCGGGGGGCAGGAGCCGCTCGTGCGCCGCGTGCTGGTGGTCGACGACGAGGAGAACGTCCGCACCGTGCTCTCCCGCTTTCTGCGCACCTGCGGCTACGAAGTCGCCACCGCCGCGGATGCCGACGAGGCGCTCGCCATCGTGCGCGACGCCGACCGGTTCACGCTGATGCTCTGCGATGTGCGCATGCCGGGCCTCTCGGGGGTCGAGCTCGTCCCCCGGGTGCTGGCGCTCGACCCCGAGATGGCCGTGATGATGCTCACCGCCGTCAACGATGCCGCCACCGCCACCGAGTCGCTGGCGTCGGGTGCGATGGACTACCTCATGAAGCCCATCGAGCTCCCCGATCTCGAGCGGGCCATCGAGCGCGTCCTCCATCGGCGCGCCCTGATCGTCGAGCAGCGCAATGTCGAGCGCCTCATTCGCGAGGAAGTCGCCGTCCGCACCGACGAACTCATCGCCGAACGGCGCGCCGTGCAGGAAATGTCGGTCGCCGTCATCGAGGCCCTCATCAACGCGCAGGAAGCCAAGGACATCTACCTCCGCGGCCACTCGCAGCGCGTCGCCGACCTCTCCGCGTCCATCGCCAGCGCGCTCCATCTCGATGATGAACTGGTCGAGGACATTCGCCTCGCCGGCCGCGTCCACGACGTCGGCAAGATCGGCATCAGCGAAACGATACTCAACAAGCCGAGCGCGCTCACGACCGAGGAGTTCGACCAGGTCAAGGAATCGGTGCGCCTCAGCGTCGAGATCCTGTCGCCCCTCAAGCACATCGCCCGTATCCTGCCGTACATCGAGGACCACCAGGAGCATTGGGACGGCAGCGGGTATCCGCGCGCCCTGTCCGGCCCGGAGATCTCCATCGGCGGTCGCATCCTGCACCTCGCCGACTCGTACGACGCCATGACGTCGCGTCGCGCCTTCCGCGAACCGATGGAGCCGCAGGCGGCCATCGATAGACTGGCTGAGCTCGCTCCCACGCAGTTCGACCCGGACGTCTTCATGGCCTTCAAGTCGGTGGTTCAGCGCCGCAAGTCGCTGGTATTCATCGACCTCGACTCGCTCGGCGGCTAGTCCGGCCGCCGGCATCCCCACGTCGCCGAGACCAACGCGGGCCGGTAGCGCCGCGTTCTCTTTTCTACAGATGCGTACTAGCCCTTTGATTCTCGCCGCCGCGATGCTCGCGGCTGTCCCGGCGCCAGCCGTGGCCCAGCGTTCCGACACGCTGCGCCTCTCCATCGAGGACGCCGTCACCCGGATGCTCCGGTCCAGCGATGAGGCCCGCGCCGCCTGGCAGTTGGTCGAATCCGCGGATGCCCAGGTCACCTCGGCCCGCGCCGCCGGACTGCCGCAGGTGCGTCTCACCAGCAGCTACCAGCAGGTTCTCAAGAACGCGCGCGCCGAAATGGTCAGCCAGCTCTTCGGCCAGAAGTACACCTACACCACCACGCTCAACGCGCAGCAGGCGCTTTTCCAAGGCGGCCGCATCGTGTCGGCCGCGATGGCCGCCAGCAGCGTGCGCGGCGCGGCGCGCATGGACCACGCCGAAACGCGGGCCCGACTCGCGGTCGACGTGCAGCGCGCCTACCTCAATGCCTCGTACCTCGCACGCATCGCCGAGTTGCAGGATCAGAACCTGGCGCTCGCCGCCGGCCGCGCCACGCAGACCGAGCAGTTCTTCGCCGCCGGGCGGGTCGCCCGGTTCGACGTGCTCCGCGCGCGGGTCGAACGCGCCAATCTCGAGCCGCTCGCCCTGCAGGCGGCGTCCGACCGCGATGTCGCGGTGCTCGAGGTGCGCCGCCTCCTCGACCTCGCCGTCGACCAGCCGCTGGTGCTCACCACGGTGCTCGAGCCCAAGATCGTGCGTGCCGCGGCCGAGCGCGCCGCGGCCGATGCCGCCCCCGATGCCCTGCGCGCCTCCGTGCGCTCAGCCGAGCTGACCGCGCGCGCCAAGCATGCCGGCATCCGCGTCGCCCGGGCCGACATGCTGCCGCAAGTCAGTCTCTCGCTCAACACCGGGTATCTGGCGCTTCCGAACCTCAACGGATTTCCCACCGTCATGGGCCGCGTGACCGAGGCGGCCTGCCTGCCGGGTTCCGCCGCAGGCAAAACGTGCCAGAACAACGGCTGGTTCGCCGACCGCAACTTCAGTGTGAACTTCAGCTGGAACGTGTTCGACGGTCTGCGCGCCAAGGGGAATCTCGACCTCGCCCAGGCGCAGGCGCAGATCGCCGACATCACGCTCACGCAGGCGCGTGAGGCGGCCATTCTCGAAGTCTCGCGTGCACGCAATGAACTGGGGCGCGCGATTGCCGCGTTCGGCGCCCGGCAGGACAACTCCGCCCAGGCCGACGAGGCCTATCAGCTTGCCGCGCTGCGCTACCAGCGCGGGCTCAGCACTCAGCTTGAAGTCTCCGACGCCCAGTTCGCGCTGCTCACGGCGCGCTCCACTGAAGCCAAGGCGACGTTCGACCTCTATCTGGCCGTGGCCGATCTGGCCCGGGTTCGCGGCCGCGACATTCCGCTTCCGAACGGGACGACTATTCCCGTGCGCACCGATTCCCGCAATGCATCCACTGGTCCGCTTCCGATTCGCTAGCGCGCCGGCATTCGCCGCGCTCCTCACCGTCGCCTGCGGCGGCCAGCCCAAGGACGCCGCCGCTGGCGCCACGGGCAGTGCCGCCGCACCTGCCGCCGCACCTGCCGGCGCTCCTGCCGGCGCCAAAGGTGGCCAACCCGCGGGTGCCGGTTCCGGCGGCGGCGGTCAGCGCCGCACCGCGTCGGTGGTGCTTGGCGCCGCCGACGTCGCCAAAGTCGTGCGCGGCAGCATCGAGTCCGGCATTCCGATTGCCGGCGACCTGCGCCCTATCGAAACGCTCAGCCTGAAGTCGCGGCTCGAGGGAAACGTCGAGCAGGTCTACGTGCGCGAGGGCGACCGCGTGGCCGCCGGCGCGCCGCTCGCCCGCTTCGAGGCCATCGACTTCGAGAGTGCGCTGCGCTCCGCCGAGGCCGACGCCGTGTCCATGAAGACCGCGGCCATCACCGCGCAGTGGAACTGGGACCAGTCCAAGGATCTCTTCAAGGTAGGGGCCATCGCCGAGCGCGACCTGCGCGCCACCGAGCAGGCGGCCGTCGCCGCCAAGGCGCAGCAAGCCGCGGCGGACTCGCGCCTGCGCACCGCGCAGTCGCAGGTGCGCGACACGCGCATCGTCGCGCCGGCCGGCGGCACCATCCAGTTTCGCCGGGTGCAGGGGGGCGAACACGTGCTGCGTGGCGCCGAACTATTCACGCTCGTGCGCAGCGAACTGCTCGAACTCACCGCCTCGCTCCCGGCGCGCAACGCCAACGACGTCAAGCCCGGACAGGCGGTGCGGTTCCTCGCCGACGGCAAGACGTTCACCGGCAAGGTGGCGCGCGTGAGCCCGACCATCGACCCCGCCTCGCGCTCGATCACGGCGTACGTGCAGATCCCGAATCCGCGCGGCGAGCTCAAGGGGAACACCTTCTCGAGCGGCCAGATCATCGCCAAGACGCTCGACGGTGTGCTCGTCGTGCCGCAGCCGGCCGTGCGCACCGGGCAGGACGGAAAGGCGTTCGTGTATCGCATCACGGGCGGCGAACTCGAGCAGGCGCCCGTGACCATCGGCGTCGTCGACGAGGCGCGCAGTCTCGTCGAAGTGAAGGACGGGCTGCAGGTCGGCGATCAGGTGGTGGTGGGCAACGTCGGCACGCTGGGCCGCGGCATGAAGGCCCAGATCATCGGCAACGAGCGCGGCGGCGCGCGCGGAGGGGATGCCCGCGGAGGGGATGCCCGCGGCACGGCACCCGCAGCTGGAGCACGCACGAAGGGCGGCAAGAAGCCGGGCGCCTGATCCACCGTCGACCGTCCACCGTCTACCGTCACCGTCGCCCATGTTTCTCTCCGACATTTCAATCAAGCGCCCCGTCTTCGCCACGATGATGATGCTGGCGCTCGTCGTGGTCGGCGTGGTCGGGTACAATCGGCTCGCCGTCGATGAGTATCCCGACGTCACGTACCCGATCATCAGCGTGCAGGCCTCGTATCCGGGCGCGTCGCCCGAAGTCGTCGAACGCGATGTCATTCGTCCCATCGAGACCGCACTCAACACGGTCGAGGGCCTGTACGAGCTGACGTCCACCTCGTCCGAGGGGGGCGGCAACGTGCGCCTGCAGTTCAAGCTGGGCGTCGATCCCACCAAGATGCAGCCGGAAGTCTCGGCCAAGGTGGGGCGCATCCGGCGGTCGCTCCCGCGCGACATGATGGAACCGATCATCACGCGCTTCGACCCCAACGACCAGCCCATCATGGCGGTCGCGATGTCGAGCAGCGAGCGGTCGCTGCGCGAACTCACCGACCTTGGCGATCAGGTGATCCGTCCGCGGTTCGAGGCCGTCGGGGGCGTGGGCGGCGTGCAGCTCTCCGGCGCGGCCAGCCGCGAGATTCATGTGGAGCTCGACCCGGTCGCCCTGCGCAGCTTCGGCCTGACCCCCGACGCCGTTTCGCAGGCGCTGGCCCGCGAGAACCAGGAAGTGCCCGCCGGGCGCATCCGCAAGGGCGACAGCGAGCGCAGCGTGCGCGTCACGGGCCGCATCACCGACCCGCGCGCCTTTTCCGACCTCATCGTCGCCGTGCGCAACGGCGCGCCCATCCGCATTCGCGACGTCGGCCGCGTGCTCGACACCATCGCCGAACGCCGGTCCGCGTCGCTCCTCGGCGACGTGCCGACGCTGACCATCGAGATCCTCAAGATCTCCGGGTCCAACACCGTGGCGGTGGCCGACGGCGTCAAGGCCATCATCAGCGAGATCGAGCGCACGCTGCCCGAAGACGTGCACCTGCGGCTGACGCGCGACGATTCGCGCCGCATCCGTCAGGCGCTGGATGACGTGCAGCTAACCATCGTGCTCGGCGCGATTCTCACGGTGATGATCATCTACCTGTTCCTGAACTCGTGGCGGTCGACGGTCATTACGGGGCTCACGCTCCCGGTGTCGATCATCTCGGCGTTCTTCGCCATGTGGGCGCTCGACTTCACGCTCAACACGATGACGCTGCTCGCGCTCTCGCTGGCCATCGGCCTGCTGATCGACGACGCCATCGTCGTGCGCGAGAACATCGTGCGCCATGTGGGACTCGGTAAGGACCATCACCGCGCGGCCAAGGACGGCACCGACGAGATTGGCCTCGCCGTCTTTGCCACGTCGCTCGCCGTCGTCGCCGTCTTCATCCCGGTGGCCTTCATGGGCGGGATGATCGGCAAGATCTTCTTCCAGTTCGGCGTCACCGTGGCGTTTGCCGTGTCGGTGTCGCTCTTCGTGTCGTTCACGCTCGACCCCATGCTGTCGAGCATCTGGCACGATCCCGACGCCGAGGAGCATGGCGCGGAGGCGTTCCGTCATGCCGGTCCGATCCGGCGTGTCGCGCTCCGCTTCGACCGCACGTTCGAACGCATCGCCAACCGGTATCCGGGCTGGCTGCGCGTCGCGCTCGCCAACCGGTGGAAGGTCATTCTGGGCGCCCTTGGGTCCGTGGCCATCGCGCTCGCCATCGTGCCCAGGCTCGGCTTCACCTGGATGCCGGATTTCGACGCCGGAGAGTTTTCCGTCAACTACCGCGTTCCGCCGGGGTCGAGCCTCGCCTACACGATGGGCCGCGCCCAACCCATCGATCGGTTCGTCCGCACCTTTCCGGAGGTCGACTTCACGTCGTTCTCGGTGGGTGGCCGCGGCGGCGCCACGGGCGGCAGCATCAACGTCCGCCTCAAGCCCAAGGCCGAGCGGAGCCGCGACCAGTTCGAGATCCAGGAAGCCATTCGCAAGGAACTGCCCAAGTTCCCGGGCCTCACGGCCAGCATCGGCAGCCAAGGTTCCATCTTCGGCGGGCGCGGTTCTCCGGTTTCCGTGAACGTCCAGGGTCCGGAGGCCACGCGGCTGCGGCTCATCGCCTCGCAGGTGAACGATATCCTGAAGACCATTCCCGGCGTCGCCAGCACCCGGTCGAGCGATGAGGGGAACGTGCCGCAGCTCGACGTGCGCGTCGACCGCCAGCAGGCGTGGGCCGCCGGATTGGGCGTCAACAACATCGCCCAGACGCTGCAGCCGCTCTTCACTGGCCAACGCGCCACCACCTGGCAGGACCCGCAGGGATATTCGCACGACGTCGTCGTCATCTACCCCGATTCGCTGCGCACCAGCGCCGCCGACGTGGCCAGCATCGCCATCAGCGGCTCGGGCATCGACACGCGCACCGGACTCCCGGCCTCGGTGCTGCTGTCGCAAGTCGCCGACGTGCGCGCCGGCGTCGGCCCGCAGCAGATCGAGCGCCGGGCGCTGGAGCGACAGGTCAAGATCGACGTGCAGGTCGTCCCGGGCACGCCACTCGGCAACGTCGCCGACGCGGCGCGCGCCGCTCTCGACTCCATGGTGCTCCCGGCGGGGTATCGCACCGTCTTCACCGGCGACGTGCAGAACATGGAGGAGACCAAGGGGTACGTGGCCGAGGCGCTCATCCTGGCCGTCATCTTCATCTACCTGATTCTCGCCTCGCTCTTCGGCTCGTTCGTCCAGCCGCTCGCCATCATGCTCGCGCTCCCGCTGAGCTTCCTCGGCGTGGCGCTGGCGCTCCTCGTCACCAGGGGAACGCTCAACGTGATGTCGATGATCGGCATCATCATGCTCATGGGCCTGGTCACCAAGAACGGCATCCTGCTCATCGACTTCGTAAATCAGCGGCGCGAGGCCGGCGAGAGCAGGCTCGACGCGATTCTCGAGTCGGGGCGCATTCGCCTGCGCCCGATCATCATGACGACCGTCGCCATGATCTTCGGCATGCTCCCGCTCGCCTTCGCCATCGGCGAAGGGGCCGAGCAGCGGGCGCCGATGGCCCGCGCCGTCATCGGTGGGCTCATCACGTCCACGCTGCTTACGTTGTTCGTGGTGCCGGCGATGTATACCATTCTCGACGATGTGGCCGAGCGCATCCGGGGGCGCGGGCGCGCGCCGGCGGCGCACCGCCTGCCGGCAACCGAAGCCGATGTTCGGACCCCCGCTTGACGACTTGGCTCAACTAGTGTATTCAGCGGTTGAGCGGCGAACACCTTTTTTTGACCGACGAGGACTGGGGAGGCATGCATGCTGAACGGCGATCTCAACGACAGGCACATGATGGCGGCAGACCGGGACGACGAGCCAGAGGATTCCGGCTACGGCGGCAGCATGAGCTATGACGACGAGGACGACGAGGATGGCGGCTGGGCCATCAACAAGGATCATTCCGATTCGCTGTGGGACAGCGCGGAGGAATCGGACGACGAGGACGAGGAGGAGCCGGGCGTCGTGACGGACGCCGGGGAGGAAGAGGAAGACGCCGATCTGTTCGGCGCCGGCCTTGGCGAGCCCCGTCGTACGCCCAAGCCCAAGGCGCCGAAGGCGGCACCTGCTGGTGCCCCCGCCCCGGCTGCCAAGCCCGTGGCTGCCAAGCCCGTGGCCGCCAAGCCCGTGGCCGCCAAGCCCGTAGCTGCCAAGTCCGTGGTTGCCAAGCCCGTGGCTGCGAAGCCGGTGGCTGCGAAGCCCGTGGCTGCGAAGCCCGTGGCTGTGAAGCCCGTAGCTGCGAAGCCCGTAGCTGCGAAGCCCGTAGCCAAGAAGGCGGCTCCCAAGAAGGCGGTCAAGAAGCCCGTGAAGAAAGCGGCCCCCAAGAAGGCCGCCAAGAAGGCAGTCAAGAAGCCAGCCAAGAAGCCGGCCAAGAAGGCGGCCGCCAAGAAGCCCGTGAAGAAGGCTGCTCCAAAGAAGGCCGCCAAGAAGGCGAAGAACAAGAAGTAGGCCGCGCCTCAGATCGTCGCTCGCGGCGGGCGGTGGGACTCGCACCCTGAGTGCGTCCCGCCGCCCGCCGTCGCTGTTGGCGCCATGCTGGCTCGTCGGTGGCTCGCCGTCTGGCGGCTCTCGCGTTATTCTCTTGTCACGATGGCTGAGAATACCGTTGTGCTGTTGCGTGCCCATTCACGGCACGCGCCTTGGAATGCCCGCGGCCTCGCCGCACACGCGACGGCGCTCGTGGACGCGGCCGGCATGCGCCCCACCAATGCGTCCGCCCGCGCTACGCCAAGTGCGCGTGCGGTGCGCTTCTACGTCGCACACGGACTGCTCGACCATCCGGTGGGGCGCGGAACCGCCGCCACCTACCACTACCGGCATCTGTTGCAACTCCTCGCCATCAAGATCCGCCAGCGCGAGGGCCAGACGCTCGACTCCATCAGGACCGAACTCACCGGGGCCACCGGTGATGTGCTCGAAAAAAAGGTTGCCCAGTCGCTGGCGCCAGCATTGCAGTCGGGCATCGACCAGGCGGTGCAGCACGACGACGCCCCGGCCGTCTCGTGGCGTCGGGTGGTCGTGGCCGATGGCATCGAGTTGCACATTCGCGACGACAGCCTCGCCGCTCGAGGCGAGACCCCCGCGGCCATGCGCGAAGCCGTCCGCGCCGCGTTGGGACGTGAAGACGTCCGCTGATGCCGCATCGCGCCGCACTTCACCGTCCGGTCCGATGAGCATGCCGCCTCGACGGCGCGTGCTGGCACGCACGGTGATCCTCGACCGTGCCATCGAGGCGTTGCCGCTCTTCCGCCTCTCCGACTCCGGCGAGGAAGTCGCCATCACCTACGCGGCCGACGGCGGCGGACGATGGCGCGTGCTGCCGGCTCCGGGCGAGCGCCTCCCGGGAACGTTCGACCAGGATGTCTACGTGGAGTTGCTGCGGCGCTATCACGAGGCCGACGCGCCGGCCGACGGTACACTCGCCTTCACGTTGCACGACTTTCTGCGCACCATGGGACGCCGGGTCGATGGCCGCACGTACGAACAGTTGCGCAGCGCGCTCAATCGGCTGCAGCGCACCGCGCTCGAGTCCACGGATGCCTGGTTCGACGCCTCGTCCGGCTCGCGGTGGACGGGGCAGTTCACCATTCTCACCACCGTTTCCATTGACCGGCGGCGACTCACCGACCGCGACCAGCTCGCCCTGTTCAGTTCGCTGTCCAGCAACGAGCCCGGCGACGCGCACGTGACGCTCGCCCCGCAGTTGCGGTCGAATATCGCCGCCGGCTTTACCGTCGCCCTTGCCTCGGCGCACTATCAGCAGCTGTCGTCACCGGTCGCTCGGCGTCTCTACCGGGTGTTGCAGAGCGCCCGCGTGGCCTCCGGTCGCACTTGGGAAGTTCCGCTCGAACGGCTGGCCGAGCAACTCCCGCTCACGCAACGCTATCCGTCGCACTTGCAGCGGGTGCTCCAGCCGGCTCACGAGATGCTGCTCGCCGCGGGCGTCTTGCGCAGCGCCGTCATCGCCCAGCAGGAGAAGGTCTGGACCGTCAATTACGAATTGGCGGATTGACGGGAACCCTTTGACCGGCAACGGGTTCTGATAGATCGGCGCAGGTAGTTTCTGACCATGCCCGTCCCCTTCCCAGACAGGGGCTTCCTGATACCGAATGCCCCTGGGGTCCATTAGCTTGGGAATTCCCCTCAGCCGAGTCTGTATGACCCGCACCCGCAAAGCACTGATCGCGCTCACCGTCGTGGCCCTGCCGATTCTGGCTGGTGGCTTTGTCGTTCAGGAACGCGCGACGCGCGACGGCGTGCGCCTCTTCGAGCAGGTCATGTCGGTTGTTGGCGATCGCTTTGTCGATTCCGTCAGCACCGGCCTGCTGTATGAAAAGGCGGCCCGTGGTCTGCTGCGGGAGATGAAGGATCCGTACACCGAGCTCTACACCCCCAAACAGCTTGAGGTCTTCAACACGACCACCGGCGGGTTTTACGGTGGCGTGGGCATGCTCATCGAGGAGCAGGAAGGCAACATCATCATCTCGAAGGTCTATCCGCACACGCCGGCCGAGGAGGCCGGCATCCACGAGGGCGACCGCATCATCCAGGTCGATACCTCGAGCACGCGCGGGTGGAAGCTCGATCAGGTATCGTCGCGCCTGAAGGGCGAACCGGGCACCAAGGTCGCGGCCAAGTTCGCGCGCCCGGGGTGGACCGACCCGATTTCGGCCATTTTCACGCGGCGGATCATCCGCATTCCGGCCGTCCCGTTCGGCATCATGCTCGACGGCAAGATTGGCTACGTGCCGGTGCAGAATTTCAACGAGACGGCGTCGCCGGAACTCGCCCAGCAGATCCTTCGCCTCCAGAACGAAGGCGCCAAGGGGCTCGTGCTCGACCTGCGGAGCAATCCGGGCGGCTTCCTCGACCAGGCGCTCGAGATGTCCAACCTGTTCCTCGCGAAAGGCCAGGAAATCCTGAGCGTGCGCGACCGGCAGGGCGTCTCGGAACTGCACAAGGCGGAGCGCGAGCCGGTGGCGCCGCGCCTGCCGCTGGTGATCCTCACCGACGCGTACACCGCATCGGCCTCCGAAATCGTGGCCGGAGCCCTGCAGGACCACGACCGCGCGCTGATCGTCGGCACGACGTCGTTCGGCAAGGGGCTGGTGCAGTCGGTCTATCGCCTCGACGGCGGCTATGCCATCAAGCTCACCACGGGCAAGTGGTACACGCCGAGCGGTCGCTCCATCCAGAAGGAACGCAAGCTCCTCGATGACGGCCAGTTCGTCGAAGTGCGCCCCGACAGCCTCGAGAGCGACTCGGCCCGCAAGGAGCGCCCGCGCTTCAAGTCCGACGGCGGTCGCCTGGTCTACGGCGGCGGCGCCATTACCCCCGACGTGATTGTCCCACCCGACACGCTGGCCGCCGTCGAGCAGAAGGTCGCCCGGGCGCTGGGCGCCAAGTCGCAGGATGCGTACATCACGCTCTACGATTTCGCCTTCGAACGGAAGTCGCAGGTCAAACCCGACTTTGTGGTCACGCCGGCCATGCGTGACGAATTCTACGGCCGCCTGCAGAAGAAGGGCATCACCGTGGACCGCAAGGATTGGGACGCGGCCGAGGATTACGTCACGCGGCTCATCGACATCCGCATTTCTCGTCTCGCGTTCGGCGACTCCACCGCCAAGCGCCGCGAGATCTCTGACGACAACCAGCTGATGAAGGCGCTGGAACTGCTCCGCCAGGGACAGACGCAGCGCGACCTCTTCGCGGTCGCGTCGTCCGCTCGCCCATCGCCAGGCGCCAAGCGCTGATTCTCTCATGAATCTTTCGGTCGTCGTCCTCGCCGCCGCGGTGATCGCCGCGGCGCCCGCCTTGGCGCAGGTGCGCACCTTCGCGCCCGAGAAGGGCGAAGTGCATCTGGCCAACCTGCGCCAGCTCACCAACGGCGGAGAGAACGCCGAGGCGTACTGGAGCAGGGACGGCCGGTGGATCACGTTCCAGTCGACGCGCGATGGCCGCACGTGCGACCAGCAGTACGTGATGAAGGCCGATGGTTCGCAGCTCAGGCGCGTCAGCGATGGCCGCGGCAAGACCACCTGCGGCTGGTTCTTTCCCGATGGCAAGCGCCTCTTCTTCGGCTCGTCCACCGCACACGACTCGGCCTGTCCGCCCAAGCCCGACCCCTCCAAGGGCTATGTCTGGCCGCTCGACAAGTACGACTTCTACACCGCCAACACGGACGGGTCGAACTTGAAGCGTCTCACGAACTACAATACCTACACCGCCGAAGGCGTGCTCTCGCCCGACGGCACGCAGATCGTCTTCACGTCGCTCAAGGATGGCGACCTCGACATCTACACCATGAATGTCGACGGCACCAACGTGAAGCGCCTCACGAACACCGTCGGCTACGACGGCGGTCCGTGGTGGTCGCCCGACGGCAAGCGCATCGCGTACCGCGCGCACCACCCCAAGGACTCGGTGGAACTCAGGCAGTACAAGGAGTTGCTGGCGCAGGGGCTCATCCGTCCGTCGAAGGTCGAGCTGTTCGTCATGAACGCGGACGGCAGCGACAATCGGCAGGTCACCGCCCTGGGCGGCGCCAATTTCGGTCCGTCGTGGACCCCCGACGGCAAGAAGATCATCTTCGCGTCCAACTACGTTGCGCCGCGTTCCGGCAATTTCGACCTCTTCCTGATCGACGCCAACGCCTCCATGGCCGGTGGCGACCAACTCGAGCGGATCACGTTCAGTGAGACCTTCGACGGCTTTCCGATGTTCTCGCCCGACGGCACCAAGCTCATCTGGGCGTCCAATCGTCACGACAGCAAGCCGACCGAGACGAACCTCTTCGTCGCCGACTGGAAGAAGTAGACAAGTAGACGCGACGTCCGCCGCGTCCGCTCGCCAGTCCGACGAAAAAGCGCTACTATCGCTGGAGCCGGTCGTCCCGTCACCCTCTATACCCCACCGTCCCCATGTGGCTCTTCCTCGGCGTCGTCGCGCTCATCGCGCTGTTCATCGGAACGCAATCCATCAAGATTGTCGGCCAGGCTGAGGTGCTCATCATCGAGCGATTCGGCCGCTTCAACCGCATCGCCCGTTCCGGCCTCAATGTCCTGCTTCCCTTCGTGGATGTCCCGCGCCACATCGACGTCCGCTATCTCACCAGCGACGTGAGTGGCGCCAAGCGCCTGGTTGCCGGTACGACCTTCCGCATCGACCTGCGCGAGCAGGTCCTGAACTTCCCGAGCCAGCCGGTCATCACCAAGGACAACGTCACGATCGACATCGACGCGGTGCTCTACTACCGCATCGCCGATCCGCAGAAGGCGACGTACTCGGTGCAGAACCTTCCCTACGCCATCGAGACGCTGACGCGCACCACGCTGCGCAACATCGTCGGCGAAATGGAACTCGACCAGACGCTCACCAGCCGCGACCAGATCAACAAGCGGATGCGCGAGGTCATCGAGGAGGCGTCGCTCGGATGGGGGGTGGACGTCACCCGCGTCGAGTTGCAGACTATCGAGCCGCCGCGCGACATCCAGCAGTCCATGGAACTGCAGATGCGCGCCGAACGCGAACGCCGCGCCGCCGTCACCAACGCCGAGGCCAGCAAGCGCGCCGTCATTCTCGAAGCCGAGGGCCTGCGCGAGTCGCAGGTGCTCAAGGCCCAGGGCGAAATGGAAGCGGCCATCCTGCGGGCCAAGGGGCTTGCCGAGGCGCGGCTCGCCATGGCCAAAGCCGAGGCGGAGGCCATCAAGGGCGTGGCCGCCTCGCTCCCGCCCGGCGAAGCTGCCACGTACCTGCTCGGGCTTCGCTACGTCGACGCGCTCCCGCTACTCACGCAGGGCAAGGGCACGACCATCTTTCTTCCCACCGAGGCAGCCGCCGCGCTGGGAGCAATGGGAGCGCTGCGAAAGGTCATGGATGCGGCCGGAGTGAACAACGCGCCGAACGATGGCCCACGCCCGACGGGGGCGCTCGGCTTCCCGCCCGCCAGCGGCCCCAAGGGCTAAGTTCCGGCATGCCGAACCCGATCACCAAGGAACGCGCCGAAAGGGTCGCCAAGGCGCACGCGTGCGAGCACTGCGGCGAGTACAGTTACAAGAAACTCGCCATCAAGCCGGCGTCGGCCGCGAACAAGAAGGAATTCAACGAGATCTGGCACTGCATCAAGACCTGCGGCGTGTGCGGCATGGAGCAGGAACTCGGCATCGATGGCGAGGGAGAGATCGCGTACGTGAACTGACGCGCATCGCCGAAGGCCGTTCGGGACGCACCGCAGGAAACGGAATTCGCGGCGCAAGAATCGGATTGGCCCGCTGCGGCCGATCGTCGAAGTTGAGGGCACCGGCGCGCATCGCGTGGCCGGTGCCCTTTCTTCCGGAGTCTGCACCATGCACGACCTCGACATCCATTTCGGCTCGTTCCGCACGGCGCTGGGCCTCATGCTCGTCGCGGCCACGTCGCGGGGCATCTGCTTCGTGGCCTTCGGCGACGAGGCGGAAACGATGGAGCGCGAGCTGCGCCGCGCCTTCCCCGTGGTGACCGTCACCCGCGACGCGTCGCGCGTGAGCGGTTGGATTGCGGACATCGAACGCCGCATCGCGGGCGCCGCAGCCGCCACCGACGTTCCGCTCGACGCCACCGGCACGCCATTTCAGGAACTCGTCTGGGCTGCCTTGCGGCGCATGCCCCGCGGCGAGCGGTGCAGCTATCGGGACTTGGCCGAGCGCATCGGTCGCCCCACGGCGGCGCGTGCGGTCGCTCGCGCTTGCGCCAGCAACCGCGTGGCCGTGCTCATTCCCTGTCATCGCGTCGTGCGCGGCACCGGCGCGCTGGGAGGCTACCGCTGGGGAATGGAGCGCAAACAGGCGCTGCTCGAGGCTGAACGCGTGGTTTAGGTGGGACGGGCGCGTTTTCGATGGGCGACTTTCAGGCAGACGCGGTAGTTTTATCCACCGTCTACCGTCTACCGTCCACCGTCCGCCTCCCCGTGCTCGATCTATCCAAGCTCAAAGCCGGCGACCGCATCCAGCACGAGCTGCTGGTGCTCGACCGCACCGACCGCGAGACGCGTGAGGGCAAACCCTTCGCTCGGCTGGTGCTCGGTAATGCCAGCGGTCGCATCGAGACCGCGCCGGTCTGGTCGGAGCAATTGTCGTGGGTTGCCGGCGCCGAGAAGGGAAAGGTCGTGCAGGCCATTGGCGCCATTGGCGAGTACCAGGGGAAGCGGCAGCTCACGCTTTCCGCGCCGCTTCGGGTCCTCCCCTCGTCGGCGATGAACGCCGAACAGTTTCTGCCGCGGATTGCGCGCAAAACCGACGAGCTGTGGGCGTGGGTGGATGAACAGCGCATGGCGCTCACATCCCAGCGCCTGCGCACGGCGCTCGACCTCTTCTTCGGCGACGACGTCTTTCGCCAGGAGTTCGCGCGCACGCCCGGCTCCACCACCGGGCACCATGCGCAGGTGGGCGGACTGCTGCTTCATAGCGTCGAGGTGACGAGCATCGCGCAGGGCATCGCGCGCACCATGCGCGCCAACGTCGAACTGGTCACGGTCGCGGCACTGCTCCACGACATCGGCAAGGTCGAGACGTACACCGTGAGCCCGTCCGGCTTCGGGTACACCGCGGCGGGCCACCTGCTGGGCCACATCGTGCTGTCCTCCCTGATGCTCGACCGCCGGCTGCGCACGCTTCCCGCGGGAACGCTGACCGTGGAGCAGGAACTCGAGCTGCACCATTTTCTCCAGTCGCATCACGGCTCCCTCGAGTTCGGGGCGGCCGTGCCGCCAATGACGGTCGAGGCCGAGATTCTGCATTGGGCCGACCAGGCATCGGCCAAGAGCGCGGATGTCGCCGATACGCTCGCCAACGACGAGCATTTTGGCGATGAGGCGTTCACGCTCAAGCGCCCGTGGCCCGTGCAGAAGCGCCTCTGGCGCCGGCCGCACGGGTGGGAGTGAACGGCGGCTCGGTAAACGGGACAGCGGCACCGGTCCCGTTTCACGACGGAGGCGACAGCCATCCCGATCGCTGGCGAATGCTGGCGCTGTTGTCAGTGGCCGAGCTGTTCGGCATGGCGCTCTGGTTCGTCGGGAGCGCGGTCGCTCCGCAATTGCGATATGCGTGGCAGCTCGACGGCACCGAAGTCGCCTGGCTCACCATCGCCGTGCAACTCGGCTTCGTCGCCGGAACCGCCGTCTCCGCCGTGCTCAACCTCGCCGATGTCGTGCCGGCCCGCACGCTCTTTGCCGCCTCGGCGTTGCTTGGCGCCGTATCCAACGCCGGACTCGCGTTCTCCGGCAGCCTTGCGCCGGCGCTGGTGTCGCGGCTGCTCGCCGGGGCGTGCCTGGCCGGCGTCTATCCGCCGGCCATGAAGATGACGAGCACCTGGTTTCGCCAACGCCGCGGACTCGCCGTCGGCACCATCGTCGGCGCGCTCACCGTGGGCAAGGCTGGACCCTATCTCATCGGCGCGTTGCCGGGCATGACAGTGCCGTCGCTGGTCCTCATCAGTTCATGCAGCGCCGCGGTGGCCGCCGCGCTGGTCTGGTTCGGGTATCACGACGGCCCGCACGCCTTTGCGTCTCGTCCCTTCACGTGGACCTTGGTACGCAGTGTCATGCGCGAGCCGCGCTGGCGGCATGCCACGGGCGGATATCTCGGGCACATGACCGAGCTGTACGCCTACTGGACGTGGATTCCCGCGTTCGTCGCGGCGAGCATGGCCGCCAGTCCCACCACCGTGGCTCCCGTGGCCACACGCACGTCGTCGTTGATCGGCTTCGCCATCATCGCGGTGGGCGGCGCCGGATGCGTGTGGGGCGGCGCGGTCGCCGACCGTATCGGCCGCGCACGCCTCGTCACCATCGCCATGGCCATCAGCGGAATCGCGTGTGCGCTCATCGGGCTCCTGTTCGGCCGCACGCTCTGGCTGCTGACGCCCGTCGCGCTCGTCTGGGGATTCTTCATCATCGCCGACAGCGCCCAGTTCAGCGTCCTCGTCACCGAAAGCGTGCCGTCCCACGCCGTGGGCACCGCGCTCACCCTGCAGACATCGCTGGGCTTTCTCCTCACGACCATCACCATCCAGTTGGTCCCCTTCATTGTGCGCATGGCCGGCTGGCCGTGGGCCTTTGCGTTTCTCTCGGTGGGGCCGGCACTTGGCATCGCATCCATTCGCCGCCTGCAGCACGACGCCTGACATCGCGCCGTTTGCTCCCCGCCGCACGACACCCGATGCGGTTTATCCGCGCACCTTTTCGTGGCTAGATTCAGGGCGGCCCCACCGGCGCCACTCAGACCCGAAGGAACCATGACCGTCATCAAACAGGATGATTTCATCCAGAGCGTCCACGACGCGCTGCAGCACATCTCCTACTACCACCCGGTCGACTACATCCAGGCCCTCGGCGAGGCCTACAAGCTCGAGCAGAGCCCCGCAGCCAAGGACGCCATCGCGCAGATTCTCACCAACTCGCGCATGTGCGCCGAGGGACACCGCCCCCTCTGCCAGGACACCGGCATCGTGGTCGTCTTCGTGAAGGTCGGCATGAACGTGCGGTGGGACGCCACCATGAGCGTCACCGACATGGTCAACGAGGGCGTGCGCCGCGCTTATCTCCAGCCCGACAATGTCCTGCGTGCCTCGATCGTTTCCGATCCGGCGTTCACGCGCAAGAACACGCGCGACAACACGCCGGCCGTCGTGCACTTCGATCTCGTTCCCGGCAATACCGTCGAGGTGACGGTCGCCGCCAAGGGCGGCGGCTCGGAGAACAAGTCCAAGTTCGCCATGCTCAATCCCAGCGATTCCCTCGTCGACTGGGTGCTAAAGACCGTTCCTACCATGGGCTCGGGCTGGTGTCCGCCCGGCATCATCGGCATCGGCATTGGCGGCACCGCCGAAAAGGCGATGCTCATGGCCAAGGAATCGTTGATGGACCACATCGACATGGCGCAGCTCAAGGCGCGCGGCCCCAAGACCCAGATCGAGGAACTGCGCATCGAGCTCTTCGACAAGATCAATGCGCTGGGCATCGGCGCTCAGGGCCTCGGCGGCTTGTCCACCGTGCTCGACGTCAAGATCTACGACTACCCCACGCACGCCGCGTCCAAGCCGGTGGCGCTGATTCCCAACTGCGCCGCCACGCGCCACGCGCATTTCACGCTCGACGGCTCGGGCGCCGCGGAACTCCCGGTGCCGAAGCTCGGTGATTGGCCCGATGTCACCTGGGCCCCCGACCGGAACTCCAAGTCGGTAAATCTCGACACGCTCACGGTGGCCGAGACGCAGACCTGGAAGTCCGGCGACCGCCTGCTCCTCAACGGCAAGCTCCTTACCGGGCGTGATGCGGCACACAAGAAGATCGCCGACCTCTTTGCCGCGGGTCAGCCACTTCCCGCCGGCGTGGACTTCACCAATCGCGTCATCTACTACGTCGGCCCGGTCGATCCGGTGCGTGACGAGGTGGTCGGTCCGGCGGGCCCCACCACCGCCTCGCGCATGGACAAGTTCACCGAAATGATGCTGGCCAAGACCGGACTGATCGGCATGGTCGGCAAGTCCGAGCGCGGTCCGGTTGGACTCGAAGCCATCCGCAAGCACAAGGCGGTCTACCTGATGGCCGTCGGTGGCGCCGCCTACCTGGTGGCCAAGGCTATCCGCAAGTCGCGCGTGGTGGCGTTCAAGGAGCTCGGCATGGAAGCCATCTACGAGTTCGAGGTGGAGAACATGCCCGTGACGGTCGCCGTGGACAGCGCGGGAAACAATGTCCACGAGAGCGGCCCCAAGGAATGGAAGGAGAAGATTCGCGCGCTCCCCGTGCTGGCCTGACCGCTGCCGGGAAAGGCCTGGGACAGGCAAGGCGCCGGCCATTTTGTGCCGGCGCCTTTGCTTCGGTCATGCTGTCCGACCAGCGATGGCACGGAGGATTCGACGCCTGTAGCCGATGTCACAGCGTTGATGGTGACCTGTCGACTTGCCGCGCGATTTTGGTCACCCCAGAGGCATATGCACCACTGTGACTTACGGGTTTCCTCGGCTCGTCCGGGTTCCCTGTCAAGGGGGGCTTCCAGTGGTGATTACATTTCGTGAAACGCTGGTAATGGCCCCCCCATAGGCTGGCATTCCCGATCGTCTCTTGGAGTCGTAATGCGTAAGCCCCGCCCGAACTCGTTCAACCCGGCCCAGGCGCTGAACCTCATCGCCAACGACCGTAACGGCCACCCGCTCAGCTGTCCCTCCTGTTCCGGAGATATCGAGCGCGATCCGTCTCAGGTGCCTCCGCCTCCGCGGAGTCACGTCACCCTCAAGTGCATCAATTGCGGGCGCTTCGCCCGCTACATCGCCGGCGCGGCCTGACACTCGGCCCCATGCTGGAAGGTCTAGCGCGGTCGGCAACATCGAACGGCCCCGGCATCCACTGCCGGGGCCTTTCTCTTTGCGTGTTCAGGATGCCACTCTATACCATGCGACATTTCCTCCTTGCCGTCCTCGCGTTCGGCGTGGCGCTTCCGCTCGCCGCGCAACTCGATTCGTCGGCGCATGCCACGTTCCGCATTGCGCCGCGCCGTCCCGTGGAGCAGTTGCGCACCGAAGCGCTGGCGCTGGCCCCGCCCTCTGGGCTCGAGGGAACGCGAGCGTCGGACCTGGTCGAGCTGGTCACGCTTGATCCCTCGATCAGGCTCGACATCCGCTACGCCACGACCAACAACTTCATGGGTGCCCCGATGTACTCGCAGGCGCGCGCGTTCCTGCAGCGCCCGGCGGCAGTCGCCCTGATGCGCGCGCATCGCGCCCTCGCCCGCGAAGGGTACGGCCTGCTCATCCACGATGCCTATCGGCCGTGGTACGTGACCTGGATGTTCTGGGAGGCGACGCCCGATTCGCAGAATACCTTCGTCGCGAACCCGGCCACGGGATCGCGCCACAATCGTGGCGCGGCGGTGGACCTCACGCTCTACGACCTGAAGACCGGCCGCGCGGTCCGCATGCCGAGCGGCTACGACGAATTCAGCGAACGCGCCTACGCGGCCTATCCGGGCGGCACCGCCGCGGAACGCGCGAGCCGCGAACTGCTGCGCCGGTACATGGAGGCCGAGGGCTTCAGCGTGAACTCCACCGAGTGGTGGCACTTCGATTACAACGGATGGCGCGACTATCCGGTGCTGAACACGCCCTTCGAGCGGATCAGGAACGCGCGCTAAGCCGACAGCGGCAACTCCGTTTGCACAGGAGCGTGGCGGCGGGTCTGGGAGCGTTTCGCCTCCCGGTGCACGGCGGTGGCGGCGGCCGCCTCGGCGCGCGGCCGTTCGCTGAGCAGGCGGGCCGTCTGGTCGCGGAAGCGCAGCATCACGAGGGGCACGGTGTGACGGCCCACCTTCTGCGCGAGGAACCGGCGCACCTCGGTCATCGCCTCGGCGGGCAGCAGGCGCGCGAGCGGATGGTCGTCCACGAGGTGGCGCAGTCGCGGGAGATCCCGCGCCGCCATCGCGTCACACAACGAGTCCAGGTAGGTGAGCATCGGTTCCTCCGTTTTGTTCCTTAGACACACTCTGCAACTAATACGTTTACCCGCGAACGGCCGTTAGGTGTCACCATTCGGTTGCCGTCCGGTCCCGTTCATTGCACCTGGCCGGTAGCAGGACGTCCGCGGCACGTCCGCGGCACGTCCGCCGGACAGACGAAGGCCGGCCGCGAGACTACCGGCCGATGAGGTCGAACCGCACGCTGCGGTGGCCACTCTTGCGCTTGCGGGGCGCGTACCGGAACAACTGAGCGGGACGTCCACGCCCCTCACTGCGCCACTCGTCCGTGGGCTCCACGAGGTACGCCGCCTGCAGCGCTCGCCGAAAGCTCGCCTTGTGCAGGCGGCGTCCCAGCAGCAGTTCGTACGCCTGCTGCAATTCGCCAAGCGTGAAGACGGCGGCGAGCAGGCGGAACGCCACGGGCGCCACATCCATGTGCAGCCGCAGGGTATCGAGCGTCGACTCCGCCATCGCCTTCTGGCGCGGCGCCAGCGCGGGCAGCGCGTCGAGCGGGTGCCAGGCCGATCCGCTTGGCGCCGCCACGGCTGGTCCCATGACGCCGACGAATGGCACCGATAACAGCGCTCCCACCGGATGCCGCCGGGACGTCGTCGCACTCGCCGGGACCAGCCACGCCACGGCGTGACCCGACACGGCCTTGGCCAGCTCGCGCGCCGTCTGCTCCAGTCCCTCGCCGCCGACGCTCCAGGCATACGGCAGCAGCGGCGCTCCCCCAGCCGATTTCACCACCAGCACGTGCAGCCGTCCGCCGCGGACGGAACAGAGCACGAGGTCGACAGTCGCGGCGCTGCGCCGCGTTTTCGGGGAAGACATGGCGCGCGCAATAAGTAACACGCCGCAACTAATGTCAACAGGTGCCACGATGGCGGGACGCACTGCCGTCCTGCCGGACCGCTCAGTACGTGATCTGCCCCTGCTTCGTCGTGTCCACGTCGTCCGAACGCCCCGCCTTGAACAGGAACGCCTCCATGTTCCGCGTCAGGAACTGCCGCGCCTGCGGATCCATCACGTTCAAGCCGTAGTGGTTGATCAACATGGTCTGCTGCTTCTTCCACAACTCCCAGCAGTCCTGACACGTTCCTTCGAGAATGCGCGCTCCGATCGCACCGGGAAACGGCGCCCGCTCAAAGCCTTCCTTCTCTTCGCCGCAGCGTGCACAGGTGATCGGGGGCATCGTGTCTCTCCGTCGGCAAGGCCGGACAACGCGCGGCAACGCCATGCCTCAGCCGCAGCTCGCCGCCAAGGGAACTTACTTGCGAACCTCGGGCTTTGGAATCGTCACGGCCCTGCGCAGATCGGCGCGGGGCGCCTCGCCCCACGTGTCGTTGTCGGCATTCCAGTCCGGTACCGTGCCGTCAGGCCAGAGCCGAGCCCCTACCACCCGGGCTCGGGCCGGCGCGCTCAGCCGGATCGTCGCGCCGCGCGCCCACGCGTCCACCGGAAACTGCAGGTCCTGCGTCGTGCCATCCTCGTACGCCACGCGCACTTCGACCGGAAAGATGACGCCGGTCTTCCGGCTCACGGTCAGCACCATCTCGCGCTCGGCCGCCGCGCCGCGCATCTCCACTCCCTCCAGCGCGAGGTCGAGCCGGTCGGTGCTGTACCACCAGCTCCGCCAGAACCATCCCAGATCGCGCCCCGCCACGTTCTCCATGGTACGGAAGAAGTCCCCGGGCGTCGGATGCTTGAACACCCATCGCCGCGTGTATTCGCGAAATGCCCGGTCAAACGACTCGGCGCCCAGGACGTGATTGCGCAGGGTCAGCAACGCGATGGCGGGTTTGTCGTAGCCGATGGCGCCAAGGGCCGATGGGTCGAGCTGATCGGGCGCAGTCATCAGCGGCGCGTCCACGCCGGCTGAGACGACGCGACGCCACGACTGCATCGACCCGTCGTAGGCGTTGGTCCCCGGAAAACGGCGTTCGCTCGAAAACGCGTTGAGAAAGGTGTTGAACCCTTCGTCCTGCCATGCGTAGCGGCGCTCGTTGCTCCCGACCAGCATCGGGTACCACTCGTGACCGTGCTCGTGATCGATGGTGCCGAAGACCGAGTTGGGATCGCCCTTCGACCCATACTCGACGAAGACGAACATCGGATACTCCATGCCACCGACCGGCCCGGCGACGCTCGTCGCCTGCGGATACGGGTACGGGAAGAACAGGTCCGAGTACGTGCGGATGGCCCACTGCGTCATCTCGGCCCCCTTGTCCCATGCACCCCGTGTGCGCTCCTGCTGGAAGTAGGCCTGACACAGCACGCCCTGCCAGCTCGTGGCCTCCCACCGAAAATCGGGCGCCCCGGCCCAGGCGACATCGCGCACGCGTTCGGCGCGAAAGCGCCACGTCTTCATGCCCGGGGTTGTTCGCGCCCGGGCTTCGTCTCGCGTGATGATCGCCACCTCCGTACTGCTGGTCGCGGCACGGGCCAGTCGTTCGCGTTGCTCCCCGGTCAGCACGTCGGCGGGATTCTGCAGGACGCCGCTGCCGGCGATGACATAGCCCGCCGGTACCGTGATGGCATACTCGATATCGCCGTATTCCAGGTAGAACTCGCCCTGCCCCAGGTACGGATCCGTGTTCCAGCCGCGCACGTCGTCGTACACCGCCATGCGCGGGTACCATTGCGCCACCTCGTACAGGGCGCCGTCGCGTCCCATCCGGTCACTGCCATGTTCGGGCACCGTGAAACCGAACGCCATACGCATCGTCACCAGCGCGCCGTTCGGCGCCAGCGGGTGCGGCAGCTCGAGGCGCATCATCGTGTCGTCGACGTGCGGTTCCACGGCCACCCCGTCCACCATTACCTGCGACAGCACGTACCCGCCAACGAAACCTCGCACCCCCCACCGCGAGCCCTGCGAGAAGAGTGCGCTCCCCTTGCTGCCGGGACGGTACAGGTTCTGGTCCAGTTGCAGCCAGACGAAGCGCAACGTGTCGGGCGAATTGTTGGTATACCGAATCTGCACCGTCCCCTGCACGCGCTTGGCCAGCGTGTCGAGGGTGACGGCAATGGTATAGTCGGCGCGCTGCTGCCAATACCCGGGGCCCGGTTCGCCACTCGCCGACCGGACCGAGCTTGGCGCGGGCCAATCGATGCGGTTGAGCGACGGAACGGTGATACCCGCACCATCCGTGTTGGGAGCGCCCGAACCGCTGTCGCTCGGCAGCGCGATGGTGAGCGTGATCGGCTCGGCCAGGCGCACCGGCGTGACCTCCTGGCTCGCGCGATGCGGCGTGCAGGCGGCGGCGAGCGCGAGGAGGATCAACAGGGGGCGTCGGGTCATGACCGGTCCGGATGAGATGGTCCGTGGAATCTCGTCGCGGTCGGACGCAGCCGCTACGCCCAGTACCACGCCGGCGTTCCGCCATGAAGATTTCGCGCGTGCCTCCCGTCCACCACACACCGCGTGGTTTCCGCAACTCCGCTCCTGGCGTCCGATTGCGTGGCGTTGGCGCCATGCTCCAGTGGGCGTGGCAACGATGGCGCGCCCGTGGCCTCTTCGCCGCGGCCCGCGGTACACCGCCCTCGCTCGTCGCGCATCACGTGCGCCGGCCGCGCGCGCCCGACGGCGAGGCCGCGATCACCTGGATCGGACACTCCTCGTTCCTGATCCAGACGGGCGGCCTGAATATCCTCACGGATCCGATGTGGAGCGAACGCTGCGCTCCCGTTTCGTGGGCCGGGCCCCGGCGGCGTGTGCCGCCGGGCGTGCCGTTCGACGAGTTGCCCTCCATCGATGTCGTGTTGCAGTCGCATGATCATTACGATCACTTCGACGACGCCTCGGTGCGCGCCATTTCCCTGGCCCATCCGGAGGCACGGTGGTACGCGCCGCTCGGGGTGGGCCGGCGACTTCGCGCACGCGGGGTGCGCCAGGTCACCGAGCTCGACTGGTGGCAATCGTGCAAGCGCGACGCGGAAGAGGTGACGTGCGTGCCGGCGCAGCATTTTTCCGGCCGTTCGCCCACCGACCGCAACTCCACGCTGTGGGGCGGGTTCGTGCTGCGCGTGCATCGCCAGCGCTGGTATTTCGTGGGCGATACGGGATGGCACGACGGGTTCGGCGAAATCGGCGCACGGTGCGGCCCGTTCGACGCCGTCCTGATGCCCATCGGCGCGTACGATCCGCGGTGGTTCATGCAGCCCGTGCACGTGGATCCCGAGGAAGCCGTGCACGCCTTTGCCGCGCTGCACGCGGCACACCCCGCGTCGGCGCCCGTGATGATCGCCATGCACTGGGGAACCTTCGTGCTGACCGATGAACCCATCGACGAGCCGCCGCAGCGCACGCGTCTCGCCTGGGATGCCGCGGGCCTGCCCCGCGAACGACTGTGGGTACTGGCGCCCGGCGAGACGCGCGCCCTGTCCCGTTAGCGCGCGGCGGTTCTTGGGCTACGCGCCCAGCGCGCGCGCCGGCACGCGCAACTCGATCCATCGCATCGCTTCGGCCGACAATTCGTCGTGCCCGTAGTCGACGGTGATCACGTGGCCGTTTCCGGTGGTCCAGTGCAGGTGCTTGTCCGATGACCCTAGATGATCGAACGCCACCTGCGCTTCGGACACGGGAATCCGGTAGTCATCGCTCGACTGGGCAATCCACACCGGCTGCCGCACCTGCGGCAGTGCCGCGCGGGCTTCGCGCACCACGTGCTGCACTTCCCGCATCAGCCGCGGCGTGGAACAACCATAAGCGATGAGCCGCGCCCGGGCGTCGGGATCGCGAATGGACCGGATCGTGTTCCCCCCGGTCATGTACTTCACGACAAGAGTCAGCAATGGCCACAGTGCCGCGATTACCCCAAGCCGGCGACTGTGAACGAGGAATGGGGCGAACAGGACCGCGGCTACCACCGCGGGCTGTTCCGCGGCGAGGATCGTCGCGATCGCGCCTCCCAGTGACAGCCCGCCGACAGCAACCTGCCGGTGGCGCGACTGCGCGTCGCGCACGGCGTCGCGCGCCGCATCAATCCACTGATCCGCACGCGATTCCGCGAATGCCTGCAACGACCGGCCGTGCCCCGGCAGCAACGGTACGTAGACCGTCCATCCGGCCGCATGCAGCGCGGCCGCCGGCGAACGCATGGTCTGCGGCGAGTCATTGTAGCCGTGCAACAGCACGATGGCGCGCGTCCCGCTTCCGGCCAGGGTGTAGCTCTCGGCGCCGGCCACCACGCCGTCCACGTTACGTCGCCCGCCAACACCGGCGTCGAATGCGCGTTCCGCGGCGCGCGCGCGCAGGTGGCGAATAAGAAAGATCGCCGCCGCAGCAGCCGCCGCCAGCGGAAATCCCGACCTGAACGGCTCCACCTAGTACCTCGGCACAGACGGATCGACCTCCGTGCTCCAGCGATCGATGCCGCCAACGAGGTTGTGGACACGGCGCCATCCGGCGTGGCGAAGCATCGACACCGCGCGCGCACTGCGCATTCCATGGTGGCAATACACCACCACGTCCGCGTCGCGCGGCACATCGTCGGCGCGCTGCGCAAGGTCGCCCAATGAAATCAGCGTGGCCCCTGCGATGCGTGCGGTGGAGTACTCCCAGGGTTCTCGCACGTCCAGCATCCAGGGTTTCCACCCCGCAGCGCGACGCGTTTTCAGTTCGTTCGGCGACAAGTCCGTGCCGTCCTCCGACATGGCCGCGTCGGCGAGCATGGGCGTCCCGCAAAAGGCGTCATAGTCATCGAGCAGCGTTCGCCGGGCACCTTCGCCACAACTCGGGCATGCCGCGTCCCGCGCGAACGACACCTCGTGCGTACGCATCGTCAGTGCGTCGAAATGCAGCAGCCGGCCGGCGAGCGGCGATCCTGCGCCGATGATCACCTTGATCGCCTCGGCCGCCTGCATGCTCCCGATGATGCCCGGCAGCACGCCCAGCACGCCCCCGTCGGCACACGACGGAACGGATCCCGGCGGCGGCGGGTCGGGAAAGAGACAGCGATAGCAGGGTCCGCCCGGCATGGCGAATACCGACACCTGCCCCTCGAACCGGTGCACGCTGCCATGCACGTTCGGCCGCCCCGCAATGACGCAGGCATCATTCACCAGGTAGCGTGCCGCGAAATGGTCCGTGCCATCCACCACCACGTCGTACGCCCCGATCAACGCCAACGCGTTCGCCGTCGTGAGGCGCTCCGCGAACGCGCACAACTCGACATGCGGATTCAGGTCGGTAAGGCGCGTGATGGCCGAGTCCACTTTGAACGAGCCGATGGACGCGGTCCCGTGGAGCACCTGGCGCTGCAGGTTGCTCTCGTCAACCACGTCGAAGTCCACCAACCCCAATCGCCCTACCCCGGCTGCGGCGAGATAGAGCGCCGCGCTCGACCCGAGCCCGCCGAGTCCGACCACCAGCACCGAGGCGGACTTGAGACGCTCCTGCCCCGCCACGCCCACCTGCGGCAGCGCCAGATGCCGCGCATAGCGGCGGCGTTCGTCGGAAGTCAGCGGCATGCGTTTAATCTAGCGAGCTGGGAGACGAACACAGCGCCGTTGCTGCTGCTATTTCGAAACCAGTGCCGCGCGCGCCGCGTCCACAAAGGCCGTCGCCTGGCCCAATCGCCGCACCAGATCGTCGAGTTCGCGCTGCGCCAACGCCTGATCGCCGGCGCGAATCGCTTCATTCACGCTCGGAAAGACCATCGTCGAATACCCGTTGTCCTCGTCGGCCGCGTAGATAAGGCCGCGGTACCACGGACGCGAGCGCAGGCCTTCGGGGCGCGTGAGCGCACGCTCCACCTGCATCAGTTGTGCGTTGGCCTTCGCGGGCCCCCCTTTCGCCGGCGTGGCGGCCAGCACGCTGTCGCGCTCGGCATTGAAGGCGACGCCGGCCGACTCCAAGGCAGCGATGGCCCCGACGAGCGGCATGGTGTTCATCGACCACCCCTTCGCGGCGATCGCCTGGTCGATCGGGGCCACCGAGGGCCGCAGCGTCCGCCCAAACTCCGCGTAGTCGTACGGCAGCACGTCCGCGTTGGCCATGCGCATCATCATCGCCGTCGCCACCCGAGCCTGAACCGCGTGGTACTTGAACTCGGGATCCGCAAAGCGAGACACCCATTCGAACGAGTCGTAGATGGAGTGGTACACGCCCCCGCCCGTACCGCCCATGCCCCATTCGCTGTGCGGGATTCCCAGGTGATTGTAGAAGCCGGCGAAATCGCTGCCGCCCCCGGGATCGCCCATCACCGGTTCCTGGCCGGCCGGCACGTGCGACTGGTCACGCCACCACTGGTACAGGCTCTTGGCTGGCGCGTCGGGATGCGGAATGGTCCTCGCCACGTCGCGCAGCAAGCCGCGCAGTGACGGCGAGCCGCCGCCCCCGAAGTTCGGGCCACCACCGGCGCCATCCTGGTTGAAGTACGCCACGCCGCCCTTCTGCAGGCGCAGCGAATCGTCCTCCACATACTCGGTCGACCCGATCAGTCCCCACTCTTCGGCGTCCCAGGTGGCGAATAGCAGCGTCCGCTTGGGCTTCCACCCGGCCTTCATCTGCTCGGCAACCGCGCGCGCCGCCTCGAGAATCGCCACCGTGCCGCTCACGTTGTCGCCCGCGCCGGGCCCCCACGCATCGCGGTGCCCTCCAATCACGACGATCTCATCGGGGAATTCCGTCCCCTTCACGATACCGAACGTGTCCCAGATCGACTTGAACGGCGCGGTGGCCGTGTCGGTGGTCACACGCACCCGCGCCCGCGTCGGCCCCGGCCCTGCGTGATAGCGGAACGGTAGTCCCCCTTGCCACCCGCGCGGAATCGCCGCCCCGCGCACGAGCGACAGCACCTCCGCGGCGTTGCCGTAGCCGATCGGCACTACGGGAATGTGGGACACCGGCATCTGGTCCAGCGCGATGCGCGGCGCGCCTGGCTTGCTGGGATAGCCCGGGGTGCTCGGATCGCCCGCGCCATTCATCACGCTTCCGCGCTGAATCCCCTGTGCTGGGCGCCATGGCCCATCCGGATACACGTCACCCTGCACATACCCGTCGTCCTGCGGATCGCTGTAGATGAGCAGCGCCACCGCGCCATGCCGCTCGGCTTCGCGCGCCTTGATGCCGCGGAAACTTCGGCCATAGCGTGCCACCGCTACCCTTCCCTTCACGCTGACGCCCATCGAGTCGAGTGTGGCGAAGTCTTCCACGAGACCGTAGTTCACGAACACCACTTCGCCGTCGGCATCTCCGCTGCCGCCGTAGCCATTGATCGGCAGCGGCTCGGCATGACGTACACTCGTGCTATCGCCTGGCACCGGCCCTTCGCGCAGGTCGAGCGCGCGGCCATTCGACCAGACCTCGATCCGCGTCGGGTGCGGCATCCAGATCTGATACTCGCGAACCTCGGTCTTCAGACCCATCGCCTTCATCTGGTCGATGACGTAGTCGCGCGTCCGCGCCTGTCCAGCCGTGCCCGCCACGTGCGGCCCATCCGACAGCGCCCGCGACAGCACCCGTGCGCGCGTCGCATCGGGCCACGCGATCGCCGCCTGTTCGGCGCTGCGCTGTGCTGCCGCCGCCGCGCTGGAGAAGCCGGTGAGCTGCTGCGCACCAAGCGGCATCGCGACCAAGGTCGCCACCAGCAGGGCGAGCCACGAAGAACGAGGCATCCGCACTATTTCTTCCTCGGTGGCATGATGAACCCATGGGCGAGAAGGCCAGCAGACAGATCCTGCTCCTGTGTGGTCTTGTACCGCTCGGCACGTCCGTCGCCGGCAATCATCCGCGCCTTTTGCCGCACCGCGTCCATCTCCCCCGCATGGAACGCGCGAAAATCCTTCGCCACCTTCAGGCTCTTGTGGAGCACGGCCGCGGAGTCCATGCCGCAAATCACCGAACTCGCGGGCAGCGACATGCAGTAGCGCAGCGCGTCCTCCGGATGCACGCCCTTCGCGTGATGCAAACTTCCCCCCGCCATCGGCTTGATGCCGATGACCGCGGCGCCGCGCCGGATCGTCTCGGGCAGCACCTGCTTTTCGAACGACCGGAACGCCACATCGAGCGGATTCAGCGGCATCAGCACCGCATCCCAGGCGAAGCCGCGCTGCAGCAGCTTCAGATGGATGTGCGGCGACTTGTGCCCGCCGAACCCGATGAACCGCACCTTCCCCTGTTCGCGCGCTTCCTGCATCGCATCCAGTCCGCCATGGTCGTAGATCCAGTCGGCATCGTTGTCATAGATCACTTCGTGGAACGACCACAGGTCCACGTGCTCCGTCTTCAACCGGGCCAGCGTCTCGTCGAGCTGCAGCATGGCGGTCTTGTAGTCCCGCTGGTGGGCGCAGCACTGCGCGACCAGCGTGACGCGCTGGCGGTAGCCGTCGGCCAGCGCCAGCCCGAGCCAGCGCTCGGTGCGCCCGTCGGCGTATTCGTGCGCGGTCTCGATGACGGTCACCCCCTTGTCGATCGCCTCGCGGACGACGCGGACGAATTCCTTTTGGCTCCCCTCGCCCAGTCGGCGAATACCGAGCCCGAGGATGGAGGTGGGATGCCCGCTGCGTCCCAGCGGGCGTTGCTCGAGAAAGACGGGCACTTTGGTCATGCGTCCATGGGCCGGGGAATCCAGTGCGTCACTTGGCGTCATCCATCTCATCGAGTGCGCGCTCGGCGGCGGCGCGGAATTGCGCCTCCCGATCGGTCCCGGCGAAGACGGACTGGCACAGAATGGCGTACTGGCGTTGCATTTCGTCCTGCACAAACGACTCGCCCGCCGGGACGCCCAATTGCTGCAGTGAGCGGATGGCCAGCCGGCGCAGGGCCATCCGCGTCGGACTGTCGAGTCCGAGCAATCCGTCGTGATCCGCGTGCGGCGCGACGCGGTCGTCGCCGTGCCGGCGCGGTGCCTCGAACAGCGCGCCGATCGGCGCCGGTGTCACCGCAAAGGACCCGGGCGTGTGTTCCTGCCATCCCATCACGACACCCGTGCGCCGCAGCCGGGCCAGAACCTTGGCAACCGCGGGGCGCACCACCGCTATACCGTCGATGCTCCGATTGCCGCGTCCCGTGATGATCAACACGTCGCGAGCATTCGCCATCTGCCGTTCGCGCAGAAAACGCTCGGCTCGCAGCGCCGCGTCCGCGCCCGTCGGAAGGTTGGAGCGAAGGTCGAGCATGTTCGCGCGACCGAAGCGCAACTCGTCGAAGGCGGCGGCCACGGAGGCCGCGCCCACACGATCGCCGTGTGCCGCACCGTCATTTCGGCGCACGGACCGCCTTCTTCAGCACGACGCCATCGAGTTTCTCGGTTGGTGTTACGCCGAGGATGGCCGCCAGCGTCGGCGCGAGATCCACGGTGCGCACTTCATCCCGGTACGCGCCGCGTCTCACCCCCGCCCCCCAGAGCAGCACCGGCACGTTCGCGTCCGCATCGTGCGGCGTACCGTGCGTGGCATATGTTGTCGATTGCCAGTAGCTGTATGGCGTCAGCGTCACGGCCATCTTCGCCGCGCTGCCCGCCTCGAACATGTGCAGCCAACGCCGCGCAATCTTGTCCTTCGCGGGATTGGTCTTCGCAAGATCCGTCAACAGGTCGGCGCGCAACACGCCGGGCACCGTTCGCAGGGCCGTCGCGAACGCCCGTGCCACCGACTCGACGTTGACCTTGGCACTGTCGAACGCCGCCGGGCGGCGCACGAAGAACACCGATTCGTCGAATGCCCAGGCGGCGGCGTTCACCCCCGCCGCTTCGAGCGACGCTCGGAGTGCGGCCACCTGGGGATCCAGGTTCACGCGCCTGGCGTGCGTGTTGGGATAGCGCCCCGAGTGCACCTCCGGATATGGCGATACCCCATGGTCACCGGTCAGCGCGACCACGATGCGCCGCTGGTCGCGCAACGTGAACAACGAATCGAGAAAGGTGCCAAGGTACCGGTCGACGCGCAGGATCTGGTCGTGAATTTCCCGCGAATCGGGGCCGTATTTGTGACCCACCGCATCGGTTGTCGACAGCGACACCGCCAGAAGGTCGGTGCGCCTCGCGTCGGCGCCCAGTTGCCTCTCGTGCACCCCTTGCAGCGCGAAGGCAAGAACCAGCGAATCCATGACGGGATAGTTGGCCAGCCCCTTGGCCACGTCCGCCGGTTCTGCCGGGAATCGATGCGGAAAAAGAAAATCCGCTCCGTTTGACTCCTCCCATACCGTGTCCGGTTCCGCGTACTGGCTTGGCGCAAGCAGCAGGGTCCACGTCTTGCCAGCATACACGGCATACGCCTTCGTCGCATTGAAACGCTGGACCCACGCCGGCAGCGTGTCGGCATAGTACCGGCTGGTCGTGAAGAGGCCAGCACTGCCGCTCCACCAGTACACATCGCCCTTCGTCCGGCCAATCGGGAGAATGGCCCCGCGGTCCTTGCGCGACACCGAGAGAAAGCGCATCGACGAATCGGCCGCGCGCATCCAGTCGGTGAGCGTCGTTCCCTTGAACCGGAACGGTGAGGCACCCGGTTCCGTGGCACCGCCGAGCAACGGCGCATCGGCCGCGCTCACGCCCTCCGTGTTTGACGTGATGCCCGTGTGCACGGGAAACCGCCCCGACATGGTGGTCGAGTGCCCCGGCGCCGTCTCCGTGATGGCGTGGTCCTGAAATCCGTTTCTGAAAACCGCGCCGCCCTCGACCAGCCGTTTGAGACCGCCTGTCAGCTGCGGACCGAACCGTGTCAGGTAATCGGCGCGCAGCTGATCGATGGTGATGAACACCACCAGGGTCGGCTGGGTAACCTCTGCCCGTTTCTGGGCTGGCAGACCTGGCGCGATGGCGGCCACCAGGCTGGCGCTGGCAAGCATATGACGTATCACAGCGGGTATCCCGAAGAGGGCGAAACGAGGGTGGCAAACGATGAATAGACGCACGCCCACACGCCAGAGGGATGGGCAGGCTACTTGCATCCCGGTTGCTCCCCCGCCGCGCCTGCCACAACTTCAGCGGAGAACCCGTAGGGAGACTATCCCTCCCCCAGGAACCCGTGAACAACTCCGGAAAAGCCATCCCCGTCTGGGATAACGTCCTCCTGCGCACCGCCCTGCACTACCTGGTGCTCGGCGTCCTCTTCTATTGGATCGACGGCGTGTCCGTGGGCGGGCTCGGATCGCTCACTGCCATCGATCCTTTCGCCGCGGTCTCGTCCAAGGGCGACATGCTCAAGGCCAGCGGTTCGGGCGGCCCGGCCGCGTTGTCCACGCTCATCGCCATGTCCTGTGCGTTGGCGTTCGCGCTGCCGGTAGCCTGGATCTATATCCTCACCCGCCAGAAGAAGGGATTCTCGCAGTCTGTCGTGCAATCCCTGCTCGTCCTTCCGCTGGTCATCGCGGGCATTGTGGTACTCGTCAAGCACTCCCTCGCCCTCGCCTTCTCGCTCGGCGGCATCGTGGCCGCCGTCCGTTTCCGCACCAATCTCGACGACACCAAGGACGCGGCCGCCATCTTCTGCGTGACCGGCATCGGCCTCGCGTCCGCGGTCGAGCCCCGTGTTGCCGCGGTCCTCTCCGTCGGCTTCAACGTGCTGGCCGTCGGGCTCTGGGCCACGGAATTCGGGCGGTCCCCCGCCTCTCTCGAAGGACGACGCGCGAACAGGCAACTCGAGCGCGCCCTCACCGTCGCCAGCCGCACGGGCACGTTCGTCGCCAAGATGGATGACGAAGTCCTCAAGTCGCTCGCCCCCGAACAGCTCGAGGCGCTCGCCGACCGCGCCTGGAAGCGCAAGAAGAAGATGTCAAACGACGATGCCGACGCCCCCAGACGCGAGTTCATGTACCTGTTGCGCGTGCGCTGCGCCGACCTCGACGTCACCCGGCCGCTCATCGAGCAGGAATTTGCCGACCTCTTCAAGCACTGGAAGTACATGGGGTCCGAACACACCGAGGACGGCCGGCGATGTGCCGAGTATGGCGTCGATCTCAGCGACACGGTCACGCGCGGCGTGGTGGGCGACGTGCTCCGCGGCATACCCGGCGCGGGCGTCGAGCGCGTGGAAATTCAGTGACCTGGCTCGGGCGTACGGTGGTGTGCTTCGCTGGCCTGCTCGTCGCAACGGCTGCCGCCCGCGCGCAGTCCCTCTTCAAGCGGACGGAGCCGCTCGACGTCACCATCACCACGCGCCTCGGCACGCTCCTCGGCGACCGCGATTCCACGAAACGCGTGACCCACCCGGCCGAATTGACGTACGCGGATTCCAGCGGCGCCCTTCGGAAAGTCGCCATCACGTTGCGCACCCGCGGGCATTTTCGTCGCCAGCTGCGCAACTGCGACTTTCCGCCGCTCAAGGTCGAGATGACGAAGGATGCCGCCGCGAAGACGGTGTTCGAGGGCAACCGGACGCTCAAACTCGCGTCCAGCTGCCGTCCGTCGAACAGCGCCTACGAACAGTACATCCTGCAGGAAGCCGCGCTCTTCCGCATGTATCAGCTGATCACGCCATGGAGCTACCGCGTGCGTCTCGCCCGCGTCACCTACCGCGATTCAGCGGGCAAGGCAACTCCGGTCACGAGCTGGGCGTTCTTCATCGAAGATGACGGCGATCTCGCCCAACGTCGCCATGCCGCACCATTCGACACCAGGGGCGCCTACTTCGATGACCTCGAGCCGGATCAGTGGGGAAACCTGCAGCTCTTCGAGTACATGATCGGCAACACCGATTGGTCGGTGGCGAACCTGCATAACATCACCTTGCTCAAGGATACGTCCGGCGTCATTCACCCGGTGCCGTACGATTTCGACTGGTCGGGCGCCGTGAATGCCCGGTATGCCTTCCCCGACAAGTCGCTCCCGGTTCGATCCGTGCGCGACCGCCTGTGGCGCGGCGACTGCCGCGGCGCCGAGCAGCTGGCTCCGCTGTTCGAACGGTTTGCCCTCAAGCGTCCGGTGCTCGACTCCGCGTATGCGACCCTCGACGCCATGACGCCCGCCGTCAAGGACGGCATGCGCAAGTACTTCGCCGACTTCTGGACGCTGATCGCCAATCCGCGGAATGCCGCCAGCGAGTTCAGGCGCACCTGCGCCGAGCGGGGATGACGGGGTCGGCGCTGCAGTCGCACGGAGCCCACGAACCTCCGTGCGACGGGGCGGCGCGGTGCTGAACGACCTTCGGGGAGACCGCTATCCGATCGCCTGCTCCAGCAGGCGCAGGCCGCGCTCGAGGTCGGCGCGCCCCATCACCAGCGGAGGCAGCAGGCGCACGGTATGTTCGCCCGCCGAGCAGATCAGCAGCCCCAGGTCGAGCGCGCGGGCGACGACGTCCTTGGCCGCATCGGTCACGTCGATCCCCCAGAGGTACCCGATGCCGCGTACCGCGCGGATCTTCCGCGACCGCGTCGCCATCGCACGCAGCGCGTCGCCCAGCCACGCCCCGTCCTCGGACACGTGCCGCAGCATCGCCGGATCGTGCAGACGATCGAACACATGCAGCGCCACGCTGGTCACGTACGGCCCGCCGCCGAACGTCGTGCCATGATCGCCCGGCTGCATCGCGTCGGCCACCCCCTGCGTCAGCAGGATCGCCCCCATCGGCAGTCCGCCGGCCATCGGCTTGGCCGCCGTCAGCATATCGGGCCTGATGCCCGCCTGTTCGTACGCCCAGAACGTTCCGGTGCGCCCGTACCCGCACTGGATCTCATCGACGATCAGCAGCACGTTGCGCTCCCGCGTCAGCTTGCGAAGGCCACGCAGGAATTCGTGGTCGAGCACGCGCACGCCGCCTTCCCCCTGCACCGGCTCCACGATCACGGCCGCCGCGGTCTCGGGATTCAGCGCCCCTTCCAGTTCGCCAAGGTCGCGTTCGACAATTGATATGCCCCCCGCCAGCGGACGAAACGGCATGCGATACTGCGGCCGGTCCGTGGCGGCGAGGGTGCCGAACAGCCTCCCGTGAAACGCGCCACGCAGCGCAATGATCTCGTGCTTGGTCGCCGACTGTGCGCGGGCCCAGCGCCGCGCCATCTTGAACGCGCCCTCGTTGGCCTCGGCGCCCGAGTTGCAGTAGAACACGCGGTCGGCAAACGAGCTCTCCACCAGCTTTTCCGACAGGCGCTCGCCCGGCAGGGAGCGGTACAGGTTCGAGACATGCACCAGCCCGCTCTCGAGCGCGTCGCGCATGGCGTGCTCGAGTCCCGCGTCGCCATAACCAAGCGCGTTGACCGCAATGCCCGCGACGAAGTCGAGATAGGCCTTGCCCTCGGCATCGAACAGCTCGACGCCCGCTCCGCGCACCAGTTCCATTGGAGCGCGACGATACGTCCCGAGAATGGCATCGGTGTCGGTTGCGGCAGCAGGTGCAAGGGTCATCGGGAGAGCCTCAATCGGCGAGGACGGAACACAAGGTGAGACGCGTGCCCGCGGTCGCGTCGGTGATCGCGCACAAGTCGCCCACGCGCGCGCGGCGGACACCGCCGCGCAACGCGAGTGCGCCCGCTTCCAGCTTTGCCGCCATGCCGCCCTTGGCCACACCACTGACGACGAGGGCCTGCGCCGCGGCGCTGTCGAGTTCGGCAAGTGTCGCGCCGGACTCGGCAAGCACTCCCGGGACGTCGGCCACGAACAGAATCTCGTCCGCACCAAGCGCCGCGGCAATTGCCGCCGCGGCATCGTCGCCGTTCACGTTGAGGCCCCCGCCCTGCGGATCGTCGGCGTCGCGGCCCAGCGGCGAAACCACGGGAATGAAGCCGCCGCTCCACAGGTGCGTCAGTACCGCTGGATGCGCCGTAATGGCGCCGCCCACGCGCCCGAAGTCGGGATCCGTGACGTGCGCCATCAACAATCCGTCGTCTTCGCCCGACACGCCAACGGCGCGCACGCCGACGCTCAGCAGTTGCGCCACCAGGCGCTTGTTCGTGGCACCCGACAGCACCATGCGCACCAGCTCGAGATCGGCGACGCTTGTCACGCGACGCCCGCCGCGGAACTGCGGTTCGATGCCCAGGCGCCGCTGCAACACCGAGACTTCATCGCCGCCGCCATGCACCACGACGAGCGATTCGCCCCGGTGCGTCGCCGCGGCTAATTGCACGATCAGTCGCGCATCGCCCTGCGCCCGTCCGCCGATCTTGATGACGCGCCTCATGCCGGCAGCCCCATCGCCTCGTCCAGGCCCAGCATGAGATTGGCGTTCTGCACCGCCTGGCCCGCCGCGCCCTTCATGAGGTTGTCGATCGCCGAGAGCACCAGCAATGTCGGCTGTCGCAGGTGCGCCAGCGGCTGCACCGTCAGGCGCACCACGTTGCGGTGCGCGACGTGCCGAGTCTCCGGCGGGGTCTTCACCACCTCGATGAAACGTTCGCCGGCAAACCGGTGCCGCCACATCTCCAGCGGATGGTCAATCGGCGCCGCCAATGGCACCGTCATCGTGGCCAGCATGCCACGCGCCGTCGGCAGCAGGTGCGGCGTGAAGATGAGGTCGGCATTCACGCCCGCCTCCGCCATGAACGCGCGCATCTCGTTGAGATGACGATGCGTGTTGCCGATGCCGTAGGCGCGGAAGTTCTCGGTGACCTCGCCAAACAGCAGGTCGACGCGCGGCGTCAGGCCCGCCCCGGTCACGCCGCTGGCGGCGCTGACGTTCAGCGTTGCCCCGGGCGCAATACCCCCGGCGTCGAGCAGCGGCAGCAGGCCAAGCAGGATGCTCGTCGGATAGCACCCCGGATTCGCCACGAGTTCGGCCCCGCGAATCTGCTCGCGACGCGCCTCGGTGAGGCCATACACGACGTCGGCCTCGGTGTTGCCGATGCGCAAGTCGGCCGACAGGTCGACCACGCGCGCCCCTGCGCCGCGCGCGCGCTGAACCCACTCCGCGCTCGTCCCATGCGGCAGTGCGCTGAAGACCAGCGCCGCGCTCGCCAGTGGAGTGTCGTCGGGAGCGACAAAAGTGACGCTCCCGCCGCCTGGCAGTTCCGCGGTTTCCCCGCGCTGGCCATTGGCGGTGGCAAACGCCAATTCGAACTGCGGGTGCCGTAGCACGAGCGCGCAGAGTTCGCGTCCAGCATATCCGCTGGCGCCAAGGATGCCTATTGGTGTTTTATGCACAGAATGATGCATAATAGTGCGGTCCGGTAAAGTCAATCCGGCTTACGAATGATCTTCGCCGGTGCTAAGCTCTCGCAGCCACCAAGGACTCCCGTGACCGCCACCAAACGTAAACGCCAGGACACCATTCTCGAACTCGTCTCCACGCGCGCCATCGGAAGCCAGGAGGAACTTCGCCAACTTCTGCTCGAACGCGGCTGGGACGTCACGCAATCCACGCTCTCGCGCGACATGCGCGACCTGCGCATTGCCCGCGTGCCGACGCCGAGTGGCGTAAGGTACACGGCCGGCGAGCATTCCGGGGAGGAGGGGCGGGTGGCGCTTTCGGGACTGTTGCCGCAGCTCTTTCAGAACCTCGAGTTCACGCGCGAACTGATCGTTGTTAAGACGTTTTCCGCGGGGGCGCAACCCATCGCCGAAGCGATCGATGCCGAAGGCGACCCCGACATCCTGGGCACCATTGCCGGCGAGAACACGGTGCTGCTCATCTGTCGTGCCGAGGCCGCGCGCGATCGCGTGGTCCGTCGGCTGCTTACCTTGGCGGCGCGCTAGGTTGCACCGCTGTAGCTCGGTCAATCTGGAGATTGCCGGATTACGCATAAATATGTAACTTGTCCTCTTCCCCTGCTCGCTGACGGACCTTCGCCCCGCAGTCGCACCCCATGCCTGATTCGCATTCCGACGGCCCCGCACCGCATAAACTCTGGGGGGGACGCTTCGCACTCGGCCCTGCCCCGGAACTCGAAGCCGTCAATCGCTCCATCGGCGTTGATTTGCGGCTCTGGCCATTTGACATCCAGCTCTCCAAGGCATGGGCCACCAGCCTTGTGACCGCAGGGGTGCTCACCCAGGAAGAGGCGCAGGAACTCACGCTGGGACTCGACGACGTCGGCCGCCTCATCGCGCACGGAACGCAGCCCGAGGCCACCGACGAAGACGTGCACACCTTTATCGACCGCCTGCTCCATGACGCGGTTGGACCTGTCGCGTCGCGGCTGCATACCGGGCGGTCGCGCAACGACCAAGTGGCCACGGCCACTCGGCTCTGGACCATGCATGCGTGCGACCAGATTGATCACCTGCTGCGGGAACTACAGCAGGTGATCATCGTGCAGGCGGAGTCGCTCGAACACGACCTCATGCCGGCCTACACACACCTGCAGCGGGCCCAGCCCGTCAGCGGGGCCCACTGGATGCTTTCCCACTTCTGGCCCCTCGTGCGAGACCGGCGGCGGCTCGCGGCGGCGGCGGCAGCAGCGGCCATTCTTCCCCTTGGGTCGGGCGCCATTGCCGGCTCCGCCTTTCCTGTCGATCGCCTCGCCCTCCGGGATGCACTCCGCTTCCAGTCCGTCTCCGCCAACAGTATCGACGCGGTGGGTGACCGGGATTTCGTCGCCGAACTGATCTTCGCCCTCTCCCTGCTCGGCGCTCATCTGTCGCGCCTGGCGGAGGATCTCATCCTCTTCGGGACGAGCGAGTTTTCGTTCGTCCGGTTCGGCGATGCCTACAGTACCGGCTCGTCGATGATGCCGCAGAAACGCAACCCCGACGCGCTCGAGCTCGCGCGTGGGAACGGCGCGCGCATGCTCGGCGATCTCGTTGCGCTGATGGGGACGCTCAAGGGACTTCCGAGTGGCTACAACAAGGACTTGCAGGAAGACAAGCGCTTCCTGTTTGACGCGGTGGACGCGACGGCGCTTCTTGTGCCCGCGGTGACGGGCTCCCTCGCCACGCTCTCGTTCAATCGCGACCGAATGCGCTCCGCCGTAACAAGCACCATGATGGCCACCGATCTGGCGGATTACCTGGTCCGCAGGCGGGTCACATTCCGCGAGGCCCATGGCGCCGTCGGACGCCTCGTGCGAGAGGCCGAGGAGCGGGGGGTGGAAATGACCGACCTCCCCTTCTCCTCGTTCAAGGCGGCCTGTGCGTCGTTCGACGAGGACGTGATGGACGAACTTTCGCCGCTCGCGTCGCTGACCCACCGGAACCTGGATGGCGGCACAGGGCCCGCCGCGGTTCTTCGCCAGATTGAATCGGCCAAGGCCTCGTTGACAGCCGGTGCGTAGCGCGTCGGCGCAGAATATCCTGGCGCCATTCGAACATCGCATCCGTAGACAGACGAGAGCTTCGTTTAAGCAACAGCGTTCTCGACGCTACGCCGTATGTTTATTTACGTGTGCTTATCGCCATATTGACAATGTGTTATGGAGCTGTATATATATGTACCTGTTGTGAGTTTTGTTTGTAATCACTTACGAGAATATTTACATGCGCGCCGTCACCACAGGTACTGCCGCATTCGCCCTCGGTATCGCAAAGAAGGACCTCGACAATATCCTCTCCAGGTATCCGATCAGAGGATATGCCCGCGGGCGCCAAGGCGTTGCACGGCGCCTGTCGCTCGCGAGCATCGAACAAGTCGCCCTCGCCATCGACCTCTCGCGTAACTACTCGATTCCCACCCCGACCGCACTTCTCCTTGCCGAAGAGGCGTTGAGTTCACACGAGGGCGTCATCGCCTCGCCCGCCGGCCACTTGGCTCTCCATGTCGACCTGGAGAGAATCCGGCGCGATTTGCACGTCAAGCTGACGGATGCCATTGAACATGTGATTCCACCGCGGCGTGGGCGGCCGCCCGCCCGCGACTGACCGCACCAGCCGGCAACGGCGCGGGCAGGTTCACTGCGCTGACTTGGAAAGAGGAAGGGCCCCGGTGTTACCCGGGGCCCTTCTGCGGACGAACGGCTTAGCGAGGCTCAGCCGCCGACCTTGGTCACGTTCTCCGCGGCCGGACCCTTCGCGCCCTGCACGATCTCGAACTCCACCGCATCGCCTTCGGCGAGCGACTTGAAGCCCGAACCCTGAATGGCGCTGTAGTGCACGAAGCAGTCCTTGGTTCCGTTGTCAGGCGTGATGAAACCAAAGCCCTTCGCATCATTGAACCACTTCACCTTGCCGGTCGTACGCATTCCCTGCTCCTGTTTTTCTTGATCGCCAGCTCGAGCCTGTCCCGAGTCAGAGCGGATCGTTACTGTCACGGGACCACTGGAGCCCCCCGCGCTGGACTGATACGAAAAAAGACCCGGACGAACCAGGTCTCCAGATCGTGTCACCTTCAACGTACGGATTCCTGGAAAATTAGCAAGGGTGCCGGTTGCCCCCCTGTCCGTTGCCATCGAGCCCATCGCCGGGAAGTTTGGCCACCACCTCTCACGCCCTCGTGCCGTGATCCTGATTCTGGCTGCACTCATCGCCTCCCTTCCCCGCCCCGTCCTCGCGGATTCCCTGGGGACGGGACGCGGCGTATCCCGCGAACTCGCCATCCAACGCGCGCGCACCATCAGCGAGGTACGCTACGACCTGGAGCTTGACGTCACGGCGCGCGATAGCGCCCCGGGCCGCATCACCGTCGCCTTCCGTCGAACAGGAACCGCCACCGTCATCCTCGATTTCCGCGGGCGACGCCTCGGCGCGGTCACCGTGAACGGCGCTGAACTCGTGCATCCGGCATTCAACGGCGCGCATCTGGCGCTGCCGCCGGCGGCCCTCAGAGACGGCGACAACGCCGTCGTCATCGACTTCGTGGCCGACATCGCGCCGGCGGGCGCCTCGATCATCCGGTCGACCGATCGCACCGACGGCACTGACTATCTCTACACCTTGCTCGTTCCCGCCGACGCCAACCAGCTCTTTCCCTGTTTCGACCAGCCCGATCTCAAGGCGCGCGTCACCCTGACGCTGCGCGCTCGCCCGTCCTGGACCGTCATCGCCAACGGCTCCGTGTTCCGCACCGACACCACGGCCGCGGCCCTGGTGCATCACTTCGCCCAAACGCGCCCGCTCAGCACCTACCTCATCGCCTTCGCCGCCGGTCCATGGCACCGGGCGTCGTCGACGGAACACGGACGCACCATCAGCGTCCTCGTGCGCGCATCGCGCGCCAAGGAGGCCGACCTCGACACGCTGCTCGCCCTCAACCAGCGCGCGCTCGACTGGATGGAACGCTACTTCGCGCGACCGTATCCCTTCGAGAAATTCGATTTCGTGCTCGCGCCGGCCTTTCCATTCGGCGGCATGGAACACCCGGGAGCAATCTTCTACAACGAAGACCGTTTCATCTTCCGCGAGCGCCCCACCGTGCCACGCGTGCTGGGCCGCTACTCGACCATCCTGCACGAAGTGGCGCACCAGTGGTTCGGCGACCTGGTCACGATGAAGTGGTTTGACGACCTCTGGCTCAAGGAGGGGTTCGCGACCTATATGGCCGCCAAGGCGCTCAACGACCTCGAGCCCACGAGCCAGGCGTGGAAGACGTTCTACCTCGGCAACAAGCCGGCCGCCTATGGCGTCGATCAAACCACCGGCACGACGCCGCTCTGGCAGCGGCTCGCCAACCTCGACCAGGCCAAGAGCAACTACGGCGCCATCGTGTACAACAAGGCGCCCTCGGTACTCAAGCAGCTCAACTACCTGGTCGGCGACGCGGCCTTTCAACGCGGCGTGCGGCAGTTCCTCGCGCGGCATGCCTATGCCAATGCCACCTGGCAGGACCTGCTGGCGTCGATCGGCGCCGCCACGCATCGCGATCTCGCCGCGTGGGGCAAACAGTGGATGCTGCGGCCCGGCATGCCCGAAGTGGAAACGCGACTTACCCTGCAGCACGGCCGCATCTCGTCGCTGCAGCTCGTACAGCGTCCGGTGCAACCCGACGTGTCGGGCCAGGGAAGCTGGCCCCTGCGTACACAGGTCGTGATTGCGCGCGCACCATCGCCCTGCGACGCCCGGTGCGAACAGCGCGGCACCATCGGCTCCTTCACTCCGCTCAACGTCGAACTGCGCGGTGCGGTCACCAACGTGCCGGCGGCGCGTGGAGTGACCGGCGTGCGGTTTGTGTACTCGAACTCCGGCGATTTCGGTTACCAGTTGGTGCGGCTCGACCGCACCAGCCGGCGGGCGCTGCTCGACGGCGCGCTCGGGCAGGTCGACGATCCGTTCCTGCGGGCCATGCTCTGGGGCACGTTATGGGACGAGGTGCGCGCCGCCCGGTTGGACCCGGCGCACTTCGTGCGCCTCGTGCTGCGGGACTTGCCCGCGGAAGCCGATGAACAGGTTGCCCCCGGTCAACTGGGACGTCTCGTGCGTGCGATGTCGGCGTATCTGGTGGACGAGGCACGCGATTCGCTGCAGCTCGGCGTTGAGCGATTCCTGTGGAACGGGGCAGGGGATCCGACACGCCCGTACGGCATCCGTCGCGCCTATCTCGATGCGTTCGTCAGCGTATCGCGCTCGCCGGCGGCGCTTGCCCGTTTGCGCGACGTGCTTGCCGCCGATTCGGCCGCCGGCGACCCGGTGCGGGATCCGCTGCGATGGGAGATCGTCACGCACCTCATGCTGCTTGGCACCCCAGACGCCGAGCAGCGCCTGGCTGCGCAAGTGGCGCGCGACAGCACGCCCGACGGGAGACGGCGCGCGTTCACCGTCGGCGCCGCGCGCAGCACGGCGGCCGCCAAGGCGGAATACTTCCGCCGTTATTTCGCCGATTCGACGCTCAACGAAGACTGGGCGAGCGGTTCGCTGGGGGCGTTCAATTCGCTCGAGCACCAGCGGCTCACGCGCACGTACTTGCGCCCCGCACTGGATTCGCTCCCGTTCATCCAGGCGAACCGGCGCATCTTCTTCCTCGGCGCGTGGCTGAACGCCTTCCTCGGGGGACAGACCGATGGAATGGCGCTCGACGTCGTGCAGCAGTTCCTGCGCGAACATCCCAAACTTCCGCTGGACCTGCGACAGAAAGTCCTGCAGAACGCGGATGAGTTGTCGCGCACGGTACGCATCCGCGCCCAGTTCGGCCGGACGCTCGAGGAGTAGCCCCGTCGCGCCCTGACGAGCGCCTCTCCGGCGCCGTCGCGCGCTCCGCGAACCGCTACGGACGCGGTCTCGCGACGAGGCGGAACAGGTGCGGGTCCACCCAGCCGCGATCGCCACCCACGCGCACGGCTCTCCAGCCGTTCTTCCGCGGGCCAAGCTGCACGTGCTGCGCCGAATCAACCATGCGCAGCGTTTCGCTCTCTCGAGAGGGTGCGGAGCGCACGCGCACCCAGGTGAGGGCGACGGCACTCTCCCACGCCCCTGAATCGGTGACGGCGACGGCGGGCGGCGGCGCCGACGCGGCGACCGTCTGGTTCGTGGTGAGCGCTGCCGGGCGCACGGCGGCAGGAGTTGACGGTACGGTCGGTAGAGGCGGTCCCGCAGTGGCGTTCGAAATGTCGGCGGGCACCGTAGCGGGCGCCGCAGCGCGCGCCGCGGTGGACGGCAACTCGGAAGCCGGCACGCTCGCAGAATCCAGCGCGGCGGTCGTCTGCACGGTGTCGGCCCCGGAGGGCGTTGTTGACGTCACCCTGTTGCCGGCGTGATGCACACCCCTCGAGATGGCGTAACCCACCACGACGATCGCGGCGATGGCGAGGCCCGTGCGTACCAAGCCGCGCGCCAGACGCGCTCCGGAGGGCGCGGTTGACGTCAGGCAGTTGGGGCAGACGCCGATCGCCACCGGCCGCTGCACGTCGCAATTGGGGCAGTTCACCGTGGGGACTCGATCGCCCTTCAGGTCATACGACACGAATGGCGCCTGGCACCGCGGGCATCGCGTGGCTCCGACCAACGCCTTGGCGCCGCACGCACTGCAGGTCGTGTAAGGCATGCGGCTTACTTGGTCCCCCGCACTCCATCCACGAAGTGTTGCGTCTCCCCGAAGCAACTGGTCGGCACGCCGCGATGCTCCTTGTAGTAGAGCGTCACCTGGCTTCCTTCGATCTTCTCGATCTCGCGCGCCACCGAGTCATTGCGTACCGAGAAATTGAAGATCTGCGGCGCGGTACCGGGCTGCGTGGTCATCGCCAGTTCGCCTTCCCATGTCTTGCACAGCCAGCCCTTGCGCGAAAGCTTCTGCACGAACCCCGTGCGCGTCCCTTCGGAGTACGTGTAGTGCAACGTCGCTCCCACCCAGAGCAGCATGCCGATCACCGGCACCAGCACGATCGTCAGCAAGGTCAACTTTCCCCAATGCCGGCGCAGCAGGGACGGACGCGGCGGAGCGGACGGAGCGGGGGCGGGGGCGGGTTCGTCAGACATGCGGTGCGATTCCTCGCGGAGAGGTCTGGATGGAAGATCGCGCCATGAACCGTTGGCGTCCACCGCACGTTAGGTTTCACCAGACTCCTTTCCCGCTTGCCGTGGCCTTCTCTCCCCGTCGCCAAACCGTCACCGCCTGGGTTGGGAACGTCGCCGTTGGATCGGCCCATCCCGTGGTGGTGCAGTCGATGACCAACACCGACACGGCGGATCCCGTGTCGACCGCGGAACAGGTGATGACCCTGGCTCGCGCCGGATCGCAATTGGTGCGCGTGACGGTAAACAACGAAGCGGCCGCCGCCGCTGTGCCCGAGATGGCTCGCCGAGTGGCTGATGCCGGCGTGGACGTTCCCATCATCGGCGATTTCCACTACAACGGCCACCTGCTGCTCGCCCGGTATCCCGACACGGCGCGCGCCCTGGCCAAGTACCGCATCAATCCCGGCAACGTGGGCGGCAAGCGGCGCGACGAGAATTTCCGCACCATCGTCCAGGTGGCGGTCGACAACAGCAAGCCCGTGCGCATCGGCGTCAATTGGGGCTCGCTCGACCAGGATCTGCTCACCGGGATGATGGACGCCAATGCGTCCAGCGCCACACCGCGCGACGCCAAGGACATCTACATCGAGGCCATGCTCGAAAGCGCGCTGCGCAGCGCCACGCTGGCCGAAGAAGCCGGGCTGCGGCACGACCAGATCATCATCTCGTGCAAGATCTCGCAGGTCCACGACCTCGTGGACGCATATCGCCGGCTCGCGGCGCGCGTCGACTACCCGTTGCATCTCGGCCTCACCGAGGCGGGACTTGGCATGAAGGGCATCGTCGCCTCGTCGGCCGCGCTGGCGATCCTGCTTGGCGAAGGCATCGGCGACACCATCCGCGTGTCGCTCACGCCGCGCCCCGGCGGCGATCGAACGGAAGAGGTGCTGGTCGCCCAGCAGATTTTGCAGTCGCTGGGATTGCGATCGTTCGTGCCGCAGGTGACGTCGTGTCCCGGCTGCGGCCGTACCACCAGCACCTATTTTCAGAAACTCGCCGAAGACATCCAGTCGTACGTGCGCGAGCAGATGCCGGCCTGGCGCGCCGCCCATCCCGGTGTCGAGCACATGGCGGTGGCGGTGATGGGCTGCATCGTGAACGGACCGGGCGAGAGCAAGCACGCCAACATCGGCATTTCGCTCCCCGGAACATTCGAGGACCCCAAGGCACCGGTCTACGTGGACGGCGTCCTGCTCAGGACGCTCAAGGGCGACCGGATCGTCGAGGAATTCCTCGCGATCCTCGACGACTACGTCCAGCGCACGTATCCGGCATCATGACGACAACTCTTCGTACGTCGTTGTTGTCGTTATCCGCCCGACTGCCCCGCGCCAATGTCGGAGTACTGCTCCAGGGCCTCGACCGCGCCGCGCAATTCGGAGAGAATCGTCCCCGCGAAGCCTAGCGTCCGGAGCCGTTCATGCACCGCGCGATACCAGCGGATCGTTCCTTCCTTGCCCACGGAGAAACGCCCCCATACCGAGTCCGGGTCCACCGTTCGGCGAAGATCGGCCAGGATCGAGCTTGCGTTGTGGATCTTGTCGGCGGCGCACACCCAGCGTGCCGAGTCGTTGGCCTGATCGAGGCGCGTCAGATAATCGGTGTTTCGTTCTTGCCGGTCTAGCTCGTTGCCGGTTTCGTCCACCTTGCGGTGCGTGACCATCAGCACCGTATCCAGCACCTCCGCGCCGAACTTCTCTCCGATCCGCTCCTCGAGCATTTCCGGCGTCCAGTTCTCCCGCACGCAATCCTCGACGACGTCATGCAGAATGCCGGCAATCACCGTGTCGTCAGACTGGTCATACCGGGTCAGGATGATCGCGACGTTCGCGGGGTGCGTGACGTACGGGAGCCGCGTCCCCTTTCGCACCTGGCGGTCGTGATGCTTGGCCGCGAAGGCAAGGGCGTGGTTGATGCGGTCGGAGTAGCCGGTCATGGGGCGCGTGGTTTCGGCGAATACGTGAAGCAAAGATACAGGGTTGCGTTGGACGCCGCACGCGCAGGACGCGCCGCACGCGCCGCACGCGCCGCACGCGCCGCACGCGCCGCACGCGCAGGACGGACGCCGAACAAGTCTGTCCGGCAGACGTCAATGATTCAGACTCTTATAACAACACTATAGCGCCATAAATCAGTCATATTAGCGTCACTAACCGTCTACCAGCAATATCCCGTGCGTTGACACCGCAGCTTTGCGAAGGTGCTCGAGGCTACTGTACATTGCGGCAAACTTGGTCTTGGCGGTACGCACCACCACGATGGTTGGTGGGCCACCGCACGCCGCGGACGCCAACACGGCAGAAGCCGGGGTGGGTGCCACCAGAACCGCGAAATCATATTCGCCAATGAACCGGATGAACTCGCCCCGTGTTGTCTCGCCAGCCACCGACGCTTCGGTGTCTTGACGCGGACCGCCGGCGGGAATCACGTCGATCGCCATGCCATCGCTCGCACCGATCGGACGGGCAACCTCCCGCCACAACTGCACCCCGGCAATTGCCTCGGTAAAGCCAGGTTCATCGCGCCACCCGAAATAGGCGGACGCGGCTGGCGTTCCTGCCGCCAGATCCACGACCAGCGTCGCGCATTCGTCGGCCGCTGCGCTGACGGCCAGACGCGCCGCGATGGCTGTCGTGATCGGACCACTGTCTCCGGTCACGCAGACGGTGCGAACACGCGTGCCGCTCGCCGTCAGCGCCAGGTACACCATGCGCAACGGATCGATGCCGCTACCGGCCTGGAGGCGCGCCCGCCCCTCCCGCGGTATCCGAAATCGGTCGACAACCGCCAGGACAGGGAGCGTCGTCAGGCGTTCGACCTCGCGTGCGTATGCGATCGTCGGGGCACGCGACTCGGCAACGACCGTCAGGGTGAAACCGAGCACCATGACGGTCACGAGTGCGCTGAATGCCGCGGCGAACGGCGACGCGCCGAGAATGCGCGCCGCCCGTGCACGCGCCGCGGAGTCGGCCCGCGACTGCACGTCCGCATGCCATTGCCGCATGCCCCGCAGTTGCGCTATGGCGTGCGACACCTGCTGGCGAGCGCTGTCGCGCGCGATGCGCACCGTCGCCGTGTCGACGGGCCGAACGCGCTTTACCGCGAACGCGTCTTCCCCCGCCTCAAGCACCGCGATCTGCCGTACGAGTGCCGCGCGCCGCAACTGACCCATTCCCTGGAGCGCGCCCCCAAGCAGATTCGCCCGTTGACTGAGTTCGGCAAATTCGCGCTGTGGCGCAACGAGGGGATCGAGCGACTGGCGGGCGCTGTCCAGCCGGTCGAGCGTGTCGACCAGCGACTGCACGCCCCCTGTCGATCGCAACGCGGGAGTATTCGCCAATTCGCGATATGACGCCGGGAGCGGCGCCTTGGCGGCGCGATCGAGTGACCCGTCCAACTGCCCGAGCATCAGACGCAGCAAGTCACGGTCGCGCCGCGATGCGGTCGACAGGGAGGGGGACGCCGCGCGCGCCTCCGCCTGAAATTGCCGTGCCCGCAACGCCGAATCGCGCTCGACGAGCGCGGCGCGGGCGGCTTCCAGCCCCGTGATCAGCGGTACGGTATCCTGCTCAACGGCGATGGCGCGCCCCGCCGCACGCTGCGCGGCGGCGGCTCGGCTGGCCAGCGGACCCCGCACCGCAAATACCGTGGCAAAGACCAGCGCGAACGCACCTATCCCGAACGGCACAAACGGCCGCAAGCGGCGAGAGGCAAGCAGGGCTCGTGCCGCCAGCCACTCGGCGCGCGGAATTGGAGACGCGGTGGGGCGTGGCATCCCCGGCAACATACGACAAGACGGGCGAATCCGGACATCGGACCCGCCCATCGGTCAGTCAGACACCGCCTTGCGTGGCGTGTATCGCGACGTCCTACTGGACGGTCACCGTACCCTTCATGCCCATCGCCAGGTGCGGCGTACAGTTGAACGGATAGGTGCCGGGCTTGATGTTCGCAAACGAGATCACGACGAACTCATTGGCGTTCATCAGCATCTTGCTGGACAGCTCCGCCAGCTTGTCGGCGCCCATGTTCGCGTCGAGCTGCGGCTTGACGTCGGTCGCAATATCGGTCGCGTTGAAGGCCACGTTGTGCGGGCCGCCAGAGATGTAGATGAACTTGATGCCGTCTCCGGCCTTGATCGTGAGGTCCTTCGGCTCGAAGCGATATCCTTTTTCGTCGCCGAACATCTTCACCTCGTGAGTGGTGCCGGTGATCGCCGCCGCCGTGCCCGCCGTGGCCGGGGCAGCCGCCGGGGTCGCGCTGTCCGTCGCCGGAGCTTTCTCACCACCTCCACACGCGCCGAGCACGATGGTACTTGCCACGAGCGCTGAACCGATGAACCGCATGTCGTTCCTCCGCAAGCCTTGCTTGAAAATTGGGATTGAAAGGGGGCGTCTCCCAGCCTCGGAAATCTAGGCGGAGAAGGGGGGCGATTGATAGGTTGCGCACGCCTGTCGGCGGCGGAGCGGCGGGTGGGACGGCCAGACTCTGGGAGCGCGGAACAGTCGTTCTTGCGGGTGCCGGGCTGGTTCCAAATTTGACTCCTTTGCCCCAACCCGATAGGATTCGCGCTCCATGATCAGTCGCCGCCACCATCACGTGCATCACCACGGTCCGTCGGGCCGGGGGAGCACGCGCGCGTGCGGCTGATCATCCGGATGGCGTAACCACGCCGCCCCGCAGCCAAGTCCCTCGAGCCCGTCGGCATGCCGACGGGCTTTTTCATTTTCTGTTCCCACGCTGATCCCTGCCGCCTCCCTCGTACCTGGTTCGATATGCTGCGCATTGCAATACCCAACAAGGGTCGCCTCAATCTCGATGCTCGCTCCGTCTTGACCGATGCGGGACTTGAAGTCCGTTCGTCGTCGGACCGGGCGCTCGTTGCCTCGCTGGGAGGGGAGTTCGAGGCCATTTTCGTCCGGGCTCAGGACATTCCGGAATTCGTCGCCGACGGCGCCGCTGATGCGGGGATCACGGGATGGGACCTCACCGCCGAATCCGGCCGCGACATCGAATCGCGACTCGACCTCGAGTTCGGCCGGTGTCGGCTGGTGCTCGCGGTTCGAGAGGAATCATCGGTGCGAGCGGTCGCCGACATTCCGCAGGGCGCGCGCGTCGCCACCGTCTTTCCGAACCTGACACGACGGTATTTCGCTGCCGCTGCCAAGGACGTCGAATTGGTGCCGATGTCCGGCGCCGTGGAGATCTCGCCGCACCTCGGCATCGCCGACATCATCGTCGACCTGACGTCCACTGGCTCGACGCTCCGCGTCAACGGTTTGCGCGAAGTCGATACCGTGCTCGAGTCCACCGCCCGCCTGGTCATCGCCCGTCGGGCACGCGACGAGGCACGCGAACGCACGCTCGACGAACTCACAGCGTCCCTCGCTTCGGTCCTCGCCGCCCGCGACCGGCGCTATGTGATGGCCAATGTCCCGCGCGCACGTCTGGCGGACGTCAAGCGCATTCTTCCCGGCATCAGCGGGCCAACGGTCATCGACGTGATGAACGGGGGATCGATGGTCGCGGTGCACGCGGTGGCGCCGGCGGCGAGCATCTATCGCACCATCAATGAGCTCAAGTCCGTGGGCGGTGAAGGTATTCTCGTGACGCGCATCGAAAGGTTGATGGCATGACCGCCCCGTCGATCGCCGTCCGGGGTGATGTCGCGTCGCTCGATGCCCGCGCACGACGCGTGCTGTTCGATCGGTCGAGCGCCAGCGATCCGCGGGTGCGCACCCTCACGAACCGCATCGTCGAGCGGGTACGCTCCGAGGGCGACACCGCCCTCATCGCGTATGCCCGCGAGTTCGATCACGTGACACTGAAATCGCTCGAGGTGCCGCGGGCGGCATGGCGTACCGCGCTGGAGGCGCTTGCACCGTCGTTGCGCCGTTCGTTCGAACGCTCCGCGGCGAACATCCGTCTCGTTCACGAGGCCTTCCGTCCGGTGGCGCGCGAGGTGGTCACGGTCGATGGCGCCGTGATTGGCCGCCGTCCCGATCCGCTCGCACGCGTGGGCGTATACGCACCCGGGGGTCGCGCCGCATATCCCAGTTCGCTGTTGATGGGTGTGATTCCGGCCCGCGTGGCTGGCGTCGGAGAGGTCATCGTCTGCACGCCGCCCGGTCCTGACGGCCTGCCCAGCCCGGTGCTGCTGGCGGCCGCCGAACTGGCCGGGGTCGATCGGTTGTTTGCCGTGGGCGGCGCTGGCGCGGTCGCGGCCATGGCATATGGGACCGCCACGATTCCCGCCGTCGACCGCATCGTTGGACCCGGCAACGCCTATGTGGCCGAGGCCAAGGCCCAGGTGGCAAGCGTCACGGCCATCGATTCTCCCGCTGGTCCCAGCGAACTGCTGATCATCGCCGACGGTTCGGCGTCGCCGGAGGTTCTGGCACGCGAACTGCTCGCGCAAGCGGAACATGATCCGGTGGCAGCCGTGGTACTGGTCTCCACTTCGGCCCGCCTGCTCGACGCTGTCGAAGAGCACCTCGGCGAGTGGGTGCCGCGCGAGCCGCGCGCCGACGTTATCGCCGCGGCCTTGTCGTCACGCGGTGCGTTGCTGCTCGCCGCCACGCTTGCCGACGCCGTCGCTTTTTCCAACCAGTGGGCGCCGGAACACCTGGTCATCGCCACCACCGACGCCGATGCACTGCTCGCCGACGTGCGAAACGCCGGTACGGTGTTTGTGGGAGAAAGCGCGACCGTGGCGTTTGGCGACTACATGAGCGGCGCCAACCACGTTTTGCCCACGGGCGGCCTGGCTCGCGCCTACTCGGGGCTCTCGACTATCGATTTCTACCGGTGGACCACCTGGCAGCGCATCGGTCCCGTGGCCGCGGCCAGCCTTGCCGACGACGTGGCTACCTTCGCCGACGCTGAGGGTCTGCCGGCGCACGCGGCATCGGCGCGGCAGTGGCTGAGGAACGCATCATGATGTCGCTCTCCATCGGCCGGCCGTCACTGGTCGACGTTCCCGCATACGCCCCTGCCGCGACGTCGTGCGCCATCGACTTGCGCGACAACGCCAACTTGTGGGGAGCGCCACCGCACGCGGTGGAGGCCATTCGCGCGCTCGACGTCGCCTCGCTCAGTCTGTATCCCACCGTGGCCGCGGGAGCGCTGACCGCGGCGCTCGCGATCTTTCTCGGGGTGGATCGCAACGAGGTTGCGGCGGGGTGCGGCTCGGACGATCTGCTCGACGCCGCGTTCCGCGCCATCGCCGAGCCCGGCGCCGTGCTGGCGCACCCGGCGCCATCGTTCTCGATGGTGCCCATTTTCGCGCGCCTCAACGGCCTCCAGCCGGTGGCGGTTCCGCTCGCGCGCGACGGCGCCGCCGATGCCGAGGCGATGCTCGCCACGGGGGCGCGCATCATCTACCTGTGTTCGCCCAACAACCCCACGGGCACGATTACGCCGGTCGACGTCGTGCGTCGCCTGCTGCGCGACAGCGACGCCATCGTGATTCTCGACGGCGCGTACGCGGAGTTCGCGCCGGAGGTCGATGATTTGCTCACCCAGGCGCCCGGACTCGGGCGCCTGCTGGTCGTGCGAACATTTTCCAAGGCCTGGGGACTCGCCGGCCTTCGCGTGGGTTACGCGGTGGGCAGCACCGACCTGGTGCGCGCCGTGCGTGCGTCCAATGGCCCGTACAAGGTGAACGCGCTGGCCGAGCGTGCGGTGGCGGTTGCGCTCGAGCGCGACGTCGGGTGGATGCGTGCGCGGGTCGCCGACGCCGTGTCGTGCCGCGTGCGGGTCACGGAGGCGTTGCGCACCATGGGGCTCTCGCCGCTCGACTCGCGCGGCAACTTCGTCAGCGTGCCCGTCGCCGATGCGCGCACGCTGGCGGCTCGTCTCGCCAGCCGCGGTGTGGCCGTGCGCGCCTTTGTTGGACTTCCGGTGTTCGGGGACATCGTGCGCGCGGGCGTCGCCCCCTGGCCGGTCATGGAGCAGTTCCTGAATGCGTGGCGCGACGTGCTGCCATGACCATCACTGTCTTCGACTACGGGGCCGGCAACCTGCACTCGCTCGTGAAGGTGCTCGAAGGCGCCGGCCGCACGGTGCGACTCGAGACCGACCTGCGGCGCGCGCTGAACACCGAGCTGCTGGTGCTGCCCGGCGTGGGAGCGTTCCCCGCCGCGGCCGGGCGCATCGCTCCCGCGCGGATCGCCGTGCGCGACGCGCTGCGCGCCGGCCTGCCGTGCCTCGGCATCTGCCTGGGCATGCAGTTGCTCTTCGATGCCAGCGACGAAGGACCGGGCATCGGACTCGGCCTGCTGCCGGGTCGCGTAACACCGCTTGCCGCGCGGCGCGTGCCGCAGATCGGCTGGAATACGCTTGACGACGTCGCCGATCCGCTGTTCCTGCGCTCGTCGCTGCAAACGGCGTACTTCGCCAATTCGTTTGTCTGCCGACCGGATGACCCGTCGCGCGTCGTGGCGTGGAGCACGCATGAGAGCGATCGTTTTGCATCGGCCGTCCGCGTTGACCGTACCCTCGGTGTGCAGTTCCACCCCGAAAAGAGCTCCGCCCCCGGCGTGGCATTCATTCGGCAATTCCTTCTTGACGTTCTTCCCGGCTGATCCGCATGATTGCCATTCCTGCCATCGACCTGCGTGAAGGCCATGTGGTGCAACTTGTGGGCGGCGAGTACGACCGCGAGCAGGTGCGATTGCGCGACCCCGGTCGCATCGCCCGTCAATGGGAACTGGCCGGCTTCAGCCGGCTGCACGTCGTCGACCTCGACGCGGCCACGGACCGCGGTTCCAACCGTGACGCCGTCACGCAAATCCTCTGGGGCGCCACCGTGTCGGTTCAGGTGGGTGGTGGCGTGCGCACCGAGGATGACGTTCGCACGCTGCTCGACGCCGGCGCCACCAGCGTGGTGCTCGGTACGCGCGCCCTCGAAGATCCCGACTGGCTCGTCCGCGTGGCGCTGGCCAACCCCGGGCGGTGCCTGCTCGCGGCCGACGTGCGCGACCGGAAAGTCACCACGCACGGATGGGCCACGACGCTCCACCGCGACGTGTTCGATGTGGTGGCCGACGTGGCGGTGTTGCCGCTCGCCGGCCTGCTGGTCACGGCCGTGCACCGCGAAGGGCGCATGCAGGGTGCCGACCTGCCGCTCATGGAGGCCGTCGTCGACGCCTCGCCGTTTCCCGTGTTCGCATCGGGCGGCATAGGGTCGCTGGCCGACCTGCGCGCGCTCGAAGAGCGTGGGGTCGCCGCGGCAATCATCGGCATGGCCCTCTACACGGGGGCCCTCGACCCCCGGGTACTCACCGAGGAGTTCGCGCAATGATCGTCATCGAACGCAAGACCTCTGAAACCATCGTCCGCGTGGAGATGGCAATTGGCGGCGGTCGGGCCGATGTCCGCACCGGCGTGCCGTTTCTCGACCACATGATGACGGTGCTGGCACGCTATGCGGGACTCGATCTCACCATCGCGGCCGAGGGTGATCTGCGACACCACCTCATCGAGGATGTCGCCCTTACGGTGGGCGACGCCGTGCGGCGCGTGCTGCCGGCTACCTGCGCGCGCTATGGCGACCGAACGGTTCCCATGGACGAGGCGCTCGTTCATGCCGTCCTCGACGCGGGGGGGCGGCCGTATTATCGTGGGCCGCTCCCGAGTTCGCTGTACGAGCACTGGATGCGTTCGTTCTGCGATGCAGCCAAGGTGACGCTGCACCTGCGTGTGCGACGCGGCCGTGATCGGCATCATGTCGTCGAGGCCGCATTCAAGGCGCTCGGGTTCGCGTTGCGCCAGGCATTGGCCGACGCCGGTACGGTATTCAGCACCAAGGGCGTCGTGACGCTCGAGGAGGCCTGATGCTGGCCCGTCGTCTCATCGCCTGCCTCGACGTTCGCGCCGGACGAGTCGTGAAGGGCGTGCAATTCGAGGGGCTTCGCGACGTTGGAGACCCCGTGGAGTTTGCGATGCGCTATGAAGCGGCGGGAGTTGACGAAATCGTCTTTCTCGACATCGCGGCGAGCGCCGAAGAACGCGTCACGCTCCTCGCGCTCGCCCGCCGCACGGCGGAACGACTCTTCATTCCGCTCACCATCGGCGGCGGCATTCGGACGGTCGAAGACATTGCCGCCGCGCTTCGCGCCGGCGCCGACAAGGTGTCCGTCAACTCGGCGGCCGTGCGGAATCCCGACGTGCTGCGGGAAGGTGCCGACCGGTTTGGCGCGCAATGCATCGTGGCCAGCATCGACGCCAGATGGGAACACGGGCGGTATCGGGTCTATACGCACGGCGGGCGCACGCCCACCGACCGTGATGCCGTCGAGTGGGCGGTGGAGTGCGTGCGCCGCGGCGCGGGGGAAATTCTGCTCACGAGCATCGACCGTGATGGCGCCCGTGACGGCTATCACCTGGCGCTGACGCGGTGCGTGGCCGACGCGGTCCAGGTACCCGTGATCGCGAGCGGCGGCGCGGGCTCGGCCCAGCACGTCTGTGACGCGCTGACGCAGGGTGACGCCGACGCCGCGCTCGTCGCCGGCATCCTGCATGATGGTCTGGTCACCGTGGTCGACATCAAGCGCGCCATGCGGGCCGCCGGCCTTGCCGTGCGGGAGGCGGCATGAATCCCGCACCGGCCGTGCTCATGGAGGCGGCGCTCGAAGTGGCCCGGCTCGCCTCATTAGTAGCACTGCGCTACTATAAACAGGACCTCGTCGTCGAAGTCAAGCGCGATGGGTCGCCCGTCACGCTCGCCGACCGCGCCGCCGAACAGCTGGCGCGCGAATGGATTCATGCGCGCTTTCCAGCCGATGGCGTGCTCGGCGAGGAATTCGGCGAGACGCCCGGCGCCAGCCGTCGGCGCTGGCTGCTGGATCCCATTGACGGCACCAAGAGCTTTGTGCGCGGAGTCCCGCTCTGGGGCACGTGCGTGGCGGTCTGCGAGGGAGGCGACGTGCTGGCCGGGGCGGCCGCATATCCAGCCGTCGATGAGTTCATCGCGGCCGCCCCTGGCGAAGGATGCTGGCACAATGGCGTACGCTGCCACGTGAGCACGATCGACGCCGTAGAAGCCGCCACCGTGCTCGTCACCGACGACCGCAATTTTCCCTTTGCGGCGCGCCGGGCCGGATGGGCCACGCTGTCGAACCACGCAGCCGTGAGTCGAGGGTGGGGCGACTGTTACGGCTACCTGCTGGTCGCGACCGGACGGGCGGAGGTGATGGTCGACCCGATCCTGAATCCCTGGGATGCACCCCCATTTCTTCCGATCATCGAGGAGGCCGGCGGCGTCTTCACCGGATGGAACGGGCGTCGCGACGCCTTTGCCGGCGACGCCATTGCCACCAATCACGCCCTGGCGGACGCCGCGCGGGCCCTGCTCTGGAGTGCCGATGTCGCTCGCTGACCAGCTGGACTTCACCAGGAACGGGGGGCTCGTGACCGTCGTCGCCCAGGATGCCGCCACCGGGGCGGTGCTCATGGTGGCGCATGCGGACCGCGAGGCGATCGAGCGCACCGAATCCACCGGCGAAATGCACTATCGCTCGCGCACGCGTGGCCTGTGGCACAAGGGCGCAACGAGCGGCCATGTGCAACGCCTGGTATCGCTCGAAGCCGACTGTGATGCCGACGCCGTGCTCGCGCGCGTCACTCCCGCTGGTCCCGCGTGCCACGTCGGCACGACGTCGTGCTTTGCCTCCACGGCGCCCGTGGCCGACGTGTTTGCCGCGATCGATGCCACCATTCGCGAGCGCGCAAGCTCGCTCGCCGACGGCGGCGGCGGCGAGCGGCTGACGTACACCCAACGCCTGCTCTCCGACCGGAATCTGCGGCTCAAGAAGATCGGCGAGGAAGCCGCGGAGTTCGTGACGGCCTGCGCCGACGGCAACGCCGACCGCGCCACCGAAGAAGCGGCGGACATCATCTACCATGCGCTCGTCGCCTTGCGAGCGCTGGGCGTGGGCGTCGACGAGGTGCGCGCCGCGCTGGTCGCGCGTCGCTAGAACGCCTCGGCGATCTGGCGTGTGATGCGCGCCGGGTCGCCGACGTACACCCACTGCACGTTGCGCAGGTAGCGGCGCGCCACGCGCCGGACGTCGTCGCCCGTCACCGCGCGCAGGTCGGCCATGAAGCGACTGGCGGCCTGCCAGTCGCCTCTATACAGTTGCGCGCGTGCCAGAAGATCGGCTTGCGCCGTGCTCGTTTCGTTGCTCAGGAAGTACTCGGTGAGGAACTGCTGGATGAGCGGCGCCAGTGCGGTCGTGGGGATGTTCACTTCCTGCAGCAGTTCCACTTGCTCGCGCATGATCTTGAGCGCCGAATCGGGAAGCGTGGTGGTCACGTACAGCGTGCCGGAAATCAGCGCCTGATCGCGAAAATTCGCCGATGCGGTGTAGGTGAGGTTGTTCTTCGAGCGGATTTCGCTGAACAGCTGCCCCGAGAGCACGGCCGATGCCACACGCAGGGCAGCGGCGTCCGCGTCGTTGGCGCGTGGCCCGCGAAACGTGCCGCTCACATAGTTGGTTGGCAGGGTGCGCGGAATGACGGTCAGCGAAGACGGGCGTGTCCGTATTGTATCGGGCATCGTCCACGCGTAGCCGCCGGCGGGGAGGGTACCGAGTGACGAAGCGACCATGCGCTCGAGCTTGGCACGCGGCACGTTTCCCACGACCACCAGCAGCAGGCGCGACTTCACCAGCCACTCCTGCTTCCAACGCAACAGGCGTTCGCGGGTCACCGAGCGCAGTGAAGCCTCGCTGCCAATGGCGGACAGCGCATAGGGATGTCCGCCAAACGCAAGACTGTCGGCTACGCGGGCAAGCAGGGCATCCGGATTCTCGTGGAGTTGCCGCAGTCCGCTGAGCGCCTGGTTGCGCACGAAGTCGATTTCAGCCGGCTCGAGCCGCGGCTGCAACAGCCGGTCGGTGAAGATGCTCCAGACCGAATCAAGCACTTCGGTGGTGGCGCGAATGCCGAACAGCGTCCAGTCTTCGCTGGCGTCGAGGGCGACGGCGCTGCCGGTGCGCGCCATCGCCCGGCGCAACACGTCCTTGGGATATCGCGCTGTCCCCTGCTCGCTCACGGCCAGGTACATCGGCTCGATCCCGGCGGTCTCGGGCGTCGCGTTTCGCACGCCGCCCAGCAGGTACAGGTTCATCACCACCAGATTGGCCGCCCCCGAGCGATGAATGACGCGAATGCCGTCAATCGTGTAGCTCGTGGTCGACGTATCGGCATGGCGGGAGGCAGCCGGCGCCGGTCGAGGGGCCGACGGCAGCATGGGGCGGATGCGCTGCGCCGTAGCCGGGACCGCGAACGCGCCGAGCAGCAGCAGGACGGTGGTCCGCATCAGCGCCTTCCTCCCGCTGCCGGGGAACGCTTCGCCGGCGCCGCGCGCGGTGGCAGGGTACCCCAGCGCGCCAGTTCTTCCTCGGTGAGATTCAACTGCGCGCGTGCCTCGGGCGACAGCAGGACGCCCGTGACGTGTGGCTGGTCGATGATGTACTTGCGCGCATAGTCCTGAAGCTGGGCTGGCAGACGGCGCGCCATTTCGTCCACATACTTGAGATAGTACTCGAGCCCCGACACGCTCCACCAGAAGCCAATGGTGTGCGAGAACGCCGATGCCTTTTCCCGTTCGAACGCGCTCGACACCGCGCGTTGTGCCTTGGCCGCATTCATTTCTTCGACGCTGAAATACCCGGGCTTGAGGACTTCGCGCAATTCCGTGCCGAGGACCGCGAGGGCGGAACGCAGTCGTGCCGGGTTCGTTTGCCCGCTGACCGTGATCGGGCCGACGTTGTTGAGCGTGTAGTAATTCACGATCACACCCTCAAAAAGTCCGCTGTCGACCAGCTTCTTCTGGAACCGCGAGCCGGGGGCGTTGAGCAGGTCGCTGAAGACATCAGCCACGAACGTGGCATCTTCATCCTTGCGTACACTGGGCCCATGCCACTGGATCTGCACGGTGACGGCGTTGACCGCTTCCTCGCGAATGTACCCGACGCTATGCGTGAGCGGCGGCATGGCCGGGACCGGCGCGGCCACGAACGGGTCGGGACCGCGCTGCCATTCCCCGAAGATCCGCTCCGCAAGGGTAAAGACGGCCGCCGGCTCCACGTCCCCCGCCACGACGAGCAGCGAGTTGTTGGGGATGTAGTACAGTGCCTTGATGGCCCGCATCTTCGCCGGCGTGGTCGACCGGATCACCTCGCGATCGCCAATCGTGTTCTTGCGGCTGAACTGCGTCGTCCAGAGACGCTGGCCCATATCCTGGTCGAACCGGAAGAACGGACTCGATTCCTGCTGGTCGTACTCCCCGATCACGACCTCGCGCTCACGCGCCAACTCCTCCGGCAAGAACCGCGGTGTCAGCAGGGCCGCGGCGAGAAAGTCCATGCCGGCGGCGATCGAGTCGGCCGGAATGGTGAGGTAGTAATTCACCAACTCTTCGCGCGTCGACGCGTTGAACACCGCCCCCAGTTGCGACGCCCGGTTGATGGTCTCGTCCGGATCGGGAAACTTGTCATTCGCCTTGAAGAACATGTGCTCGTACAGGTGCGCGAGCCCGGCATATTCCGGTGTTTGCGTAAAGGCGCCGTTGCGCACGACCAGTTCCAGCGTGACCAGTGGCACGCCGTGGTTCTCGGCGACCACGACCTCGAGGCCGTTCCGCAGGATAGTGCGCCGGATGATCTTTTCGAGGTCGGCGCGCTGCGCGCCGACCGGGGTCGTCACCGTCAAGGCCAGCGTACCCGCGAGCGCCATCCACCGCATCCCGTTGGCGGCCCGCGTGGACCGTCGTATGATTCCTGATCGCATCATTTATGCCCGAGACAAGATTGCCCACCCCCGGCGTGCTCGCCGATCAGCTCGCTCCCGCCCTGGGACGCGAGCACCTGCGCATGCTGGTTCCGCTCGCTCCATACACCACATTCCGAATCGGCGGTCCCGCCGACGTGCTGTACGATGCCACGTCGGCGGAGGCTCTCGCTACTGCCGTGGCGACCGCCCGGCTGCTGGGCATTCCCTGGTTCGTCCTCGGACTCGGCGCCAATATCCTCGTCGGCGATCGCGGCGTGCGAGGCCTCGTCATTCGGAATGTGGCCCGCCAGGTCGAATTCCACGCCCCAGATCTCGTTCGGGCCGAATCGGGCACCGTGATCGCCGACCTCATCGTGGCGGCGGTCGCCCGAGGGCTGTCGGGGCTGGAGCACTTTGCCGGCATTCCGAGTACGGTGGGCGGCGCCCTTTGGCAGAACCTGCACTTTCTGTCGCCGGCCCCGGCACGTGAACGCACGGTGTACATCGCCGAGGTGGTGCGTGACGTCGAGGTGCTCGGCCCCACCGGCGTGCGGGAGGTGGTCCCCCGCGATGGCATACGCTTCGGCTACGACGAAAGCCTGCTGCACCGACCGGGACACGTGGCGCTCTCCGCCACGTTCCAGTTGCGGGCCGAGGATGAGGCGGTGATGCACCGCGTCATCCAGGAGAATCTGTCGTGGCGCGGTGCCCGGCATCCGTGGCTCGACTATCACCCGAGCGCCGGCAGCATCTTCAAGAAGATCGACGGCGTGGGCGCCGGCCGGCTTATCGACGACTGCGGGTTGAAGGGGTTCCGAATAGGTGGCGCACAGATCTCGCACATGCACGCCAACATCATGGTGAATCTCGGTGGCGCGATGGCGGCTGACGTACGCGCCCTCATCGCACATGCCCAGCAGACGGTCGAAGCGAAAAACGGGCACCGCCTCGAACCCGAAATCGGTTTCATCGGCGAGTTCTAGCGGAGCGCGGCGTTGGGAACCGGCAGGCGCCTGTCCGGCGAACAAGACTCAGAGCTGCCCGCCGAACGTCAGCGCCAGCCGCCACGGGCCGCGGTGGTCGATAGGGCGCGCCGCCAGCACGCCCACTGCGCCGCCAAACAGTCGCACTCCGCCCGTCACGGTGGCGCGTACGCCGTCGCTCGCCCGGGAGACTGGCCGCCACGTCGCCAGGGACGTCGGGTCCACGACCCCCAGTTGCGCCGCCGCCGTGCGCGCCGCATTCGTCGACAGTTCGGTCCATCCCGCCTGCACGCCAATCGAGAGCGCCGGGGATGGACTCGGCAACCAGAAACGCCGAGTGATCGGGACCGGGCCATTTCCGAGGTTCAGCCGGTACATCGCGACCCCGCGGAACAGCGCGGCGCGGTTACCGGCGAATTCCTTGAAGAGGTAGCCTGGCAACGCCTCGGAACTGCCAAGCTCGAACAGTTGCTGCGGTGGAATGACACGCCCGAACACCTGCCCCACGTCGACGCGAGCAGCTACCGTGACGCGGCCGCTGTTCCAGCGCGTTGCGCTGCGAAGTTCGACGCGCTGATAGTTGAGGTCTCCGTCACCACGCTCGTAATAGACCCGGCCGCCATACCCCATGCGCATCAGTTCACCATTGATGTCGGGGCGCCAGTCGATGGTCAGAGCGCTTCGCGCATAGCGCCCCTCGAGCACCGCGCGGTTCTCCCGAAACCGGTGCCGGCCGATGATGGACCGATCCATGGAGGCGCGAACCTCGCGATCGTCCGCCACGCCGGCGTCGATGCGCACCGCACTCCCGAACCGTGCCGAGAGCACGTGCGCCGCCGAGAGCATGGCGGACCGGCGATCCACGTAGTCGTAGTCGTCGATGCCGACAATCGCGTTGGTAGCGTTGCCGGAGTCGAACGCCACGCGAAAGTCGTTTGTGATGTCGAGCGACCGCCCCGCACGAATCCCGTACCGCATCCGCGCACGACTGTATTCCACGATGGCGCGCCCGCGCGCGGCGTGTTCGCTCCAGGCATAGCCCGCGATGGCACGCACCAGGAGCCCAGGAGCCTGCCCACGGAACCGTCGCGTGATGCCCAGCCCCGTCCAGACCCCTTCGATGCGGTTCACGTGCAACACGTCGTTCACGCGTTCGGGCCGCAGCGAAGTGGTGGGCGATCCCGTGGCACGCCACAGATCCGGCGCCACATCGTCGAAATCCGTCGCGGCCACCGTCGAACTCATGGTTCCTATCTCGTCGTGCCACGCGGTGAACTTCTTCATCGAATCGAGGGGTGCAAACGACAAGCGGTGTTCGCGGATGCGCAGTGTATCGGTTGGTCCGGTGCTGCCGCCGGCGGTAGTGTCCCTCGCCGGCGCCGTGATCTCGTAGTCGCGAAAACGCGACACGATGCGGAAGACGGCGCGGGTGTCGCCGATGAATGGAGCCGCAACCTGTCCCTCGAAGCGCTGGTACGACGGTAGCCAGTACGCCTGGTCGATTTCGCTGTTCACCAGTTCCACGAAGGCAATGCTCTGAAGGCGCGATTCGCCGAGCCGGCCGAGCTTCGGCTTCGGTCCTCCGACGCGCGCAAGGTACCCGCGCATGCGCACCAGATGATGGCGCGTCGCATCGAGATCCAGTTCGCCAGCGAAGATCACGGTCTCGCCGGAAACATCGGGCCGTGGCTCCACCTCCACGCGCACGATCGGAAGCACACGATCGTTCAGGCGCAGCACCACCACGGTGTCGCCACCTCGATAGCGGTACACGCGGTCGCGGTCGTCGGCCAGCGGATGCACGGCAAGCACGGTGGTGCCGTACCGGCGGCGGCGTCCTACCGACGTTGGCCGCGCGGTCGTGTCGCGTCCGAACAGGAGCGCGAGCCGATTGCCGTAGAGCGACGGCACGGCCCATGCATTCCGAAAGAACCCGACCGACGCAAACTGCAGGCCCATCGCCTGCGAGCGGTATCCCGTGACGTGCTGCTCGAATGCGCCAGTCCGATTCCACGTCAATTCGCTCGTCACCTGCTCCACGGAGACCGACATCTCGCCCTTGTCCGGTCGCTGGCTACCGATGGAGATCTCGCTCTCCAGGCGCGCCCGATATTCGCCCAGCCCGGATGGCACGCGCCGATTGTACCGCGCGGCATCCTCAACGATCGCCTGGAGTCGCGCCGAGGCATAGCGCGCCGTGTCCAAGCTCCGCGATGGCCCGCCGGCGGGGATCTGGATAGCATGCGCGACGACGGCAACGAGAACCGCAATCATCGAACGGGAAGGGACAGGGGTGACGGCTTCAGCGAACTGCCGAATAGCGTGTGCGCGCGGTCAACTTTCTGGTTTCCGGTCCGCTATGTCCGAGGTAGACAGTCTCGTCCAGCCATGCGAGTTCCGCGTCCAGGGCGTCCCCCGCAACTTCCTTCTGCCACGCCTTGGCGCGCGCCGGTGTGCCGTTGTCCCAGGTATAGCCGCGCGCCTTCAGCAGTTCCTTGGCGCCGAACGATGCATTCACCGCCCGCACCAACATGCTCTGCCGTCGGCTGGTCTCGAGCAGATGCTGCATCGGCAGCGACCCGTCGTCGGCAAATGGCGTGGCCAGCACGTGGATGGCCGCCAGACAATCGTCTTCGGCGCGGTGCGCGCGGAAGTAGCACCCGGCATGTTCCATGAGCAGCCAGCCCAGCTTCACCGACCCCAAGCCATGCGCTTGCCACGGCACGTCAGTGATGGAACAGGCCCAGTGCTTGTCCTCGAACAGCGGAAAACGCTTCTCGACGAACGGCCGGTCGAACTTTGCATGATGCGCCACGACCAGTTGCGCCTGATCGGCCAGCGTCCTCACCTGCGCGTCATCGATACGCCGACCGGCAACCATTTCGTCCGTGATCTTCGTCAACCGCACGATTTCCGCCGGGATCGGCCGCTCAGGGTCCTCAAGCGAGACGACCGGCGCGCCCACGTGCAGGATCCGTCCGCTCTGCATGCCGAAGGTGAACGGAACGCCGGCAAATTCGATGATCCGGTCGGACATCCAGTTCAGGCCGGTCGTCTCGACGTCGACAAACAGCGCCGTTCGCGTCTCCTCGTGGGGGTCAGTGTCGCCATAGGATTCACGCGGCAGGAACCGGCGCAATACCTTGAACTCGCCGGTTGCGTCGAGCTGTCGCGCCAGCGCTTCAAAGTCAGGACGATTCATGACACGAGATGCAGAGGAAGGGGCCGGACCCTCGGCCCGGGCGCGCGGCGGCGTCTGAACGGCGTTTCGAGACTCGGGCTTGGTGGCGTGAACAGTTCCGCTCCGGCACCGCCGTGGTGGACTGGCTCAGGAAGTCGCGGCGGGACGGCACAAGGACTCCGGTGCAGGGAATCCGGAGAATCTCTCCCGCAACTCCGTGCGGCGGAAGGCGTCGACGTGACACACTTCTTCCATGGGTTCCCTCCGTCATCGCTCGCAGCACGCATGCGCAGGGTGCGTACGGTGTGCGGTTCTATTACACAGAAATACCTCACGCCCTGTAAGACGCCGGCCTATTTCTTTTTCCGCCAGCCCGTCGCATGGTGGATTTGCGCCCACTACGGGGAGGTGGTTCCAATGCCGTCAGTGCGCAGGAGACCAGCCCGAGCCAAGCGGTCTTCTACGACGTCCAAGCCTGCAACACCGCACCCGGCCGGATTCGATCGACAACGTCTCATCACGCGAGTCCTTGCTGGCCTCGCGCCTTACGTGCCGGAGGGCACGCTCAAGATCGACGCGTCGGGTATGATCGTGGTTGGAGTGGACGACGTTCCCCTGGCAATCCAGGTGGAAGAAGCACCGCCCGTGGTAAGGGTTGTTGGTACCGTGGTCTCCGACGTGCCGTTCAGCGAGGACCTCTGCGCGTGGCTTAACGAAGTCAACGCGAACCGTTTACGCATCGGTTATGCGTACTGGAGGGATGACGAGGTCCGGTACGCCATCGAACAGATCGCTGCTCCGTTCCTGCTGGAGCACCTGCTCGATGCCCTCGCGGCAGCGTCAGGCATGGTACCGGCCTTGGCCCGAGAGGCAGCTCTCTGGTTTCCTGAGCCGGTCGTGGTGGCATAGACAACTGACCTTGCAGTGACGTGTACGGGGCGCCGGCCTGATCAACCGACGCCCCGTTGGTATGTACGTTCCCCGCACTCCTCCCCCCTCACCGCCCCCTCACCACCCCCTCCCTACGCCTGGTCGCGGCGCACGCGAACTTTCTTCCCCTTGATGGTGCTCGCCGACAGCTTCGCGATGATGTACCCGGCCTTCTCCTCCGGCACCTCGACAATCGAATGCCGGTCGCCGATCTGCACGGCGCCGATATTGGCAATGGGAATGTTGGCCTCGCCAGCGATCGCTCCCACGATGTCGCCGGGACGGATCTTCAGCTTGCGTCCCGCACCGATGTAGAGCCGAGCCACCGCGCCGCCCACCTGGCCGGCATGCTCGCGCCGCGATTGCCGCGCCGGGCGTGGGGTGTGCGCGTCACGCTCGCCGCCCCGTGGCACCACGCTGGGGATCTCCAACGGTTCGCCCTCGCTTTCGCCCTTGCGAGCGGCCATTCGGATGGCCGCCGCCGCAATGTCCATCACGTCGTGTTCTTCCGCCAGCTGTTCCACGATCGGGCGATACCGGTCCACGTTCTCGCTGGTCAGCACGCCGATCACCTGATCGCGTAACTGCTCGAGCCGTCGCGTGCGCAGGTCGGCCACCGACGGAACGGTGCCAATTTCGATCTTCTGCCCCGTCGTCGCCTCGATGTTGCGCAGCAGCCGGTGTTCCCGCGGCTCGGCGAACGTGATGGCCACACCCTCGCGCCCGGCGCGGCCCGTGCGGCCAATGCGGTGCACGTAGCCTTCCGACTCCCACGGCACGTCGTAGTTCACCACGTGCGTCACATGCTTGACGTCGAGGCCGCGCGCCGCCACGTCGGTGGCGATCAACAGGTCGCTGCCCCTGGCCCGAAACCGCTTCATCACTCTATCCCGCTGGTCCTGCGACAGCCCGCCATGCAAGGCCTCGGCGCGGTACCCGTGCCCGACCAGCGTTTCGGTCAGCTGGTCCACCTCGGTGCGCGTACGGCAGAAGACAATGGCGCTCTCCGGCGCTTCCACATCGAGCACCCGGGCCAGCGCGGCCATCTTGTGCGCGCGAGGCACGACATACGCCACCTGCCGCACCTTCGCCGACTCGCCCGGCGCCACCGCGGTGCGTTCGATGCGCACTACTTCGGGGTTCTTCAGGTGCGCCTTGGCAATCGCGGTGATGCGCGCCGGAATGGTCGCGCTGAACAAGGCCGTCTGCCGTTCGGCCGGCAATTCGCTCAGGATTGCCTCGAGATCCTCGGCGAACCCCATGTCGAGCATCTCGTCCGCTTCATCCAGCACCACCGACTTCACGTGGTCGAGGTGCAGCGTCTTGCGGCGAATATGGTCGAGCGCGCGTCCCGGCGTGGCTATCACCACGTCCACCCCGCGCTTCAGCGACCGCACCTGCAGTTCCATGGGCGCACCGCCGTAGAGCGGTAGCACCGCGGCGCCAACCGGCTTGCCGTAACGATGGATCGCTTCGGCCACCTGCATCGCGAGTTCGCGTGTCGGCACCAGGACCAGCGCGGCGAGCCGTGTGCGCGGCGGAGCGGACGGATCAAGTCGCTGCAGCAGGGGCAGCGCGAACGCTGCCGTCTTGCCGGTGCCCGTTGCCGCCATCGCCAGGACATCGCGCCCGCCCAGCAGCAGCGGAATCGTGGCGCGCTGAACCGGGGTCGGCTCTTCGTACCCGAGCAGCGTCAGTGCTTCGAGTAATCGCGGATCAAGTCCCAGCGTGGCAAAGCCCGCGTCGGACGTACTGCTCAAGATCTTCTTGGTCATCTTGAAACCTAGCGGCGCCCGGGCATCACTCCTAATTCCCGGGCGCCGGCACCGCACTACGGCGCCTCGCGACAGCCATGGTGGAGAAGACGCCTCAGTCGGACGACGTGCTACTTCCTGCCGAAAAGATAGTAACTCACCCCTACCGACACGCGCGCTCCCGTCGCCTCCACGCGCGATGTGGTGTATCCGTTCGTGTCGTTGAATTTGCCGAACGTCCACAGCACGCCACCGTCGAGCGCCAGCTTCGACCCCAGCATCAGCTGCCCGGTGAGGCCCGCCGTGGGATTCATTCCGCTGAAGTCGAAGTTGCCCGTGCTGCCGTTGTAGAACTTCGACGTCGTGGTGCGCCCGGTGAGGCCCGCCGTCAAATATGTCTTGGCGGGGCCGACACCAATGAACGACATCCGGCCGAGCAGGTCCCATTGGCCCAGGTCGGTATCACCGCCTGACGCGCCCAGCGTGTTCTTGTCGTAGTTCACCAGTACGCCGAACGAACTGCCAAGCATCAGTCCGGCGTGCACGCCAAACCCCGATCCGAAATCCAGATTCTGGGCGGCATCCTTGTACTTCAGCGACGCCCCCGTCGCCTGCGCACCGATGAAGAGTCCCGTTTGCGCGCGGCCGGGTGCGGCGACAAGCAAGGCCAGCATGGTGCCCACAACCACCATCATCCTGTTCATGAATCCTCCGGGTTGGTCTCAAGAGAGACGGGCGGGAGATTCCAGATGTAACCCTCAAGCGGGACGATCGATCCCTGTCACGAGCCAGCGGTGGCCTCGATCGACGTATGCCGCCGCGCGCTCCGGGGTCATGCCAAAGATGCCCGCGTTGTCGATATTCCGCACCGCTTCGGCGCTCTCGGCCTGCACCACCACCTTGGCCGACGGCCAGGGCGAGTTGCGCACCAACCGCACACATTCCTCCGCCTAGGCTGCGGTATGGACCTTCGGAACGATGATTCCATGGGCCCCGTGCGCCAACGCATGCGCCATGAGATCGGCGTCACATGATCGCACGCGCGCGTAGCATGGCAGCCGAGGGCCGGTACGCTGGAGCATCGCCGCCATCTCGGCGCGTCCCACGCTCGGGTGCTCGCCGTCGAGCATCAGCCAGTCAACGCCCGACGCACAGATCGCGTCGAGTGTGCGGTGGTCGAGCGAGCGAACAAGCGTCGCGGTGCACACTGCCATTGGACCGCCTCTCCCTTTTCAGCGTTCGCTCACGCGGGCCGTGGAGCGTGCGGTCGACACAACGGCTCCCACCAGGAGAATCCCGGCCACCAACCCCAGCATCCAGAAATTCACGTTCTCGCCCAGCACCGATCCCAGCCACTTTGCCGCCAGCATCTTGGCCCCCACCAGTGTGAGAACGACCGAGAGCGACACCTTCAGGTACTTGAACCGCCCGATCAGCCCCGCCAACCCGAAGTACAGCGACCGCAGGCACAGAATCGCGAACACGTTCGATGTAAACACGAGAAACGGATCGGCCGTGATGGCGAAGATGGCCGGAATCGAATCCACGGCGAAGATGAGATCCGTCGTCTCGACCAGCACCAGCGCCACGGCCAGCGGAGTCAGCCACCGCCGCCCGTTGAGCATCAAGGTGAACCGCGCACCATGAAACTCTTCCGTGATCGGAAAAAACCGTCGCACTTGGCGCATGATCCACGTTTCACCGGGCGCGTCTTCCTCCCCCGTCGTGAAGAGCATTCGCATGCCGGTGTACACGAGGAAGGCGCCGAACAGGTACAGGACCCAGTGATAGCGCGCCACCAACGCCGCCCCAACGCCAATCATCGCGCCGCGCATCGCCAGGGCGCCGAGGATGCCCCAGAACAGCACCCGGTGCTGCAAGTATACCGGAATCCTGAGATGCGCGAAGATCAACGCGATCACGAACACGTTGTCCATGCTCAGCGACAGCTCGATCACGTAACCGGTCAGGAACTTCACCGCTGCCAGCCGGCCATCGTTTGGCAGCCGGTCCACCGCATCCACGTGGTTCCCCAGCCCCAGCCACTGGTTGTGGTAGCTCACCCACACCGCCGCCGTGAACAGCAGCGCGAGCACCATCACGCCGCCGGTGAACAACAGCGCTTCCTTCATCGATGGCGCATGCGCCGTCTTGTTGAACACGCCAAGATCGAGCGCGAGCAGCACCAGAATGAACACGAGAAATCCGATCCACGCCCAGATCATGGCGGCGTCACCCGCGCCCAACGAAGCCTCGCGGGCATCAGGCCCCCTTCTCGGTATCGATCCAGCGCTTCCACTCGGCGGTCGCCTCTCCAATGGTGACGTGGTGCTGCCATCGCACCAGCGGCATGACAAGCACCAAGGGCTCCTCGGTGAGCTTCTCGACCCATCGCGCATCGTCCAGCCTGGCTACGCCCATCCCCAGTTCGGCGTACCGCCGGCTCGTCTTGTCGATCAATTTCGTTACGCCGAACTTCTGCACCCATCGCTGCAGTTCACCCCGGCTCGCCGCGCGTTCCTTCAAGTCCACGAAATGCACCTTCACCCGACGCTCGGCGAAAAACCGCTGCGCTGCGCGGGTATCCCTGGACTTGGAAACACCGAATATTTGAACTTCCATGCAGGTGAGCAGTGAAGAGAAGTCCGCGTGAGCGCTCTTAGTATAGTTGGCCGCATCGACGCTTGCCTGAGGCGCATTCCGCGCGCTCGGCGCTAGCTTTTCTCGCTCAGGCGCATTCCCCTCTTCGTGTCGTTCACGTCCTTGTGGTGCGCGGTCAGATGCCCGAACTGCAGTCACGGTACAATCCCGCCTGGTGGCTCCCGGGCGCCCATCTGCCTACATACTGGGGCAAGAAGGGGCGTCGGCAACCGTCAGTCCACGACCGCGTCGAGCGCTGGATTACACCCGACGGCGATCATCTGACCCTGGCGCGGGCTGGCATCGTCACGCCAGGCCATCCGCATCTGCTGGTCTTGCACGGACTCGAGGGATCGATCCGCTCCAACTACGCCCAAGGACTCCTGAACCAGGCCGTCCGGCGCGGCTGGTCGGCCGACTTGATGCTTTTCCGCAGTTGCGACGGCGAGATCAATCACGCCCGCCGCCTCTACCACTCGGGCGAGACGTCCGATCTCGACTTCGTGGTCCGCACCCTCCTCGCCCGGCACGCCCAGATCGACCTGCGCATGGTTGGTGTCTCGCTCGGAGGCAACGTTCTGTTGAAATGGCTCGGCGAACAAGGACAATCACTTGTTTCCAATGTGACTCGGGCAGCCGGTGTTTCCACCCCGTACGATCTCGCCGCTGGCAGTCGATTTCTGGAGTGCCTGCTCGGCCAGCAGTACGTCAACCACTTCATGGCGTCGCTCAAGGAAAAGACGGTGGCCAAGCGTGCCATGTACCCAGACCTTTGTGACTGGGAGAAGCTGACATCGGCACGAACCTTCTGGCAATTCGACGATGCCGTCACTGGCCCGATTCATGGTTTCGTCGATGCACTTGACTACTACACCAAGTTCTCCTCCATCAACTTCTTGGCCAACATCCGGAAGCCAACTCTGCTATTGAACGCCAAGGATGACCCATTCCTGCCAGCAAGCGTTCTGGATCGAGTACGTAACATTGTAACTGGCAATGACTTCCTTCATAGCGAGTTCAGCAAACGCGGCGGACATGTCGGATGGACAGAGGGCGCCCCATGGTCTCCCACTTACTATATGGAAGAGAGAGTTATTTGTTGGCTCGATGGTGAGTAAAAATAATAGATATTATCACTCTATTACTGAGAATATTTTACAACTCACTGGATCACGGCTTTTTCCATTCCCCTGGGTGCTCCAGCACATCGGCTATCGTAGCTAGCGTTGCCCCTGCCCAAGCGCTGGGCACACTCCGAATGAACGTTACCATCCCGTCCTTGGGGGCCGTCACATCCCCAATCTTCCTCCCCCAGTAATCCGACGTGTAGCCGATTACCTGGCCCCGCTTCACCCGAACGCCACGATCCACCGTGGCCGTCCAGACCACATTGCTGTCCGTCCGGACTCGCGCGTCCTCTCCCAGCCAAGTGACGCGCAGGACTGCTGGCTTGGCCCGCTGCAACATGCCGAGCTGCCCCAGAACGCCGAGTATCCCGTCTTCGAGCATGCGTACATCGGCCACATCGGTTCGCGCCCAGCGCCCGGCTTCGGCAACGACCGCCACCTTTCCCAACGACAGGGCGTAGCCGCTCGCGCTCCGCGTGCTGGCCGGATTGGCGAGATCCACGTTGCGCACGATCACGTGATCCAGTCCCATCGCCCTGCACAACGCCAAGGCCGCGCTGTCCTGTCCCGCGTTCCCCGTGCGTGTCCAGTACGAGTAGGGACGCAGGTTCTCGTCGATATCGCCGTTGTGCAGATCCACCACCACGTCGGCCTTCGCGATGACGTCGCGGGCGATCGCGTCGAGCACGCGCTCGGTCTGCGTTCCCGTGGCCTTGCCGGGGTAATTGCCATTCATCGACTTCTCGTCCACCGGGTTCATGTGCACCCGCATGCGTTCGAAGCTTGCACGGTTGATGAGCGGCACGATGATCACCGACCCATTCAACTTGGCGGGATCGATGCGCGACGCCACGCCCTGCGCGGCGATGATGCTCGTATACTCCGTGCCGTGCGCACCGCTCAGGATCGCCACGACCTTTCCCGGCTTGGCTCCGTGGATGGTGGTCACGGGAACCCAGGTCGCCGAGTCGCTGCCGGACGCAATGTCGATCTTCGTGTAGCTGATGCCAGGCGTTTGTGCCTGGAGCGTCGTAGCCACCAGGAACGTCGCGATCAATGAGCGCATGGTTTCATCTCGGTTGAATGACCAGCGGAGAGCGAGATCACCACACCGGAGCGTGGGTGGTCCGCTCGTCAGCCCAGCGTACCTTCGGTGAACTTCTCGCGCGAGGCCATTGCGTAGACCAGCAGCCACTCCGGCCAGTTGCCCGAGAGATCGAAGAATTCGTCGAAATACACAAGACCCCGCCGCTCGAGGTCGGCGATTACCTGCGCCAGTCCTTCCGCATCATAGACGGGTCCCACCGCCACCAGATCGCCTTCCACCCGGAATTCCTGGTCGGTGAGGTGCAGCACCGTATCGAAATCGGCGCGCGCCAGCGCATGCCGTTCAAAGGCGCGCTTGCGAATGAGCAGCGTCGGGGCGTCGTGCGAAAGATTGAGCGGCATGGCGAACCCGGCGTTGGGGATGGTCGGCGCATCCATTCGAAACCTCGTCGACAATATACTACCGTCAGGAATTCTCCTCGGCCCGTCGTGGAAGCCCCGGCCTGATCATCTGCCGTCGACGTCACCCTTTCGCGCCTGGGAGGTTAGAATTCCCGCCATGCCCCTCCGCCGTCCGGAAGGCTCGTTCGACGTCCTCGTGATTGGTGGCGGTCACGCCGGCGTCGAGGCGGCCGTGGCGGCGGCGCGACTCGGCTGCCGCGTCGCCCTGATAACGAGCACACTCGACACCATCGGGCAGATGTCGTGCAACCCCGCCATCGGCGGCGTGGCCAAGGGAACGGTCGTGCGCGAGGTGGACGCCCTCGGCGGCGTCATGGGACGCGCAACCGACCGCGCCACCATTCAGTTTCGCATGCTCAACCGCGGCAAGGGCCCGGCCGTATGGGCCCCGCGCGCGCAGGCGGACCGCGGCCTCTACCGCCGTGCCGTGCGCACCAGGGTCGAACAGCACGAGAACATCTCGCTCATCCAGGGCACCGTCGCGCGCCTCATCATGCAGCATGGCCGGGTGGCCGGCGTGGAAACGCTCGACAATCGCCGCTTCGGTGCGCGTGCCGTGGTCGTGACCACCGGCACGTTCGGCCGCGGCAAGATTCATATCGGCACCACCATCCAGATTGCCGGCGGACGGGCGGGTGAGGCGGCCACGACCCATCTGCCCGAACAGCTCGCCGACGTCGGCCTCGAAGTTCGGCGCTTCAAGACCGGAACACCCCCGCGCATCGATGGCAGGAGCGTCGACTATTCGAAGTGCGAGCCGCAATACAGCGAGTTGCACGACTTCGGATATCGGTGGTCACATTTTCAGATGACAGACGGCGGACGGCAGACGGCAGACAGCGCGCGGCAGGTGGCCGACGGCACGCGGCGCATGACCGGGGACACGCTGCCGCAATTGCCATGCTACATCACCTTTGCCGGACCCGAAGTGAAGACGCTGGTCACCGGGTCCTTATCGCGTTCGGCGATGTACGGCGGTTCCATCGATTCACGCGGACCGCGGTATTGCCCAAGCATCGAGGACAAGGTGGTGCGGTTCCCCGACGCTGAGCGGCACCAGATCTTTCTGGAACCCGAAGGACTCGAGTCCCACGAGCTCTACGTCAATGGCCTCTCCACCTCGCTTCCACCCGACGTGCAGCTGGCCATGCTGCAGGTGGTGCCGGGGCTGGAACGGGCGCAGATGACGCGCCCCGGCTACGCCATCGAGTACGACTACTACCCTCCGACGCAACTCGATTCGACGCTCGCCGTGCGACAGGTCCCGGGTTTGTATCTCGCCGGCCAGATCAACGGCACGACGGGGTACGAAGAAGCTGCGGGGCAGGGACTTGTCGCCGGACTCAATGCGGCAAGGGCGGTCGCCGACGGTGAGCCAGTGATCTTGGGCCGTGAGACGTCGTACGTGGCGGTACTTATCGACGACATTGTCGCACGCGGCGTGGACGAGCCGTATCGGCTGTTCACGTCTCGCTCGGAGTTTCGCCTGACGGTGCGTCAGGACAACGCGCTGCGCCGGCTTGCCCCCATTGGCCTCGCGCTCGGCCTCTACTCCGACGATGAGCGCCGCGCGATCGATGCCCGGCTCGACGCCGAGGATCGTGCATTGCAGCTCGCCGCCGTCACGAGCGTGCAACCGGAGCAGGTGCGGGCGCTGCTGCGGGAGGCTGGCTCCGCATCCATTGTCCAGTCGGTGAAGATTGCCGAACTCGCTCGCCGCCAGGAGGTGTCGCTCGCCGCGCTGTTCGAGGCGTCGGGACTCGATGACGCGCCCGCCGGCGAGGCGGTGATCACCACGGAACTCGAGCTCAAGTACGCGGGCTATTTCGCGCGCGAACGCGAAGCCGCGGACCGCATGCGGCGCATGGGCGACTTCGCGCTGGCCGCCGAACTGCCCTACGCCGACATGAAGGCGCTCTCCACCGAAGCGCGGGAAAAACTTGCGCACCGCCGGCCGACGTCGCTGGCCATGGCAGCGCGCATTCCCGGCGTGAGTCCCGCCGACTTGCAGAATCTCGTGCTCGAGGTCGAACGATGGCGTCGCACGCGCGGCAGCGCGTCGGCCGGCGTCGCGTGATCGGCGCATGACCCACCGAGAGGATGTCGCCGCACCACCAGCATCACCATCTCATCGGCTGCCGGCCTGGTGGCCCGCTCGCCTGGCGGCCATCGCATTGCTTGTGCTGGGCTTTGTTCCGTGGGCCGCCTGGCTGCCCGTCGGGCTTGAAATGCCGGGGATCGGCGCACAATTGCACGACTGGTTCACGGGATCGCTGTTGACGCTCGGCGTCGGCGTGCTGGCGTGGCTGGCGTCGCGGCACGGGTATTGGCCGATACGTCGTCTCGACGGGGGCGCATTGCCGGCGGGCGCCGCGTCCCGGTGGTGGCGGTTGCTCGACCCGTCCTGGCGCCTGTATTTAGTAGCACTTTGCTCTTTATTCCTGTATGCCGCGGTGGCCACGACAATCTTCTCGCGCCGGCCATTGCTGATCGACGAGGTCGCTCAGCTCTGGCAGGCGCAGCGGTACGCCGAAGGGCGTCTGTGGCTCCCCGTGCCCGTGCATCGCGAGTTCTTCTCGTTCCTGCACCTCGTGGATGTCGGCGATCGCGTGTACGCGCAGTTCCCGCCGGGAGGGCCATTCATGCTCTGGCTGGGCGTGCTGGCTGGCGTCCCGTGGCTGGTGGGACCCCTCTGCGGCATGCTGAGCGTCTGGCTCTTCGCGCGGCTTGCCCGCGCGGCCGAACCCGACGCCAGTGACCGATGGGTGTTCGGCTCCACCATCCTCTTTGCCCTCGCACCATTCGGCGTCTTCATGTTCGGTTCGTACATGAACCATGTGACCGCGCTGATGTGGATTCTCGTTGCGGTCGTGGCCCTCACTCGGCTTGTAGCGGCCGACGGACCGACGGGCGCAGTCGGTTCCGCGTTCATGCTTGGACTCGGGCTTGGCATGGCCGCAACCATTCGCCCGCTCGATGCCGTTGCGTTCGCCCTGCCGGCGGCCGTCTGGTTGGTCTCAAGGGCCGGGCGATCGGCGCACCGGTGGCGGCAGAACTGTATCGCCGGCGTCGGCGTTGCGGTTCCATTCGCGCTGATGATGTATGTGAATTTGCAGACCACCGGACATCCGCTGCGTTTCGGGTATGAGGTGCTCTGGGGCGCGACTCACGGACTCGGATTTCACGCCGCGCCGTGGGGCGAACCGCACACGCCGTTGCGCGGATTCGCGCTGGCGTCGCTCTATCAATGGCGCCTGCAGAGCTACCTGTTCGAGACGCCCTTTCCGTCGCTGGTGCTTCCTGTCGCGGCACTCTGGTTTGCCCGCCGGGTCGGTGCGCTCGATCGATACCTGCTCGCGTCGGGTGGATTGATCGTCTTCCTCTATCTGCTGTACTGGCACGACGGATTCTACCTCGGCCCCCGTTTTGTCGTGCCGCTTCTGCCGGTGCTGGTACTGTGGGCCGCACGGGTGCCGTTGATCGTCGGCGCGCGCGTGAGGTCCCCGCACGCACGACATGCGCTGGCGGCGGCACTGGGGTTCGGTGCGGTCGGCGCCGCGGTCTTCAATCTTCCCGTGCGCATCGCCACGTACCGCGCCGGATTGACCTCGATGCGCGTCGACTACGCGGAGGCGGCCAGACAGCACGGCGTACGCGACGCGTTGGTTTTCGTGCGCGAGAGCTGGGGCGCGCAATTGATGGCGCGTCTGTGGGCGCTCGGCGTGTCCCGTCCGATGGCCGAGTCGGTGTATCGCGGCAGCGACGCGTGCCATCTCGAACAGGAGCTTGCGCGGCTCGAGCAGCAGGGACTTCGCGGACTTGAAGCCGAGCGGCACCTGGCCACGCTCCTCGCTGGCGACGCCTTGTACGTGGAGAAGAGCACGCTCACCCCCGATCCCACGGAGCGTGTCCGTCCAGGCGTACGGTACACGCCGACGTGCATGGAACGCATCAGTGAAGACCGTCTGGGTTTCTTGCACTACGCGCCACTGCGGCTCGTGCCGACGGGAAGTAATCTCTACGCGCGTGATCTGCACGCACGCGATTCGCTGCTGCTGGCCGAGTACCCCGATCGCCCGGTATATCTGCTGACGCGCGCAGGGACTCGTGTGGACGACCGCCTGGTCTTCGTGCTGCTGAACCGCGATTCACTGGTCGTCGCATGGAGACTCGCGAAGTAACACCGGCACCGCCGCGTGGTGCGGCCAGCAGGAATGGCTCGTCTTCCTGTCAGAACCTGCGGGGCGATGCCGTGCCCCCAGACCATTCTGTTTAGTAGCATAGAGATACTAAATATGCCCGAATTTCGGGAGGAGATGATCGACATGCGTTCCTCGTCCATTGCCGTTGCACTGCTCGCCCTGTTCACGCTGGGCATGCCGGCCGATTGCGTCGGAGCCCAACAAGCGGCCCCGTTGGTTCCGCAGGTGGTGACGGTCGGACGTGGAGAGGTGGACGTGAAGCCTGATCGGGCGCGCGTTGAGGTCGGAGTTGAAACCAGGGCATCCACGGCTGCCGAAGCGGTCACCGCGAACAGCCGGCGCCAGCGAGCGGTATTGGACACCCTGCAACGGCTCGAGATTTCCCAGGAAGAGATCCAGACCGCAAGTTTGCAGGTCATTCCCGAGATGATTTATCCTGGGCAGGGCCAGCCACCGAAGGTTTCTGGGTACGTCGCGCGGAATTCAATACGCATCGAGGTTCGCAGGATTGAGCAAGTGGGCACGCTCGTTGATGCGGCGCTTGCAAAGGGAGCTACGGGCATCACGGGACTCCAGTTCTATTCATCGAAGGAGGATGAAGCTCGTCGTCAAGCGCTTGGTAAGGCAGTGTCTGCCGCGCGGGCGGATGCGGAGGCGATGGTCCTGGCTGCCGGCGGCCAGTTGGGGATGCTCCTTGAGATATCCAGCGGTGCACCATCTGACGAGCCTCTCATGCTTGGCATAGCTGGAGGGAGAGTATCAAGAGTTGGAGCAGCGATGGCTGCGCCGACGCCCGTGATTCCCGGGGAGATGAAAATATCTGCCCTCGTCACGGTCAGGTGGGCCATCAAGCAGTAATGCGCATGGCAGTAGTGCGCATGCATGAAGGGAGCTGGGGTTGGACCGACTTGCGTGTGGATTGTTCCACGTGAAACAATTTGGCTGGCTATTACGACGTCGGGAGGCCAATATTCGGCCTCCCGTTCTTTTCGCGCATCAACTGGAGTTGTCCTGATCTTGGCACGAATCATCGCCATAGCAAACCAGAAGGGTGGTGTCGGCAAGACGACGACCGCCGTGAACTTGGCCGCGAGTCTGGCCGCCGCCGAACAACGCGTGCTGTTGGTGGATGGCGATCCACAAGGAAACGCCACCAGCGGGATAGGGCTTGCCCGCGACGACATTCGCTTCACCACGTACGATGTGCTGCTCGACCCAACGGTCATCGATCAGGCCATACTGCCGGAAGTCCAGTTTCGGTTTCTCAGCGTGCTGCCCGCTACCCCAGACTTGGCCGGCGCCGAAGTAGAGTTGGTGGAAAAGGAAGACCGCGATCTTTCGATGCGGCGGGCACTCGACCGCGTGGCAAGCAATTTTGACTTTGTCCTCATCGATTGTCCGCCATCCTTGGGGCTGATCACGCTCAATATGCTGGCGGCAGCTGACGCGGTTCTCATCCCGTTGCAATGCGAGTACTACGCACTCGAAGGCCTGAGCCAATTACTCAACACCGTGAACCTGGTACAGCAGGGCGTAAATCCCTCTCTGGGCATAGATGGCGTGGTGCTCACGATGTATGACGCGCGATTGAATCTCTCCCGCCAGGTGGCAGCGGATGCGCGCGAGTATTTTGGCGGACGGGTGTTCCAGAACGTAGTTCCGCGAAACGTTCGACTGGCGGAAGCGCCAAGCTTTGGAAAGCCGATCATCCTTTACGACCTTGCTTCGGTAGGTGCACAAGCCTACATAGGGGTGGCGAAGGAGTTGATTGAGAGAACTTCAGCCGAATCGTCAGTTTGATTGATATTTTTAGGCCATATTCACGCCACAACAGCAACACCATTAGGTCATAACTCAAGATATGGCAGATAAACCTCGCCTTGGTAGGGGGCTGGAAGCGCTACTCTCCAGTCGCCCCTCTGCCCGAGTTGACGTGCCGCGCGCTGGTGGTGATCGCGACGGACTTCGACGGTTGCCCATGGCACAGATTCGACCCAATCCGATGCAGCCTCGAAAGGAATTCCGCGAGGAGGACCTGGCGGACCTCGAAGCGAGCCTCCGGGTCAACGGGCTCATTCAACCCGTGACCGTGCGTCCATCGCCATCCGGCACGGGCTATGAGCTCGTCGCCGGTGAACGTCGGTTTCGCGCGGCGCAGCGCCTGAACTGGAGCGAGATTCCCGCAATCGTTCGCGAAATCAACGACAAGGAATTGCTGACGCTGGCACTCGTCGAGAATCTGCAGCGCAAGGATCTCAACCCGATCGAAGAAGCCGAAGGCTATCAGCAGCTGATAACGTCGTTTTCCCTCACGCAGCAGGAGACGGCGGACATTGTCGGCAAAGACCGTTCGACCGTTGCCAACATGCTGCGCCTGCTCGGCCTTCCCGCATCGGTTCGCCGTCAGGTCCGCGAAGGTCTCCTCTCGCTTGGCCATGCGCGTGCGCTGCTTGCACTCGGCGACGACATTCGCATCGCCGACCTGGCGAAGGTTACGGCCGCCGAAGGTCTCAGCGTGCGCGAAGTGGAGCGGCGGGTGCGCGAGACAACAGGTGGCCATGCCGGTGCGCGCAAGAACGCCGCGCCAAAGGAGGGCGGCGAGGCCCGCACGGCGGAAGCGCGACACATCGAGGAACAGCTGCGGCGAAAGTTCCAGACCGATGTGAATCTCACGCTCACGGGCAAGGCGCAGGGCCAGATCAGTCTGTCATTCTACAACAACGAAGACCTGTCGCGCCTGCTCGAGTTGCTGCTCAACGACGCGGAGCGGGGCATCGCATGACGTCCCCGGAGCGCGACGACTCCGGCATCCGGCACGGCAACGTCTTCGGTCGCGGCTGGGGAAACATGTTCATTCATGTGCGCCGCGAGAACGGGTTGGCGCACCGCACCATGGTGTTGCGTCCGTGGCAAGTGCAGGTGGTGCGGTTGGTGGTTTCGCGGTGGTTTGCCGTCCTGGTCGGCGTTATCGTGTTGAGCTGGGCGTACTTTGCCGCGCAGGCCGCTCGTATGCCGTTGCTCACACGGCGGATCTCGCACCTCGAACGGGACGCTGCCAAGATCGACACGCTGCAGGCCACGCTGGAGCTTCTGCAGCGACGTTACGATCAGGTGCAACAGATGTTGCGCGCGTCGACCAAAGTGGTGCAGGCCGTTCCATCGGAAGAGGTCAAGGCAAGTTCGACACCGACCCCGGAGACCGCCAAAACACCGATCAAGACACCGATCAAGACACCGATCAAGACACCGATCAAGACACCGATCAAGACACCGATCAAGACATCGTCCAACGCACCAGCCAACGCAACGACAGGCGCATCGGTCCATGCTCTGACGAAGACCCTGACGAAACCCCCGGCAAAGGCAACACCTGACGCCAAGGCAAAGCCGCTTGGCCCAGCGCCCTCAGCGACGCCTGGAAAGGTTCCCGCCAAGACTCCACCCGAAGCGTCCGCGAAGACGCCGGACAACATTTCTCACCGGGCGCCGGGTACGACGTCCACTACCGCACACTGACGCACATCGGGAGATCGAATGGCACTCCTCAAGAAGGACGGCGACAAGAGCGACACGCGCGGCGGCACCGCTGAAGCAGCCCTGTCAATCATCGCCGCCGGGATGCAGATCACGGGCGACATTGAGACGAGCGGTACGCTGAAGATCGATGGACGCATTGAAGGTTCCGTGGTCGGTGCCCGCCAGATGATGCTCGGTCGCAATGGGGCCATTCACGGTAACGTCCACGCGGGCGAGGTGGTGGTGGGTGGCCTGGTGCACGGCTCGATCATCGCCGACGAACGACTGGAGCTTCAAGGAAGCGCCGTGGTCAACGGCGACATCGACACTAAGTCGATCGTGGTGCTTGAGGGGGCTCATATCAACGGCACCGTACGAATGCAGGAAATCAGGTTGGTGGGGGTGCAGGCTACTCAAGGGGCGCAGGGCGGGCAGGGGCGGCAAACAGGGACTGCCAGCTAGTAGGATAGAACGGCGAAGCAGTATTCCTAAGTTTTCAACACACCGAAACGACGTGCTCATTTGTTTGTGGTATTTTTCTAACTAGCTGTTATGTAATAGTTTATAAATGTCTATTATTCGGCGTTTCTTCTCTGTTTCTTGTCTTTTCAACATCTCTGTTGGAATCTCTGTCGCGTGCGCTGCGCCTCGTGGCGCAGAGCGCGGCACCGCAGATTCAACGTCCTTTTCCGTGGCGCTGTTGACGCCAGGCCCCATCTCCGACCAGTCGTGGAATGGAGGCGCCTACGAGGGACTCATGCGTATCCGCGACTCCTTGGGGGCGCGCGTGAGCCACATCCAAACCAGGACACCGGCCGAATTCGACGAGAACTTCCGCCAGTACGGGGCCAAGGGATACGCGTTGGTCTTCGGCCACGGATTCGAGTTCCAGGATGCCGCGGCTCGTGTCGGACCTGCCTTTCCCAAGACCGTCTTCATCACGACAGGCGGAACACGCACCGGCGCCAATGTGGCCGCGATGTCATTCGGCTTCGAACAGCCGTCGTATCTCGCCGGCATCGTGGCGGCAAGCGTGAGCAAGTCCGGGGTCATCGGCTGCATAGGAGGCACCGAGCTGCCTCCGGTAAAAGCGGGCTTTGCGTCGTTCGCGCAGGGTGTTCGCACCGTGAATCCTCGGGCCAGGATCGTCATCGCCTACATCGGCAACTGGGACGATGCCAGCGCAGGCAAGGACCAAGCGCTCGCGCAAATCGCGAATGGGGTGGATGTCATCTACCAGAATGCCGACGCAGCGGGACTCGGCATCTTCCAGGCGGCCAAGGAAGCGACGGGGGTGTACGTGATCGGATCAAACGCCAACCAGAACGACGTTGCTCCGACGGTGACCCTCGGCTCGGTGGTCATCGACCTCCCGGCGGCATTCCTGTCGATCGCACGCGAGGTCAAGAGCGGAACGTTCACGCCCCGCGTGCACGTCATGGACGTGCGAAGCGGCGTGATGAAGTGGGTCCTGAACCCGTCGATGAAGGCGCGAGTACCACTGCACACGTTGCAGCTGGTGGACTCCATTGAACGCGAGATGCTCAAGACCACATTCACTCCGCCGCTGCGCTCTCGAACTCCGGGGGGCTTGTGAGATCGGCTGCCGAGATCGCGCACGCGGCGAACGAATTGTTGCGCTGCCGAGAAACCCCCGACTATTCCCTCGCCCTGAACGGACTGCAGGTGGACAACGCCGGACCGGTCACGCGCCTGGCCGCCGCAGTGGACTGCTCGCACCGCACGATCCAGGGTGCGATTGAGGCCGGCGCTACTCTTCTGGTGGTGCACCACGGACTGTTCTGGGGCGGCTTGCAGCCGCTGACCGGCACGCACCTGGCACGCGTGCGCCTGCTGCTCGAGCACGACGTGGCGCTGTATTCGGCGCACTTGCCGCTCGATGCGCATGAAACGATGGGCAATTCGTACCTGCTGGCACGCGAACTTGGATTGACTCCGGCCGGCGGTTTTGCGCGCTACCAGACCATCTTCTGCGGCGTGCAGGGCGAGTCGAACATGGCGACCGCCGACCTGGTGGCGGTTTGCGACCGCTTTGCCCGCACGCACGGGGGACGGGTGATCGTCTCCCCGCATGCTCCCGGACGGCGCACCGCGCGCTGGGGCGTTGTGACCGGCGCCGGCATCAGCCAGGAGACGTTGCACGAAGCGGCTGAACTGGGAATCGACACGATCGTTACCGGCGAAGGGCCACACTGGAGTGCCGTGGACGCCGAAGAGAAGGGGTTGGTGATCGTGTACGCAGGCCATTACGCCACCGAGACGCTGGGGGTACAGGCACTGGCCGCGTGGATGGCCGCACGTGCCGGCGTCCCATGGAGCTTCTTGCCGGCCCCAACGGGGCTGTGAGCGAGCACGCACTTTCGCTCCGCGCGATCGACAAGCGGTTTGGATCGGTCCAGGCGCTTGCCGGCGCGTCGCTGACCGTCCGTCGCGGCACGTTGCACGCCGTGCTGGGTGAAAATGGCGCGGGCAAGACGACGCTGATGCGCATCGCGTTCGGCCTCATGCGCCCCGACGCCGGCGACATCGCCATTGACGACACCCGGGTTGTCTTGACGTCGAGTCGCGACGCCATTGATCGTGGACTCGGTATGGTCCACCAGCATTTCACGCTGGTCGACGCCATGACCACCACCGAAAACATCGCGCTCGGCGGGCACGGCAGGTACGCCCTGCGTGATATGGCCGCTCGGGTGCGGTCGCTGGCCGAGCGTACCGGGCTCGCGGTCGACCCGGACACCCGCGTTGCCACGCTTGGCGTCGGCGCGCAACAGCGGGTCGAGATCCTGAAAGCCCTTTCGCGCAACGCGCGCACACTGATCCTCGACGAACCGACCGCCGTGCTGACGCCGCGGGAATCGGACGAACTGTTCCAGTGGCTGCGCCGGTTTGTCGCCGACGGCGGCACAGCGGTGCTAGTGACACACAAGCTGCAGGAGGCGTTGACTATTGCCGACGATGTAACCGTGTTGCGCCGTGGCAGGGGCGTCCTGACGGCACGCGCGGCCAGCCTCGACCTCGCCTCGCTCGTGCGCGCCGTCACAGGGGATGAACGCGCCGAGTCCGGTTCGGCGCTGCCGCGCCGCGCAGGTGGCCACGAAAACGTGGTGGCGCATCTTGTCGCCGCCAGCGCGCGCGACCCGCGCGGCGTGCTTCGGCTGCGCGAAGCCAGCATGGAGTGCTTTGCTGGTGAGATCGTGGGCATCGCCGGGATCGAAGGCTCGGGCGTGCACGAACTGTTGCGGCTGCTGGCCGGCCGGTTGGCGCCGAGCGATGGCGTAGTGACCTTGCCGCAGAGCATCGGGTTCATTCCCGAGGACCGGCTTCGTGATGCGATCATCGAGGACTTTACGCTGACCGAGAACATCGCGCTGCGCGGTGCCGCTGCCCGGCGGGGTCGCATGGCGTGGTCCGCCCTTGCCGCTGAGGCGGCGGGCGTACTACATCGCCACGACGTGAGGGCCCCGTCGCCCGCAACCCGCGCCGGCGCGTTGTCGGGCGGCAATCAACAGAAGTTCGTGGTGGGACGCGAGCTGGACGACCATCCCGCTCTGGTGGTCGCCGAGAATCCCGTTCGCGGCCTCGATGTTCGCGCCACGGAGCATGTGCTGAGAGAGTTGATGGCGAGCGCCGACTCGGGGAGTTCGGTGGCACTCTACTCGGCGGACATCGACGAACTGCTGCCGCTGGCGAACCGGATGATCGTGGTGTTTGCAGGAGGCGTGCGAGAGGTTCCGGTGGACCGTTCGGCGGTGGCGAATGCACTGGTAGGCGTTGCATGATCAGCCGCGCCGATGCCCGCTTGGGAGTCATGGCCGCCACCGTGGCGGCGATCATCCTTGTGGTGTCGACCATTCTCGCGGCGGGAGGATACAACGCCCCGCATGCGCTCAGCGCGCTCTGGGACGGAGCGTTCGGGAGCGTCTACGCGGTCCTGAGCGCCACGCTGGTCCGGGCCACGCCATTGATGTTTGTGGGGCTTGCGGTGGGACTCGCGTTTCGCGCGGGCGTGCTCAACATTGGCGCCGAAGGTCAATTGCTCGCGGGCGCAGCGGCCGCGGTTGCCGTGGGGCTCGCGGTCCACGGACTCCCCCGTGTGGTTGCGCTGCCTCTCGTGCTTGCCGCCGGGAGCCTGGCTGGCGCCGCGTGGGCCGGCGTGGCCGGGTGGTTGAAATTGCGGTTTGGCGTGCTTGAAGTGATCAGCACGCTCATGCTGAACTTCGTGGCGACTTATCTGGTGTCATGGCTGGTGCGTGGGCCGCTGCAGGAACCGACGCGAGTGTACCCGCAGACCGTGGAGTTGTCCGCTACGGTGCGCTTACCGCAGCTGATCGATGGACACCGCGTCCATTTTGGCTTCGTGCTCGCTGTTGGACTGGCGGTGGCGGTGTGGTGGATACTGGCTCGGACGGCCGCCGGGTTTCGCATACGTGCCATTGGCGCCGGACCGAGCGCCGCCCAGAGCGCCGGCGGCATTGATCCGTCGCGGACGGCAATCGTTGTGTTTCTGTTCAGTGGCGCGCTGGCCGGGCTGGGCGGCGCAAGCGAGGCAACCGGCGTGACGTTTGCGCTATACGAGGGACTTTCGCCGGGATACGGATACAGTGCCATTGCCGTGGCACTGCTCGCACGGTTGCATCCGCTCGGCATCATTCTCTCGGCCCTGCTCTTTGGTGCGCTCGAAGCCGGCGCGGCCGCCATGCAGCGCGACGCCAATGTCCCGTCGGTTCTCGCGGTGGTGGTGGAGGCGATGCTCGTGCTGGGCGTACTGGCATTCAACCGCGTGCGCTCGAGCGGACGGCAAGCATGAGCAGCGTGGTCGGCGAATTCCTGCAAGCATCGGTGCGCACCGCCACGCCGTTGGCCCTGGCAGCGTATGGCGAACTGGTGGCCGAACGCGCGGGGGTGATCAACCTCGGGCTCGAAGGCGCAATGATTGCCGGAGCTTTTGGCGCACTGGTCGGCGCCGGCGCCGGTGGAGCAGGCGCGGGATTTCTGGTCGCCGTGCTGGCGGGTGCCGCGACGGCGGCCTTGATGGCCATGGTGGTGGTGTGGCTGCGCGCCGACGCGGTCATTGCCGGCACCGCAGTCACGTTGCTCGCGCTCGGACTCACGGGCACGTTGTACCGCGCTCTATACGGCGTGCAGGGCGCGGCCTTGTCGGTGCCAACCATCGCCCCGATTCTCGTACCGGGGGTGTCACAATTGCCGTTGCTTGGGCGCGTCCTTTTCGAACAACCGGTGGTGACGTACGCACTCTATGTCGTGGCCGCAGGATTGTGGTGGTGGATGACGCGCACCCACGGGGGCCTCGCGCTGCGCGCCGTTGGCGAGCGGCCCGTGGCGGCGGCGGCAGCGGGGATATCACCCGTGCGTGTGCGCGCATGGGCGTTGGTCTTTGGCGGCGCGATGGGTGGCCTGGCCGGTGGTGTGCTCGTGCTCGCGCAGGTGGGAACGTTCGCCGAAGGCATGTCGGCGGGCCGCGGGTTCATCGCCATCGCCATCGTCGTACTGGGACGCTGGTCACCCGCAGGTGTCGCCGGCGCCGCCCTGCTGTTCGGCGCAGCCAGCCAGTTGCAATACGTATTTCAGTCGCTGGGCTGGCCGGTGCCGTACCAGTTGTTCCTGGCGCTGCCATACGTGCTGACATTGCTGGTCCTTGCCGGCACGCAGCGCCGTAATGCGGCCCCGGCTGCCCTGGGGATCGCACTGACGGAAGAGGCGCGGTAGCGCGCGAGTTCATCGCAGATCGTGCGAGCCGGAATGCGGGCTTCCACAGGCGCCGGGGGATGCGCTGCTATTTTGGCGACGGACACACGAGCCCGTCGCTCCGCCACACGGATCGCCACTCGCCGCCGTCGCGCGCAACAAGTTCAAGCTGGAGGCTGCGCACGCCCTCGCGCGCGATCGCGAGCACCGGCCCTCGCTCCGCGAGAAGCACCGCGAGAAGGTCCCACGATTCCACGAGTTCTTCGTCACCCGCCACCCGTGCCACAATGCGCGGCTGTTCCTGCTCGAGCACCAGGAACCGGAGCTCCTCATGCGCGGCCGCCTCGAGGTTGCGCAGGCGCGCCGCGCGGGCGACCACGATGGGGCCGGTTGGGAGGTGAACAACCCACGCGTCGCGCACCACCACGGGCAGTCCGCGAAACTCCGTGGCCTCCGCAGCGTCGGGAAGCGCATCGAGCGCACGCTGGATGCTCACGACCACGCGTTGCGAGTCGGCGGGCGGCAGATCTTCCAGCGCGTCGATCAGCGCCGGGTGTGCATGCGCCGAGTCGAGCGCCACTCTCCATCCACCCGGTGCACCGTGCACGCGAAGGAGCGCGCGGGAGGCACAGGGAAGATCTCGCACGTCACGCAGGACAACGGGCGTGCCGGCCCCGAGTCATAGCCAACAACGCTGATGTGCACAGGGACACTCGTGGCATCGCGCCGGAAGAGCAGCGCCTCGCCCTTGTGTGCGTTCTCGACGGCGAGAAACTCGCCGATGAAACCGGGCCACGAAGCGCCCGTCGGACCATTGGCGGCCGGCGTCGAAACATCGCGAGGGAGCGCACCGGAATCGGCAGCTCGGTCCGTCGTCGGCGCACCGCAGGCAACCGTCAGGAGGAGAACCCCGGGCAGGAGACGCCGCATCAGGCGCGGGGCGGGAGAAAAGGGCCCCCGAGATCGAAATGCCACGCATCGCGATGTTCGCCGGTGCGTGGATCCTTGAGTCGCTTGAACTGGAGGCGTTCGACCGGAAAGTGCAGGTCGGTGGCGACGGCGATGAGCCGTGCGCGGTCGACCGACACGAGATGCGCCATGGCACGCCCCTTCCAGAGATGGCGATGCAACCAGAGACCCCCTGTCATGGCATGCACCATCCCCTCGCGGCGGCGCTCGAACTCCCGCCACGGCGGAACGTCCGGCCAGCACGGCTTCGGAAGCGCTACTGGCAGCCGATGAGCCCTTCAACGGTTGCCGGCGGCAACGCCGCCACGTTCCCCTGAAAAAGGGCGCACGTCAGAGGAAAAGAGGCCGGGTGCGTGGCAATCGCGGCCCACCCGGATCTCGTGGCCGTCACGATGGAGAGCACCACGCCCGGGGATTTGTTGAAAGACAGCTGGGCGGTGCTGCTGGCGTAGGCCGAGAAGTCGTAGAAATACGCCTCCTGCGCCGTGGCCAGGTTGCGGAGATCCGACTTCAGCGCGGCCGCATTCGCCTTGCCTTTCGTGCTCTGAAACTTCGGAATGGCGATGGCGGCGAGTATGCCGATGATCACCACGACGATGAGCAGTTCGATCAGAGTAAAACCGCGGCGAGATGCAGTCATCATCGGTGGCTTGCGTGAGTTCGCATTGTGTTCCGGGTCACAGGAAAACGATACGCCCGTTTCCCCCGCCAGAATGTGTATCCTGAAAAGAAAGCAACGGCCGGGCCACGCGACCGAACGTCTCACAAACGTATAAACAACAACGGGTTGCCTTGCAAGGCCACGACACCACCCGGACCTCCGGTATCCCTCGTTTCGCCAAGACCCTCGCAAGCTGCGACGATCCAGCCCCGACGCGCCACGCCTCACGCCTTGCAGTCGAGCCAGTTGTCGCCGACCCCGATGTCGACCACCAAGGGGACGTCGAGGACAATGGCCGTGGTCATCGCATGATCGACCAGCTCGCGAAGGGGTTCCACCTCCTCGGCCGGTGTCTCGAAGACCAATTCGTCGTGCACTTGCAGCAGCATGCCCGCCGCGAGTCCCGCGCGGGCCATCGCGTGATGAATCTGGATCATGGCCACCTTGATGAGGTCGGCGGCAGAGCCTTGAATTGGCGAGTTCTGCGCCGTTCGCTCGCCAAAGGCTCGGATGTTGAAGTTGCGATCCTGCAGTTCGGGGATGTAGCGCCGGCGACGGAAGATGGTCTCCACGTAGCCACGCTGCTTGGCCTGCGCCACCGTGCTGTCGAGGTAGGCGCGCACGCCCGCGAAGCGCTCGAAATACATGTCGATGAACGCCCGTGCCTCGGCGTGTTCGATCTTGAGCTGGCGCGACAGCGAGTGCGCGCCCTGTCCGTAGATCGTGGCGAAATTGATGGTCTTGGCGCGCGCACGCATTTCCGCCGTGACGTCGGCGAACGAGACGCCGAAGATGGCCGCGGCCGTCTGACGGTGAATGTCGCCGCCCGCGTTGAAGGCCGAGACGAAACCCGGATCGTGAGAGAGGTGCGCGAGCAAGCGCAATTCGATCTGCGAGTAGTCGGCCGCAAGCAGTTTCCATCCCCGGCGCGGCACGAAGCCTTGCCGGATCGCCTTTCCGAGCTCCCGCCGGATCGGGATGTTCTGCAGGTTCGGGTCCGACGACGACAGACGCCCGGTGCTCGCGACCGTCTGATTGAACGAGGTATGCAGGCGCCCAGTGCGGGGATTCACCAGCGCGGGAAGCGTGTCGAGATAGGTGTTCTCGAGCTTGGCAAGCTCGCGGTATTCCATCAGCAGTGCCGGCAACGCGTGTCCCTCGTCGGCCAACTCCTGCAACACCGACACATCGGTGGATGGTCCCGTGGCGGTCTTCTTCTTCACCGGCAGGCCGAGCTTTCCGAACAGAATCTCGCGCAACCTCGGATTGGAGTTGATGTTGAACTCCTCACCGGCACTATCGTAGATCTGCCGTTCCACCGCGCCGCGTTCGCGCGCAAACCGCTCCTTCAGCGACGCAAACCAGCGGACATCGATGGTGATGCCCGCCCACTCCATGTCGGCGAGCACGCCGACCAGCGGCAGTTCGACGTCGGTGAGCAGGGCCGTAAGCGCATGTTCCTCGAGACGCGGTTCAAACAACCGGCGCAACCGCAGCGCAATGTCGCTGTCGGCGCACGAGTAGTCGCGCGCCACGTCGATCCCGACTTCGTCGAACGGAATGGCGCTCTTCCCCTTGCCGCAGACATCGTCATAGCCCGTCATCGAGACGCCCAGAAACTCCAGCGCGAGCGCATCGATGGCGTGCGACCGGCGTCCCGGATCGAGCACGTAGCTGGCGAGCATCGAGTCGAAGTCGACGCCGCGCAGGGTCACCCCCGCGCGCCGCAGCACGAGCAGATCGTACTTGGCGTGATGCGCGGTCTTGTGCACCGCCGGATCTTCGAGCATCGTACGCAACGGCGCGACAGCCTCGCTCAGCAATGGAGGAAGATTACGTATGGCCGTGGCATCGGGCGTCGGAGGCGCGTCGCCCAGATCGAGGGCGCCCTGGCCCGCCCGCTTTCCCCGGTGCGCAAAGGGCAGGTAGTACGCTTCGCCCGGGGCGACTGCGATGGAGACCGAGACGAGATTGGCCCGCATTGGCGTAATGATGGGCGGCGCGCCTTCATCAAGCACGGTTTCGGTGTCGACGGCAATGCATCCCGCCTCACGGCATCGCGCGACGAGTCGTTGCAGCGCATCCGTCGTATCGACCGTGACGTACCGCACGTCGGCGGCCGGCGTGGCGTCCCGACCCGAGGCCGGCGCCGCAACTGGCGCGGAGCCGGCGCGTGCCGTCGAAACCGCCGCGACGGGTGAACCGTCGCCCGCGGCAGCCGCCAGCACGCCCGCCTTGCGCGCGGCCGCGGTGAATTCGAGATGCACGAAGAGATCGCGGAGGCGTGTCCAGTCGGGCGCCTCGAGCGCCAGCGCCACAAGATCCAGGGCCACTGGCAAATCGTCGCGAATTGTTACCAACTCTTTCGAGAGCACGCCGTTGGCCCCGAATGTCCGCAGCGCGTTGCGGGAGCGGGTGGGCTCCACCGCGTCCACGTGCGCCAGCATGTTCTCGAGGGGACCCCACTGGGCAATGAGCTCCGCGGCGCCCTTGTCTCCGATGCCCTTCACGCCGGGCACATTGTCGGACGCGTCGCCCTTGAGCGCCAGAAAGTCTGTCACGCGCTCGGCGGGGACGCCCAGGCGCTCAACGACATTTTCGGCGTCATACCACTTCTCGGTCGTCGCCCCGGGCCGGCCGTGCCACGGATTGAGGATCCAGACGCCGGGACACACGAGCTGCGCGAAGTCCTTGTCGCCCGAAACGATCACGACGTTCACGCCGGCAGCGCGCGACTGGCGCGCGAGCGTCCCGATGACATCGTCGGCCTCGTAACCCTCGAGCGAGAGTACGGGGATGTGATACGCGGCGAGGAGTTCCTCGACGCGGGCCACACCTTCGTCGAAGTCCACCTGTTGCTCGGGATCCAGGCGCTCGCGGGTCGCCTTGTATGCCGGATACAGTTCGTGACGAAACGACAGGCCCTTGTCGTGCACCCAACCCAGATACTCCGGCTTGTGGACGTCGACGAGCCGCGTGATGAAATCGTTGGTCCCGCGCGCGATCGACGTGTTCTCGCCCCGGCTGCTGCGGAGAGGTTGCTGACCAAGGGCGAAGAAGGCCCGATAGATCAGCGCGTAACCATCGACGAGGAAGAGGCGGGGCGCACGCGGTTGCGACATACGAACAAAGCTGGGCGGGGGAGGGAAGGAACACCAGCCGAAACGATCGCGGCCGCCTGGCTCGAACGGAGTGCAGGCGGCCGTGGCGCAGTGCGTGGCTCGTGCGACGGATCGCCGTCAGGCGCGCATGACGCTCGAAGCATGCAGGCCCTTGTCGCCGGTCGTCACCTCGAACTCGACAGCCTGGCCTTCGGCGAGGGTCTTGAATCCATCCATCTGGATCGCCGAAAAATGCACGAAGACATCGTCTCCGCCATCCTGCTCGATGAACCCATAGCCCTTGGCGTCATTGAACCACTTCACCTTCCCCTTCAGCATCTCCGCCTCCTGCGCCCGGTGGACCTGTTCGCGTCTCAGCCGGCAGGGCAGCCGGCCCGCCCCATTGTCTTACGACCGCCGAGGATACGTGTCAAGCCGGTGTATGATGGGGATTCCGTCTCTCCTTCATCAACACCGCCACCGGAGCGGCACCCGGCGATTGAATCGCTTCGTCTTGACGCCGTGCTACCTGTTAACCCGCCGTTGCCATTGCATCATGAATTCCGTCTCGCTTGCATTGGTCAGCCGCCAGCGGCCGAATCCCGTCTGGTCATAGAAGACCAGTTGAACGCCCTGGGCGCTATACTCCCAAACCTGGGACCGCCCGCGGTCGCCGAACCCGCTTAGCCCCTTATCATAGACCTGATCGGGTTCGCCGAGTCCGAGAAACACCTTGCCGCGATCGGTCAGCCAACCAGGCGTTCCCTCTTCCCGGTAGCGGGTCGTGACGAGGAGCAACCGCCCGAAATACTCGAGGAGGTCTTCATTGACCGCCGTGAGCGGACTCGAGTCGGTGGATTTCACAAAGGCGATCCACGCTGCGGGACGGGCCTCGGGAGTGGTGTCGCGCAGCGCCTTCAGCCGGTACGGGGCGGCAAACCAGCGCAGATAGACGAGCATGTCCTCGAACCTGGCCACCGGGAGCCCTTCGCCGAAGACGAGGAAGACGGGGGCCTTTACGGTGTCAGCCGACGCCGTCGGCCACATCGCGACCACGGCCGCACCAATGCCGACTCTCGACACCGGTACGAACACGACCCCGCTGAACAGGTCGCCATGACGCGGCAGTGCGGTGCTATCGCGCCACAGGACCTTGCCGGCGTCATTGCGCGCTTCGATAGAAAGGGGAAGTCGGTTCCCTTCACCATACCCTTCGACATACAGGGCAATGACGGTGTCGCGGCCAAAGATGGCCGTAGCCCGCGGGTTGCCCACCAGATCCGCCACTGCCGCGCGCGATCGCCGCGGGGAGACGCGCAAGAACGGCACGGGCGTGGCGAGGGTACCGCTCGCGCCGAGATGCGGCACGTTGATCAACATCTCCTGTGTGCTTGTCCGTCCCGTGCCATCATCGCGCACCGACACCGCCAAGGCGTATTGGCCAGGCGCCAGCAGCATGCTCTGCTGGAAAACGACGCTCTCATCAATTCTGTTCGTTTCCTTGAATGCGGCGACCCGGACCGCCTCGTGCGCATCGATGTCGCGCACGACGACCCCGCCCTGTCGGATGATGATTCCGACCGTGTATCCGGCAACGAATCGGTCGTTGTCGCGAGTGAACGAAAGCGCCGCATTGACCAGCGACAGCCCCACGGTTACGTCCGTCGAGTCCGGGGTAGGGGTCGCGAGGAAGGAGACGGCACCGACGAATGGCATTGGCGCGTTCGTGGCCAGAAAGCCCATCTGGGAGTAGAGGCGCGTCGCGTCGAATTCGGGTCCGGCGCTGTACGGGCGAGCCGTTGGCGCCCCCGTTGTGCGGGGGGGGGGATTCCCTGCGGTCGGCTTGGCGCGGCCACCGCAAGCGGCAAGTGCGGCTCCGCAGGCAACCAGAACGGCATACCGCGAAAGGCTCCATCGAGAGAACAGGTTCGACATGGTCAGTTCAGTCCCCCGGGAATGGGCGCATGGTCGCGCCTCTTGCTTGCCAGCACCACGCATCGCCGTTAGGTTCGCCGCGTGGCTCGCGACCCCCTCGTCGGCACAACCGTTGCCGGATATCTCTTGCTCGACCGCGTCGGAGAGGGTGGCACCGCCACCGTCTACAAGGCCGAGCATCCGGAACACGGATCCGTAGCGGTAAAGGTACTGCGCGAACGCCTGCGCCAGGACCGGACCGCCGTGGCCCGGTTCGTCCGCGAAGCGACGTTCGGCACGCGCGTGATCCACCCGAAGGTGGTGCGCACCATCGAAACTGGCCAGTCGGAGGAGGGCCTTCCGTTCCTGGCCATCGAATGGGCGCCCGGCGAGATCCTCGAGGCACACGCCAAGCAGCACGCCCCGCTGCCGCCCGCTGACGTCGCAACGATCATTCGGCAGATCGCCGAGGCAGTCAACGCGGCGCATGCGGCAGGCATCGTGCATCGCGACCTGAAGCCGGAAAACGTGATGTACGATCCGGCGACGCACAACGTCAAGCTGCTCGATTTCGGAATCGCCACGGCTACCGACATTTCTCCGGACGAGCGGCTCACGCGCGCCGGGTTCTTTGTGGGCACCCTGATGTATGTGGCACCCGAAGCGCTTTCCGGCGAAGTGGTGACTCCGGCCGCCGACCAGTACAGCCTAGCCACCATCTCCTATCTGCTGCTTACGGGCGCCCTGCCGTACACGGCCAAGACGCCCCGCGAAATGTTCACGCAGTTGCTATCGCAGCCTCCGCTCAACCTGAACCAGGCCACGCCAAAGATTCAATACGCGACGGCAGTGGAACAGACGGTGATGAAGGCGCTCGAGCGCGCCCCGAAATCCCGCTATCCCGACGTGCTGGCCTTCTCCACCGCCCTGCAGGCCGCGCTGATCGCACCGGACGCCCTTGGTGGACCTGATGGCGGCGGCTTCTTTGGCAAGATGAGGGGCCTGTTTCGCCGCGGGTAAGCAGGGCCTGCCTCAACGAGGCGTGGTCGGCCGCGGTTCGACGACATCAAGCGGCAGCCAGATGGTGAACGTGGCTCCGGCTCCCGGCTCGCTCTCCACCGTGATGTCGCCGCCGAGCAGTCGGGCGAGACGTCTGGAGATGGACAGACCTAGCCCGGTGCCGCGCCGGCTCGAATCGCCGCGCGGCCCGGCATTGACCTGTTCGAACTCCTCGAAGATGCGCTCGTGGTCCTTTTCCGCGATGCCCGTGCCGGTGTCCGTCACTTGAAGGGCGATGAACGATCCTCCTTCGGCGAGCAGCGGCCGCCGCCGCGAACGGCCCGCCACCCGCGGGACCGCGCCGTCGGCAACCTGCGCGGCCCGGATGGCGATGGTGCCACTCGCCGTGAACTTGATCGCATTGCCCAGCAGGTTGACGAGAATCTGCCGCAGGTGTGTGGGATCGGTTTCGACTTTCGGCAGGGTGGCCGGCACCGCAATGCTGAACGTCAGGCCTTTTTCCGTAAGCAGCGATTCGACCTCGCTGGCCACGTCGATGACGAACGCGCGCAGGCTGAGCGACTCCGTCGATGCCTCGAGCCGCCCGGCGGCCAGCTTGGAGAGGTCGAGAATCTGGTCAACGAGCTCGCACAGATGGTTGGCTGACGATTCGATGCGCTCCACGGGACCGATTTGCCGTGGGGCCAGCTCGCCGTACGCACCGTCGCGCAGGAGATCGATGAACCCGACCACCGCCGCCAGCGGCGTGCGCAGTTCGTGCGAGACGTTGGCCAGGAACTCGCTTTTGGCGCGATTGGCGCGCAGCAACTCCCCGGAAAGCCGCTCGAGTTCATCGGAACGCTCGGCGATACGCTGGGCCTGAGCGCGTTCGTGGACGAGGGCAATGACCAACGCCGAGAGTGCCCCCAGCGCGCAAACCCACAGCACGATTCGGTCACGCAGCAGTTCCGCCGCGGACACGGCGGTCGGCTCGGCACCGCCGGCGTGGCGGGCCAGGTGGTCGCCGACCACCAGCCCCGCCACCACACAAACCACGACCAGTGCAAGGGCAAGCAGCGAGAGCCGCTGTCGCGCGCGCCGCTCCGGCATTGACCGTTCACTCACGCCCCGGTAACCTCCGCCTTCATGGACTCCCACGCCACGCTCGTCCAGATGCTCGCCGCACGCTCCGCGCGTCGCGGTACGTTCACGCTCGCTTCCGGCCGCCAGTCTGACCTGTACATTGACGCCCGCCTCACCACCATGAGCCCAGACGGGCTGGCCACCATCGGCCCGCTTGCGCTCGAGCGAATGCGCGCGCGCGGTTGGACGCCGGATGCCGTGGGCGGACTGACCCTTGGTGCCGATCCTGTATCTTACGCGATCGCGCACGCGAGCGCGCTCGCCCGAACCCCGATTCGCGCATTCACGGTGCGGAAGGAAGCCAAGACACACGGCACGGGCAAGGTGATCGAAGGTCCGTTCACGAAAGGCGACACGGTGGTGATCATCGAGGACGTGATCACCACTGGCGGCTCGGCGCTCAAAGCGATCGAGGCCGTCCGCGCTGCCGGGGGCGTGGTACTCGGCGTGCTTGCGGTCGTCGATCGCGAGGAGGGAGGGCGCAATGCGCTCGAGGCCGCGGGTTTCGCGGTGGAAGCGCTCGCCGGGGCGCGTGAAATCGTGGCGGCAATGCAGGCGACGTAGGGCGCTGTCGTTCCGACATCCGGCGTTGCCTCAGTGGCTCTTCGCGTTCTTCTGCGTCGGGACCTTTGGTGCACCACTCTTCTTCCGCCGGCCGCTCGGCCGACCGATAAGCGGGCGCAGGTCGATGAGCGGATCGCGATACGGCCGCAGCAGTTCGTCGCGAAAACGCACCAGCATGGCACGACCGTTGTGCGTACGCCGGAATTGGCCGGCCGTCACGCCAAGCACGCACTTGACGTGCCGACCAAAGCTCTGCGCGGAGGAGTATTCGAGCTGGTTCGACGCGTCGGCGATGCTGATCCCCGGATTCTCGAGCAGCCGCGCAGCCCGTATCAGGCGCGCCCATGCGAGGTATCGCTTGGGCGCCGGGATCCCCGCACGAAAGAACCGGCTCATCAGCGTACTTGGCAGCACGCCCAGCGCGCGCGACAGCATGCGAACGGTCCGCGCGGGGTGGCGCGCGTGAAACAGCGATTCGAAGAACCGCCAGCAGTCATCGGATGCCCCGTCGAGCTCCTCTCGCATCATGGCCAGCGCCACGCGGTCGATATCTCCCACCGCCTCGTGCGCCACGAACTCGCGCAGCCGGTGCCAGCCGGTGGCGTCGCGTACATCGACCAGATTGCGGATCCCGCAGTTTCCAAGGTTCAACACCGCGTGCGGGGTGGCCTGGTCGACATGGGAGAGCAACGCAACCATGGGCACGCGCGGAAACTCGCGCACCAGTCGCGCCACCCGAGGCGCGTGGTCATTCAGCGGGCGGCCCACCGACATGAACACCGCGGCGGGCGCCACGCGCCGAACCTCCTTTCGCAGCGCCTCAACGGAATCGTGGTGCACGGCGCGATAGATACCACTGCCCGCCGCGTCGACTCGTGGACGATCGGCAGGTTCGACCCACGTGAACACGGCGGTAGTGGGCGGGGGCGCGAAGCGGGCGGTCACGGCAGCCTCCGGGTAGAGTGTCTGCCGCTGATGGTGCGAGGGCCCGTCACTCTCGCGTCACGGTCGCCCATGACTCCCAGATGAACCGTCACTCCCCCGCGGTGCAGGATGTCCCTGTTTTGTTCTCGCCTATCGGCTATCTTCCGTAGAGATGTCGGTCGGCCGGACGGTCGCGTCGCGGGAAACCGCGCCGAGGAAAGTCCGGGCTCCATGGACACGCTGCCAGGTAACGCCTGGGCACGCCGCAAGGCGTGACGGACAGTGCAACAGAAAGGACACCGCCTTGGCTTGCGCCGAGGTAAGGGTGAAATGGTGGGGTAAGAGCCCACCGCACGCGTGGCAACACGAGTGGCAAGGCAAACCCCAGCGGGAGCAAGGCCAAATAGGCGGCGAGCAGCAGTCCTCTGCGATCAAGACGCCGCGGGTTGGCTGCTAGAGTGCACGGGCGACCGCGCACCGAGAGAAATGACCGTCCGGAACTTCGGTTCCGACAGGACCCGGCTTACAGGCCGGCCGGCATCGCGCCCCGTCCGCCGCAGCACGCGGCGGCGGGGCGCTCGCTTTCGGCGCCGTGCGGGGCGTGGCATCTTCCAATACCGTGACGCTTCGCCCGATTCCCCGCCTGCTCGCTGCCGCTGCCGCTGTCGCGCTACTGGACTCCTGCATGGTGCCAATCATTCGGCGTTCGTCGTCGCCGGGTCCCGTGGCACCGTCAGCCTCCGTTCTACCGAACACCACGGGCCCATGGAAGCTCGGCTTGGCATCTGCCTCGCAGCAGGTCAGCATCGCGACGCATGCCGTGGTGGCGATCAGCGGCGATGGCGCCGCGCACACCGATACGCTGAACGCCGCGCTCGACGCATCATACGTGTGGGGGTCCGGTGCGCACCGGCATGTCGATGGCATATTGAAGGACTACCGCGTCGGCGTGGGCGGTGCGCCGATGGCGGCACTCGCCGGACTGCAGCTTGCCCGACCGTTTTCCGCCGAGGGCACCGCGAACCGGTCGCTGACGTTCACGCTTCCCAAGGAAGGTTCCGCCTGCACGGACCCCGCGTTCAGCGTATTGCAGGGCCTTCATGACGCATGGATTTCGCTGCCGGATACGCTGGTGCCTGGACGCGAATGGTCCGACACGGTGCAGACCTTCTCATGCCGTGATCGCGTGCCGCTTCGCGGAACCGCTGTGCGCCGTTTTCGCGTGGGACGCGCCGAAATTGAAAGCGGCCTGCGTGTGATCGTGCTGATCGACCGAACGATCCGGGGACGCTTGACGGGCAACGGCGAGCAGTTCGGCGAACAGGTCGCGCTTTCGGGCGAATCGAGTGGCACCATGCACTATGCGGTTGACCCCACTGCAGGCCGCCTCCTGCGGGCCACCGGAAACGCGACCCTCAACCTTTCACTGAAGAGCAGCCGGCGTCATCAGGCCGTAAAGCAGGAGAGTTCGCTGGTGCTCACCTGGATCTGGTGACGTTTCGCCAGGCAGCACGGGGGAAAGACCGAAGGCCGCGTGCAGTATCCGCGGCCTTCGCTGCTTCCCTCTCTCGGTCCTGAGGCCGGTGCGCGCGCGGACGCGCGTCAGTCGACCAAGCGAAGCGGCATCAGCAGGCAAAGATACTTCGCCGGATCGTTCCAGTCCTCGGGCTCGATGGTCGCCGCCCGCTCGGGCGCCTTGAAGCTGAGCTTCACTTCGTCGGTCGGGAGGAAGCGCAGGATCTCGAGCAGATATGCCGCATTGAAGCCGATTTCCAGCGGATCCCCATTGTAGCGAATCGCCATCTCGTCCTGCGCTTCGCCCAAGTCCGGAGTGGAGACGTTGAACTTGAGCATGCCGGCGTTGAACGACAGGCGAATGCGGTGCGTTTGATCCGACGCCACCACCGACATGCGCTTGAGGGCGCTGATGAACGCCGCCTTGTCGATGGTGACGACCTTGTCGTTGTCCTTCGGAATGACCTGGTCGTAGCTCGGATACGGACCTTCGATGAGTCGCGTGAACACCGCGGTGAACGGCGAACGGAACCCCAGGTGATTTTCACCTTGGGCAACTTCGAGCTCTTCTTCGGCTGGAAAAAGGCGGCGAATCTGTTCAAGCGCCTTGGGCGGAATGATCAGGTCGGTCTGGTCTCCGGTACCGCGAACCGGCACTTCCATCTTGGCCAGACGATGACCGTTCGTGGCAACCATGCGCATGACATCGGCGCGCAATTCCCAGAGGACGCCGTTCAGAATCGGTCGGCTTTCTTCCGTGGACGCGGCGAAGGCGGTGTGCGAAATGAGTTTCTGCAGTTCGCCAGAGGGAATGCGGATGCTCTTGTCGAAGTTCACCGCGGGGAAGCTTGGAAACTCCGACTTCGGGAGTCCAAGCAACTTGAACCGCGATCTTCCACATTCAAGCGAGATGCGTTGATCGCCGGACGATGAAATTTTGACCGGCGCTGCGGGAAGCTCACGTGCGATTTCGGACAGCTTCTTGGCCGGTATCGTGATGGCACCCGACGTTTCGACGTCGGCCGTCACTTCGGTCGACACCGCAATATCGAGATCGGTGCCGGAGATCCGAATTCCCTTGTCCGTGGTCTGGACGAGGAGATTCGCAAGAACGGGAAGCGTCGTCTTTGATGGAACCGACGAAGCCACGGCGTTCAACCCTTCTTGCAACTTCTCGCGAGAGATCGTGAACCGCATACCAATCAGGGTGCTGAGGGTCACGTGGGGATTGGCGCGATCGTTCTAACCAATCCAAGAGAATTAGATAAACGTGGCGGTAGTAGTAGTAGCGTGTGGAAAGTGGAAAAGCAATACAAGTGGTTCATTTGCTTGCACTTTCCTGTCATTTGGTCACGTTGAATGGCTGTGGATTTCGATGGGATTGTCGGGCGGAACATTTGTCCCCAAGGGTACTACTTCGCGGTGATGTTTACCATTGGGTATGACGAACGGTTTCCCTCACTTTTTCCACACGCCCACGGAATATTGCATCCTCCTTCGCCATCTCGGCCACCCGCTCCAGGGAATGGATGACCGTCGAGTGGTCCCGGCCCCCAAACGCTGCTCCAATCTCGACAAGTTGCAGACCATGAATCTCGCGGGTGAGGTACATGGCTACTTGTCGCGGAACGGTCAGCACCTTCGTGCGGGTCTTGGACGTCAGACCGTCGACCGTCACTCCCCATTCGGCGGCGACCGCTGTCTGCACCTGGTGAACCTTGTCCTGGCGCGTCGTGCGCACGGGCGCCGCGGCGTCCGACGCGCGCAGTTTGTCGCGGAGTGCTTCCCGCGCCAGGTCGACCGTGACCACCCGATGACGCAGCGAGGAAAAGGCGAGCAGCTTGATGATGGAGCCCTCGAGCTCGCGAACGTTTGCCTGGACGTGGTCGGCGATGAAGTGAAGCACCTCGTCGGGAATCGTGTGCTCCAAGTGGTCCGCCTGCGCCTTTCGGCGAAGAATCGCGATGCGGTGCTCCAGGTCAGGAGCCGAAACATCGGCCACCATTCCCCACTCGAACCGGCTCTTGAGACGATCCTCGAGCCGAGGAATGTCCGACGGCGGACGGTCGGAGGTGAGCACGATTTGACGGCCCGCTTCGTAGAGGGCGTTGAATGTGTGAAAGAACTCTTCCTGGGTCTGCTGTTTGCCCGCGAGAACATGGACGTCGTCGACGAGCAACAAGTCGGACTGCCGAAAGCGACGCTTGAACTCGTTCATCGAACGGTTTTCAATGGAGTTGATCACGTCGTTCAGGAACTGCTCGGCGGTGATGTACAGCACGCGGACAGCAGGGTCGCGTTTGAGTATCCGATGCGCGATGGCCTGCATCAGGTGGGTCTTTCCAAGCCCGGTTGCGCCATAGATGAAGAGCGGGTTGTAGGATGTCCCCGGGGCCTCGGAAACGGCAGCAGCGGCCGCGGCCGCGAGCTCGTTGGACTTTCCAATGACAAAATGATCGAACGTATACCGTTCGTTCAACTGGCTCAATACAATCGAATTGTCGGCCGATAGTGGCTCTATTGTGGCTTCATTTTGTGGCACAAAGAGATCCATTTGCGAGCGCGTTCTGCGTTCGTCCTGGACCTTGAGCACGATCTTGATCGGATGGCCAAGGCAGACTGGCGCCAAGCTTTCGAGGTGGGTTGCGTGCTTGGACGACACCCAGTCGACCGCAAATTGGTCAGGCGCGGCGAGAGTTAGCTGCTGTCCATCGAACTCGAGCGCCGCCAACGGCGCGAGCCACTGATCGAAGGTATGGGCCGGCAGATGGTCACGGGCGCGGTCGAGAAGACGGGACCAGGCGTCGCTGGGCGACAGGGACATTGGATCTGGTGCAGTGTGGATAAGCGAAGGGGGACGATCCTACCGGCGGGGTGTGGAAAAGTCAACAATCGTGAGTGCAAACCAAATTGGTTGACTTGACCTATCTCCATCGCGGGACTACGTTTAGCGTTCTGTCTACAAGCCGTCACGCACTTTGGAGCAGATATGGGCAAGCCGACATACCGTCCACGCAACAAGCGCCGCATCAAGACGCACGGGTTTCGTGCGCGGATGGAGACCAAATGGGGGCGTGAAGTGCTCAGCCGCCGCCGCAAGAAGGGGCGGAAGAGCCTCTCCGTGAAGCTCCCGTCAAAGTACGCCGGCGTCTAACCGCCTGCGCTTTCCTCGCGCGTCACGCGTGACGCGCGAGGAGGACCTCGAGACCGTACGTGTTCAGGGGAAGCGAATTCGCACCGCCCAGCTTGAGGTGCGATATGTCGCTTCCCCTCTGCGTCGCCCTCGAGTTGGCGTGATCGTGCCTCGTTTTGGCCATACCGCCGTGGACCGCAACACGGTGAAGCGTCGCCTGCGGAACCTGGCCCGCACGGAGTTGCTTCCGTCGCTTCCGGCGTTCGACGTGGTGATTCGGGCGACCTCGGGTGCGTATGGTGCCAGCTTTGATGTGCTGCGCGGGGCATTGCAGGCCGCGGTGCAGCGACTGCCGAAGAGCGTTCCGGATGTCGCGCCGTGAAACTGTTCCTGGTTCTTTTCGTTCGTGCGTATCAGGTTGTGCTTTCTCCGGTGCTGCCGGCTTCCTGTCGCTATTATCCCACCTGTTCTCACTATGCCATCGAAGCGCTGGAGAAACACGGCGCTTTGCGTGGCGGGTGGCTCGCGCTAAGACGGATTTCGCGCTGCCATCCGTTCCGACCGGGCGGGTTCGACCCGGTGCCTTGAGGAGCACGCCTAGTACCGATGGATAAGCGCCTCTTTCTCGCTTTTGCCCTGTCGGGGGCGGTCGTCGTCCTGACCCCCTTCCTGTTTCAGCACCAGAACGTGCCGCCGGTTGCGACGACACCCGCGGTGTCAGCCGTCACAAGCACGTCGGGTTCGCTAGGCGCGGGCGCCGCGCCAGCCAATGCCCCGGCGACGGTCTCTGGTCTTCCCGCGGTGCCGCCGACTGCGGCGACAGGCACGCTGACGGGGGCTGCGCCGGGGGCTGCGGTTCCGGCGGCGGCTGAAACACTGACCGTCACTACCGCCGTCAGCCAGACGCGATTCTCGACGCTCGGCGCCGCGCCGCTCGATGTGCAACTGCCCGGTTTCAGGAATCTGGGAGCGACAAAGGGCGTGGTATCGATTCACCAACAGTTCGAACCCCTGCTGCGCTATCGTTTGCTGGCCGGCCGCGACACGATCGATCTCGCCCGGGTGGCGTTCACGGCGACCCGCACCAGCGGCGCCACCAGCGGCGCCACCAGCGGCGCCACCAGCGGCGCCACCAGCGGCGCCACCAGCGGCGCCACCAGCGGCGCCACCAGCGGCCAGACGGTGGCATTCCACGGCACGAGTGGCGCGACCGACATCACCCTGCAGTACACAATGACGGACAGCAATTATCTGGGGACCGTCAGCGTGACCGTCCACGGGGCCGTGGCGCCGGCGTTCCTGCTGGTGGATCTGCCCACGGGATTCGTGTCGCCGGAGAGCGACACGCTGGGTGACATGGCGGCGCTGGCGTACGCGGTGAAGCCGCAGCGCGGCAACGCCAAGGGCGTTCCGTTCCGCAAGCTGGATCCTGGGGAGCAGCGGCTCGAGGCGGGGCCGATGTTCTGGGCGATCGCGAAGAACAAGTACTTCGTGGTCGCGCTGCTCGCGCCGGAGAAGGCGCCAACCATTGCCGAGGTGAAGTTTGAAGGGGGCGTGCGCACCGGCAAGATGGCGACGCGAGGCAAGGCCACCGCGGTGCTCCCGCTCACGGACGGGGCGACGACGTTCGCCCTCTACGCCGGGCCGCAGGACTGGGAGCGGATGCGCGCGCTGGGGCGCAGCTTCGAGGATGCCAACCCGTACGGCGGGTTCATGCAACCCGTGGTGCAGCCGTTCGCGACGATCGTGATGCGTGCGCTGTTGTGGATGAAACGGACGACGCACCTCAATTACGGCTGGGTGCTGGTGATCTTCGGAGTGGTCATTCGCCTGCTGATGTGGCCGCTGAACCAGAAGGCGATGCGCGCGAGCATGAAACTGCAGGTGCTTCAGCCGGAACTGCAGGCGCTGCAGGCCAAGTACAAGAGCGACCCGCAGAAGCAGCAGCAGGAAATCATGAAGCTGTACAACGAGCATGGCATGAGTCCGCTCAGCCCGCTGCTCGGCTGTTTGCCGATGATGCTGCCGATGCCGATCCTGTTCGCGCTGTTCTGGGTGTTCGGCAACACGATCGAATTCCGCGGGGTCGCGTTCATGTGGCTGCCGGACATTTCGCTCAAGGATCCGCTGTACATATTGCCGTTGCTGATGGGCGTCTCAATGTTCGTGCTGAGCTGGATCGGCATGCGCAACGCGCCGCCGAATCCGCAGGCGAAGATGATGGCGTATCTGATGCCGGCGATGATGACGTTCTTCTTCATCAACTTTGCGTCGGGACTGAACCTCTATTACACCGTGCAGAACCTGGCGGCGCTGCCGCAGCAATGGTTGATTGCGCACGAGCGGGCGAAGGGGAAGCGCTCGGGATAGGGGGGCGCCTCGACACGCGGGCTCCGCGCCGAAGCCGGGGTAGATTGCGGGATGCACCCACGAGCCGCTGACACGATTGTCGCGTGCGCCACCGCGCCGGGGCGCGGGGCGATTGCGCTGGTGCGGCTGAGCGGGGCGCAGGCTGCGGATATCGCGCGACGCGTGTGCACGCCGCTGCCCGAGACGGCGCGTGCCGTCGTGCTGGCCACGCTGCACGAGGCGGGGGCACCGGATCGGGTGATCGACCACGGACTCGTGACGCGGTTCGTGGCGCCGCATTCCTTCACCGGCGAAGACGTGGTGGAGTTCGCGGTGCACGGCGGAGCGATGGTGCGCACGCTGCTCATGGCCGCCTGCGTGAGCGAGGGGGCGCGCCCCGCGTTACCGGGGGAATTCAGCGAGCGTGCCGTGCTGCACGGCAAGATGGATCTGGTGCAAGCGGAGGCGGTGGCCGACCTGATCGAGGCGCGTTCGATGGCGTCGCATCGCGCGGCGGTACGGCAGCTCGATGGCGCCCTGTCGCGCCGGCTTGCCGCCATACGCGACGCCCTGTTGCAGGTGGACGCGCTGCTGGCTTACGACATCGATTTTCCCGGGGAAGACGAAGCTTCTCCTTCGCGCGCGCGGGTCTTGGCGGGGTGCGACGCGGCGATTGCGCAGGTGGATCGCCTGCTGGCGACGCTCCCGGCCGCGGCGCTGGGCCGCGACGGCGTGCTCGTTGTGCTGGCCGGGCCGCCGAATGCCGGAAAGAGTGCGCTCCTGAACGCGCTGGTTGGCGAGGCGCGGGTGCTGGTGAGCGAGATTCCCGGGACGACGCGCGATGCCGTGGAAGTCCTGGTGGATGATACGCCGTATCCGCTTCGCCTGGTCGACACGGCCGGTCTGCGCGAGAGCGGCGACGCGTTGGAGCGGATGGGAATCGAGATGAGCGAACGCTATGTGGCACAGGCGCACGTGGTGTTGGTGTGCGCCGATGACCCCGTCGTGCTGATGCGCGCGGTCGCACCCGTTCAGGCGATGACCCGGGGCGTGGTGGTGCCGGTGCTGACGAAGGTCGATCTGGTGCCGTCGTGGCCGGCGCGCGACGGAGGGATGCAGGAAGGGGCGGTTCCACCCGGCGTCGTGCGCGTGAGCGTGGTGAGCGGAACCGGATTGGATACGCTGCACCAGGCCATTCGCACCGCTGTCGCAGAACAGGCGGCCTTTCCCGATGGCGACACACCCGTGGTGACCCGCGCGCGACACGAACGCGCGTTGCGGCGGGCGGGAGGCGAACTGCGGGCTTTTCGCGATTCGTGGGAAACCGGAGCGCTTCCTTCGCCGGTGGCTGCGACGCACCTGCGTGCCGCCACCACAGCGCTCGAGGAACTCATCGGGGCCGTGGATGTGGAGGATGTTCTGGAGCTGGTGTTTCGCACCTTCTGCGTCGGGAAATAGGAAACTCCCAAGAACAACAAGGGGTGCAGAACAAAGCTCGCGCCCGCGGTGCGCGTCCGCGGTGCGCGTCCTGGTCGAGCTGACGGCTACGCCGTTCTTGCGACCATTTCTTCGGGTGCCATGCCGAGCAGTTCCTGCGCCGAAAGGCGGAGGCATGCGGCAATGCCGCGCTCGGCGATGGCGTCCTCGACGAGGCGGGCACCGAGGAAGTAGCCGGCACGTTCGGGGATGACGTAGCGGTCCACCGTGCGCGCGTCGTCGCTCATGCCCCCGGATAGCCAGCGAAGGCGCAACCCGAGTGCCGCGTGGTCGAGCTCTTCGGCGACGGAACGGAAGAGGATGGGTTCCATTTCGCGCGTGCGCACATACTGACGCCGCTGGAAGCCGAGGTATTCCCATGGAGCATGCCCCGGGCTGAGCGCCCGCGCCGCCTGCACGGCGAGTCCCTCATTGACGAGATGCTCGCGCAGCGCGACATGGCGCCCCGTTTCCCAGTACGAGTAATAGCCCCCCTGGTCGGCAATGAACTGCCGCAGCGCGCTGCGGCTGCGTGGCGAGGTGTAGCGGACCGCGTGCGCCAGTTCGTGCGCGAGCCACATGGGGAGCAACTCGGGTTCGAGCCCAAGGCCGCGCGTGGACGGGTTGGCCGTGCCGGTGAAGTGTTCGAGGCAGGCGAAGGCAATGCCTCTGCCGTTTACTACGAGTTCACCAGCATTGGCACCGCCCACACCAACCATGAGCACGACATCGACACGGGAGTCGAGTTCAAAAAGCGCGGCACATTGCTCTTCCGCCGAGCGGGCGAGCGCGGTGACGTCCACGCGGTCGAGCATGGCGCGCAGGTCGTCGCGGTCGGCATAGACGGCTTCGCGTACGACATCGAGGAAATGCGGGCCACTGGAGTCGAGGACGTAGTTGTGCCAGTACGCCTCAAGCAGGGGACGATTTGTCTCGAAGTAGCGTTGGTAGGCCGCCACCGGGTCGGTGCTTTGCAGAACCGCGAAGAAGTCCGGGACGAGATTGATGAGCATCGACTGGGGTGGCGGTGCGTCGCGGACGGCAAACGGACAGGATCTTCGCGGCGTGCGGCAAGATAGGACCGCACGTGAGTGCAAACAAGAGCGCGTGACTGCAAGCCAAGGACGCACCCCAGGTGCTTTTGGTCACGGCGCCTTCACGGGACGCCGCCAGGAGACCGCGGCTGGACGGATCCTACTTGGTCCCGAACAGCCGATCCCCGGCGTCGCCCAATCCCGGCAGAATGTAGCCGCTGGCATTCAGTTCACGGTCGAGCGCGGCGGCAAAGACGGGGACATCGGGGTGTGCACCACAGAACCTGGCGGCGCCTTCCGGGGCCGCGACGAGGCACATGAAGCGCAGGCGACGGGCGCCCGCCTTCTTGAGCTGCGTGATGGCGTCGACGGCTGATCCGCCGGTCGCGAGCATCGGGTCGAGCACAAAGACATCGCGCTGCGCCAGGTCGGAGGGCACCTTGAAGTAGTACTCCACGGGTTCGAGCGTGTCGTGGTCGCGGTAGAGGCCAATATGACCGACCCGCGCCGACGGCATGAGGGCGCGGATGCCGTCGACCATGCCAAGGCCGGCGCGCAGAATCGGCACGAGGACCGGTTCGTAGCCGGAGAGGCGGTGTGCCTGCATCTTTTCGAGCGGCGTCTCGATGGTGACGGGCTCGAGCGGGAGATGGCGTGTCGCCTCGAACGCCATCAGCATCGCGAGCTCGTCGACGAGTTCCTTGAAGAGCTTGGTGGGTGTGGCCCGGTCGCGCAGGAAGGACAGCTTGTGCTGAATGAGCGGGTGCTCGATGACCGTGAAACTCGGGGGCGTCGGGATGGTGACCATAGGCGGCAAAGCTAGTATCTTCGCGGGCATGAAAGAATACCAAGCCGTAATCCTGCGTGTCGCACGCCATGTGCGTGACGACGAAGACGCGTTGACCGACCTGCTGAACGAACGCAGCCGCGCCGGGTGGGAGCCCGCCATGATGTCGCAGGACGATCAGCGCATCACGGTGGTGTTCCAGCGACAGGCCACGAACGACGCCTCCTGACGCCGGCGCCACCACATGCAACTGACCGTCCAGGGCGCGGCCCGCGAGGTCACGGGTTCGTGCCACGTGGTGCAGGTGCAGGGCAAGACGATCCTGCTTGACTGCGGCCTTTTCCAGGGGCGTCGCAGCGAAGTGCAGCGCAAGAACCTGGACCTCCCGGTTCCGGTGGAGCAGATCGACGCGATCGTTCTCTCTCATGCGCATATCGACCACTCGGGCCGGCTGCCGCTGCTGGTGCGATCGGGCTACAAAAAAGCCATCCACGCCACCCAAGCCACGCGCGACCTCTGCGAGCCGATGCTGGTGGACTCGGCACATATTCAGGAGAAGGACGCGGAGCACCTGGCCTGGCACAAGCGTGAGCACTTTGCACCGCTGTACGGCATGCGCGATGCCGTGCGCACCGTCGAGCAGATGGTGCCGCACGCCTACGACGAGCGATTCGAGATAGCCCCCGGGATCTTCGTGACCTTCGCCGACGCCGGGCACATTCTGGGCTCGGCGTCGATCACGCTCGAGGTGGCCAACGGGGGGCGCGCCAAGCGACTCGTGTTCTCCGGCGATCTGGGGCGCACGGGACTGCCGATCATTCGTGACCCGCAGCCACCGCGCGATGCCGACTGGGTGCTGATGGAGTCGACCTACGGCAATCGCGACCACGGGTCCACGGAGAACGCGCGCAGCGAATTGGCGCGCGTGGTGCGAGAGACCGCGGCGCGCGGGGGTCGCGTGCTGGTGCCGGCGTTCGCCGTGGGGCGCACACAGGAACTCGTGTACGACTTGCACCAGCTCGCGGAAGCGGGGGAGATCCCGCGCCTTCCGATCTACATCGACAGTCCGCTGGCCACGAACGCGACCGCCGTTTTCGAGAAGAACGTCAACGTCTTCGACCAGACCGAAGGGTTTGTGCGCAGCCACAACGGGACGTCACTTTTCCGTTTTCCGTTGCTGCAATACACGGCCGACCGCGAAGAGTCCAAGGCGCTTTCGCGCGCCGCCGGACCGATGATCATCATTGCGGCGTCGGGCATGGCGGAATCAGGACGGATCGTCCACCACCTGCAGCAAGGTGCCGACAACCCGCGAAACACGATTCTGATCGTCGGCTTTCAGGCCCAGCACACCTTGGGACGGCGGATCGTCGAGCGTCGCGAGGTCATCAAGACCTTCGGGGTGGAGGTGCCGCTGCGGGCGCAGGTGACGGTGCTCAACGGGTACAGCGCCCATGCCGATCGCACGGAACTGGGCCGCTGGCTGGATGCGGTGCGGGCACAGTCGCAACGATTGAAGGACGTGTTTCTCGTACACGGCGAGCCAGAGGCGCAGGACGCGTTCGCCGAACGACTGCGAGCGCGGGAATACCGGGTGCACATGCCGACGACCGGGGAACGGATTTCGCTGACCTGAGGGGACGGGACCAGGAGTGGCGGTGTATTGACCTGGTTCCGCGACCGGAAGGGGTACCTGCCCACTGGCAGTCCCTCCAGATTTCCGGCCATGCGTTTGCCCCTCGACTCGTACCGCCTCGCCAACGGGTTGCTCGTCACCCTGTCGGAGGATCATTCCGCCCCCGTGGTGGCCGTGAACCTCTGGTATCACGTGGGGTCGGCCAACGAGCGCCCTGGGCGCACGGGCTTTGCCCACCTGTTCGAGCACATGCTTTTTCAGGGATCGGCGCATGTGAGTGCGAACGAACATTTCGAGCTCGTGCAGCGCGCGGGCGGCACGCTGAACGGGTCGACGTGGCTGGAGCGCACGAACTACTTCGAGACGGTGCCATCGCATCACCTCGAGATGGCGCTCTGGCTCGAGGCCGACCGCATGGGGGCGCTACTCCCGGCGATGACGCAAGCCAAGCTCGACACGCAGCGCGATGTCGTGAAGAACGAGCGGCGCTGGTCGGTGGACAATCAGCCATACGGGACGTGGTGGGAACGTCTGCCGGCGCTGTGCTTTCCGAGCGAGCATCCCTTTCATCATTCGCTGATCGGGTCGATGGACGACCTGAACGCGGCACGTCTCGAGGATGTCGCCGAGTTCTTTCGGACGTACTACACGCCGGACAACGCGGTGCTCACGATCGCCGGGGATATTGACGTCTCGCGGACGCGCGCGATGGTGGCGCGACACTTCGGCCCGATTCTGCGCGGCACGGGCCGCCCGGCGCTGCCGTCGATGGACCTGCCGCGGACGTTCGGGGCGTGGACGCGCGACCTGGTGGAAGACGACGTCGTGGTGTCACGGGTGTTTCTGGCGTCTCGGGCGCCGGTGTTCGGCACGACTGCCTACTATGCGGGAAGCGTCTGTGCGGCGGTGCTTGGCCAGCGTCGCGGCAGCCGGCTGTATCGCGCCCTGGTGCGACAGCGCGAGGTGGCCAGCGACGTCAGCGCCTTCACCTGGGACCTGGCGAAGGGCAGCGACCTGTTTGTCGTCGAGGCCACCGCGCGCCCCGGAACGGATGCCGGGACGCTCGAGTCCGCCGTCGTGGCGGAAATCGATCGGTTATGCGGCGACGGCGTGCGCGCCGACGAAGTGGCGCGCGCGCTGGCGCTGGTCGAGACGGACTATGTGTCGTCGATGCAGGCGGCCGGCGACCGCGCCGACGCCATCTCGAAGTTTGCGACCCTGCTTGGCGATCCGTCGCTCGTGAACGATCAACTTGATCGCTATCGCGCGGTGACGTCGGCGGACGTCACCGCCTTTGCACGCGATTTTCTGGGCGAGGACAATCGCGCGTCGCTGGTGTACGTGCCTCGCCCGGCGACAGGGGGTGGAGCAGCATGAGCCTCGAGCGTCCTCGGCCCGGCCTGCCGAGTCCGTACGAGTTTCCGCGGGCCACGCGCGTGACGCTCGCCAACAGCCTGCGGGTGATCGTGGCGCCAATCCATCGTCTGCCCCTGGTGACCGTGCTGGCGGTGGTCGATGCCGGTGCGTGCGGCGATCCGGAGGGACGCGAAGGACTGGCCATGCTCACGGCCGCCGCGCTTGCCGAGGGAACGGTCGATCGAGACGGGCCGGCGCTGGTCGATGCCTTTGAACACCTCGGGACGGCGCTGGAGAGTGGCGCCGACTGGGATGATACCATCGTTCGGCTGACGGTGACCCCAGCGCGGCTGGACGATGCACTGGCGCTGCTGGCCGAGGTGCTGATGGCGCCACGCTTTGCCGACGCGGATATAGAACGGTTGAAGGCGGAGCGCCTGGCCGAATTGCTGCAGCAGCGGGTGGAACCCCGCAGCCTGGCGGACGAACGTTTTTCGCGCGTGGCGTACGACGCCTCCTCGCGTTTTGCGCGCGCCGCCGCCGGCACGCGAGCCTCGGTGCATACACTCGACGCCGCAGCTGCGCGGAAGTGGCACGACGCGCGCTACAGTGGATCGACGACGACGATCATCTTGGCGGGTGACGTCCTGCCATCGCCGGTGCAGGCCATGGTGGAGCGGCGGCTCGGCGCCTGGGCGCGTCCGGTGCAGCCGATGCGCGCGCTGCCGACGGCTGCGCACCGCGCGGCACGCGCGGTACATGTGGTGTCGAAGACCGACGCACCCCAGTCGGAGTTGCGGGTTGGGCACGTGGGGTTGCCGCGCGGGCATCGCGACTACCTGTTCGTCGTCGTCATGAACGCGATTCTCGGCGGGCTCTTTTCCTCGCGCATCAACCTCAATCTGCGCGAAGCGCACGCCTACACGTACGGGGCGCATTCGTCGTTCGACTGGAGGCGTGCCGCCGGGCCGTTCACCGTGGCGTCGGCCGTGAAGACCGAGGCGACCGATTCCGCCGTGCGCGAAATTCTGCGGGAGATCGACCGGATTCGCGATGCGGAGGTGAGCGAGGACGAGCTGGACCTGGCGACGAAGTACCTGGCGGGCGTCTTTCCCATCCGGTACGAAACGACGGGAGCCGTTGCGTCAGCGCTGGCGTTGGCCATGGTGCACGGCCTGTCGGACGATTACTTCACCACGTACCGCGATCGCGTCTTGTCCGTTTCGCGCGCCGAAGTGCTGGCGGCGGCTCGCGCCCACCTTCATCCGGAGGCGCTGCAAGTGCTCGCGGTGGGCGATGCGAGCGCCATCGAGGCGCCGCTGGCCGCGCTGCAGCTTGGCACACCATCCGTGACGAATGCCGACGAAGGAGATGCTTGATGGCCGAAGCGACAGGCACGGTGAGCAGCCAGCGCATTCATACCGGACGCGTGGTCACGCTGAACGTCGATCTGGTACGGTTTCCGGATGGTCGCGTGGGCGAACAGGAAATCATCCGGCACACCGGCGCAAGCGTGGTCGTGCCGTTCCTCAGCGACCCGCACGGCGGAGACCCGCTACTGCTGCTCGTCCGGCAGTATCGATACGCCGCCAACGGGTACCTGTATGAACTGCCGGCGGGGCGGCCAAATCCCGGCGAGACACCCAAAGCGTGCGCAGCAAGAGAACTGCGGGAAGAAACGGGCTGCGTGGCGGAGCACCTTGAGCCGCTGTTGACGGGATACACGACTCCCGGCTTTACCGACGAGCGGTTGCACCTGTTCGCGGCGTATGGACTCACGCAGCGGGCGACGGAATTTGATCCCGACGAATACCTGGAGGCGTTTCCAGTGACGATGTCGAAAGCGCTCGAAATGGTTCGAACGGGGGAGATTGAAGATCTGAAGACCGGACTGGGGATTCTGTATGTCGCCGGCTTCTACTGCAAAGGGTAAGGGAGAGCAGCTGTGCTGTCCTTTATTCAGGACGCCTTGTTCCAAGCAAACAGACAGATCAAATCAAGGGACATCTTGGCAAGTCGTTCAATTATAACGACTTGCTTTTCTTGTTTCTTGTGGCGTCTCATGGTATGAACCATGCACTTCTCCTCGGTAGAAGATGGCTTTGTGACCCAGGAGGAGTGGATGCGCCAGACAGCCCTCAAGATCCAGCCGCTCAAGCCGGTCAGGCGCGCGGAGCTGCAGTCGCTCGACGACAACGCACTGGTGACGTCGTATCTCGACGGTGTCGAGATGGCGTTCAATGTGCTGATGGAGCGCTACCAGACGCGCCTGCTGAATTTCGTCTACCGGACGGTGGGTGACCGGGAGCGGGCGGAAGACCTGGTGCAGGAAGCCTTCGTGCGGGTGTACCGGCATCTTGCGCGGTTCGACCGGTCGAAGAAGTTCTCGACGTGGATCTACACGATTGCGTCGAACCTGGCGAAGAACGAACTCCGCAACCGCGCGCGCAATCCGCTGGTCTACTTTCAGGCGATGACGTCCGGGTGGGACGACGAGGACCGGCCCCTCGAGTTTGAAGACACCTCAGCCCGTCCGGACGATGCCTTCGAGCGTCGTCAATTGCGTGAGCTGGTGGACGCGGCCGTGCGCCGCCTCCCGGCGCATCATCGGCAGGTGTTCGTGTTACGGGAACTGGAGGGGCGTTCGTACGAGGAAATCGCCGAGATGACGCAGTGCAACCTTGGAACGGTAAAATCGCGGCTGAACCGGGCGCGAGCAGCGTTTGCGAGCGTGGTGGGACCGGCGTTGGGGGCATGACGTAGACGGCAGACGGCAGGCGGGGATGGAACCCCCAGTGGGGCGGCGGGTATCGATGGTCGATGCCTCGCCGCCGTTCCGTTTCCTGCCGCCAGTTCCGGCGCATGCACGCCGAGTACACGGACGGGTTCGTTTCCGCAGAGGACGAACTCGCCTGTCGAGCGCACCTGGACGAATGTTCGGCGTGCGCCGGTTACGACGTACAAGTGCGGCGATCGCTGCTGGCGTTGCAGGTACTTCCGCGGATTGAACCCTCGGCTGGTTTTCGGGAAGGCTGGTTGAAGCGGCTTGCTCGCGAGCGGCTTTCTTTCACTCCGCCGCGCCCGCTCGGTGTGCGATGGGCCGTGGCAGGGGCGATTCTCGCGGCATCCGCCGCCGTGCTCATCGCGGGCCTGAAGGGAACACGTCCGTTGGAGCCGGCGCGCCACGTGCCGGCGTTTGCCCTTGCGGCAGAGCGCACGACCGAGATGGGACCGAATGCGACCGCTGCAGGCAGCGTCTTGTTTGCCGAGAGAACGGTCTCCCTGCCAGCCGTTGATTCAGCGACCATTTCGGCGCGGTTTGAGGGGTTGCCCGGACAAGTTCCGCTGCGCGCCGCACCGAGTGCCAGGCAGGGTTCGGCGGTGCGACTGCAGACGGTCAGCTATCCGGGGCAATAGCTCGGCGAGCGGCGCGGCGCAGGGGTATAATTCTCCCCGATGCCGGTCGCCACGCCTCGAGTCCTGAGAACCGCCTTCGACGCCGGGTCCTTTGACCCGGTGTACGTGCTGTTTGGCGACGAGGACTACATCAAGGAAGAAGTCCTTCGGGTGCTGCTGGCACGGGCCGTCGACGCCTCGATGCGAGACTTCAATGTCGATATCCGGCGTGGCGCCGATCTCGATGCCGCCGGCCTGCGGAGCGTGTTGGACCAGTTGCCCATGATGGCCGAACGCCGCGTGGTCGTGGTGCGCGACGCACAGACGCTGAAGAAGGCGCCGAGGGCCGTTCTCGACCAGTATCTCGCCAAGCCGTCGCGCGATGCCGTACTGGTGCTCGTGCTGCCTGCCGGCGAAGCACCCGACAAGAACTGGGCGGATCGCTGCACGAGCTGCGACTGCCGGCCGTTGAACGAAGATGGCGTGATGAAATGGATCGGGCATCACTTGCGCGACACGCTGCACGGGAGCATCGCGCCCGCCGCCGCGACGCTTCTGGTGAGCCACGTCGGCAACGACTTGGCGCAACTCTCGGGTGAACTCGACAAGCTGCTGAGTTACACGAACGGCGCAGAAATCGACACGGTCGCCGTGCAAGCCGTCGTCGGAATCCGCCATGGCGAAACGCTGGCCGACCTGCTGCGCTGCGTGGCCGCACGTGACGCGAAAGGTGCCCTGGTCATGCTTCCCCGCGTGCTGGCTCAACCGAGGACCAACGGGGTGCTGGTGGTGATGCACCTGACGTCGCTGGTCTTCGGGTTGTCGTGGGGCGTTGCGGCGAAGGCGGGGGGCATGAATCAGGGGGTGCTCGCGCGGGAGTACTTCGCGGTGCTCAAGGAAGGCGGCGCCATGCTCGGCGGACCATGGGGCGAGGCCATTCAGGGGCTGATCAAGGCTCTGCCCACCTGGAGCGCGGACCGCTGCGACCGCGCGCTGGACCTGCTGCTGATGACCGACCTGGCGCTGAAGGACACGCGGGCGTCGAGCGAAGAGCAGGTGCTGGAAACGCTGGTGTTGGCGTTGTGTGTATAGGGAGGCGACTACGACCGCGTGCGACAGCAGGCGACACAAAGGACGTCATGCGATTCGTTCGGATCTTGCTGGTCTTGTTGTTCGTTCCCTTCTCGCTGGATGCGCAAGCGGGCGGTGACGTCTTTGCGCGCGCGCGCCGGCTGGTGAACGATGGAGAGGCCCACACCGGGCGTGCGCTGGTCGATTCCGCGCTTGCGGCCGCGCGCGCCGGATCGCCGGCGTATGTCGAGGCGCTGTACTGGCGTGGCGTGCTGGCTGAAGAGGGGGAGGCGGCGCGCACCGACTTGTTGCGCGTCGCGATCGAGTTTCCGTTTTCTCCGCGCGCCAGCGAGGCATTGTTGCGCCTGGCGCAATTGGAGTTCACGCGCGGCGATCGCGAGGCGGCGCAGCGCCACCTGGACCGGCTGGTCCGGGAGCACCCTGACGCGCCGTCGCGCGCTGCGGGACAGTACTGGAAGGGGCGTCTGCTGCTCGAGGACGCGAAACCTGAAGCGGCTTGTGTCGCGCTGCGCGACGCGCAGCAACTCGCGCCAAAAGGGGACGTGGAACTCATCAACCAGATCGACTACTACGCCCGTCCCTGCGAGGCCATCGGAGTGAGCGAAATGGCGCTGGCCGATTCCGCGGCGGCGAATTCGCCGCACAAGGCGGACAGCGCGCGCGCGGCAACACCACAAGGAAAGTGGTCGGTACAGCTTGCCGCCTACGGCGATCGCGAGAGTGCTCAGGCGCTGGTGAAGAAGCTCAAGGCACGGAACGTCGACGCCCGCGTGACGTCGGACAAGCCGTGGCGCGTGCGGGTGGGGCGCTATGCGACACGCGCCGAGGCGGTCGACGCGGCGCGGCGGTTCAGCACGAAGAACGCGAAGGCTCTTGTCGTGGACGCGGAGGGGCGGTGAGCCGGGACCAGACCACGCCGCTGATGCAGCAGTACCGGGACATCAAGGCGCGGCACCAGCATGCGATCCTGTTCTTCAGGATGGGCGACTTCTTCGAGACGTTCTACGAAGATGCCGAAGTCGCGTCGCGCGTCCTCGGGCTCACGTTGACGAGCCGGAACAACGGCGCCGCCGCCGCGGTGCCGCTGGCGGGCGTTCCGGCAAAGGCCGTGAACGAATACGTGCGCCGCCTGGTGCAGCAGGGCTTTCGCGTGGCGATCTGCGAGCAGGTGGAAGACCCGAAGCTGGCCAAGGGGATCGTGAAACGTGAAGTGATCGAGACGATCACCCCTGGCGCGGCGTTCAGCGACGACCTGCTGGATGGCGCGCGCAACAACTTTCTGTGCGCCGTGCGGGTGAACGGGGCGCAGCTTGGCGTCGCGGCGGCGGATCTGTCGACCGGGGAATTTCGGCTGGTGCACGGCCTGCGCCGCGATGCCGGCGCCGTGCTGGGCCGGCTCTCGCCACGCGAAGTGCTGGTGGTGGCCGGAGACCGCGAGTCGCAGGACACGCTGCGCGGCCTCGACGTGCTGCTTACCGAACGCGATGCGTGGGAGTTTGATGCCGGAATGGCGAGCGACGCGCTGGCGCAGCACTTCCGCGTACAGTCGCTCGAAGGGCTGGGCATTGGCAGCGCCGACGAGGTGGCCGTGGGCGCCGCCGGCGCGTTGCTGCGCTACCTGCGAGAATTGCAGCCAGGGGGCGTGCCGCATCTGGCGCGGCCCGTGCTGGAGCGGCCCGGCGGGACCATGCCGCTGGACGACATGACGCGCCGCAATCTCGAACTGGTGGAGTCGCTGCGCGGGGGCGATGCGAGCGGTACCCTGTTGAGCGTGCTCGACCGCACGCAGACACCGATGGGGGCGCGCCTGCTGCGACAATGGATCCTGGCGCCGCTCACTGACGGCGCTGCGATTGACGGGCGGCTCGACGCGGTAGGCTCCTGGGTGCATGACGCGGCGGCGCGCTCGAGCCTGCGCAGTGCGCTTGACGGCGTGCGGGATGTCGAACGGCTGGCGGGCAAGACGGCGGCCGGACGCGCAACGCCCCGCGATCTGCGCGCGCTGGGCGATTCACTCGGCCAACTTCCCGCCGTGCAAGCGGCCCTGCTGCGCGTGCCAGGCAGCGGGCTCCTGCTGACCTTGCGCGACGGGTGGGATGACGCGGCCTCTATTGCCTCGGCGCTCACGACCACGCTGGTGGCGCGACCGCCGATGGTGATCGGCGATGGCGAGACGATTGCCGGCGGGATGGACGCGACGCTGGATGAGCTGCGTGCCATCGCCGCCGGTGGCAAGGACGCGATTGCCCAGTTGCAGGCGCAGGAGCGGACGCGGACCGGCATCGGCTCGCTGAAGGTCGGCTACAACCGGGTGTTCGGCTACTACATCGAAATCACGAACGCGAACAAGGACCTGGTGCCCGCGGACTATCAGCGCCGGCAGACGCTGACCGGCGCGGAGCGCTACGTGACGCCGGCGTTGAAGGAGTTCGAAGAGAAGGTGCTGCACGCGACCGAGCGCACCGAATTGCTGGAACGACAGCTGTTCGAGGCGTTGCGCGCGGAGGTGGCGGCTGACATCGGGCGGCTGCAAGGGGTGGCGACGGCGCTGGCGCAGCTCGACGTGCTGGCGTCGCTGGCCGACGTGGCGGCACGCGAGGGGTACGTGCGTCCCGAGGTCGGCGACGACTTCGCGCTCGAGATCACGGCGGGACGGCATCCGGTGGTGGAACGCATGATGCCGCGCGACCAGTTCATCCCGAACGACGTGGCCCTGACGGCCGAGGCGCGGATGATCATTCTCACCGGCCCGAACATGGCCGGGAAGAGCACGGTCCTGCGGCAGATCGGACTCATCGCGCTGATGGCGCAGATGGGGAGCTGGGTGCCGGCGACCCGCGCCCGGGTGGGCATTGCCGACCGCGTGTTCACGCGGGTGGGGGCGAGCGACAACCTGGTGCGCGGGCAATCGACGTTCATGGTGGAGATGTCGGAGACGAGCGCGATCCTGCACACGGCGACGGCACGCAGTCTCGTGCTGCTGGACGAGATCGGTCGCGGCACGTCGACGTGGGACGGCGTGAGCATCGCGTGGGCGGTGAGCGAGCACCTGCATGACCGGGTGGGGTGCAAGACGGTGTTCGCGACGCACTATCATGAACTCACGCAGTTGGCCGACGAATTAGTATCAGTTCGCAACTATAATGTGGCGGTGCGCGAGGTCGGGGAGGAAGTGCTGTTCCTGCACCGGCTGCAGCCGGGCGGCGCCGACCGGTCGTACGGCATCGAGGTGGGACGACTGGCCGGGCTGCCGGCCCCGGTGATCGCGCGGGCGCGCGCGCTGCTGCGATTGCTCGAGGGCGAAGACCTGGCAGCGGCGCTGGCAGGGTCGACGCCGCGAATTGCGCGCGTGCCCGGCGAGGGCGCCACGCAACTCGGGTTGTTCACACCGGCGCCGCACCCGCTGCTGGCGCAGCTCGCGGCGCTCGACCCGAACGAGATGACGCCACTCGATGCCCTGGCACGGCTGGCGACGTTCGTGACGGACGCGAAGCGCGCGATGGAACCGCACGCGCCGACAGGGCGCCAATGACCGACCGCGCGATCTCCATCGTGGCGCCATGGCGCGATTTCACCGGATCAAGACCGTGCCCGATGGCGACGTTCCGCTCAGGCGCGGCCGCCGCCCGCCGTCCTCTCCAAGGGGTCCTTTCATGATCAAGCACGAACGCCACCGTCTGCCATACGACACCGTCCTCGACACCATCGGGTGGACGCCTCTCATCCGCCTGACGCGGGTCACGACGGGAATCGTGACGCCGGTGTACGGCAAGGCAGAGTTCTTCAATCCGGGCGGTTCGGTGAAGGACCGCATCGGACTGCCGATCATCGAGGCGGCCGAGCGCACCGGGATGCTCAAGCCGGGCGGGACGATCGTCGAGGGGACGAGCGGCAATACCGGCGTCGGGTTGGCGCTGGCCGCCGCCCTGAAGGGGTATCGGTGCATCTTCACGATGCCGGACAAGATGTCGCAGGAAAAAGTACGCCTGCTCAAGGCATTCGGTGCCGAAGTGATCATCACGCCGACGGCGGTGCCGCCGGACCACCCGGACAATTACGTGGTGATGGCGAAACGGCTGGCGAGCGAGACGCCCAACGCGGTCTTCGCGAATCAGTTCTACAACGACGCCAATCCGGACGCGCACTTCGCGACGACGGGGCCGGAGTTGTGGGAGCAGACCGAGGGCCGCATCACGCACTTCGTCGGCGCGGCGGGCACCGGCGGCACGCTGACCGGCACGGGACGCTACCTGAAGTCGAAGAACCCGAAGGTGCAGATCGTCGGCGGCGATCCGCAGGGTTCGATCCTGGCCGAGCACTGGCGCAGCCAGGGCGCGACCACTGTGGACGGCGCGCCGTACAAGGTCGAAGGCATCGGGCAGGACAAGGTGCCGGGGACGCTCGACATGCGCGTGATCGACGAATACCAGACGGTCAGCGACCGCGACGCCTTTGCGATGGCCCGGCGGCTTACGCGCGAGGAAGGACTGTTCGTCGGCGGGTCCTCCGGGCTGATCACGCACGTGGCGTTGAACGTCGCCCGCCGGGTGAACGACCCGAACGCGCTGGTGGTGACGTTCCTGTGCGATACGGGCGAGCGCTACCTGTCGAAACTGTACAACGACGAATGGATGCGCGAGAACCAGCTGCTCGACAGCGAAAAAGCGGCGATCGGGCAACTGCTCGGCGCGAAGCACGACGGCACTCCCGCGGTGGTGAGCACCGCGCCGGGGGCGTCGGTGCGGCAGGCGCTGCGACTGATGAGCCAGCACGACGTGTCCCAGCTGCCGGTGCTCGACGGCGCCAACTGCGTGGGTTCGGTGAGCGAGAGCGTCCTGGCGTCGCGCGGACTCGAGGACTCCAAGGTGCTCGACCGCTCCGTAGGCGACGTGATGGATGCGCCGTTCCCGGTGGTGGACGACGGGCAGCCGGTGGACAGCGTGGTGAAGCTGGTGACGAAGAACAACCATGCGGTGCTGGTGCGACGCAACGGCACAATCGCCGGCATTCTCACGCGCTCGGACCTGCTGCATTTCCTCATGGCCCGGTGACGGCATGAAGATTACCGTGATGATGGGCGGCACGTCCGCCGAACGCGATGTCTCGCTGGCGTCGGGGGAGCGGATTGTGAAGGCGCTACGCAGCCGCGGGCACGTCGTCACGCCACTGGACCCGGCGACCGGCGTGCTGGATCCTGCGGCATTCACGGCGCTGACGCAGGGGGCGATGAAGCGCGAACCGCCTTCGCTGGAGCAACTGCGGTGCCTGGAGCAGAGGGAATTGAGCCCGGTGCTCACCACGCTGCCGGCCGTGCGCGACGCCGACGTCGTATTCCTGGCGCTGCACGGCGGACACGGCGAGGACGGCACGCTGCAGGCGATTCTCGATTCGATTCACGCGTGCTACACCGGGAGTGGCCACCTGGCGAGTGCCTTGGCCATGGACAAGGATCTATCGAAGACGCTTTTTCGGTCGGCGGGAGTGACGACGGCCGACTGGCTGATGGCGCCGGCCACGATCGCGCAGGTGGACGCCGAGCTGGGGTGGCCGGTGATCGTGAAGCCGTCGAAGCAGGGATCGACGGTAGGGCTCAGCAAGGTGACAGCGCCTGCCGAACTGGCGCCGGCCGTGGCGGAAGCGTTGCTGTACGACGATGAGGTGATGATCGAGCGATTCATCCCGGGGCGCGAGTTCACGGTCGGCATCCTCGGCGAGGATGCGCTTCCAGTGGGCGAGATCATTCCGCAGCACGAACTGTACGATTACGAGTGCAAGTACACGTCGGGCATGGCCCGCGAGGAGTTTCCCGCCCGGCTGACGTCGATTCAGCGCGACGCGGTGCAGACGCAGGCACGGCGGGCATTCCAGGCGCTCAAGCTGGGGGGGTATGCCCGCATTGACTTCCGCATGACCGCAGACGGTACATTCCATTGTCTGGAGGCGAACACGCTTCCGGGAATGACCGAGCTCAGCCTCATACCCCAGGCGGCGGCGGCAGCGGGGATCGCGTTCGCGGACCTGGTCGAACGGATCGTGCAGTTGGCCCTGCGCACGAAGGGAGGAACGCCCTGATGACGACACCGCGAATATTCGCGGCCGCGCTCGCCGGCATTCCCGCGGGCGTGCAGGCCCAGGGCGTATGGGCCGGACGCCGGCAACTGTTCGTGCGCTTTGCCGGCGAAGCCGAAACCGCGACGATGTACACGGCCACGGCGCTGGTGAAGGAAATCGAGCGCCAACTGGGCCGCTCGACTTTTCATTCGATCGCAATCGGCGGCCGGGACCCGCTGGGCAATCTCGAGTTTCTGACGACGGTCTTCGGCGGCGCACCCCTGCCGGTGCCCGTGATGCTCGACAGCGACGGACAGCGACCGGAGGCGCTTGCGCTGCTCGCACCACATCTCACGATGGTGCAGGTGACGGTGGAGTTTGTGGGACCCGAAGGCACGCGTGCGAGCGCCGTCGATACGCTGGCCGCCGCGGAGGGCGCCGGGTGCGCCCATGCGCTCGTGCTCTGCCCGAAGGATGACACGAGCGACAGCCAGTTGCTGCGGCTCATCGAACAGGCGCATGCGACGAGCGCGGAGACCCAGGTGGTGGTGCATCCGGTGCTGATCGGGCAACCGCCCGTGCTGGACCGCCGGTGGTCGGCGTTGCTCGAGCAGGCGGTGGCGTTGCATGCCGACACCCGGCTGGCTCTGCGCCTCCCTGCACCTGCCGCGTTGCGCTGACGATATTTCGACCATGTCCCCGACCGACCCGTCCGTCGCACCCGTCCACGCGTCCCGCCGCATCGGCCCGGCGGTCGCGTGGCTTCTGGGGCTGAACATCGCCGTGTACTTCCTGCAAGTCACGGTGGTGAACCCGAGCGACATGTACGCGGCGCTCGGGTTCCACTCGAAAGACCTGGGAGCGCTCGGACACGCGTGGTGGACCATCGGCACGTACATGTTCGTGCATGGGGGGTTCGGGCACCTCGCGCTGAACATGTACACGCTCTGGCTGTTTGGTCCGCGCGTGGAAGCGGAGTGGACACCGGGCGAGTTCACGCGCTTCTATCTGTTCTGCGGGCTGGGCGGATGGTTCCTGCATCTCTTCATGACGGGCGACAGCGTGCTGATCGGCGCGTCGGCGGCGGTGATGGGCGTGATGCTTGCCTATGCCTCGCTCTGGCCACACGAGACGGTGCAGCTGTTCGGCGTCATTCCGATGACCGTACGCGGGTTCATGGTGCTGGTGGTGTTCATGAATCTGCTGGCCGGCATTTCCTCATCGCCGGGCAGCGGGATTGCCTATCTGGCTCACCTGGGCGGCATTGGCGCGGGCTGGCTGTACCTGCGCACGTCGGCGAAGGTAAGCTTGGCCAGCGTGCGGCGTCATGTTGAGCCGGTCCCGGACCTGCCCGAAGAAGACTTGCCGCGGGCGGTGCCGAAATCGCAACGCACGCCGCGCGCGCACGACGCCGACGATGCCGTGGCGCGCAGCAAGGCGATGACCACGCGACGGCACACGGCCACCCGACCGCGTCCAGCCGACACGCGCAAGCCCCACGAGGTCGACGCCGCCACGCTCGACCGGGTGCTCGACAAGATCTCCGCCACGGGGCTCTCGAGCCTGACCCCGGACGAACTTCAATTGCTCGATGACGCGTCCAAGCGTCGTCGCAAGGACTGATATGCCGCGCGTCGATCTGCTCGAGACGTTTGCCAATCCGTATCCGGGACGCGAGTACGAAATCCGCATGACCTGCGACGAGTTCACGTCGCTCTGTCCGCTGGGTGGCGTGGAGTCCGACGCGGCGGAGCTGGACCTGCTGCGTGGCGGCGCGCCGGATTTCGGGACGATTCACATCACGTATACGCCGAGCGACACGTGCCTGGAACTGAAGAGCCTGAAACTCTATCTGTGGAGCTTCCGCAACGACGGCATCTTCTACGAGCGCGCGGTGAACCGCATTCTCGATGACCTGTCGGCCGCCTGCCACCCCGTGGCGATGACCGTGGTTGGCGACTTCAATGTGCGCGGCGGGATCAAGAGCGTGATCACGGCGCGCGTCGGGGTCGCACGCTGAGGTAACGTTCGTTCAACTCCGCGGCGTAGCCGACGACCGAAGGTCCCGGCGTCGAGCAGGGCTACTCGTCAGTTCCAGCCACCCCGGCCTGCCAGCCGATGGACCCGCGGCGGCCCGGATTCCAGCGCGGAAAGGTGCCGAGCACGCGCAACGCGCGGGCCGCCGCTGCCATCTCGTCGAGCACGATGTCGACCACGGGTTCGCCGAACGCGTGGTCAAACTCGAGAAAGAAGAGGTAGCTCCACGGATCGCCCGTGGGACGCGATTCGAGGCGGTGAATGTCCATGCCGTAACGGGCAAGCGGCTCGAGGACGCGCAGCAGCGCACCGGGGCGGTCTTCGTGCGACGTGATCAAGGCCGTGCGCGAGGGCGTCCCCGCGGCCAGCGTTTCGGGGGCGCGCGCGATCACGAGAAACCGGGTCTGATTGTCGTTTCGGTCCTCGATGTCGGGAACGAGCACGCGCAGTTTGAACCGGTGTGCCGCGCCGCGACTGGCGACCGCGGCGATGTCGGGATCGCCCACGTTGGCGACGTCGAGCGCCGCGCCGCCGGTGTCGTAGACCGGGTGGACATCGAGCCGCGGGTGTGCGGCGAAGAACCGGCCACACTGGGCAAGCGCCACCGGGTGGGCGAGCACCATCTTGGCACTGGCGAAACTTGCTCCGGGCGGACCGAGCAGGCAGTGATGCACATTGACGACCGTCTCGCCGGTGACGAACACGTCGGGAGCCGCCGTGATGGCATCATGCGCGGCGGCGATGCCGCCGAGGATGGTGTTCTCGATGGGAATGATGCCGCGGTCCGCGGCGCCCGTCTGCACGGCGCGGATCAAATCTCCAAAATCACGGTGCGGCATCGGTTCGGCATTGTCCGTCCACAACTGGTGAAGGGCTTCCTCGGAAAAGGCGCCCATCTCACCCTGAAAGGCGATGCGAACCAACGTTCCGGTCATGTCAGCGCGCGATGTGCCGTGCGTCGAGCACGGTGATGGTGCCGAGATTCAATGCCTCGATCCCTGCCCGGATCTTGGCCACATCCCCCACCACGACGAGCGTAGCGGTGCCCGCGGGCACCCGCTGCCTGGCCACACGTTGCACATCGGCGGCCGTGACCTGGCCGGCCTTGGCCACGAAATCGCCAAGCGACGTGAGCGGCAGGCCGTACGCGCCGAGATCCACGAGCTGGGCGGCGACCTGGGCGTTGGTCTCGAGGCGCTGCGGCACGCCGAGCGCCACGTACGCCTTGGCGCGCTCGAGTTCCGTGGCATCGACGGCGACATCGCGCAGCAGCGCGAGTTCCTTGAAGATCTCGACGAGTGCGCTGTCGGTGACGCCGGTGCGCACGCCGCTGGAGATGACGAAGGGTCCGGGGAGCGGCGCCCAGGTGAATCGTGAACTGATGCCGTACGTGTACCCCTTGGTCTCGCGCAGGTTGGCATTGAGGCGCGAAGAGAATGATCCGCCGAGGAGCGTGTTCATCACCATCAATGCGGGATAATCCGGGCTGAGCCGCTCCGCGCCAGGCGCACCGAGGTAGAGGACCGACTGCGCCGCGCCTGGCTTGTCGACCAGGAATATCTTGACCGAGGCATTGTCGACTGGCTTGGCAGTGACGGCCGCCATGGTGCGCGCGGTCGCGCCGCGAGTCCAGCCGCTGAAGCGCCGGGAGAGCAGCGTCCGCATTTCGGGGGCGGTGACATCACCGACGACCACGAACTTTGCCCGTTCCGGTACAAATGTCTGATCGTAGAACCTTCGCACCGAGGTCGAGTCGAGCGCCGCAGTCGTTGCGGAATCACCGTCGGCCGGCCGGTGATACGGATGGCCTTCGGGGAAGACGATCTGGTTGAAGGCCAGGGCAGCGAGAATATTGGCGTTGTCGCGCCGTTGGAGAATGCTGGCGAGGCGCAAATCGCGCTGACGCCGCACATCGGCCGAGCGGAACGTGGGGTGCAGCACGACGTCCGCCAGCAGATCAAGCGCGTCCGCAAGCGAGCGCTTGGGAACGTTCAAGGAGACGGTGAACGCATCGGTGCCGGCCATCGCGAAGAGTTGCGCGCCGAGAAAGGCGAGTTCGCCCTGCAACGCGTTGGCGTCGCGCGTCCCGGCGCCCTCGGTGAGCATACGGGTGGTAAACGACGCCAGTCCGGGCTGGGCGGCATCGAGCTTGACGCCGCCGGCGATGACGAGGGTTACCTGAACGAGCGGAAGCTCATGCTGCTGGACGAGCTGCAGCGTGACGCCGTTGGGGAGCGACCCCCGGTCGATGACCGGAAGCTTGAGTGCCGGGGGCTTCTCGAGCACCGGAGCCTGCGGACGATCGATCTGCTGGGCGAGCGCGGCCACGGGCGCAAGCATGCCGAGAAGCCGAATCGTGTGCTTGATCACGGGGTCACCGCCTTCCTGGCCGCGAGTTCGAGTTTGCCTTGCGGCACGACGGATGCCATGACGCGGCTGGTGCGGAGGTATTGCCGGACCACCCGCTGCACGTCCGCGGCGGTCACCGCGTTGTAGCGATCGAGGTCGGCCTGAAAGGAGTCGGGATTTCCCGTCTGGTAGTAGTAGGCATTGAGGCGATCGGCCTTGCCTGCCACCTGCTGGATGCCGCGGAGGAACGACGCTTCGATGGCATTCCGGGCCTCGCCGAGCTCGCGCGTGGTGGGTCCGGCGCTGGCCAGGCGGGCGAGTTCCGCGTCGATGACGGTGCGCAAGGTATCGAGGTCCCGGCCCGGACGGGCGGTGGTGACGACGGAGAAATCGCCATCGAGTCGCTTGCCGTCCTGGTATGCCGAAACATTCGTGGCCATCTCGCCAGTGTAAACCAGCGCCTGGGTGAGGCGGCTCGTGCGCGATCCGGCGAGGACGTACGCCGCCATCTCGAGCGCCGCATCATCCGCATGCCAGCCCCTGACCGTGTGCCAACTGAGATAGAGGCGCGGCAACTGGACACGGTCCTCGAGCACGATGGCGGTGTCCTTGACCGAAAATGGCGCCGGTGCGGGGCGATCGATCGCCGGGCCACGCGGAATGTCGCTGAAATACTTCCTGACCAGCGCACGCACGTCATCCGGTTTCACGTCCCCGGCCACGACGAAGGTGGCGTTGTTGGGCGCGTAGTAACGCCGAAAGAAAGCCTTGACATCCTCGAGCGTGGCGGCCGACAGATCGGCCATGCTGCCGATGACCGGCCACGAATACGGGTGCCCTGCTGGATAAAGCAGCCTGGGGAGGTAGTCGTTGACGAGGCCGTACGGTTGATTCTCGTAGCTCTGGCGCCGTTCGTTCTGCACGACGTCGCGCTGCAGGTCGACCTTGGGCTTGTCCATCGGTGGCAACAACCATCCCATGCGATCGGCCTCGAGCCAGAGCATCAGCGGCAAGGCCGTGCTTGGGCCATCTTCGTAATAATTGGTGCGGTCTTCGGTGGTGGACCCGTTGTTGTTGGCGCCGGCAGCCTCGAGCAGGCGGTCAAACTGCGGGTACAGCGCGTTCTGCGAGCCCATGAACATCAAGTGCTCGAAGAGATGCGCGAATCCGGTGCGACCCGGCTTCTCGTCGCCGGACCCGACGTGGAACCAGACGTTGGCGGTCACGATGGGAACGGAGTGATCCTCGTGAATAACGAGTGTCAGTCCGTTGGGAAGCGTGTCGACCGTGGCGACCACACGCAGCGGCGCGCCCTGCGCGACGGCGAATACGGGCGTCACGGCGAGCGCGAAAGAGGCGAGAAAATGGCGCATCCATAGATAATACGATGGGTCGGGCATGGGCACAGTGGGGGGTGTCGCGCCGTAATGCCGCTTGCGAAGCCCGGAAATCCGCCGATCATGGCGCGGGAATCGTGCACTGCGGCGGCGAGTTGTGGCGGCGAGCCGCAGCGTCCGTTTGCGACGGGTTCGCCCTTGGGCGCCTCGCCTCGACCCCTTGGCCCAAGGCCTTGCCCCGACTAGAATTACGGACTGCGGCCAGGTAGCTCAGTTGGTAGAGCAGCAGACTGAAAATCTGCGTGTCGGCAGTTCGATTCTGCCCCTGGCCACTTTACTGCAGACGGTGGACGGTGGACGGTGGACGGTGGACGGTGGACGGTAGACGGTAGACGGTGGGCACGGATAGAGCGCCTGGGCGGATCGCCGCCCAGGCGCTCTGTGCATCGCTCCGGCCTCTACTCGTACCTCAGGGCTTCGATCGGGTCGAGGGTGGACGCGCGCCGGGCGGGCCAGACGCCAAAGATGAGGCCGATGGCACTCGCGAAGCCGAAGGCGAGCAGAACCGATTGCATATCCACGGCGGTCTTCCATCCCATTGCGCTGCTGAGCTGTGCGGCGCCGAGCATACCGGCGGCTACGCCCAACGCTCCGCCGAGCACGCACAGGATCACGGCCTCGGCGAGGAACTGGAAGAGGATGTTGCCGCGCGTCGCGCCGAGCGCCTTGCGGACGCCGATTTCACGAGTCCGTTCGGTGACGGAGACGAGCATGATGTTCATGATGCCGATGCCACCGACCAGCAGGCTGACGGCGGCCACGCCAGCCAGCAGCAGCGTGAACGTCCTGGTGGTCTCGCCCATCGTCTGCAACAAGTCGGCCTGATCACGGATGCTGAAGTCGTCGACTTGCTCCGGACGAAGCTTGTGCGAACGACGCAGCGCCCCCTGGATTTCGGCCATCGCCATCGTAATGGAGTCCTCGTGGCTGACGAGCGTCCAGATGTCGTTGATGCGGTCGGTGCCGAAGACCTCGAAGCGTCCCGTCTGGAACGGAATGAGGATCTGCTGGTCGCCATCGCCGCCAGAAGCGGCGCCCTTGGAGGCCAGCACCCCGATGACGGTGAATGCACGACCGCCGACGCGGATTTGTTCATCGAGGATCACCGCGGGATCGTCGATGCCGAGTTGCGGAAGAACTTCGGACCCGAGCACGGCCAGCTTGCGCCGTGCCTGGTCGTCGGCGGCGCTGAACATGCGGCCCGCGGCCAGCCGAAATCCGCGCACCTCGAGAAAATTGGTGGGCGTCCCCGTGATTTGCACGCGGGTGTTCTTGTTGCGCCAGCTGACCTGCAGATCCCGGTCCTGCTGCCAGTTGACGGCGACCACGTTCGGGGATCGGGCGCGGATCATGTCGACGTCCTTGGTGGTGAGCTTCACCATGGTCGCCGTCCCGACACCACCCTGATGGACGCGTTGCGGGTTGATCTGGAGCACCGTGGTGCCAAGGCGGGCGATGCGGTCCTTGATGGCATTCTGGGCGCCGGTGCCAAGCGCGACCATCGTGATGACGGCGGCAATTCCGATGATGATGCCGAGCATGGTCAGCATCGAGCGCATCTTGTTGGCGCGCAGGGCGTCAACAGAGATGCTGAGAGTTTCCGTCAGCGAGACTTGCATGGAGCGGGACTCCGGGGAAGCCGTGGCACACCAGCCAGATGAACAGCGCTGCCCTGAGTACGACTGTGGTGGCTGAAGTGTTTGTGGGGCCGGGGGCCCGCGCCACTCGTCCGGGGCCTCCTGGTCAGCGCGTCAGCTGAAATTGCAGCGGAAACTCGACAAGCTGGCGCACGGGGCGTTGGCCGACGCGCGCGGGGGCAAACCGCATGCGCGGCAGCGCGGCCTGCACGGCCACCGTGAAGGCCGCATGAGAGCTTTCCAGCACCTGAACCGAGGCCAGTTCGGCGCGGCCAAGCGTGTCGACCACGAAGCGCACGCGCACGGCGCCTTCCACTCCGGCGTCCTTGAGCAGTTGCGGGTAGCGCGGCATGGGCGAACGCGGATCGAGCACAACCTGCACTTCCACCTGGTCGGCGAGCATTGCCGAGCCAGGCTCGACGTTCACATCGGTCGTCGTCCCCGCACGTGTCTGCGCCCCGACGCGAAACTCAAACGGTTGGTCGAAGTTGATGACCGCGCGCAGCGGATCCATGGGAGGAATGCCATCGGGGATCAGGATCGGCACGTTGATGACGCTCATGGTTCCGGGGCTGGCCGGCTGCGGCGCCGATGCACGCGTAGTCGCGACAGGCGGACGTGCCGGCGCCGGACGGAGGAAGCGCACCGTCGCCTCGGACCGCACGGCATGTCGCGTCGGCACGCGGGACGTCAGGAGCACCGCGCCGGCGACGAGAATGCCGTGGAGGGCGAGGCTGGCCGCGAAGCCGGCTGGCGAACGAGGGCGTGTGCGACGCGAGTCGGTCAATTGCGCGAACATGACGACCTCCATGGTGAGGACTACCCGTACCGTACCTCCGCCGAGTTGAACGTCGCTGACGAAATGATTACGGATTGGTGAAGAGGTGGTGAGCCGTGGATGGCGGAGGCCGTCTGTTGCCAGGGGCGCCACGTCCGGGGTTGCCTCCAGGCGTTCCACCGGACACGTTCCGCGCACGAGGATTCCAATCATGACGACACCGACCCTGCCGCACGATCCGGCGCTCGACGCGCTGTGGATGCCGTTCACCGCCAACAAAGCGTTCAAGGCGCGCCCGCGCCTGCTGGTGAGCGCCAAGGACATGCACTATCAGTCGGACGACGGGCGCCAGATACTCGACGGCACCGCCGGGCTCTGGTGCGTGAACGCCGGACACTGCCGTGCGCCGATCGTGGAGGCGATCCGCCGGACCGCGGCGACGCTGGACTTTGCACCCGGGTTCCAGATGGGGCACCCCGGAAGTTTCCAGCTGGCCACCAAGCTCAAGGGCCTGCTGCCCGCCGGGATCGACCATGTCTTCTTCTCCAACTCCGGGTCGGAGGCCGTGGACAGCGCACTGAAGATTGCGCTGGCGTATCACATCGCCAATGGCCAGCCGCAGCGCACGCGCTTCGTCGGCCGGCTGCGCGGCTATCACGGCGTGGGGTTCGGCGGCATTTCGGTGGGCGGCATCGACCCGAACAAGAAGCCGTTTGCCGCGCAATTGCTGCCGCAGGTGGATCATCTGCCGCACACTCACGACCTGGCGCACAACGCGTTCGCCAAAGGCCAGCCCACCTGGGGCGCGCACCTGGCGGACGCGCTCGAGGCGATCGTGGCCGAACGCGGAGCGGAGACGATCGCGGCCGTGATCGTGGAACCGATGGCCGGGTCGACGGGCGTGCTGATTCCGCCGAAGGGGTATCTGGAGAAGCTGCGTGCGTTGTGCACCAAGCACGGCATACTGCTGATCTTCGACGAGGTCATCACCGGATTCGGGCGCCTGGGCACCCCGTTCGCCGCGCAGCACTTCAACGTGACGCCCGACATGATCACGCTGGCAAAAGGCGTGACGAACGCGGCCGTGCCGATGGGCGCCACCTGCGTGCAGGGGAAGATCTACGACACGGTGATCAACGCCACCGCGCAGGGGATCGAGTTCTTCCACGGGTATACGTACAGCGGTCACCCGCTGGCCGCGGCGGCCGGGCTGGCGACGCTCGACCTCTACGCCGCCGAAGGGATCTTTGCGCGTGCGGCGGCGCTGGCCCCGGCCTGGGAGCAGGCCATGCACACCCTGCGCGGGGCGCCGTACGTGATCGACGTGCGCAATCTGGGGCTCGTGGCGGGCATCGAACTCGAGCCGCGCGCCGGCCGGCCGGGGGCGCGCGCCACCGACGCGTTCGTGGATTGCTTTTTTAACCAGAACGTGCTCGTACGAACGACGGGCGATATCATCGCCCTGTCGCCGCCGTTGATCATCAGCGAATCGCAGATCGAGGAACTGGTGGCGAGGGTGCGGCGGTCGCTGGACGCGATAGATTAGTAATAAATAGATACTAAATACCCGCGCCCATCCGGGGCCGGCCGATTGCATCGTCGCCCGGATACGACACGCACGCTGCACGTACGCTGCACAAACAGACACGGGAGGATCGATGCGACCCCTGGTTCTGCTGCTGGTTCCGGCTGTCCTCAGCGTGAGCGGCGTCGGTGGCGTCGGTGGCGTCGGTAGCGTCACCGCGCAAGCCCAGAAACCGCGGGCACGCGACCTCGGCCTCTCTGCGCTGATCGGCGGTGTGCCGGGGCGGCTGGACGCCATCACGGACGTGAAGGGCGTGGAAGTCGGGCAGACGACGATCATCCGGGGCGAACCCGGCCCGTTGCGCGTGGGGACGGGGCCCGTGCGCACGGGAGTGACGGTCGTGCACCCCCGCGGGCGGGCCAATGCCGACCCCGTGTTCGGGGCCTGGTTCACGCTCAACGGCAACGGCGAGATGACCGGAACCACCTGGCTGCAGGAAGGCGGGTTCCTTGAAGGGCCGATCGGGATCACGAACACGCACAGCGTGGGCGTGGTGCGCGACGCGATCCTGCAGTGGAGAGTCGGCAAGCCGGGCATGCAGCCATGGGGCCTGCCGATGGTGGCCGAGACCTACGATGGTGGATTGAACGACATCAACGGCTTTCATGTGAAGGCAGCGGATGCCATCGCGGCGCTGGACGGCGCACGCGGCGACCGGGTTCCGCCCGAGGGAGCTGTCGGCGGCGGCACGGGGATGGTGTGCGAGGGGTTCAAGGGCGGCATCGGTACCGCCTCGCGCACGCTTCCGGCGGGGCAGGGCGGCTACACCGTTGGCGTGCTGGTGCAGTGCAACTTTGGCTCCCTGCGGGACATGCGGGTGGCCGGCGTCCCGGTTGGCGCGGAGTTGGGCGACCTGGCGGCGTGCATCGCGGGCGACGTGCCGGCGAACTCTTCGCGAAGGGCCTGCGGGTCGCCGCCGCCCTCCGGCGGCGATGAGATAGAGCAGGGGTCCATCATCGTGATCGTCGCCACCGACGCCCCGGTCATGCCGCACCAGCTCAAGCGGATCGCGACGCGCGTGGCACTGGGCGTCGGCCGCACGGGCGGCACGGGCGGCAATGGCTCGGGGGACATCTTTGTGGCGTTCTCCACCGCCAACGCGCAGGCGGCGCTCCCGCGCGACACGGTGCGCGTGACGATGCTGTCGAACGAGGCGATTTCGCCCCTCTTCGCCGCGACGATCCAGGCGACGGAAGAGGCGATCCTGAACGCCATGCTCGCCGCCGAAACGATGACCGGGGCGAACAACCTACGGGTCCATGCGCTCCCGGCGGACCGGGTGATGGAGATTCTGCGAAAGTACAAGCGACTGAACTGAACGCCCCGTTCGGGTCGGGCTGAGGGCTGCGTCAGGGCTGCTGTCGAAGACCCAGTCGCAGGATACGCTCGAGGAGGTCGGGATAGGACACGCCCGCGTGACGCGCGGACGAGGCAAACTCCTCGCGTTCGGCGATTTCGGGGTTTGCGTTGGCTTCGAGAAAGTACAGGCCGCCCTGCGCGTCAAGCCGGAAGTCGAGCCGGGCGTAGCCGCTGAGCTCGAGGATGCGGTAGATGCGCTTGCCGACATGCGAGGCTTCGACCGCCAGCGCGGCCGGCAATTCGGCCGGCCGGATATCGATCCCGTGGCGTTCCTGGTACTCGATATCATGCTTGGCGCGCGCGGTCGCGATGAGCGGCTCGTCGGCGGGCTGCTTTTCGGCCACGAGTTCGAAGGCGGGGAACGACGCGAGGCGTTCGTTGCCGATGACGCTCACGTACAGCTCCCGCCCATCGATGAACTGCTCGGCAATGGCGTCGGTGCCGATGCGCTCGTGCACGAAGCGCACCCGCTCGACGAGCCGATCATCGCTGTCGACCACGGACGCCCGGGCAATGCCGACCGAGGCGTGCTCGATGAGCGACTTCACGATGAGGGGGTAGGCAAGGTGCGCGGGACGCCGCACCTTGCGGCCCATCGGAAAGACGGCGAACTCGGGCACCCGGATGCGATGATAGGCGCACAACTTCTTGGAGAGCGCCTTGCCGCGCGACAGGATCATCCCGCGCGGATTGCACCCTGTATACGGCACGCGTAGCAGCTCGAGGTAGCTGACGACATTATGGTCGAAGACCACCTCGCCGTGAAATTCCTCGAGCAGGTTGAAGACGGCATGCGGCTGAAACGACTCGACGGCGTCACGCACCGGGGCCAGTTCGTACTGCACGCCGAGCGGCTGCACCTCGTGCCCGCGCTCGCGCAGGTGGCTGACGACGTCGAACTCCGTCTTCCAGCGATTGATGTCCTTGTCGCTCTGTCCGTCGAGCGAATCGGGCGGCACGAGCTGCGGGTGCATGAGGGCGAGGACACGAAGCTTTCTCATACGGCAATCCAGTCGCGCCGGCCGTGCTTGGAGAGGAACTCCATGGTGCGGGCCGTGAGCAGGACCATGAAGTCGGTGAGCAATTGCCGTTCGCGGCCGACCACACGAAGCCGGAGTTCGCGGCAGCGGCCGATCATGTCGCTGAGCACCTGGTCGAGCGTGAACTGATATTCGCCCGTCCAGCGCGACACCACACGGCGGATTTCGCGGCGATGGCGGCGCAGAAAGGACCCGGCGGCCTCACGGTCGCGGTGTGCGGGAGCATTGGAAAAGAGGCGCAGCAAGTCCTCGTCGTACGTGGTGGGATGTTCCACCGAGTAAAGCGCACGCCGGTAGGTATAGTGCTCGAACAGCGTGCGCGTAAGCATCCGTGCGGGATCGATGACGGTGCGCGTGGTGACCGGCGGCTTGTGCCCGGCGAGCTCGACCATCAGGCGGTCCACGTACTGCAACTTCTGCAGCGCGGGCCACCCCGCGTACCGACGCCGCCAGTCGGCGCGCGGCGCGAGCCAGACCGCGAACGTCTCGGCGAAATCCTCGTCGGGATGGCTCTGCGCGTACCAACGCCGCAGGTGCTGGACGAACTTCTTGCTGGCCGGGTTGGGCCGGTACGACTCGGGATACCGGGTGGACGACTTGCCAAACAGCCGCTGCCATTCACGACGGCGATGGAGCTGGAACGCATGCTGCACGGCGTGCCCGCATTCGTGCCGAAGAATCTGCATGCACTCGGGGTAGGTGCCGCCTTCGACTTCCAGCAACTGCGAGCGCTCGAGCTTCATGAGGCGCGGATGCGCCAGATAGAACGGGACCGCGATGCCGGGGACGTTGCCCGGGGAAAACCATTCGTCGCTGATCCAGATGTGCGGATGGACGCGCAGCCGGCGGGCATCGAGGTCGGCATAGAGATCGTTGACGCAGCCCTCCAGCCACGTGCCTTCGATGCCGACGCCGAGATCCTTGATGCGGAGCTGGAGCAGCTGCTTGGTGGGCCAGGCGGCCCAAGGGAATCGGCGTGACGAAGGCATTGGGGGCAGAGGGTACGAATTGATCGAGGGAAGGGCAAGAGCGCGGGGTGCGCGAGCGCGGTCCGGAGGGACGGGTGGAGTGCAGGGAAAGGGGGACGGGGCATAGTTTTCGACCATGTCCTTGCTTGCCACCGGGCCATATGCGGCCCTCTCCCACCTGAACTTCCGTCGGTACGTCGTCGGCTTGCTCGCCTTCACGATGGCCGTGCAGATCCAGGGGACCGTGGTCGGATGGCAGATCTACGAACTGACGCACGACAAGCTGGCGCTGGGACTGATCGGGCTGGCCGAAGCGTTGCCGTTCATCGCCTGTGCGCTCTACGCGGGGCATGTGGCGGACCGCCACGACCGGCGTCGCGTGGCACTGGCGGCGCTCTCCGTGCTCGTGGCGTGCGCCGTGCTCCTGCTGATCTTCCCGTTGCTGTTGCGAAGTGCGCCTCGCCGGGTGACCACGCTGATCTACGTCACGATCGTGCTGAGCGGCGTCGCCCGAAGCTTTCTGCAACCCGCCCGCCAGGCGCTGAGCCAGGAACTCGTCCCGCGCGAACTGTTCCACAATGCGGTCACGTGGCGCAGCGGGGCGTGGCAACTGGCGTCGGTGATCGGACCAGCCATCGGAGGAACGCTCTACGCGCTTGGCGGGACGACCGCCGCGTATGCGGGCGATGTGGTCCTGATCGTGATTGGCGTGTTCGCCATCGCATCGATCCGGCACCGGAGCGTGATCAACCGCGATCACACGAACGACATTGGCGAGAGCCTGTCGGGGGGTCTCCGGTTCGTGTTCAATGAGCCGATTCTGCTGGGCGCGCTCTCGCTGGACCTCTTTTCGGTGTTCTTTGGGGGGGCCACGGCCCTGCTGCCGATCTATGCCCACGAAATCCTGAAGGTCGGACCGCAAGGGCTCGGTTTGTTGCGTGCCGCGCCAGCCCTGGGTGCGGTGGTGACGTCGCTGATCATCGTCCACCGCCCGCCGTTCGACCGCGCGGGCCGCACGCTGGCGCTGGCGGTCTGCGGGTTCGGGATCTTCACGATCGCCTTTGGACTTTCGACCACGTTCTGGCTGTCGGTGGCGATGCTGGCGCTGGCGGGGGCGTCCGACATGGTGAGCGTCTCGATCCGGTCGAACCTGCTGCAGACGCTCACCCCAACGCATCTGTTTGGCCGTGTTTCGTCCGTGAACAGCGTGTTTGTGGGCTCGTCGAACGAAATCGGGATGTTCGAATCCGGGGTGACGGCACAGCTGTTCGGGACCGTGCCGTCGGTGGTACTGGGAGGATGTGCGACGCTGGTGGTGGTGGCGGTCGTCTTCGGCCGAAATACGGGGCTGCGGACGCTGCGTCGCATACACGAACTGATCAAATTGTAGGCAGGGCGACGAGAGGCCGATCCTCAGGAATTGGAGGGTCCATGGTTCTGAAGATTCACGCCAACGTTCCAGCCGATTCGATCTCTCCGGCACCGCCCGCGGTGCCGGATGCGGAGCATGAGCTCATCCTGGAGATGCTCGAGGAAACATCGTGGGCCAACGACCTCGATCAGCGGCAACTCGGGATGCTGGCCCGCTACCTGCGCGTGATGTATGCGGACACGGACGTGCGGATTTTCAGCGAAGGGGATCGCGGCCATTTCCTGGCCATCCTGACTGACGGGAAGATCGACATCGTCAAGGAAGACACGAACGGCGAACGGCACGTGGTCGTGACCCTGAACCGGGGCAAGACGTTCGGCGAACTCTCGCTGATGGACGGCGGGTTGCGGTCGTCCACCGCGATCGCCAAGTGCTACAGCATGCTGCTCATCCTGGACGAGGATTCGTTCGACGACCTCGAGGATGCCCATCCGGCGCTGGCGGCACGAATTCTCCGGATACTGGCGCGCTTCTTGTCGCAGCGTCTGCGCATGACGAGTGGCCGGCTGGTGGACAAGCTGTAGCGGTCGCACCGGGGGGCTGCGTCGCGAAGGGTGGCGAAAGCCCGGCGAGGAGCGAGGGAACTTGCCGGCCCCGTGGACGGTAGGGCTGCCATGAGAGAGATTCCATGATCATGGCCACGAACTTCCGTCGTTTCGCGATTCTTGCCGCCACCGTCTGCGGCGCGACCGTCTACTGCGCCACCGCGGCCGCAGCGCAGCAACGGGCGCGCACACTCCCCTCCGGCGCTCCCCGGCGCCAGGCGGCGGATACGAGCGGTCGTCCATCGATGGGGGTCGTCGACGGCGTTGTCACCGACTCCGCACTCGCGCCCATGGAAGGGGCCGAGGTCGGCATTCTGCGCACCGCGGTGAAGATCACGACCAATGCGCAGGGGCGGTTCCGGATCACCGACGTACAGCGCGGAACGTATATCCTGATGTTGCGCCGGTTCGGCTTCATTCCGATTGCGTCGGTGGTGGCGGTGGGCGCCGGCGACACGCTCAAGGTGACGTACTCGATGCAGCGACTCAGCGCCGGCCGGCTCGATACCGTGCGCGTGACCGAACGGCGCGAATCGAAGACGTTGATGGAATTCGAACGGCGTCGTCAACTGGGTCTGGGACACTACCTCACGGCTGCCGACATCGAGCGACGCGGGTCGCTGGACCTGGCGACGCTGCTGCGCGGCTTTGCCGAGGTGGCCGTGGTGCGCGACGATGCGACCGGCGTGACGTCGCTGCAGAACCGCCGCGACCAGGGGAATATGCTCGCCGCCTCGGGGGCTGGCGCCTGTGCGGTCCAGGTCGTGGTGGACAACATTCCGATGCCGCGCGAAGTGGACGTCGAGCTTCTTCCCCGTCCCAAGGAAGTGGCGGGCATCGAGGTGTATGGCGGTCCCTCGGGTGCGCCGGCGCAGTTTGCGGGGACAGACCGCGCGTGCGGCATGGTGCTCATCTGGACAAAGGACGGGACCACGCCAACGCGGCGATAGGCCGGCGGGGCTCCGAAATGCGGAGCCCCGTGTCCGTCGTGCCTATCCGATCACGCCCTTGACCGCTTCGCGCACCCTGGCGGCGGTGATGCCATACTCGGCGTAGAGCTTTGGCGCCGGCGCGGAGGCACCGAAGGTCTCGATGCCGATGACGACACCACGGTCGCCGACCCAGCGGTACCAGCTCATCGGATGGCCGGCTTCGATGGCGACGCGGGGAATGCCCGGCGGCAGCACCGCGTCGCGCCATTTCCTGTCCTGCTGCGCGAAGAGTTCGAGCGACGGCGCACTGACGACGCGCGTGGCAATGCCGTCGTCGGCCAACTGCTGCTGGGCGGCGAGCGCGATGGCGACTTCGGATCCCGTGGCGAGAATGATGGCCCGGGGAATCGTGCCGTCGATCGTGTTGCCCAGTACGTAGGCGCCGCGTGCGGCATGAACGGCCGCCGTGCGATTGGCGCGATCGATGAAGGGCAGTTTCTGGCGCGAAAGAATGAGCGCGACCGGTCCCGTCGTGTGTTCGACGGCCACGCGCCACGCCTCGCTCACCTCATTGGCATCGGCCGGGCGCAGGACGAGCAGGTTGGGAATGCATCGCAGTGCCGTGATGTGCTCGACGGGCTGATGCGTGGGGCCGTCCTCGCCGAGCCCGATAGAATCGTGCGTGAAGACATAGACGACGTGCTGCTTCATGAGCGCTGCCAGGCGAATGGCCGGGCGCATGTAGTCGGCGAACACCAGAAACGTACCGCCGTACGGGATGAAGCCGCCGTGCAGCGCCATGCCATTCATGATGGCGCCCATGGCGTGTTCACGAATGCCGAAATACAGGTTGCGGCCTTCGGGGTGCTCGGCGGAGCACCCAACAGCGCCCTTCACGGCGGTGAGGTTGGACCCCGCGAGATCGGCAGAGCCGCCGACCAGTTCCGGCAGGTGCGGGGCGATGGCGTTGATCACCGTGCCACTGGCGGCGCGACTGGCTACGCTGCCGTTGGAGGCGTCGAAGGCGGGGAGATGGCTGCCCCAGTTGGTCGGCAGGTCGCCATGCCAGCGCCGACCGAGTTCCTTGGCGTCGTCCGGATGGATCTTGGCGAAGGCCGCGAACCGCTGCATCCACGCCTTGTGCGCCGCTTCGCCGAGCGCGACGACCTGCGCGCGCCAGTGGGCGACCGCTTCCTCGGGGACGACAAACGGCTCAGCGTGCGGCCAGCCGAGCGCCAGCTTGGTCAGGGCAATCTCGTCCTTGCCGAGGGGTTCGCCATGCGCCTTGGATGTTCCCGCGCGATTGGGCGAGCCAAACCCGATCACGCTTCGGGTGATGATGAGCGTGGGGCGGCTGGTGTCGGCCTTCGCCTCGGCGACAGCGCGATCGATGGCGCCGAGGTCGTTGACGTCGGCGACGTGCAGCACCTGCCAGCCGTAGGCATCAAACCGGCGGGCCGGGTCGTCGCTGCAGGTGAGGTCCGTGCGGCCGTCGATGGTGATGCTGTTGTCGTCGAAAAAACCGATGAGCTTGCCGAGCTTCTGGTGGCCGGCAAAGGACGCTGCTTCATGCGAAAGGCCTTCCATGAGGCAGCCGTCGCCGGCGATGAACCACGTGTAGTGGTTGATGATTTCGTGATCGGGCCGGTTGAACGTGGCGGCCAACGTTCGTTCGGCGAGGGCGAGTCCGACGGCATTGGCGATGCCCTGGCCAAGGGGCCCCGTGGTGGTTTCGACGCCGGCGGTATGCCCGACTTCGGGATGGCCGGGCGTTCTGCTGTTCCACTGACGGAACTGCTTGAGGTCGTCGAGCGACAGCTCATATCCCGACATGAAGAGCGTGCCGTAGAGCAGCATGGACGCATGGCCGGCCGAGAGGACAAATCGGTCGCGATCCTGCCAGCGCGGATTGGACGGAGCGTGACGCACGTGCCGCGTAAAGAGCGCATAGGCCAGCGGAGCCAGTGCCATGGGCGTGCCGGGATGCCCCGAGTCGGCGGCTTGCACCGCATCCATGGCGAGCGTGCGGATGGTATTGATGGCGAGCTGGTCGAGCGCGTCGGATGCGGCCACGGGCCGAAGCTCCGGCTGTCTGGGGTGAGGTGTGCGACACGGCGTGCGCAGCGGATAAAGTTAGCCGGACGACCTGCGGGGTGCGACGCGAGGCGTGCGCTTGCCGTCGTCGGTGCGTCCCGGCGCCGTGGCACGGCGAGTCCTTCCTCGCCCTTGGCCGAGGGGGCATATTCCGGCGTGATGAGCCGCCTCACGTCGGTTGGGGAGTCTGCCGCCCTCTCCCGCGAGTTGTCCGATTTTCTGATCGAGTTCTCGATCGGCCTGCACAAGAACGCGATCTATCCATCGGGTCATCCGTTGCGGGGGGCCGCCGCCGACCTGATCATGCGTCGGCTCGACGTCCTGCTCACCGACCGGCCGTCGCTGACCCTGGGCGTGGCGAGCCACCAGCTGATCATCGAGGGCGTGGCGACCGAGGAGCACAACCCGGTGCTGCGGGAGCTCGCGTTGCGCCTGCACCGGCATCACCTGGGGGCCATGAAGTTGAGCCAGGGCGTGACGGTCGGCGAAATCGGCGATGTACTGGCGACCGTCGCCGTGGACGCAGGGCGTCGACCGCGTCCGCTCGGACTGGAAGGGGACGACGTGCTCGCGCAGTGGCCGCACGTACGCCTGTATCCGCTCACCTTCGAGCAGCTGCAGCTTCTCGATGAGGAGGAGCAGGAGGAGGAGAAAGCCGAAATGCGGGGCAGTCGCAGCCGGGCGGCCCAGCTGTGGATTGGCCTGGCGCGTGCGGCCCTGGCCGGTGATCTCGACGCTGACACGATCGACCAGACCGACTCCACCGATCCCGTGGTGGTGGCGAGGGCGATCGACGATCACAAACGTGAAGGGGCCTACGATCAGGTGGTGGTCGGTTATCTCCTGCAGATTGCCGAGGAGCTCAAGGCAAAGGGAGGCAAGGACGCGACGGCGCTGCAGAAGCGCATTTCACGCCTGGTGTCGACCCTGCAACCCGACACGCTGCACACCCTGCTGGAGATGGGCGGCGACACGGTCCAGCGCCGACAGTTCGTGCTCGATGCCACCCAGGGAATGGCGGTGGAAGCGGTCGTGGACCTGGTGCAGGCGGCGGCGGATACGTCGGACCAGACGATCTCGCATTCGATGATTCGCATGTTGTCGAAGCTGGCGGTGCATGCCGATGACGGCGCCCCGCTGGCGCGCTCCGCGGCCGACGGCACGTTGCGGGAGCAGGTGCACAAACTGGTGCGCGGATGGATCCTCGAAGACCCGAATCCGGACAACTATCGGCTAGCGCTCGAGAAGATGTCGCGACGTGCTCCGACGTTTCAGGGGGACGACGAGTTTCCGGCTGAGCCCGAGCGGTTGCTGGCGATGGGGTTGGAGATCGGGATTCTGGGGGAACCGGCTTGGCGAGCGGTGGAAGAGATGGCGGCACGGCCCGACCTGGGTCCGCTGTTCGAGCTGCTGGATGCGGCAAACGAAGGTTGGATGAAAGAGGCGCTGTGGCGTCATGTAGCAACGCCCGAACGGCTTGCCACACTGCTCGAGGCCTCCCCGGTGAACCTCGTTGTCGCGGCACGGTTGGTGGAGCGTCTGAAGCTGGCGGCAGTCGAGCCGCTGATCGCCGCATTGCCGAACGCCAGCGACACCAACGCTGTTTCGTTGAGCGAACTGCTCGCGTTCATCGGCGATGACATTGGTCCCGTGATCGTTTCGCGCCTCGGGTCATCGCGGTGGGGCGTGTTGCGGCACCTGTTGGCGGCGATCCACACGCTGGGTCGATGGCCGGAGGGCTTCGATGCGCGCGAATATGTGCGCCATCCGGACGCCGCCGTACGCCGGGAGGCGGTGCGGATGCTCATCAAGCAGCCGTCGTACCGCGATCCGGCAATCGCCACGGCGCTGGCCGATTCGGACGAAGCCATCGTGCGCCTGGCGCTCGGTGCGGTGATGCAAGGGTGCACAGCGGCGCAGGCCGCCGTGTTGATGGCCCGGACCGACGACGAATCGCGGTCGCCCGACCTGCGTGCGCTGGGCATCCGGGCGCTGGCGGGGTACCGGTCGATGGAAACGCTGCACTGGCTGCTTGCCCGCGTGATGGGGAGCAAGCGCCTGCTGTTTCGCCGGAGCCTGGCGCCGAAGTCGCCCGAGCTGCTGGCGGCGCTGGCCGGGTTGGCGGCCCACTGGAGTTCGGAGCCGGCCGCGCAGCGCGTGCTCGTGCCGGCCGGCAAACATTGGGATCGCGAGATCCGTGACGCGGCCACGGGCCGTGGAGGCTCGCGGTGAGCGAACCCGCACGATTTCTGACGTCAATGACCCAGGCCCTGTCGACGATGACGCTGTATGCCGATGGGCATCCCGCCCGCACGCGCGCCATCGACATGGCCTTCGAGCACCTGCGTGCGCTGCAGACCACCGATTCGCATCCGCAGTTCTCGTTTCTCGGGTACGACGTCATCTACGGCAAGCGGGCGCTACGCGAACTGACGGAGTGGGACTGGGGGGCACGCCTGGCCAACGGCGGCGTGCAGCGTGTCGAGTTTGGCTATGAGGTGACGCGCGACGAGTTCGAGGGGTTCCTCGGCGAATGCCTGGGCCGGATCACCCAGCAGGCCATCGATTCAACCATCCGAAGCCCGGAGCGCAAGACGTCGATCAAGTTCGGCTCGATTGGCGTGAAAGGCACCGAGGGCGCGATGCGCCCGGAGGAATCGCTGCCGACGGCGACCATCGTGTATTCGCTGCAGGAAGAAGCGGACACGATTCGCTGGATGCACGACGAAGTGGGGGTGCGCGGCGAACTGCCGCTGCTCGAGGCGGAGGCAGTGGTGCGGTCGCTGTCGGTCGCCATGCACGGGGACACGGAAATCGTGATTCCGCTGCTGCAATTGAAGGAATTCGACCAATACACCACCACCCACTCGCTCAACGTGTCGGTGCTTGCGATGGCCCTCGCCGAACACATGGGTCTGGGGCCCAAGGATGTGCGCGGCTTCGGCGTGGCCGGGCTGCTGCACGACCTCGGCAAGGTGCGCATCCCCAAACACGTGCTGACGAAGCCCGGCAAGCTGACCGACGAAGAATGGGCGATCATGCGGCGCCATCCGGTGGACGGCGCAAAGATCATTTTCGAAAGCGACCATCAACTCGACCTTGCCGCGGCCGTGGCGTACGAACACCACATCATGATCAATGGCGGCGGCTACCCGCACCGGCACTTTTCGCGTGACTGTCATCAGGCGAGCAAGCTGGTGCACGTGTGCGACGTGTACGACGCGTTGCGCACCACCCGGCCGTACCGCGAGGCGTGGGCGGCCGATCAGGTTCTGGCGCAGATCGAGAAGGGGATCGGCTGGGATTTCGAGGCGAGCATTGCCCGCGCGTTCATCCAGATGATGAACCAGTGGGAGCGGCGCGTGGCGGTCGTGGATGACACGACGCCGGTGCCGCAGTACAGCGCCACCACGGTCGAGATCGCCGCGGCCACTGCCGCGGCCACCGCCGCCAACCAGCTCGCGGGAACGGCGCCAAGCGAAACGACGCAGAATTCGACAGATTCCCCACGAGCGAAAACGCCATGACCACCCCACGGGAACCTTCTCCACGCTTTCGGTCGCTGAAGCACCCGGATGCGGTGTGCGCGCTGGTGGAACACTTGCGCGAGTCAGTCTACATCACGAACGCGCGGGGCGAGATCGTGGACGCGAACCCGGCGTTTCTCTCGATGCTGGGCGTGCGCGCGGTGGACGACCTGCGTTCCTACTCGCTCGCAGACATGATCGCGGACCCGACGCGGCGGATGGCCCAGCTGGAACGGCTCGACGCGGACGGGTTCGTCCGCGATTTCGAGCTCGAGATCGTTCGCCCGGACGGTGCGGTTCGCACGGTGCTCGACAGCAGCTATGCCTGCGTGGACGAAGCAACCGGCGAGACGTTCTATCACGGCATCCTGGTGGACATCACCGACCGCAAGCGCCAGGAGGATGCGCTGCGCGAGCAGAGCGTCCGCGACCCGCTGACGGGATGCTACAATCGCCGCTATCTCGAGCAGCTCGCACCCGAACTGGAGAACGCCGAGTCGCCGTTCGGGTGCATCTTCATCGACATCGACCATTTCAAGCAGTACAACGACCTGCATGGCCACGCGATGGGTGACACGACGCTCGTGCGCATGAGCCGCTTCCTGATGCGGCAAGTGCGTGCGGAGGAGCCGGTGATCCGGCTTGGGGGCGACGAGTTTCTGCTGGTGCTGAACCCGGCTGATGAGGACGCGGTGGAGATGGTGGCCCGCCGCCTGCAACTCGCCGCCATTCGCACGGCCCCGGTTCCGTTTTCCCTGGGATGGAGTGCGCGATCTCCCGGGGAAACGGTACAGGACACGGTGAACCGGGCCGATCAGCGGTTGTTGTCGGTGCGCGTGCTGGAACGCGCGGTCACTCGGGGCGTAGCGATTCCGTAGCCCGTCGTTCGTCCGGGCGTGAATCGTCGGGTGCGACACCCCCGGTGGCGGCTCAGTCGGCCTCGTCGGGAAAGCGCGTGGGAATGCCGCGCGCGCAGGCGACGAGCAACCTGGCGGCCGCCGAATGCCGCATCAGGGTGCTGAGCGAACCCTGCAACGTCACCTGCCGCAGCACGACCGCCATCACGGGATCGGTCACGCCTCGCACGATGCGCTTCCAGACTGCGTAGGGCGCCCGCAGCACGAATGGCGCGGTGACCGCACCCGGAGCGAGCGTACGCACGGCCGTACACGTGCCGCGATCAAGGTCGAACTCCACGGCCGCCTGCTCGGCGTATCCGAGTTCCGGTGCCGCCTCGAGCACCAGCGCCACGGGCCACGTCCAGTTGGCCGCCGCGGCGCGATACACGCGGTCGGCGTTGATGGCATCGCGGAGGGCGTCAGCCCAGGGTTGAGTGAAGGGGCGCAGGGGGGTCACGGCGAGATGCGCGGGGAGTTCCGTTGATGGCCCGCAGGACGGTGGTACCGGCGACGATCGCCCCGGCAATCAGGTAAACATAAAACGAATAGAACCGCCACCAGATGAGCGCGCCGGCCAATTGGGACGGATCGAGCACCTTTCGAAGGCCGAGTGAAAACCCGATTTCCACCGCACCACCACCCGCGGGAGCCGGCGCCACGGCGCCACCGTAGAGCAGCAGGAGCGGCCAGACGACCAGCGGGGTCAATGGCGCCGAGATCCCGCTTCCGTAGATGAGCGCCGGCAGCACGGCAAGGCGCAGTGCCACATGGGCCATCGACAACGCGAAGGCGACGAGCATCGCACCGACACGGGCGTTTCGCAGACCGTCCATGCCGGTGCGGATGTGGCGCAGCGCGCGGCGGATGGTGCGCCAGCGTCCCGCGTGAATGCCGAGCGGCCGCAGCCAGGCAGGGGGCGGCCCGATGGCGTGCCGGCCAGCGAGCAGGAAGGCACCCCCCGCGAGGCCGATGACAAAGAGCGCGTAGCCGCCAATCACGCCGATCATCGCGCCTGCTAGCACACCACCTTCCGTGAAGAAGGCCAGAATGGCACACATGAGCACCAGCGAGACGAGCTCGAGTGCCAGTTCGAAGAAGAGGATCAGCAGCGCTGGCGCAGCGGCGACGCCCGCTTCGGCCAGCACGAGAAAGCGCGCCGGTTCGGCCCCGGCGCGCGATGGCGTGACCGACGCGCCAAAGTCACCACCCAGGCTTACGCGCAGCGCGGTGAACCAGCGCAGCGGGATGTGCAGCGCCTTGGCGCCCCACTGTACCTTGGTGGCGCGCGCGGCCGCTTCGAGCGCAAACACGAGGAACGCGAGCGCGTGCGCCCGCCACGGGATGTCGGGCACGATTCCGGCGTGCTTCCACCCCCGCCACGCCACCCAAGCGGAGATGGCGAAGGCGGCGAGGAACGACAGCCCGACGAGCGCCCACCGACGACGGTTCACCTGGTGCGTGCGATCTCGAGGAGTGGAATGCGTCGCGGGCCAGGGTATGGCACCGCGGTTCCCTTGATGGTGCGCCAGAGCACGCGATTGAAGAGATCCTCGTTGGCGATATCCTCGAAGCGCAGATCGAGCTGCGCCGATTCGCGCGCCTCGCGCGTGTTGGCGCGGTTCACTTCGTCGAGGCTCACCGTGGGCACCAGCGCGTCGTACGGTCGCAGGTCCGGTTTCGGGCGCCAAATCTCGTGCAGCGGCTTGCCGAAATGATCGAACTGCGAGAGCGAGCCGAGTCCGAGGATTTCCTCGATGGTCAGCAGCACGTCGGTGGTGTTGGCGAACCGATGCACGACACCGCCGGTGGTCCACGGCGAAATGACGAACAATGGCGATCGGTGCGAGTCGACATGATCGGGGCCGTTCTGCGCGTCGTCCTCGAGCACGAAGACGACGGTATTTTTCCAGAACGGAGACTTCGACAGGCCATCAACGATGCGCCCGAGCGCCAGGTCGTTGTCGGCGACGTGCGCGCGCGGCGTCGGTGCGCCGGCGCGCGCCCCAGACGTGTGATCGTTGGGCAGGCGCAGGATCTGCAAACGCGGCATGCTGCCGCGCCGCACGGATTCGGCCAGTTCGGCGAGCCAGACATCGGCGCGCTTCTGGTCGCGGATCTTGAGATCGTACGACGGATAGTCGGGGTTGGTGTGCGCGCGCAGGAAGGGCTTGTTCCCCTTGTAGCCGGCAGGCATCGGGTCGTTGCGATCGACCTCGGCGGGAATCACGAATTCGCCGAAGTTGCGGAACGAAATGCCCGCGCGCTGCGCGAGGTTCCACAGATACCCGTTGGCAGGCTCCGACACGTCGTCGTCGTTCTCGGGTTCACGGCCGCGATTGGTGCCTTCCCAGTCGTAGGTGCGTCCGCGGCCCGAATAGTTGGACGGCACGGTCTTCTGCAGGTAGTCCGTGGTGTATGCGGCCATCGACCAGTTGTGGCCGTCCGGGCTGACTTCGGCGTTCACGAGGAAGCGGTCGAAGATGCCGAACCGTTCCGCCAGCGCGTGGTGGTTGGGCGTCACCGGTCGCGGAAAGAACACGAGCGAGGTGTCGCCGTCGGCTTGCGGCAGATCGCCAAGCACCTGGTCGTAGGTGCGGTTCTCCTTGACGATGTAGATGACGTGTTCGATGGGTGGGTAGACGAACTTCTCGCGAGGATTGCCCCAGCCGTTGGCGCGCGCGACGCGCGCCGAAAGCGGACCCAGGTCGGCCGCGCCCGCGCGGGCGACGAGCGTGACGAGAATGGATCCCGTGGTTTGACCCAGCGTGTACTGGCGGTTGTCGAAACCTTCATCGCCACGACCGCGCCCCGGCTGGGGACCGCCCACGTTGGGGCCAGTGCCCCGCCCCTTGCCGGTGAGCGTGAGGAGGGTATCGCCGCGCGCGATGATGGCCGTGGGGTACCACTCCACGGGAACGCGGCCCGACACCGTGTCGGCCCCGGTGGCGCCGGTCACCCCGGCGGTCGCGGCCGCCAGGTCGATGATGGCCACCGCGTTGTTGTCGGCCTCGGCGACGAACAGCCGTCCGCCATCCTCCGACAGCGCCAGCGCATTCGGCGTGGAGCCTTCGCCCGGGCCACCGGGTGGCGTGACGACGATACTCGTGATGGTACGACGCCTCCGTGGATCGAGCACGGTGATGCGATCCGTCGAACCCGACGCGACGAAGAGACGCGACCCATCCCGACTGAGCTGCATCGCCGATGGATGTCGTCCGCCCGGCATGCGTCCCGCCGATGAAAGCCCAGAGGCGCCGGGGGCGAAAGCCGCGACGGTGGAACCGCCCCACGATGACACATAGACCGCGCCCTGCGGGTCGACGACCACGCCGTAGGGATAGCGTTCCACGCCGAACCGCTGAATCACGCGCGTCGAGGCGAGATCGACGACGGCCAGGGAATCCGTGAGGTTCTCGGCGACGTACAGCCGTGTGCCATCAGGCGACAATGCCAGTCCGGCCGGATAGCGCTTGCCGTTCTTGTCAGGGGCCTTAGGCTCGAGGATGATCGAGTCGGCCAGCGTGGCGCGGCCATCGGCCCAGGCGTAGCGATAGACGACATCCTGGTTGCCGCCGCTCACGTACAGCACGCGACCATCGGGCGAGAAGGCCAGCCCGAGAAAGGCCGCGGCTTGCGGCAGGGTCTGGAGAATGCGCCCGGTCGAGCGGTCGATCACCTGCACTCCCTGTTCGCGCCATCCGTTCAGGAGCACGACGAGTTCACGGCCACTCGGCGACAGCGTCATGGCAAGCGGCATCGAGCCGACCGGCCAGGCCACGCCGGCGGGATCGAGTACGCGTCCGGTGGGAAGCCGCCGAGGCCCTTCATCCAAGGAGCTGGCTGGGGGTCGTGATGAGGGCGTGACGCCGCACGCGGCAAGGGCGAGAGTGGCGGCGAGTGCGGCGGGACGTGTGAAGCGCATTGGATGGGGACGGTGGACGGGAGACGGTGGACGGTGGACGGAAGACGGTGGACGGTAGAGGTCAAGGCGTCGACGGGACGAGGCGCGGCAGTATGTCGAACGGCAAGTCGCGGCGTTCGACCGTCCACCGTCTACCGTCTACCGTCCAGCTTCACAAACACGACCTTGCCATCGTTGAACAGAGGTATCGCCACGCGCTGGCGCTTGGCGTCATAGCCGATATCGGCGGGGCTGGGCAGGCCCTTCATGATGGTCGACGACGTGCCGTTGGCGAAGAGGCTCAGCGAGGAGTCGGCCCAGCTTGTGTAGAGCGCGCGGCCATCGGCCAGGATTTCGAGCCCATCACCGGCTCCCGCACCAACGCCGATCGAATCGGGCGCCGTCATGCCCGGCTTCCAGGCATAGAAGTTCCTGCTGGCAAAGGCGTTGACGAGAAAACGTCCCGCGGTGGCGTCGTACGCGATGCCGTTGGGTCCCGGTTCGTGCGCGAAGGTGGAGACGACCTTGTATTGTCGGCCGGTCACCTGGACAATGCGATCAGGTCCGGGGTGAGACATCTGCCCCTTGTCGTCGAACCGTATGCCGGTGTCGGTGATGTAGATCGATCCATCGGGGCCAGCCACGACGTCGTTGAGAAACGCCGATCCCTTGATGTCGAGCGAGGCAACGGGCGCGCCCGTGCGGGTGTCGAACGCACGCACGGCGTCGATATCGGCCACCCAGAGCGTGTCGCCGACGATGGCCATGCCCTTCGGCGCATTGAGCAGGACACCCTTCCTGCCGCTTTCGATGAACGGCGTCGAATCCATCGGCACGCCGTCGGCGGTAAGGCGCACGATGAAACCGTTGCCGTCCTTCTGCGACGGGTTGCCGTTGATGTTCGACACGAACCAGAGGTCCTGCGCCGGGTCGTAGCGCACCGATTCAGGGGTCTTCATGCCCGCTGCTTCGGCGATTTTCTGCGGGCCGACGGAGCTGCCCGCCGCATCGGCGGCCGGCTTCTGGTCCGATCTTGCGCACGCGGCGACGAACGCAGCGGCCAACAGGATGAGGCGGGGACGGCCTGGTGTCATGGTGACCGGACGGTGAAGGTGGAACGGGGTCTCTCGCCCAGAATGGCGCACCGAGACAAGTTTACTGAATGTACGATGACCCGCCGGAGCGTGCTGTCACGTCATGCCGCCGTCGCGCCCGGCCGAATTCGGAGAGGTTCCCATGATGTCGATTTCCCGTCGGATGTTTGCCGCGTCAGTGCTGTTCCTTCTTCCGGCGATGGCTGCCGCGCAATCCTACGACTCGACCGCACTGGCCGCGTTGCGCTGGCGCGAGATCGGACCGTATCGCGGTGGGCGGTCCGTCGCCGTGGCCGGATCGGCCTCGCGACCCTACGAATATTTCATGGGCACCACCGGCGGTGGCGTCTTCAAGACCGTCGACGGCGGCATGAGCTGGCGGAGCGTGACCGACCAGTACTTCGGCGGAACGATTGGCGCCTTGGCGGTGGCCGAATCGAACCCCGACATCGTCTGGGCGGCGGGCGGCGAAGGCGATATCCGCGGCAACACCGCGCCGGGGGAAGGCGTCTGGATGACGAGGGACGCCGGCAAGACGTGGACGCGCATTGCGTTCTTCGACGTCAAGAACCATACGCGCCGCATCCGCATTCATCCATCGAATCCCGACGTCGTCTGGATCGGCGTGCTGGGGCATGCGTTCGGTCCCAATGAACAGCGTGGTGTTTTCAAGACCACCGACGGCGGCAAGACCTGGCGCAAGGTGCTGTATCGCGACGCGACGACCGGTATTTCGGATTTCGACATCGATCCCAGCGATTCGAACGTGCTGTATGCCGCGCTCTGGCATGCCTATCGCACGCCGTGGTCGCTCGAATCGGGCGGTCCAGGGGGTGGCATCTTCAAGAGCACCGACGGAGGCGAGACCTGGACCGAGCTGACGAACAACCCCGGCCTGCCAAAGGGCCTGCTCGGCAAGATCGGCCTTACCGTATCCGGGGCGAAGGCAGGCCGCGTCTGGGCGCTCATCGAGGCCGATGAGGGCGGGGTGTACCGATCCGACGACGGCGGCGCAACATGGGCGAAGGTGAACGACGAGCGCAAGCTGCGGCAGCGCGCGTGGTACTACTCGCGCATCGTCGCCGACCCGAAGGACTCGAACGTCGTGTACGCGCTGAACGTGCAATGGTTCCGGTCGAAGGACGGCGGCAAGACGTTCCTGCAGAACATGCCGGTGCCGCACGGCGACAACCACGACCTCTGGATCGCCCCCAACGACCCGGCCCGGATGATCGAGGGGAACGACGGCGGCGCCAACGTGTCGTTCGACGGCGGACGCGCGTGGACCAACCAGGCGTACGCCACGGCGCAGATGTACCATGTGACGACGACCAATCATTTCCCGTACCAGGTGTGCGGCGCGCAGCAGGACAACAGCACGCTGTGCGGTCCGTCGCGCAAGGAAGGCGGGATGACGATCGCCGACTTCAGGGACGCGGGGGGCGGCGAATCGGGGCACATCGCCCCGAACCCGGTGAAGCCGGACATCGTGTTTGCCGGGAGCTACGGCGGCTTGCTGACGCGCAAGGACCTGGCGACGGACCTCGAGCGCAACGTGAGCCCGTGGCCGGACAACCCGATGGGGTACTCGTCGCAGGACATCCAGTACCGCTTCCAGTGGACGTTCCCGATTCTCTTCTCGCCGCACAACCCGAATGTCGTGTACGCGGCGGGGAGCCAGCTGTTCAAGACGACCACCGAGGGGGAGAGCTGGACCATCATCTCGCCCCCGCTGGCCCGGCGCGACCCGAAGACGATGGGCGCTTCGGGCGGGCCGATCACCAAGGACCAGACGGGCGTCGAGACGTACGGCGTCATCTTCGCGCTCAGCGAGTCGCCGATCACGCCGGGCCTCCTCTGGGCCGGCACCGATGACGGTCTGATCTGGGTCACGCGCAATGGCGGCGCGAACTGGACGAACGTCACGCCCAAGGACATCGGCGATTTCACGCGCGTCTCGCTCATCGACGCCGGGCACTTCAGCGCCGGCACCGCGTACGTCGCGGGCAACCGGTTCCAGCAGGATGATTTCAGCCCGATCCTGTACAAGACGACCGACTTCGGCAAGAGCTGGACGAAGATCGTGAACGGTATTCCGGCGGACGAGTTCACGCGGGCCATTCGCGAAGATCCGAAGAAAGCGGGGCTGCTCTACGCGACGACCGAAAAGGGCGTGTGGGTGTCGTTCGACGACGGCGGGCGCTGGCAATCGCTGCGACGCAACATGCCGTCCGTGCCCGTGCACGACCTCGTGATCAAGGACAACGACCTCGTGCTCGCCACGCACGGACGCTCGTTCTGGATCATGGATGACGTGTCGCCGCTGCGGCAGCTTGCGACGGCCGTGACGGCGAAGAAGGCGCATCTCTACAAGCCGTCCGACGCCTATCGCATCGACTGGGGCGGCGGGTTCCGCATTCCGGGGGCGGGGTACGGCGGTGAGACACCGTCAGGGCAGAATCCACCGTCTGGAGCGGTGGTCTACTACCACCTGAAGGACGCGAACACGCGCGTGACGATCGAGTTCTTCGATGGCAAAGGAACCCTCGTCAAGTCGTACACGAGCGACTCGGTCGCCACGCCAGCCACGCCGGCCACGCCGGCCGCGGTCGTTTCGGGCGGTGAGGGCGAGGGCGGAATGCGCGGCGCGCCGCGGGCACCGCGTGTGCCAAACAAGGCGGGGCTGAATCAATTCAACTGGAACCTGCGCTACCCGGATGCCGTGCGCTTCGACGGCATGATCTTCTGGGCCGGCAACGTCACGGGACCGCTCGCGCTGCCGGGCACCTACACCGTGAAACTGACGGCCAACGGCGAGACGCAGCGCCAGACGTTCACCGTGAAGGCGGACCCGCGCTGGAAGGCGTCGCTGGCCGACCTTCAGGCGCAGTTCGACTTTCTGATCCAGGTGCGCGACCGCGTGAGCGAAGCGAACGAGGCCGTGATCACCGCGCGTGACGTGAAGTCGCAGGTGAGCGACCGCCTGAAGCAGGCGCCACAGTTGGGCGACCAGGGGAAGGCGCTCAACGGCAAGGTGACGGAGGTCGAGGCCGAGATCTACCAGATCAGGAACCAGAGCTCGCAGGATCCGCTCAACTACCCCATCAAGCTCAACAACAAGATCGCCGCGCTGCTCGGCATGGCGGGTTCGTCGCCGGGCCGCCCGCCGGTCCAGGCGACGCAGGTGTTCAAGGAGCTGGCCGGCAAGCTCGACGCGCAAGCCCGGCGGATGGACAAGGTGTACGGCGACGACCTGAAGAAGTTCAACGAACAACTCAAGAAGCTGGGCCTGCCGGAAGTGGCGCCGAAGAAGAAAGCGCCCAAGGTTGCGGCCGACTGAGGAATGCACCGCAACCGGGCGACCCGCCGCGGCTCGCGGCGGCTCGTCAGGTTCGTGACGTGAGATCGGGGAAATTGGGAGGCATCGCCACCGCCATACCCATGGCGTTGTATCCCTTGTCGACGTAGGTGGTCGACCCGGTGATGCCGCTGCTGAGTGAGGAACAGAGGAACGCGGCGGCCAGCGCGACGTCGTTGGCCGTCAGGGCTTCGGGCAGCGGCGAGTTGAGCTTGTAGTAATCGACGAGCGTCTCGATGATGCCAATGGCGCTCGCCGCGCGTGATGCCAACGGACCGGCCGAGATGGTGTTGACCCGGAGGCCGAACCGCCGGCCGGCTTCGAACGCCAGCGTGCGCGTGTCGCTCTCGAGTGCCGCCTTGGCCGACGACATGCCGCCCCCGTAGCCCGGGATGATGCGTTCGCCGGCCATGAACGAGAGTGAGAGCACCGAGCCGCCGCGGCGCATCAGGGGCCCGAGCCGCGCCAGCATGGAAACGAGCGAATACGAGGACACGCTGAGTGCCGTCAGGTACCCGCCGCGGCTCGTGTCGAGCAGCTGCTTCTTGACTTCGGGGCCGTTGGCCAGCGAGTGCACCAGGACGTCCAGCGACTGCTCGCCGTGGTCCGCGCGAAATTGCCGGGCGAGCCCTTCGATGGAAAAATCGCCGCAGTCCCGGTAGCGCTTGCTTTCGCGCAGTTCCTCCGGGGCATCAGTCAGCACATCGAATGCGGCGTCGAGCGGGTAGATGTGCTCGAAAGTGAGCTTCGAACCGTCCGACAACTGTCGTGCCTCGTCGAGCTTTCCGCGGTCCAGCAGATTGCGAAAGATGTTCAGCGCCGGCGGCCACGTGGCGACGCTGACCGTGGCGCCGGCTTCGGCGAGGGCCCGGGCGATGGCAAAGCCGAAGCCGTGGTCGTCCGACACGCCAGCGACAAGCGCATGCTTGCCGCGAAGGTCGATGGAGAGCATGGGGAAACGGAGTTAGGGGGCACCGTCAGGGCAAAGGGAGCGCACGCCCGTCGGATTGTTGAACAATGGCGCCCCCGGACAGCGAGCGCCATCTCCAGTCAGACTCCGGTGCGTGCGCGATGGTTCCATTCCTTCTACAAGAGTTCGCCCACTTTGGTGACAAGGGCAAAAGCATCGGCGATGTACACCACATCGGCCTTGCCCTGTGCCCAGCCGCAGTTCGGGTCGAGGTTGATTGCGCGCCGTTCGCCGATGAACCGCCAGCCGACGACATGCGGCTCTTCGCCATGACAGCAGGCGGAGAGACCCTTGGGATGCCGCGGGGTCGATCCCGTCTGACCGACCTGGTTCAGGTGGCTCATGAAGGAAAAGACGTTCTGACCGTCGCTCGACTGGTCGACCAGCGACTTGCTGCTGCCGAGCGAGGCTCCCGATTTGTCGAGGAACCCGAGGATGGTCCGCGCCGCCTCGTCGAGATGCACCTGACCGTCGGCCTGCTTTTTGGTCCAGCCCACACCGGCCACGAAGAGCAGCTTGGCGTCGGGGCGAATGGTCTGCGCGTTCGCCTGCGGCGCCTGGACGCCCACCACACGGGTCCGCCGGAGCCCATCGCCGACCGGCACGCTCAACGACTCCACCGAGACAACCGCCGCCGCACCCTCCCATTTCGCGAAGACCCCACCGTCGACCGTCAGGAACCACGGACGCGCCTCGCGCGTGAGCGTGGCAACCATCCGCTGGCGGTAGTAGCCGCGTTGAATCTTGAATTCAGCTCCGTTGACGGTGAAGCCCGCGATGTGCGTGTCCACCCGTCCGCCGAGTCGCTGGGCGACGCCAGGCACCACCCGATTGAAACGCGATGTCGCCGGCACCACGACGATGGTGGCGCCCGACGCGCGGCAGATTGCCTCGAGCGCCGCCGCATCCGAGGCATATCGTGACATCGCGAAGTCGGCGCCCGACACCGCGTAGAACGCGCTGGCGCCGCATCCTGAAACCGTCGCAATCGCGGCGGAAACGTCGCCGCCAATGACGCCGGCGACGAACTTCGCATCGGGCAGCTGCGCGTGCAGTTCCACCGCGCCCGTCAGCGTCTCGAGCGTGGCGCGGCTCAGCGTGCCGTCGTCTTCCGTGTGCGCGAGAAAGAGAATGGTTTCCATGGTTGGTTCCTCTAGCCCTTGATCCAGTCGGCGATTTCCCGGGCCATCTCGTCGAGGGGGACGTCCTTCACGATCCGGGTACGCCGTTCCTGCTTCGGCACCTCGACGCCGTGGAACGTGGCTGCCGCCGCACCGAGCGGTGCCGGCTGCGCCTTCTGCAGGGCCGGCATGAGCGTCCGCATGTTCTGCATGCCAACCTGCGGATTGTTGGGCGGCTCCGGCAGGCTGCCCGTTGCCCAGGCGATGGCGCACGGCGGGCCCGTCACCTCGGACACGAGATACTGGCCGCCTTCGACCCGCTCGAGAATCGTCAGCGTCCCCTCGGGCGACACCGTCAACAAGTCAGCCGCGAGAAACTGATCGACTATGCCGAGGCGTTCGCCGACCATCTGCACGGTGACGCCGGCATCGCGAGACGCCGACGCACAGCCGCCGAACAGCAGCAGGCGCGACCGGTCGAGCGAGGGAATCTTCTCGATGGCGCCGGTGAGAGCGGCGGCCACGTCCACCGGATCGGTGAATCCGCTGGCCGACCCGTCAATGGCGACGAGTTCGAACGGCACCTTCTGTGCGATGCTCATCATGAGCTGCTGCAGCTTGGCCTTGGGGCCGAGGCTCACGAGCCAGACTTTGCTCCCCGGCGTCTTCGACGCGAGATGCGCGGCCTCGAACAGTGCGTGCCCCGCCCAGGGATCGAGCACGGCCGGCAGCATCAGTTCGTTCTTGAGACCGGGTCCCGCGGGACCCTGCACCGGCTCGAGCGTCTGGAGCAGGTCGGGCACCAGGCTGCCCAGCACGACAATGTGATAACCCGTGGACATCAGTTCAGCGCTCCCGATGGGGCGTTGTCTAGTTGATGGGCGAGTGAAGACCACCCGAGCCGGCAGCGAACCCGATGTTGCCACGCTCGGGGTCTGACGGATGGGCTTTGGAGCAGTTCCACAGGCAGACGCCGCAGTGAATGCACTTTTCCCGGTCGAACTGCGGTATGCCATCCGGACCGGGCATGATGGCCTGTCCCGAGCAGCCGTCAATGCACACCTGCTCGGCGCATGTGCGGCACGTCGCGGCGTCGAGGAACGTCACGTGATCGGCAAATCCTGCCGCCGCCTGCACCTTGCCGCCCATGAGCAGCGCGTCCTGGTGCGAGACGAGCAGCGATCCATCGAATTCGATCTTCGGCCATCCGGAGCGGTCCATCAGCGCGTCATGCAGCGGCAGTCCGGTCGCCTGACACTGCCGCCGAACTTCGCGAATGTCGTCGAGCGACAACCGGTCGCCGAAATATCGTTCGATGGATGGAATGCGTTCATGCGGTCGCTTGGCGCGTCCGGGCATGTTGACGCGGCCGCGCGTCAGGCCGGAGATGCCCATGCCGACGAGGCCGCGCAGGAATCCGCCGTTGAACCCGTCGCGCGCCTTTTCGGCAACCCGGCTTTCGGCGTCGACCCAGCTGCCGCGGCGGCGCGCCACATAGGTGGCGTCGAGATTCGCCTTCGTGAACGGCCGGCCGGCCTTGGCGAGTTCGATGACCGCCTCGGCGAGCTGTACGCCGGTGGCCCAGGCTTCGTCCACGCCGGATCCGGTGAGCACGTTGGTGCTGCCGGAGCCTTCGCCGATGCGCGCAAATCCGTCGCCCACGAGATACGGTTCACCGCGCCGCCCCGACTCCTGCAGCGTCTTGGCGCCCCACGAGCGCATCGTGCTCCCCTTGAGGTGCCGCCACAGGCGCGGGTGCGTCATCCAGTGCTGCAGGTAGCGATACGCCGTGCGCGCCGGACTGTCGAACCATGACGGAATGAAGATGCCCGCCGACGCCATCCGGTCGGGATGCACATACAAGAAGCCGAAGATCTCCGGCTCGGGATACCCGAAGGTATGCAGCACCGTGCCCGGTTCGAGTCCGCAATCCGGGGCGAGCTCGACGACCGCCTTCATCCCGATGGCCCACTCGCGCTGGTGGTGTCCTGCGGGGAATCCGAACCGCTGGTTTAGCTGCTGGCCCACCGGTCCGATGGGGCCATCGCCGACCACTGTCAGTGCGGCGTGCACGTCCATCCCGGGCATGTACGCGCCGCTCGGCGCGCCGGTCGTGTCGACCCCTTGATCGACGAGTCGCACGCCGATGACCGTGTCGCCATCGAACAACGGCTCACGCACGGGCATGCCGGGCCAGACCTGCACGAGACCCGACGACATGAGCTGCGTGCCCACCCACTGGTTCAGCTGGCCGATGGAAAAGACCATGCCGTCGTGCTTCTGCAGGAAGGGCGGGATCCACGGCAACTGCACCGCATGGTCGCTCCACGGGAGCGCCTCCTTGAGCGCATCGACGACGGCGTCGAGCGCCTTTACGCCGTTTGAACGGCGGCTCGCACCGATGGGATCCTGCAGGTACAGCACTTCCTCGTGCGTCACCGGCGTCGCCATCGGAATCTCCGCCAACTGCGCGGCGGAGAACGACGCCTTGAGACTGCGCGCGCGCGACACCACGCCCGAGACGCCGAACGAAATGTCGTCGGCGCGTTCGTAGCAGAGCACTTGCAGCGGCAGGCCCGGCATCACGCGGCTCTCGAGCACGGTGTTGCCGTCGGCGTCCACCATGCCACGCGACAGCGTGGTGAGAAAACCGCCCACGGCCGGCCCGAACCCCACGCACACGATATCCGTGTCCATGGTGCTTCGCAGCTCGGTCATCGCGGCTCCCGGTCCGTCATACCGGATAATCCAGCACTTCGGGAATCATCACGCGCGCGAGCGACTCGGCGGCCCGGTCCTTGGCGAGCTTCGAGCCGGCGAGCGACGCGTCCACCGCCGCGCGGAGGGCGATGAAGGGCGCCATGTCACTCAAGGCGCCAGCCAATGCGGCCTGCGCATCGACGCCAGAATCGAGCGCGGCTTTGTACCCGAAGACCAGTTCGGCGCAAATCCGGCCAGCCTCACCCGCCGCGGTGGCCGAATGGACGTGGCAGAGGTCGTTGTAGAAGGCGATGAGTCCGTCGATGCCCTCGGCCAGCGCCGCATTGGCCGGGCCGTGCTGCTTGAGTTCGAGGACGTCGAGCACCAGGTGATACGTGGCCACGAGCCCGGCGAGGGCATCGGCCAGCGGAAAGGTGACGCCGTGACGCTGGTTGGAATACAGGTCCCTGCCGTTGGCGTCCTTGGCGGTGGACAGGTGCTCGCGCGTCCACAGCCACAGTTCCATGGCGGCGGCCAACGTGCCGGTGCCCATCGCGGCATCGTCGCGCGCCAGCGTGCGCAGGCGCGCGATCCACTGCTTGAACTGCAAGAGGAAAATGGGACGCGACATCGTCACCGACAGCTGCCGGCGCTGCACCACTTCCGGACCCTCGTACGTGGCCTCGAGCTGTCCGTCGATCCACTTGGTGCCCAGGAACCCCGGGCAATCCTCGGTGATGCCATACCCGCCCATCATGCTCACGGCTTCGCGCATCATGTTGACGCCGTGACCGGTGTTCCAGAGCTTGGCCGCCGGAATCAGCACGCTCGACAGCGACTCGGTGACGATGAACTTGACCACGGGATCCGCGTGGAGCACGGCGAATCGCGCCGATTCGTCGTCGGTTCGCGTCGGCTGGTTGGCGAGCACCGCGAATTCCATGGCGTCCTTCTCGCGGGCGCGCAGCGCCTTGAGCTCGGTGCGGCCGCCGGCGATCCCCTGCGCGGCAAGCGCCGCGTCCTTGGCCTTTTCGATGGCATCGTAGGTATCGAGCAGCCGCGACGTCTCGAACCCGAGCGAGGCGCCGGCCTCGCCGGCGGCCCAGACGTCGATGAGACGGTGCAGCGCGTCCTCCTTTTGCTGCAGTCCCATGTCGAAGCGGGGCGTGCCTTCGCTGATGCCGGCCGCACCGCGGAAGCGGCGCCGGTGATAGCGGATCACCGGCTCGATGGCCGACAGCAGCTTGGCCGACGTCATGATGGCCGGCGTGGCGCGGGTGCGCGTGAACACCGCCTCGATGACGTCGGCGTGGCTGTAGTTGGGGACGATGACGCCGTCCTTCACCGTGTAGCCGCCGATGATGCGGTGGGCGGGCACCTTGAGGCTGAAGATCGGGTCGCGCGTCGACGAAAGCTGATGCGCGAGCTTCTTGGTGGGCGTGCCCACATCCCAGGTGCCGGGGTCCGTCACCTCGAGGATGATCATGCAGCTGCCCTTGATGCGCGGGTCGCCCGAGTCGACCGCCGCGGTGACGAAGCTGGCGGCGCCCATGTTGGTGATGAAGCGTCCGCGTTTGTCCACCTGCAACAGCGGTTCCTCGCCGTCCTTCCACTCGGCCACGCGCACGCGACCGCTGAGCACGCCCGTGTCGACGCCGACATACGGGATCGACTCGGTGAGTGCGAAGGCGCCACGCCAGATCTTGCGGTCTTCGCCGGGCTGCGGCGGAACGGAACGCGACATGTAGAGCTGCTTCTGCTCGGGCGTGCCGCGCTCATGAATGGGCGCCAGCGCCAGCGTATTGGCCATGCTCGACGTGCCCGCGCCCGCATCCACCCACGCGAGTTCGTACGCCAGCAGGCCGAGCACGAAGTTCTTGGGGCCCTCGAGATATCCGCCGTACTCGGGGTCGACGGCCGCCGCGGTAATGCCCGCCGCATCGTACTCCAGCAGCAGTGCGGCCTTGTCGTCGGTCCACTCGTGGGAATTGCGCGCGCCCTTGGCCACCGCGCGCGCCACCGGGCCGCGCGCCACCGCGCGTGCGGACTGCACCACCATCTGGTAGTCGAACCGGTCGGCAAAGCGCCACATGATCTGCCGAACATCATCCCCGGGCAGGGTCTTGAGCAGCGCCGGGGCCGCCTTCGGCAAGCCTTCCTTGTTCATGATGCCCTTCCCCACGTGGTGTGCGATGGTCCGGAGGCCCGCGTGCAGCAAACGCTGGACGCGACGATAAACGGCCGGGGGGGCGGCAGCCGCGATGCGTCGGCAAGGACGCGGCACGAAAGATGATCAGTGGGCACCCGGCGATCCAGCCGTTTTGTCCCTTTTGCCAGAATGTGGCGGCTTCCTTGCACCCCGCCCACCGCGCAGCTTCCAAGGGCATGCCGATCCCCTTCGATCCTCGCGCCCCAGCCGACGCGCCTCTTCTGGCGGCGCCGTCCGCGCTTGTGGCGGCGCCGTCCGCAGGAGTGAGCTTCGCCCGCGGCTTGTGGCGCGTGGCAGCCGCGGACGTGTCGTCGGGCAACCACCCGGTGCTGCTGCGCGATGGCGTCGCCGCATTCGAGGCGATGCTTGCGGTGATGGCCCATGCCCGTCATACGCTCGATCTCGAGTGTTACATCTTCCGTGGCAACGACGAGGTCGGCCAGCCATTCGTACAGGCGATGCTCGACGCCGCCCATCGTGGGGTTCGTGTGCGTCTGCTGGTGGACTGGGTCGGCGGGCGGGGCACCCCGCGACGGGTGTGGAAGGCGTTGCGTGCCGCCGGCGTGGACCTGCGCATCTTCAGTCCACCGGGCTTGCGTGCCTGGCTGGGCCTGCTGCCGCGCGACCATCGCAAACTGCTGGTGGTCGATGGCAAGGTGGGAATCACGGGTGGCATCGGTATTGGGCGGGAGTGGCGCCTGGGCGCACTGGGGCCCATCCGCACGCCCTGGCGCGACACGGCGGTCCAGATCCATGGACCGGCAGCCGAGGCCATGGAGCGCGCGTTCGATGCCATGTGGCTCCGCGCGGCTGGGCTCGGGCCGACGCGCCGCCAGCAGCGCCGCATGGTGCGCGCGGCGCGCAATTCCTGGATCGATTTCACCGATGCCCCACCGGCGCTCGTCGGCATCGTGGAAGGCGAACCGGGGCGGTTCCGGGTGTCGCGCGCACTCGAGGTTCAGGCGGCCGCCGCCCGCGAACGGCTCTGGATTGCGACGGCGTACTTCATTCCGGCGTTTGGCGTGATGGAGTCGCTCAAGGGTGCGGCGCGCGACGGTGTGGACGTGCGGGTGCTGGTGCCGGGGCGCAACGACCATCCGTGGGTGAACCGGTACGCGGCCAGCTACTACCCGTCTCTGCTGCGCAACGGGGTGCGGGTCTGGGAATGGCAGGGCGAGATGATGCATGCCAAATCGACCGTCATGGATGGCGTGATCACGCGCATCGGCTCAACGGACTTCAACCCGCTGGGCGCCGCCATCAACTACGAACTCGACGCCATCATCGGTGATCGTGCGTTTGGCGCGCAGGCCGAAGAAATGTTCCTTGCCGACCTCGATCAGTCGCGCGAGGTGAGGGGCCGGGGGGCGAAAAAGTCCTGAGGATTTCAGGGGAGGGCGAGGGCATTGCCTTTCGTCGATCCGCACCGTGCGCGGCCACGCCGGTGCGATCCGGAACGCCTTCGCAGCTTACGATGAGGCGCTCGCCACGCGCGCACATTCGGCGAGCACCGCGGCGCCGATGAAGAGCGCCTCCTCCGCCGGCTGGAACCGCGGGGAATGCGCGGCAATCGCCTCGCCGCCGGGCTCGCGCGCGCCGATGCGCAGGAAACATCCCGGAATCCGTTCGAGATAGAACGCAAAATCCTCGCCGCCCATGTTCGTGGTTTCCAGCGGCACGTTCGCCTCGGTGCCCAGCACGCGCGTCACCGCGTCGGCCGCCCACCGGGCGCCATCGGGCGCGTTGACCACCGGGGGCGTGCGATGGCCCCACGCCACGTCGGCCTGCAGGCGATAGGCAGCCGCCACGCCGAACGCGAGCCGATCGACCTCGCCGACGATGAGGTCACGCGACGCGGCCGTGGTGGCACGCACCGTCCCGCGCAGCGTGGCCGATTCGGGAATGATATTGGGCGCCGTGCCGGCCTGCACCACGCCCACGGTGACGACGCCGGGTTGCGCCGGATCGAGTCGTCTCGAGACGATGGTCTGCAGCGCCGTGACGAGCGCGGCGAGGCCCACCACCGGGTCGGCCGACTCGTGCGGACGCGCGCCGTGCGCCCCGGCGCCGGTGAGCGTGATGGTGAACGAGTCGGTGGACGCGGCCAGCGGACCTGACTGGGCCACCACCTGTCCGACCTCAAATCGACAATCGACATGACCGCCGAAAATGGCACGCACGCCGTCGAGCACGCCGCTGTCGAGCACGCGCGACGCGCCCTGGCCGACTTCCTCCGCCGGTTGCAGCACGACGAGCACGTCGCCGTCGGCCGGCGTGCGCTGCAGCAGCAGCGCGGCGCCGACGGCCCACGCGGCATGCACGTCATGGCCGCAGGCGTGCATGATGCCGGCGTGACAGGAGGCGTAGGGAAGGCCGGTCGCCTCGTGCACCGGCAAGGCGTCGATGTCGCCGCGCAGCGCAATGGCCGGCGCGCCCGCCACGAGCCCCGGTACGCGCGCGACCAGCCCCGTGTCGGCGATGTGCCGGATGTCGCCGATGCCGGCGCCTCGCAGGGCGTCCTCGAGACGGGCCTGCGTGCGCGCTTCCGTCCACGACAGCTCGGGATGGGCGTGCAGGTCGCGTCGCAGCGCGACGAGCTGGGTTGCTTCGTCGTCGGCAAACAGCGGTCGCACGACGGCGGGCACGGGCGGGGCACTCATGCGGAGGGCCGCAGCACGGCGCGGCGCACGGTGAGGGCATCGATGCGTTCGATGTCGACCTCGACGCCGATGCCAGGGCGATGGAGCGGCACGTCCATCATGCCGTCGGCATCCATGGTCCACTCGGGCGTCACCACGTCCTGCGTCCAGTAGCGCCGGCTCGGCGACACGTCGCCGGGGAGCGTGAAGTTGGGCAGCGAGGCGAGTGCCACGTTGTAGGCGCGACCGACGCCGCTCTCGAGCATGCCACCGCACCAGACGGGGATGCCCTGCTGGGCGCAGTAGTCATGGATGGCGAGCGACTCGGCGAAGCCTCCCACGCGTCCCGGCTTGATGTTGATGATGCGGCCGGCGCCGAGCGTCACCATGTCCTGTGCGCGCTCGAGCGAGGTGATGGATTCGTCGAGGCAGAGCGCGGTGCGCAACTGCCGCTGCAGCACGCCGTGGCGCACGATGTCGTCGTGGGCCAAGGGCTGCTCGATCATCATCAATCCGAACTCGTCGAGTTCGGCGAGCACCGCGACGTCGTCGAGCGTGTACGCGTTGTTGGCGTCGGCCATGAGTTCGGCGCCGGGCAGCGCGACGCGTGCGGCGCGCACATACTGGACGTCGCGCCCGGGTTCGATCTTGATCTTGACCTTGTGGTATCCCTCGGCGATCGCCGCACTCGCCTTGGCGGCCAGCACGTCGGGCGACGCCTGGATGCCCAGCGAAATGCCCACGGCGATGCGTTCGCGCACGCCGCCGATGAGGCGCGCGAGCGGCAGCCCCGCCTGCTCGGCGGCGACGCCCCAGGCGCCCATCTCGACGGCGGCCTTGGCCATCTGGTGGCCGCGAAAGTCGCGCTCGAGCGTGGCGTGCACGGCCCCGGGCGCGTCAAAGCGGACGCCGAGGACGCGCGGCGCCACGTAGGCCTCGATGGCCAGCCAGGCCGTGTCGATGGTTTCGGACGAGTAGTTGGGTTCCTCGCCGGCGACGCACTCGCTCCACGACACGGCGCCGCTGGCGTCGTGCAGCTCGAGCAGGCAGATGCGGCGTTCGGCGACGACGCCGGAGGAAATGCGGAACGGTTCGCGCAGGGGGAGGCGGATTTCGCGCAGGGTGATCTGGTCGAGGCGGATCATGGCGTGGGGCGCGTGAGCAGGTACATCCCGTCGCCGTCCGGCGCGGGGTGAAACGAGCTGATTTGGTAGCTAAGTGCGAAATAATGCCTAAATGCGACGTGGGAGTGCCGGCGGTACGCTGCCGCCGCGCTCGGGTCGGCGCCGAGTAGGGTTGGAAAATCGCGCGGCACGGCGACGCGCACGGCGGGAGCCTCGGGCCATGCGGCCGGGGGCGGTGCGCCGGGCCCCCCGGCTACGAGAGGGGCGCTGGCCAGCCGCGGGACGTCTGCCGCGCGCGCAGCCAGGCGCCGGGCAATACGCACGTCGTCGAGGTCCCACGCGGCGACGAAGCGGTCGGTGGGGAGCGCCCCCATCTGCGTGCTGTCGGTGACGCCGTACATGTTCTCGACGAACTCGTCCACCCGCGCGCCGAGCTTGTTGAGGTTGAGGTGCGAGTTGCGCGAGACAAGCGGGTCCCACGTCCAATAGATCACCCTCACCCCCATCTGCTCGCACCGCGCGCGCTGCCAGGCCTTGAGGCGCGTGCCCAGGTTGGTGCCGCGCCACGCTGGAACGACCGCCAGCATGTCGCTCCAGTGCGCGAGCACGCCATGCCGCACGCCCGTGAGCCCGAAGACAAATCCAACCAGGCGTCCACTCGCGTCAAATGCGCCGGCGGTAATGCCGCCGATCTTGGGCCCCACGAGGAGAATGGCGGCGGGGACGCGCTCGCTGAAGACGGCCCCCCACGTGGCCTCCTGCAGGGCCACGCACTGCGCCCGATCCTCGTGCGTCACGAGGTCGCGAATGACCGGATCAAAAGGGGGCGCGGCGGCGGCGGGAACCATATCCTTAATCTGATGCCATACCTCCGTCATTACCAACGGACCGTCGCGCGGGCCGTCGCGCGCACGGTCGCGCGCACCGTGTGCGGCGTCGCGGGGTTGCTTGCGACAGGCCTTCAGGCACCAGCACTGCGGGCGCAATCCACTTCCACATCCGCCGTGCGCGCTCCATCGCCGGTGACATGGAAGGAGGGGCGGTTGCTCGGCGCGTTCACGCTCGCGGCGGCGGCGGCCCTGCCCGCCGACCGCGAATTGCAGCGCGTCATGCAGCGGCGTTGGGTGCAGGAGTCGCCGCTCTTCTCGCGCTCGGCGGACGTGTTCAATGCATACGGAAGTCCCGGGGTGTTCGCGGGGTCGCTGGCGCTCTTTGCCGCCGGATGGGCCAGTGATCGACCCGACCTGGCGCGGCTCGGGTTGCGCGCCAGCGAGACGATCATGCTGAGCGGCATGGTCACCGGTGGCATCAAGGGGTTCGCGGGGCGTGCCCGGCCATTTGCCAGCCCCGGAAATCCCAACGATTTTCGGATCCTCTCGGGCACGCACGACGCGGCGCGACAGTCGTTTCCGTCGGGGCACACGACGTCGGTGTTTGCCTTTGCCAGCGCGATGGATCGCGAATTGCGCCTGTCGCACCCCGGGACGGCACGCTGGGCCGGGCCGGCATTGTACACGGCAGCCACGCTGACCGGGCTCGCGCGCATGCATGCCGACAAACATTGGGCGAGCGACGTGGTGATGGGCGCCGGGATCGGCCTGGTGAGCGGGCTGGTGGTGGCGCGGTTCCACGCCGACCGGCCGCGCCATTGGATCGACCAGCGCCTGCTGCCGCGCGTTCGCCGATGAGCACCAACGGCATCTTCATCACGGTGGAACTCACCGGCCCGGTCGGCGCGCAGGTGCGCGAGCTCCAGCGGCGCTTCGACCCGAAGCTGGCCAACGAACTGCCGCCTCACATCACGGTGCTGGGGTCATCGGGCGCCGGGCCAATTGCCCCCGACACGCCGGTGGCCACGTTGCGCGCGGCGCTCGCGCCGGTGAGCGCGACGATGCCTCCGGTGCAGGTCGCGTTCCAGCCTCCGATGCGGTTCATCGGACGCGACCTCGTGGTGCTGCCCATCGATCCGCATGGCCCCATGCGCGTGCTGCACGAACGACTCAAGATGGCGGGCCTGCCGTTCGCGACGGCGCGCTATCCGTTCACGCCGCACTGCACCCTGAGCTTCTATCCGCAGCTGACCGCCGAGTCGTTGCGCCTGTTGCTGGCCGTGCGCGTGGAGGAACCGTTCATCGTCGATCGGCTGCGCGTGTATCACACGCGGGCGCCGCAGGTGCCGGTGCACCTGCTTGACGTGCCGCTGGTTGGGGGGTCGTAGCAGGGGCGCGCGGGACCTACCGTCCGGGCGGCGCGGGCGGCGCGGGCGACTCGGCCATCGGCAGGTCGCTGTGCAAGCGCTGGACGAACGCGCCAACAGGCCCCCAGAAATGGGCGCTGTCGTCGAGAAAGGCGTTCAGGTGTCCGCCCTGGAGTTCCACCCACTCCTTGGGGGCGCGCGCGGCCGCAAACAGGCGCTGGCCCTGTGCGTAGGGCACGATGCGGTCGTCGCGGGCGTGCATGAGGAGTTTGGGCATGGCCACGCGGCCGATCTTGTCGATGTTCGCGAACCGTTGCGACACGAGCCAGCGCACCGGAAGCCAGGGGTACGCCAGGGCGCCCATGTCGGGAATCGAGGTGAACGCCCCCTCGACGATCAGTCCCGCGGCATCGGCCCGCAACGCCAGCTCGATGGCCACGCCAGCGCCCAGGGAATGCCCGTAGAGGATGATGCGGTCGGCCGGCACGTGGCGCACCGTGCGCAACCAGTCATACGCGGCGCGGGCGTCGGCATAGGTGCCCGCTTCCGTCGTCAGCCGCTGTTCGCTCTCGCCATAGCCGCGATAGTCGATGGCCAGCACGTGCAGTCCGAGCGCGTGAGCACGCGCGTAGAATCGCGGGAGAACCGACGACGTGACATTGCCGGCATTGCCGTGCAGGTACAGCAGCCATTGCGCTGTCGTGTCGGCCACGGGAATGACGAGGCCCGCGATCCGGGCGCCATCGCCGCTCGTCAACTGCACCCGGTTCGACACGAGGTGCAGGGAATCGGGAATCGGCGCGATTGTGCGCCCGCCCAACAGGTCCGGGCGGTAGACGAGATGCTGCTCGTTCATCCAGAGGTACGCGACTGGAGCGAGATAACCTGCCGCGGCGAATGTCGCGACGGCGATGAGCACGCGGCGCGTTGCCGGCTTCATGAGCATCGTCCTTGGGTGACGCGTGGCGCCGCGCGGCCGGGGCCGTCCATCAGCTGGTGGCGGGGCGGTTCGGGGTGACGTCAGGAAACTGGGCGACCAGCTTCACGAGCAGCGCATCCTGCGCGGCGAGGTGTTCCTGAATCTGCAACGCCTCGTGCAGCACGGCCTCCGCGTCCTTGTAGGTCGCGATGGCGCGCTTGTCGGACGCTTCGCCGGCGACCTTCTGTCCGACGATGATGATGGACAGCAGCACGAGCTGCAGGAAGGTCTGGGCCACCCACGAGATGAGGGTGGCGACGCCACCGGCGATGGCCGCCGGGAGGCTGACGAAGGCCAGCGCGGCGAACGCGTAGGCGCACCACATCGTGCCGACGCCGTCGGTGATCTTCACGGCCAGGTAGGCGTTGAACCGCTGGATGAGGTTGGCGCGCCGGTGCATGCTGCGGACGGAGACCGGTACGGTCAGCTTTCGCTGACGGATGTGGGGATGGGGCACGTGCGTGTAGATGGACACCGAATCTCCCGTTCGCGGTGAGAAGGGGGCGGGCGACAGGGTATATTTGTGCTCGCCGCCGTTGGTCGTACAGAGTATACGGAGTTTTCTCTCGTGGCACCGCAATTCATCTATGTAATGAAGGGACTGCGCAAGGTGGTTCCCCCCTCGCGCATCATCCTGGACGACATCTGGCTCTCCTTCTACCCGGGCGCCAAGATCGGCGTTCTCGGTCCCAACGGCGCCGGCAAGTCATCGCTGCTCAAGATCATGGCCGGCATCGACCAGGAGTTTCAGGGCGAAGCCTGGGCGCACAAAGGGACGCGCATCGGATATCTGTCGCAGGAGCCGCACCTGGACGCGTCGCTCGACGTGCGCGGCAACGTGGAATTGGCGCTCAAGGAGCAGCGGGCCAAGCTCGACCGGTTCAACGCCATCGCCATGGAGTTCGCCGAGCCCATGGACGACGACAAGATGAATGCGCTGCTCGAGGAGCAGGGACGCCTGCAGGAGTACATCGACCATCACGACCTGTGGAACCTCGACAACAAGATCGAGGTGGCGATGGACGCGCTACGGCTGCCGCCGGCCGACGCCGACGTGAACGTGCTGTCCGGCGGCGAGAAGCGCCGGGTGGCGCTCTGCCGCATCCTGCTCGAAGAGCCCGACCTGCTGCTGCTGGACGAACCGACCAACCATCTGGACGCCGAGTCGGTGGCGTGGCTGGAGCATCACCTCGAGCGGTTCCCGGGGACGGTGGTGGCGATCACGCACGACCGGTACTTCCTCGACAACGTCGCCAAGTGGATCCTCGAACTCGACCGCGGCAAGGGCGTGCCGTACGAGGGGAACTACAGCGGCTGGCTGGAGCAGAAGCGGCAGCGGCTGGCGATCGAGGAAAAGCAGGCCAGCACGCGCCAGAAAACGTTGGACAAGGAACTCGAGTGGGTGCGCTTGTCGCCGCGCGCGCGGCAGGCCAAGAACAAGGCCCGCCTGCAGCAGTACGAGGACCTGGCGAGCGAGGCCCATCAAGACAAGATCCTGCAGAACGAAATCGTGATCCCGCCGGCGCCGCGCCTCGGCAACGACGTGGTGATCGCCAAGGGACTCAAGAAGGCGTTCGGCGACAACTTGCTGTTCGAGAACCTGTCGTTCGACCTGCCGCGTGCGGGCATCGTGGGAATCATTGGCCCCAACGGCGCCGGCAAGACGACGCTGTTCAAGATGATCAACGGTGTCGAGACGGCCGACGCCGGCACGCTGAAACTGGGCGAGACGGTGAGCATCTCGTACCAGGACCAGAACCGCACGCTCGAGGGAAAGCGCACGGTGTGGGAAGAGATGACGGGCGGGCTCGAAATGCTCCAGGTGGGCAAGCGGGAAGTGAATTCGCGCGGCTACTGCTCGGCGTTCGGGTTCAAGGGGGCCGACCAGCAGAAGCTCGTGGCCAACCTGTCGGGCGGCGAGCGCAACCGGCTGCACCTGGCCAAGACGCTGATGCAGGGCGGCAACCTGCTGCTGCTCGACGAACCGACCAACGACCTCGACGTCGACACGTTGCGCGCGCTGGAAGAGGCGGTGCTCGATTTCAGCGGGTGCGCGGTGATCATCTCGCACGACCGCTGGTTTCTGGACCGCGTGGCGACGCACATCCTGGCGTTCGAGGGGGAGTCGGAGGCGGTCTGGTTCGAGGGGAACTTCGCGGCGTACATCGAGGACCTGAAGAAGCGGAAGGGGCCGGATGCGGACCAGCCGCACCGGATCAAATACAAGAAGTTGGTTAGATAGGAGTTACGGAAATTGGCCGGAGCCAACATGCCGTTGGGCTGGGCCAAGGCGAGACAATGGGTTGTGCACCAAAATCCTTGGATTGGGCCAGTATTTGTAACTGGATTTGTAAAGGTTATGTACTGGCGGCGCCTTTGGAGCCCTCGACGATCGGCAGCAGGTCGCGCTGGACGCCCTCGCGCGAGACGTCGGGCCTGTTGAACTCGCACTTACCGCCGGCAATCTTGTCGATCTCGTCGAGGAAGATGATGCCGAGCTTCTCCACGCGGTCGAGGGCGTCGACCACCGCAATCTCGACGGGCAGGGATTCGCCGCGTTCGGAAATGTCCTCAGTGGCACAGAAATCGTACGTAAAGATTCAGCAGTCACCCGTCGAGGCGCAGGCACTGACACCTCCGGTCACGATCACACGCATTCGGCGGGCAATCTAAGGAGGTGGATTCTTCCAGCCACCGAGCCACGCAGGCGGCGGCGGAGCGGGTGCGTCGATCGCAGCGAAGAACTCACCGAGGGACCGACCGCCTCCTGTCTCGCCATCGGGCGGCCGCGCCGCGCCGATCGGCCCGCCAAAGCGGATGCGGCCGTGATCCAGCACAAACACGTGGTTGCAGAGATCCTGCAGCACACCGAGTAGATGCGAACTGACGAGCACGGCGCCACCTCGATCGGCGAAGGCACGAAGCAGTTGCTGCAATCGTGCCACCATGCTCGGGTCAAGCGCCTCGAACGGCTCGTCCAGAATGAGCACACGCGGATTCTGCACCAGCGCCGCCGCCATCGCCAGACGCTTTCGGTAGCCTGTGGAATAGTCGCGAACGAGCGTGTCCTCGACTTCGTGCAGCTCGAAAAACTCCATCAGCGATGAGATGCGCTCGCTGGCGACGTTGGAGGGAAGTTCGAAGGCCGCCCCGACAAAAGTCAGAAACTCATGCGCCGTGAGATAGTCGAACAGCGCGTCGCGCGAGAGGACGTATCCCGCGCAGTGCGCGAGAGCCGACCCCGGCACGGACGGGTCGACACTGCACACCCGTACTCTTCCGTCATCTGGAAAGAGAAGGCCGCTCAGGACATTGATGCACGTCGACTTGCCGGCGCCGTTTCGGCCAAGCAACCCGGAGACCGAGCCGAATGGAACCGAGAGCGACACGCGATCCAGCGCGACCAGTTCGTCAAACCGAACAGTAAGGCCATCGACTTCGATGGCGCTTGTGGTATCAGTGCTCACGAGACTCTTCCTTCAACGCGAACAGCAGGGCCGCCGAACGCCGCCTGCGCGCCCGAGAGCACGATCGCGGTGACGATCAGCGAGCCCACGATGCAGACAAGCATCAGCAGATCGCGATTGAACCGTCCGCTCACCGCTCCGCTGCCCAAATGGTCGAATCGCACTGGGTATGCGTCACGTACGGACATCCAGACTGCTGGGACCGCGTTCAGCGCAAAGACACCAAGGCTCAGCGTCATCGCGAACACCCGTGCCATAATCCCGTCCAGGGGCGGACGCTCGGGCGCCGACACGACAAACATCAATGCGATGCCCACCGCCGTGGCACACAACGCGACGAGCACCAGCGTTCGCCAGGAAGTCCACACGACCTGACGGGCCGCATGCGCGGCCGATTGGCCAACCATGGTGTAGCGGTGCTCTGCGGCGGCGGCGGCATCGGCTCCGAGCGCGTTGTACGCTAGGGGCAGCCAGAACAGGGCGATCAGTGCCGGCAGAAACGAGAGTTCGGTGACGAAGCCGACGAGCACCGTCAGCACCGACGCAACGCCGGCGAGACGCGCGGCGCGACTTCTCGCGAGCAGCAGCGTCGCGCGGGGCCAGTCACGCGAGCGAGTGGTCATCCATGCGTGGCGCGCCGGGCGTCGCCTCCGTGTGCGCAGGCGCAGCGGTGTCAGCCACGTCACCAGCAACAATGACGCGCCATAAACCGCCATCGATGCGAGCGTATCGTGCGCGGCAGGATTCGAAGCCAGCGTTACGACGGTCGAGATTGACAGTACCGAGGCAGTGACGAGATACCAGGGATGTTCAAGGCACGCGAAGAGTACGCGAGCGGTGACTCCCTCTGCGTGAAGCAGCGCGAGACGACGCCAGTGTCCCGGCTCCCGAAAGACCCGTTCGAGCAGCGCGGGCATGCAGCCGCCTAGCACAAGAAAGCCGCGCAGTATCGCGAGGTCCACGTGCTGCGATCGCTGCAGCTCCCGGATCCACACGATGGTGGCAATCACCGATGCGACGATGCCGGTGGTGTCGTTGAACCAAGTGCGTGCGATGTAGCGTCCGAGTGAGATTCCACCGGTCCGCCAAAGGAGCGGCCGCGGGTCAGCGTTCCGTGCCTGCATTCCAGATCGGTTTGGAGCGGCGTGACGAACCGCGTGACGCGCCACGCTTCGCCAGCAGTACCTCCGGCTGCGACATGCGCACCGACAGCTTGAACAGCAAGAAGGTCAGGAGGAGAAGGCCACCGGCCGCCGAGGCAAAAAACTGCTCGGTCACGCGAAACGCTCCCATCCACAATGCGATCAGCCCCAGAATGAGGGGACTGACCACCAGTTGGCATGTGGCCAGCGCCGTCTGCGTGTCGGGTGCCCGGCCGGAGACCGTGATTGCGATGAGCGAAAACGCAGCGCTCGCGACAGGGGCGAAGACGAGCGAAATGAGAATGGTCGACGGTGCTACAAGAAAGTGCAGCGTGGAAACGTCCCGCAGCGCCGCCGCGCTCAGTGCCACGATCCACACGAGTGCCAGCACGCCGAGCGAAAGCACGACGCTGACGGTCGCCTTGGCGGCTATCAACTGGGACACGCTCACGGGGGTGAGGAGCAGCGGTTCCAGCGTGCGCCGCTCTTTCTCGCCGACCAGCGCAAATGCCGCGACGCTCATCGGTGTGAAGAGTGCCGCCGCGAGCAGCGCGACGACGAACATGCCGGTCAGTGCTTCACCCTGCTGCCGGCGCATGTTGCCGATCACGAGAAGAAGCAACAGGCCGATGCCGCCCATATTGCTGGCGAGGAATCGTCGATTGCGCACGAGAAGTCGCGCATCGTGCACCGTGATCGTGCGCACCGGGCTATGCACGCGGGCGTGCTCCCGCGGAATGCAACAGGTCCACGTACACGGCACCGAGATCCGGGTCATCGCGATTCGCGCGGGCGCCTGTCCGCAGCTCGTGCACCGACGTCACGTGGCCAAGCGTTCCGGCGGCCAGCACCAGAACCTCATCGCACAGATCGAGAATCTGCCAGACATCGTGGGAACTGAACAGTACCGTCGCTCCGCTAGCGCGAAAATTGCGCAACGCTTCCTTCAGTGAAACGCGCACCGCCGGATCAAGGCCGTCGAACGGCTCATCGAGCAGCAAGCATTCGGCCTGCGGATGCCATGCACGCGCAAGCGCGAGGCGCTGGCGATAGCCGGCGGACAGCGTGCCGGCGGGCTCGTCCGCAACGTCCATCAGGTCGAGGCAACCGATCATACGCTCAACCGCTTGAGCGATCGCATCCGATGCGTCCGCATACAGCGAATAGAAGAAGGCCAGATTCTCACGAACGGTCAGCTCATCGTAGTGACCTGGACGCTCGACGAGCACACCGAGCTTGGCCCGCAGTGCGGTGCCGTCTTGGCGCGGGTCGAGTCCGAGAACTGAGACATGGCCGCGCGTCGCCGGCAGCAGACCTGCCAGAACGCGCAGCAGCGTACTCTTGCCCACGCCATTGGTGCCGACCAAGCCAACGACGCGGCCCGTTCGAAGCGCAAAGGTCGCGCCTTCGAACAAAACGCGTGCACCAAACGCCATTCCAAGATCTCGTACAGCCACGCTGTTGGTGGCTGGAACGTCACGCAAGGCAGGCAGCATGCGACCGCGTCCAGGGTGGAGCTCGATGGTATCTTCGCCTACAGAGTAACACAGTGTCCGAACGAACGCTGGCCGCGAGCCTCTTGCGTGCGGACTTGCGCGAACTAGATCGCGCGACCCAGCGCCCATCCGCCGCAAAACGCGAGCGACACGGGATTGAAGGTAGCAAAGACGGCCACGATGCCGGTACCGACGCAGTAGCCGTCGATAAGGCTGGTAAGGTCCCCTCCCTGCACGGTACGCATTTCCAGAGCAGTCAATTTACGCATGTGAAACACCTCTCGGATTGAGTGAGCAATACATGACGCGAGTAGGAGCTCCACCCCGGATTTTCCGTCGCGTTGACATGCGGTCACGAACCACGCTACAATCGTGGAGCCGCGGAGACGCGCGCGCAAGACGCGGCTGAATTGTGACTGACCTTGAGACACATAGCCGAAACATGACAGACACCCTGCGATCATGTCGAAAAAAAGGACAGTGCCTTCCTCTCGGGTGGCTCAATTGTGACGGCGGCGTTTGGTGTGCGCGATCGGCACGTGGCCTGATTGAGGACGCCGGAAGTTGCGTGAACGAAGATCCACACATAGTTTCTCGCCGACACAACAGAAAGTTTTCACGAAATCGACCGGACGAAACAGTGCCCACCTCGTTTCACGCGATGCGTATCGGACGCAGACGGTGAACTGGCGACGGATCGTCGGTGCCGGTGGAGTGGTGCTGATCGCGGCGCTCGTGACGCGGCTGATCGCCGCGGCGAGCGCGGTGCAATCGCCTGCGATCGGAGACCGCTTTCCGGTGCAGATCTTGGTGCGTTCGGCTGCCACGCCTGTCGCGACGTCGGCGTCACGCGGCGGAACCGTTGTCATCGTCGTGCGTGAAGGGTGTGCGCACTGTGAATGGGAACTTACGGACCTTGCCGGCGCCATGCATCGTTTTCCGCCAGCGACGCGCGTGCTCATCCTCGAATTGCCGTCCGGTGTGCGCTTCGCGCGGCCCGCCGGGTGGGACTCGCTCGCGCGTCAGCCGAACGTGACGTGGAGTCGTGTGACCGAAGCCGCCGTCGCGAATGCGGTCGGTCCCGTGGTGACGCCGCTGATTTTCGTGCTTGACTCGTTGGATCGTGTGGTCGCCAAGTATCGCGGCGAGACAAGCGCAAGTCGCATCGAGCAGGTGGTGACCGCCCGGAAGTGATATCTGTCAGCAGCTCTCGCGCCCTAATGACGCACTCCAGCGTCGGGGAGAATCCATTGCGGACGACTTTCGCGAGAGCGTTCGTCCGCACATGCCAGGAGAAGACGAATGAAACGGCTCGGGAAAGAGGAAATGGCGCGCGTGCAGGGCGGTGACATCGACGGCAGCTTCGTCTGCGGCGCCGCCGTCGCGGTGGGCTCCGTGTTCGGGCCGATCGGTTGGTTCGGCGCCGCGCTCGTGTGCATCGCTGCAACCCCGTCCGACCTGAAGTAAGGCGCCGACCATTGCTCCGCGCGGCGGTGGGTAGCGCTGCGCGGGCCAGTGGGGCTCAGCCGCAGGCATCATGACGAAACTCCTCGCCAACGGCGTCGTCGGCGCGCGCACCTGGTGGCACCGGCGACGCGTCGTCCGGCAATACGATCACGCCGACTGTGGTCCGGCAGCGCTACTCACGGTACTCCGGTGGTGGGGCGGCGAAGCGACGCTGCCGTGGATTCGCGCGCTCACCAAAACAGACAGTCGCGGCACCTCGCTGCTCGAACTCGCAGAAGCCGCAGAGGCGTTGGGGTTTTCCGCCTATGGTGCGGTCGGAGAGTACGACGATTTGCACACAATCCAGTTGCCGTGCATTGCGCATTTTCAATTGGAAGGGGGCTTCTCGCATTTTGTCGTCGTATATCGCGTGCAGGCCACGAGAACCGAACTTGGCGATCCCGCGGCTGGGCGCCTGTGGATGCCGCGCGAGGAATTTCTGACCAAGTGGCGATCCCGCGCGGTGCTGGTGCTGAATCCGGGACCGTCGCCACATCGTTCCGTCGGCGGCGACTGGTGGCGCTGGCTTACTTCGCAGTTGCGCGACGACGGAGCCTTTCTTGTGCAGGCCGTGTTTCTCGGCGTCATCTACGCGGTGCTCGGCTTTGCCGTCGCGCTCTGCATGCAGCTGCTGATCGACCGGTTCCTTCCGCGCGACGATCGGACCATGGTCGTTGCGACTATGTTGGCACTGCTGGTGCTCTACACCTTTCGAGCCGGCGCGGCGTTCATCAGGCAGCGCCTCCTGACGGAACTGCAGTGGCGACTCGGACGTCGCGTCGTCGGGAATTTCGCCGAGCGGGTCTTTCACCTGCCGCTGGCCTTTTTCGAATCCCGGCGCACCGGCGACCTGACATCACGGCTTGCCGATCTGACCAAAGTGCAAGCGGCGGTCCTGCGCGTCGTCGGCACGGTGGTTATTGACGGGCTCATCGTGCTTGGCACGTTGCTTTCTTTGGCGTTTCTTGCCACACCGCTTGCGTGGCTCGCGCTGGTTCTCATCCCGGCGTACGCGATCGTCGTGCTGAGTGCGGCCCGCGGTCTGAAGTACCAGCAGGGACTCGTCGCCGCCGCGTATTCGAATCTCGAATCCACTTACATCGAGTCGCTGAGTGCCATCAGCGAGATTCTCGGCTTCGGCGCCGGCGAATCGTTCGCGAACGCACAGCGAGCGTCCGCGGAACAGCATCAGCAGGAGATGCGAGTGCTCGGCAAGTTGCAAGCGTCGGTGGGATGGCGTGCGGAAATGTTGGGCGGCGCGATTCTCGTCGCCGGTCTGGCGGTCGTCGCGTGGCTCACGGTTCTCGGACGCATGCAGGTCGGCTCGATGGTCGCTTCCTATTCTCTGCTGGCCGGCATGATCCCGTCCATCTTGCGGCTGATCGAGGCCAACGTCGCACTCCAGGGCGGGGCGATCGCGGCCTCACGGCTGATGGATGTGTTCTCCGCCGATCCAGAGGCGTCAGCCGGCAACCGGCCGTTCGCGTTGCAGGCGTCGCTGAGTCTCCGTGATGCGTCGTTCGCTTGGCCGCGCGGTCAACTCGTGCTGCAAGCAACGAGCGTACACTTCTATCGCGGCGAACTGTCCGGCTTGTGTGGCGAGAGTGGATCGGGCAAGTCCACGCTCGTGAAGATTTTGGAGCGGAAGTATCCGCTCGACTCCGGCCGTTTGCTGCTCGATCAGATACCCGCCGAGACTGTCAGTCTTGCGGAATACCGGGCGCACATCGCGGTCGTGCCGGAGGCACCAACCATCTTCGATGGATCGCTGTACGACAACATCATTCTGGGCGAGTCGGCGATCTCGCCCGCTGCCGTAGAGCAGCGTCTCACCGAGTTCGACGTTCTCCGCTTCTTCGCCCGCTTCGAAGGTGGCTTGGCCACGCGAGTGGGGCAGAACGGTCGCCAGCTGTCGACCGGGGAGCGCCAGTTGATCGGCTTTGCGAGAGCCTTCGTCCGGAATCCCGATATCCTGATTGTGGATGAGGGCCTCTCCGGAATCGATCCGGCCATGAGCGACCAGTTACTGCGTGCGCTGCGAGACCTGTCCCGCGACCGCGTCGTGCTCATTATCTCGCACGACGCAATAACGCTGGAGCACGTGGATCGCTGCTACCGAATGTCGAAGACCGGCATCGCAGAGACGCGACCCGCGCTCCGGCCGGGGCTGGCGGCGGGACAGCCGGTGCATGCACGGTTGGCGGGAGGACACTGAGCGTGGAGGAACCGGCCACGATGACGCACGATGGGCGCCCACGCGGGCGAGACGATATTCAGACATGGCACTTGCTGCTCGGCTCTGTTGCGCTGACGCTGTTCGTGAACTGGTATACGAACGAGTTCATGCTCACGCGCGAGATGTATCAGACCATGCTCGGCGCTCAGCTGGACGAGTCGCGCATCGATACCATCTTCGAGAGCTTTCGACGCGGACAGTGGATTGGGTACTGGGGAACGCCGCTGTTCGTGTTGCTGCGGATCGCGTTCGTGGCACTGCTGATGCAGCTCCCCGCGATGATGATGATGTGGGACATCCAGACGTCTCGAATTTTCCGCGCCGTGACGGTGGGCTACTTCGCGCTCCTCGGTGGCACGTTGCTTCGGGCAGTGATCGTCGCGAATCGTCCGGCAGGCGCGGATCCGGGCTATACGCTGGTGCAGGTGCCGGGATCGCTGGCGAGTGTGCTGATGAATGAGGCGGCCTACCGCACGCCCTTGTTCACCTTTCTCAACCTCGTCAATCCCTTCGAACTGACGTGGGTGGTGATCGTCGCCGAGCTGATCTGTCGCGAATTCGAGGGACCTCGTGGCCGCGTATACGCGTTGGTTGGCAGCACCTGGCTGGCGCTGACGTCTCTCCAATGGGCCATCACATGGTATCTGACGCGCGCATTCGCGTAGTGTATATCTCACGGTCGGTCGTGGGGACGGTCTTCGTGATTTCCGCCGTTGCCAAGTCCATATCGCCGCAGGTCAGTGCGATGTTGCTGCACTCGGCGTCTGGACTTCCGCTGGGCGCGTCGCTTGCGCTCGTGTCGGCGGCGATCGTCACTGAGGCGGCGATCGGCGTCGGATTGCTCGCAAGCAGCCGTCAGCAGCAGCGATGGGCGCGCGCCGCGCTGGCGCTCCTGGCCGTGCTGTCGGCGTATGCTGTACGCCTGGCCATGCTCCACGTTGCGGACTGCGGGTGC